>WUUC01134018.1_pt1 | contig 29641 bp, 13 predicted proteins | sample 6278441 | NCBI WGS metagenome assembly WUUC01 (sample SAMN13675441, study PRJNA597444) | soil metagenome | isolation source: soil | place: USA: Washington | collected 2017-10 | reverse complement strand
TCAATGGAAGTGTTATTGTCAGCATGAGAACGCTGAACAATGTTGCGAATGTTATTGTATATTTGTTGTTAATACTTGTCATTATGGGTACTTATTAGATTGTAGTCAATATATAAAAAGTTAACTAAAATTGAACTATACCTTTTATATAGGTAAAGAACACTTTAGCTTAAAATAGAATAATTTAAAGTGTTTTGGATGCTATTACCATTCTACTAACATTTTCCCCAGCGTTCGCAATGAGTAAGAAATAGCTATAAAACAATTACGAGAAATAAAGCGGTTCTTTTTCCCCTTTATAGTTATAGAAAGCTTTAAGAAATGATTAATCAGTATATAGCTTTTAATCTACATAGCGGCTGAAGTTATCTTCCCAATTATCACAAGAGATAGGAAAACTCAATGATATTTTTGTCCTCCAAGCAATTAGTTATCAGATAGATGGACTCTAAAGGGAGGATCAAAACAAAAGTCAGGAGAACAGACGCAAAGATCCTTCTTGGCTTAATTGGAAGAGATTTATTTTCTACGGTAACAATTACATCCTAACAGATAAGAATTTAAGACCGTTTTCAAACCATGCAAGCCAATAAATGAAAATCGAACAGGCTTCACACAAGAGCATTAGCTAGGAAGATGAAAGCACTTAGAAAAGCTAAACGGTATTCACATTGTCTAAGGAAAATGCTACTAATTCAATGTGCCCTTTTTGTAACAAAATATGACATACGATTTAGCGTATTATCTAACGGGATAGAAAATAGAAAAGGACATGGTATAGCTACAATTTCAACTACAAAGGAACTGTTTATGATAATGGCATGTACTGACTAGGAACGAACTCTATACAGAAATATGAAGAGGTAAAGTTATAGGTTGAAATTAGGCAAATTACAACACACATGAACAGGTCATCAAGTAATACACTAAATGTTGTTCCCTATATTATCCCCAGCTATACCGATATTTAGAAAATGTTATTAGACAAAACATGAATACATTGAAACCTAAACAGGATATAAGAAACTCGAACATACCATGAGATTTTCATGGATGTTAGATTAGGTAAACGACATATATTGAATATGCTCTGTTTTCGAATATGATTACTAATATAACGATGACATCTTCATACAGTCTTGCTCTAGCTTTGCATTTGTACTTTGGGGGTTTATAGATCAGAAATATTTTTAAGAAAAGCTCTTTTTTCAAAATGTCAGAAATAGCCACGTTACAATAGGGCGTGAATCCAATAAGGCATTTCTAAAGAGTATTTCTCAAAAAGGAAAAGATTAATGAATTTGTCATATATGAGATATTGCTTAAGGTATTAACTTAAGAAACATGTATCCCCTTTTCATAATCAAAGTAGAGAGAAAAGAACCGATTATTGTACAAAGCGAGGTATACTCAGAGAATGGCATATAACGATATTAAGAAATAAACAAGACTATGTTAGAAAGCGTAATCATGCAATAGTTAAAACGTAAGTCAGTGAAACAGTAAAATATAGCAGTAGAGGTGCCTGTTACAATAAATAGTAAAAACATCAAGAGAAGAGGAAGACGTACATGGTCTGAAGTTTAATCTAAGACCGTACGCTATCATTTGAGTAAAGCATTAGCAGAGAATTAGAAGAGAATAGTTATTATAGGAAAACAACAAATTTTGGCTCTTAACATCTAGCAATAATAATTAGCAACAGTTAGAACACAGTAAATACATATGATCAGGTTCGATAGACAAGTTAGCCTTAATAACCTCCTGAAGTCAGTCATCCATGGTCGGTACATAGAAAAGGCGATTGAAAGATTGCAAATCATTTTAACTAGATAAACTGAGGGACTAATCAGGGCCGATTTCATAAGATTTATTGAAATGCAATATAGACATGAGAGATCATTGTAGCAAACTCCGGCCTATAAAATTTGAGAATGAGACACGTGGTTTCTAGGACTAGTGTGAGGTAGCTATTCCATGGCAACTATCTCTACCGCAAAAAGAATTATTCCCTTTTAGCTGAAAGTGGTAATCAGTTTAACCGAAAAGATTCAACCATGAGAAATTTTTGTAATCAGGCCTGTTGAAATGAATGACAAAAACAAAGCCCTGCCACACAAAGGGATGGAGGAGACGGCAATCTATACCTTTAAAACAACCTTGGGTGAATTTGTGTCTGTAACACAATTCAAAACATGATAACGGAGACGATAAAAGTCTCACCTTGCCACTTATTTAGACAAAACATAGCACATCGGGATCAAGTGTGATTAAAGATCTAGAATTAGGAAACAATCCAATTGAATGAACTATAAATCCATTTTCAGTTTTATTATTTCGTCTACTAAATCATAATAAACCACCAGTTCATTCTCGAGAAGCCCTTTTTTTGAAATTATTCTATTTATAAAACGAAGTAAGTTATATAATATTAATAACTTAAAATCCAATTCTAATCCAAAGTGAGTGTCAAGGATTGATTTTAATTCTTTGATCTCATTCTTAATCATAATATTTTTTAAGGCATAAGATGGGTATCTCCTTTTATAGTAAACTATTAACTGAGTGATAAAGAAAATAGGATCAAAAAATGGATCACCTCTTTTTCTATAGTAAACCCAGTCAATAATATTCAAGTTATGTGCGCTATCAATAAGTATATTTCCATAGAAATAATCTCCATGCTCGGGAGTAATCCTAATTTTTTTATCTATTAGGTAACGTTCGTAGTCATCAATAATTATTATATATTTTGAGACATCTCTATCTGTAATCGAATTAATACTATTTCTTAAACCATCTATTTGATTCACTAAGAATTCTCTAGAGGTGGGATCCATTTGAGAGGCATTTTGGAATTTAATTAACCATTCGATAGCTAATTTTATCTCATTGAAATTATTTGGGTCAACTATTCTTCCGGGTATCCAATCCTCCATCCATATTTTTTCCGATATAGGAGGTAAATCATCAGGCTTTGTCTTATCGTATTGATTGATTTTTTCTGGTAGGTAATCCAAATCTCTTTTCATGTGAACAATCTTTTTTACTTTACCTGTATTGTCATACATTAAATACTTTAAATTCTCTCCATAACTCATAAGTGTAATACTAGTTAAGGTAGTCTGGTTCGAAAGATACTCAAAAATAGGTAAATTAATATCGGTCTTGCTACAATAAAACAAAAAAGATGGTGTTAATAAACTAATGACAAAATGTAAAATGGATTTGTTTATTTTACTTCCTACTGAAAACATAGCTTTTACTATGAAATTTGATAGCATAGGGTGTGAATATATTTTTAGGGCGTTATCGAGAAATCCCTTAATAGCCATTTTGTCCTCTAATCGCCCCATAAGATAGGGTTGATTGTAAGATGGAAAAACCCAAAAGGATCTCAATTTTAATCCTGCATCTTTAAAAAGCGATGTGTACCCAAATATGGTATAGGTATATGTGAAATAACCACGTTCTTCATTCTTTTTACTTGTACTGTCACCATAAATCCCCCCAGATTTACCGTATTTTTTTACGAAAAAACTTGCCATAAATCTTGGCATTAAACTAGTATATCGTATACCGCTGTGATCCTTAGCACCTAAAATTAAATTTAAGCCTAACCGATTCTCAATCCCTATGTAGATTTTCCCATCCTCCTTCAGTACTCTTTTTAATTCGCATAAAAATTCGAGCTGGGTTTTACGAGGGTTTTGTTCTGTGTTCATCATTCCAATCCACTCTAATACTCCATTGCATACAATAAGGTCAAAATAGTTATCTTTAAAAGGTAACGATAACGCATTCCCCCTGGAGATATAAATATTAGATCTTTTAGAATTCTTAAACCTTCTTTTTTGAAACTCAATTCTCTCTCTTACTGCCTCATAAGAGTATACGTTTTCAAAAATGAACGAGAGGTTTTCAGAAATGTTGCCCAATCCACTCCCAATATCTAGACAATTTTTTCGTTCACTTCCAAGGATGTTATAAATCCAATCAACTCTTCTTTTATTTGTAATATAATATCTAAGATGTGGAAACTTTTTAAAAAAGAGATTCAAAGCACTATAAAAACCAACAGTATCTATATTGTTTATCAACAATTCCATGTCAACTTTGGGTACTTCCCCCGCATAGAAAGCAATGTCCGGAATAAAATCAACATAATTATCGTTTAATTTATAGGAAATTGCACAATTACTACAATAGTAAGAACCATTCTCCTCTATGCCTAGATCATGTTTACACTTTGGGCAGACGTATGCCTGAATCATAAGCAATTGTTCTTTTTTTTTCCTATATCAATATATGCGTGTTAGAACCAGTTTTAGAATTTGTGAGTTCAAAGATGCGTAAAACACATTTTAAAAAAGTTATATCCATCTGCAAACAGATAATTTGTTGGATATGAAACTACACCACATTTAGCTTTCCATCTGTAGGATTAGGATAATTACGTAAGGACATTACTTTTCTCACGTTATTTCCCGAAAATCAAAGAAACAACTTGATGATATGGCGGATGGAGATGATTGAGAATATAGTCACCCGTAATAATCAAGTTTGAATACAAAGGATATAAAGTACATAAAATAACGACGGTAACCAGCGATCATGAAACTAACACCGCGATATGCGTATCTACTTCAATACAAGGAAAAAGGGATCAAGGATCGACGTGAAAAATTAACCAAACATTTGTCAACCAAGCTAACTGGAATTACCGAGAGTAGTGGCTTGAACTTTGACAAAAATACTATAGAGGATTCGCTCTAATAATCATTAAAATATCCTGTTTGATATTGCCCTCATGTGGTTTCCTAAACTGAATGACAACAAAGTTTATCATATGGAATGCAAATGACCATGACGCCTATTGAAGACTTATTAACAGCAGTCGGAAAAATAAACGAATTCAAAATAAATGAAACTGCAATTTCTTTATGGTGTTACTACCTATGATCTCATCAAATTATAAATTGAAGTTATCGGCAATTAATCCAAAATAGTAATACAAGCAGATAAATCATTTCACCGAAAAGCAATGGCACAATTTTCAAGTTTAAGTGGAAAATTCGGGAATCACCAGGCAGCCTACTTTTAATATTAGATATGAGAACCGGTATCTATGTTTATTGTTATATTACCTGCTGTTTTGATCTGTTGTTTTATATCATTTGGATTATTAGAGCAATAAGCATGATCATATGAATTGGGTTCATTGCTCGGCTTTATCTTTGAAGTGTACTAGCACTTCTTATGTATGAAGGATTAACACATAAGGGTCTTTAAAGCGATTTTTACAATCGTATTAGAACCTATGGAAAATAAATTGACTAATTTAGTCGAGTGATGGAATTAAACTCGTTTACCTATTTTGATCGAAAAGGTGACGGGATCCATCTAAAATTGGTGGTCTGACCTTGATGGAACCTGAGGTTTTCGACTACAGCTCTTAACAATAAAATTATGAAACCAGTAGTGTACAGGCGTAATAACGGAACTTTATTTGATTCGTCAGGATCAATTTCGAGCAAAAGTTGAAAGATGTGAGACTTGCTTTGTCTTTAATAGGTGAACACTTTTTTTTATGTACTTTCAGCCATTGACAGAGTGGATTACAGATTGTACTTTGCGTCTATAAGTATCTATTTAGAGTATTCTGTCTAGTTGCCATTTTAATTCGGTATACAACATTAGGAACAAATAATATCACTTTAAATAGGCATAGATTATGATATAACCAATCTATCTAAAACAATATAGCATTCAATGCTAGCTACACGGTTCAAAGATAGATGGTAGAATATAGAATAAAAGACTCGCAATGTGTAAACTTGATATTACCCCAACATATTAACATAATAACAAATGGAGAATAACACCCAAATATGCATCTTTTTTGTGGTTTAGTTATAATTCTCATAATCTATATATTATCCTATAATAGTTTCCCCTCAATCATTGCAGAGCCAACTTTATACGACAAAACCTTGAAAGTTGAGAAAATAGTTGGAGACTTAGATTTTCCGGTTTCAATGTCCTTTTTAGGTCCTAATGATATAATTGTCCTTGAAAAGAATAGTGGTGAAGTTAAAAGAGTAGTTAACGGACAAATGTTTGAAAAACCTCTTTTGAAAATTAAAGATGTGGAAAATAGAAGGGAAAGTGGATTAGTAGGCTCTGCTATAGGGTTCAATTCTTCAGGAAATATTTACGTCTTTTTATATTTTACCCAAAATAGTACTGCTATTTTGAATGGTACTAGCACAAATATCACAGAAACTAAACTGTATAGATACGACTTTATTGATGGGGAGTTAGTTCATCCAAAACTATTATACAAGGCACCAGCATCGGAACTTTTCATCCATATTGGGGGAGAAATGGTAGTAGGACCAGATAATAATTTATATTTGATAGTAGGGGACAAGTTAACTCAAAAACCTACGCTGACTACGAATTACCCTGAAGGTCCTATTGATGGATCTGGAGGTATAATCCGGTTTACCTTTGACGGTTTGCCTGTATCGGGAATCTTAGGCGACAAATATCCACATAGTCTTTATTATGCATATGGCATAAGGAATGGATTTGGAATGGATTTTGACCCTGTCACAGGTAATCTATGGGACACGGAAAATGGACCTAATTATGGAGATGAAATTAATCTTGTCTTACCTGGTTTTAACAGTGGTTGGAATAAAGTACAAGGTATTTGGCAGCCGAAAAAAGAATGGGGTGGAGATATAGGACCATTATTTGTGAACCCTTCTCAGCTAGTCACCTTTAACGGCACAGGACACTATAGTTCTCCAGAGTACGTATGGGATAAAACTATAGGTGTAACAGCACTTACATTTTTAAATTCAACATATTTAGGAGACAACTATGCAAATGATATGTTTGTAGGAGATTTTCGCAATGGTAACTTGTATCATTTCGACCTAAACAACAATCGCACAAAGGTAATAGATGGACATGCTGAGACAGATAGAGATATCAACAAAGAAGATATTTTAATCTATAGTGAAAAAAATTATTCAGCATGCGTTCAAGAATTTGTTTGTAACATTATTCTTATCAATAATACTGGTCCAGTTCCATCGAAAGTTCTGAATGTTTCGACCCCCTTAACCTTCGGAAATGAACCAAGAATAGAAGGCAAGGAGTATAAAGTAAGTTCTGAAAACAGATATTTCATAACAGCTTCAATGAAACTAAATGATTATGTTAGACAATCAAATATCACAATAGAAGGCTATAACAACAAAACTAGTCTATGGGAATTAATGGGTTATTGTGCAAACAATAGGGATGGACCCATGGAATGGACAAAATATGACTGTATAATAAAGATTCCTCATGATGTATCAAAAATAAGACCTGTACTTAATGGCGGATACTCAAATAATACAGCAGAAACAGCGATAAGTTATTTCGATAGTATTGGAGTAATAAATAAAAATAAATTTGTAGATTTATTTCCAGACATTAATATTGATTATTCTGATTACGTAGTCTTCGGAAAAGGATTTGGACAGATAACCGATATAAAAGCTTCTCACGATGGAACCCTATATGTATTAGCAATATTGGGGGCTGATAGTGCTGAAAAGTCCGTTACAGATACAAAAAATGGGATCCCTGGAGCAATATACAGAATAACCAGAAATTAATGCTCAAGAAAATTATATTTCAAGGGGAGGTCTAAATGAGGTGATGTCATAATTCATTTTTATAATTTTAAACGACTTGAATTACCAGTTTAAATATTGAGCCTATGAATCCGTTATAGCCCTTTAAGGCTATTTTGAATTTATGCGATTCAGAAAACAAGCCATGAAAAATAAGAAGAAATTAGATTAAAGACCGTGTCTGTATACTGACAAGGAAAAGAGATAAAAAGGATATACTAGTTTGCAGGTCAGCCAGCACATTTTGATATTCAAAAAGACTCAAGTGGTATGACCTTTTACACCGCTCCTTTGCTCCGCTTTAGGGATAAATGTCAGTAGCATTATGCAATTATGAAAGATTGATTATGATCTTGATGTATTATAGAACCAGCCAAAACTTTCTGGAAAAGGAGCAGGAGGATTGTGGAAAAAAGAGGGAATGGTAAATGTATAAAATAAGATATCTCATGGTATTTTAAAATTAGATTCTGTTACGGTTTAAGGATGAAAGATGAAGGCTGTGTATGAAATGATCATAATAAGAGCATGTATTTTAAGAAGAGGGTTATCAAAAGATCCTTCATAAATGGGATAAGGATAAGGTTAGCGGCTTCATAACACTGCTGTTTATCCAGAAATATATTTGGTTCTATAAATCCCCTGAGAAGTCTCCAAAGATATGTCTGTGTAAGAAGTACCAAACCATTAATTCCAGTTCTGGACCGCGCTTCATTTCATTTCAGCGGAAAAATACCAGTCCGTACGTGAAGTTGCGATCAGAATAGCCTACTATAACCTACTTAAAACAGTATATACAAATCAGAACGACCACTCATTTTAAACTTTGTAGAAATCCAAGTAAATAGATTTCTTAATAAAGGCATATCTGGACAAACTATCGTTGCCACGAAAAAGACGAGAATCTCTGATGTTGTCTGGGAAATATCTCGGAAGAACAGGATATTGAAGCAAGATAAGACTGCTATCTTACACAGAGAAGTTTGAGATTCATAGTCCTCGTATCCTAAAGAATACTAAAATAAATCGCACGGAAGCGGTTAAGCTTTTTTACATCTTTTCCTATAGATGAACCAAGAACGGCAATTATGAACAGTGCCAAAAAAAAGATAGATTAAATTCAGGAAACACCCATTAAGGACGCTCTATTTTCTAAAGTTTTATATATAATAAAAGGCGCATATCATGAATATTTAGTATAGCCGATGTCCCACCTTAGATTTATGATTCATTTATATATATACAACGTAGACCTAAATCACTATCGAAAGTAACTAGGGAATGAGGATATTATAACAAATGCAGGATAAAAATTCCATCGGAAAGGGTGTGGTATATCTATACATTGAATCTATTACAACGTTATTTTCTGGCTATGTTTACTGGTTAATATTATCAAAGATGATAGATCCATCGTCTATAGGGTTGGCCTCTTCTGTAATTGCATTTGCGACAATTGCGTATAGTTTTGCCTCGATCGGCGTGAGTGGAGGAATTCAACGCTATATTGCTAATGGGATTGCAGAAAATAGATTTGACAAAGTTCAGGGCACGATAAATTCATCATTACTTATTACAGGAATTGGAGTTTGCGGTATTGTTGTTATAACGATGATCTTTAGAGATTCGACTAGTAACTATTTTGGTTTCAGTTTTGACTATATTTTGCTGTCTATTATACTGTCGGTTTTTTTGGTATTTTTTGCTCTCCTCCGAGCAATAATTATTCCTTCTTTGAAAGTCAAGGTCATAACAATGGCAGCTGTTGTATCTACTGTAATAAAATTATCAGTTACAATAGCACTCGTTCTTTTAGGTTATGGCGTCTTTGGTATACTAGTGGGATTTTTATCATACTCGGTTATATCAACCTTAATTTTTACTTATGCTATCAAGAAAAAGATTTATAAAAATTTAACTACGACGGATTTGTTTACATCGACCAAAGACATTTTAATTACGAGCGTAACTTTTTGGATCCCTTTAATGTTAAATACTATAGGCTCTCAATTAGGAACGATAAGTGTGTTTCTTGCTGTAGGTTCGAGCAATGCTGGGATTTATTTCATATCTTTTTCAATAGTAACAGGAATTACTTTGATTACAACAGTATTGTCATCTGTCGCGTACCCCACCATTAGTGCACTTAAAGACGGGAAGAAGAGAGCAACATGGCGTTTGATTAAAATATCATTAATATTGACCGTTCCAATATCTAATATACTACTCTTTTATCCAGTGGAAATATTATCATTGTTTGGACCTAGTTATACATCAGGTTCTTTGACTTTGCAGATACTATCCTTGAGTTTATTACCTACGTGTATATTTACAGGAATTGGTGTGTTGCTATATTCTTACGGCAATAATCGTAGTTTTTTATTACTTGGATTAGTAACAAGTTTACCACGAGTATTATTATATTTTCCATTTGTCTCTACCTTTGGCGAAAATGGAGCCGCATTAAGTTTTCTGATAGGTTCAGTATCAGGGGTAATCCTGTCTGTTATTTACGCCAAGAGAATTAAGATCAAACTCCATTACAAACAAATTCTGGTGTTATTTATGCTCCCTATAGTAATAGCAATTGCGCTAAAATATGCTGATTTAAACCCTGTGATCTCGATATTAGCAATTCTCGTTTCAACTTATTTTGTTTATGTTCTTCTTAAACTAATAGATTCCGAGGATATCCAGGATCTTACAAAAATTCTTCCTAAATATTTAGTAAAAATTATCTACGTTTTAACGAACACCAAGTCACGGAGGCAAAATGAAAAATGATCATATATTTTTAACGCTGCATATATGGGTTCGCATGTAGCTCTTTCAGTCGATCTTTTAACTCCCATGTTACCACCTGGCTTTTTTTACATCTTGCGAATAGAAACCTGGATTTAGTAACACTTGCTATATAAAATTTAGAAATCACAAATACTAAGGACAACTCAGCGTATATAAAGACATTCAGTTTCTTTTTTTACCACGGAATAGATAAGAATCGTCAAGCTATAAACCTATCCTCGATTTAATAAATTAAGTTAGATAAAAAGTTAATTTACCAAACTTTGGTAAATATTGAGGATATTAGGAAATATGTACTTCCAATCCAATCCTTCCGCGTATTTGCGAGATTCGCTATCGTTTCTATTGTAAGTCGAATTTGAAATGATGGAGTTCAATCCGTTGTAAATGTGATCGACAGTTGGCTTGCTGATTTGAGTTTTATTGGGATAGTGATCTAGAATTTCAACCATACCTCCTACAGGTGTAAAAACTATGTGAAGACCTGCATTCATTGCCTCTACAATTGTTATAGGTAATGCCTCAAATTTAGACGGTATAACAAAAATATCTGATAATAAATATAATTCATGTATCAAGCTACTGGGTTGCCACTCAAGAATATGGATCTGTGATTTATTTTTAACAATGGAACTTACTTCATGCTTTAATGTTCCATCGCCTACAATGATTATTTCGATTTTTTCAGGAAAACTCTCCAGTAGTTTAACAGTCGCTCTGCAAAATTCTATTATACCCTTTACGACTTCAAATCTCCCGCTAAATATTATTACAATCGAGTTATCTTTGATTCCATATTTCTTGCGGTATTCTAGTTTTTTAATTCGATTTACTTTATATGGTAAAGTATCGATTCCATTTGGAAGGGTGTAAAAAGCTGTTCTTTCATTTTGGCTGTATCTCTGAGCATAGGCTGTGATTTTCTGCGTTAATCCTATTACGGCGGAGGTATGACTTAATAAAAATCTAAAGAGCGTCTTATTAAAAAGCTCTTCAAACTTTGTTTGACCTTCTAGTTTTGCAGGATTTAGAGCATACATTCCGTGTAAAGTCAGTACGTTAGGAATTCTTTTTCTACTGGAAATGATTAATCCTGCCCAACTTATTGGATAGTGATGACCATGAATATGAACTACGTCTGGTTTAACTTCCTTCATAATTTTATTTATAGAATAACCCAAACTCACTGGAATGCTGACGCTTTGCAAGGTTGGATAAGGCCAGGGCGGCAAAAAGATGGAAGGAATCCTATAAATTGATTTTTCAATCTTATTTTGATTTTGTAGTTTATCCTTTGGACAAATAACAAAAAAATTATTTCCTGATTCAATGGTCAATTTAGCTAAATTACCGACATGATTAGAAATTCCGCCAAAACTTGGGGGATAAAATGGGGTGATATGTAGAATTTTCATGTTTAATTGTACCTGTAAGAATTGCAATGATGAGGAACTTGCGTTTCAACTATTTGCTAAAAGGACCTTATTTCAGATAGCTTCCTTAATAGCCATGTTTACTGCATCTTTGTTATTCAACCTCGATACCCATCTCAAAAGGCTCAGTTTGGACATGTCTAAACACATCGGTTTAACTCCCCCTTTTCCATCCAGTACCTTTTTTGACGCTGTTCAAGATAAAGCGCACGTCCTCATGATGGTATCTCACAAATTTTTTCAGCTAACAACATTGAGCTGATTAATACATATCCCCTAAGTTAAACACTTCTATTTCCTTTGTAAAAATAGTTCCTATAATCGTCTCTTCTATGCAATTGTCAAAAGGTAAGTATGATTTTGATTATAGGTCCTCATCCAAAGTTTCTTAATGAAATAAATCTTTTTTTTTGATTTATTTAAGAAATCCAGTATATCCCACTGCGTCTTGTTTTTCTAACGATACTAGTCAATCTATATATAGTAACTGGGAGTCCGTACACTTGTAATATTCTGATATCAAGGATTTGCAGGAGAATTTTAATACTGCGTTACTGGAAATAGGTAATAAAGATCGTAACTTCCTTTCATAGTTATCCCACTTCTTTTACTGTAAACCTTGTGAGAAGATGCGAATATCATTTAATGTATGCAATTAGATTTCCAAAAGTATCTTTAATATTTAATTAAGTCGCTGATTAGATATACTCATTGCAACAGGTCTTGACCGTCTACAATTTATCTAATCTTTTCAGTTATTATATATTTGAAATTGACAACTTCAAAGTAAATATGTTGCATTTGTTAGCGATGATAGGTTAACTGAATCATAGATCGTATAGTGACAGTTAGTAATGCCTATTTTGCTCAAATTTGAAATATAACCCAATCAAATTAAAACCGCAATCTTGTTTGATGGGAATGAAAAAAAGTATCAACGGTTTCGATGGTCAAAGCCTTTTTAGTATGCATCATTGAGGAATTACAAGGACAAAATTTGACGCCATTAATAAAGACATAACAATTAACCACAGACAAATAGCAACAGTAATGTATGTTCCTATTCTTTCTTTTAGAATCATTAATGCGATAGCTGCTGGAACCTGAAATGGTATCTCCAATAAAAATCGTGATTGAATTTCTTTATCGCCAAATAATAGAGGAAGTGAGAATAATGACAAAAAAATTATAAAGAAAATAGTATAATTTTCCCTAATCTTGGTAACATATAACCAAAATAATGCTAGTAGCAGGATGATAGGATTTGCAGTCTGACCAGCCAAATAAGTGTGAGTTGTACTGTTCAGGTTATCCCAAATTGTGTGTATACTGTGGATACCAACGCCAACTTCTTGTTTAGATGCAAAACTGATTTCTTGTAGTATGCCCGAATTGTCTATCAATAACAAGCGTGCAATATCGATGAGTATAGACGGTAGCAGAGATAAGAATATGCAAAAGACTAACTTTCCGTATTTTCTTTTATCCTTAAAATAAACTACGACAAGGAATAATGCAATTACATACGTAAAAATAGTCCATGTCTGAACATGCGAAAATATCAATATGACCAGCAGAATAGAAAAAATGGAGTAGTTGATTTTTTTTGGCTCATCCATTAATTTAACTAAATAAAGAATTACTAGGTATCCCCATATCAATGAAAACCAATTTGCATATAATCCAGCATATGTGCTTGTTAATATATGAATTGGAATGGTAATGAGAGCAGCTAAAGAAGAGACAAGATGGTCCCTAGTTATCCGTAAGGTAAGGAAGTACGTACTTATTATAAGTAACGGGCTCAATAGAAGTGGCAGATTCTCCAACAAATAACTAAATTGGCCTTGGTAAAAAATAATAGACAACGAAAAGAAAAATAGTAAAGAAAAAGGTCTATCGCCACCTGAAACAGTAGCAAAGGCTTTGTATAGCAACTCGCCATAGTTTGTCGAGTCTGCCATGGATTCTAAGAATCTAATGTAATACTTTGTATCACTACCAATAACCTGATTGTCTTTATTGACTGTACTTAGATGAGGTATCATAGATATAGTAATAGACAGAAGTATTATTGCCAATAAATGAAAAATCCTCTTCCTAGTACTGAAATGTCTTTCCTTGACAAGAATGCTTTCTTGTTTTTTGTTGTTCGTGTTACCCGTCCGTCTTTTTATTACTGATCGGAAAGCCAAAACAAACGGGTAACTAAATGACAAAAGAATAAGATAAACTGGAGAAAAAATGGAGAGAATTATAAAAAAATAATTAAGATAATTTAAGGATGGCAAGGATGGCAATGGCATTTCAGGGAATAAAATATGACTTGAGATTACAAATGCACTGAGTATAGCAATCGCGATCCCAAAAAGAGAAATATAGTTTAAAGTAAGTCTCCAATCGAAGGTCAATATGCTTGTTCTCAAAATCTTATTTATACTAATGAGTAGCAAAACTGCAGGGAAGGAGATCAAAACAAGTAAGTTCCTTTCAAATTCTATATTCAAAAAGTGAACCAACAAGAAAGAGAGGCCAAATCCAGCCATAATAAAATACTTTTTATTTTTGACTAGGCTAAATTGTAACCATAGTATGGTCCAGACAATTAGGATTAATGAGTCAAAATAGTTATTTACAAAATGTATATCGGTGAAATGAGTAGTATAACTAATTCGATCCACAAATGGATATACAGTCGGTTGAAAAAATGAAGTTAAATTTAATAGATAAAAATATAAGATAATGGCAAAACAGGCCGAACTTGCGACCGATTTATAGGATTTGCCCATTCTTAAACCTTCTTGAAGTGCGGTTAACCTCCTGAGCATGCTTTAATGTTAATTCGTTACTTATTCATAAATATTCACATGTATACTACGCAGGTAAAGCGTCTGACCGCTGAAATTCTATTATCTCAAACCAACTTAGCTAGTTTCTTGAGGGTGTTTTTTTTCCTTAAAATGATGTATGAGCTATTGGTTCTTTGCCCTTACGAATTAACCAACGAAAAAGCGGTATTGTAAGGCGATTCATGAAGTCATGCGTTTATTAACAGACAATATAGACCCATAGACCAAATCAATTTTTACTTGATTTAGATTGAAATTCCTTTTTTAGATGGGTATAATCATCGCTATAGTCCATTTCAGATTTAATGCGATATTATTCTCTACTATAAAATTTATTTTGTCGAATAAGTGGTTGCGTATATGTTTTAACCTTGAATTTGCGGACCCCCTTAGTATAACACTTATTTTACCATGCGCGGTCCTTCAAGTCTTATAAGTTTTTGCTAGTCTTGTTATCATCTCAACATTACCATCATATTTATTCTTAGAAAGAGGATTACCAAAATTTGTTTACTCTAATACAATAGGTGACTATGCCAAGATTTGTTTATAACGTACTAAGAAAATTAATCTATTATGTCCTCTTTAATCTTATTAATTTTATATAAAACTCATCATGGGTGAATGTTTCTGAATCCGATAACAATAGAGCGGTACTGAAGTTTGAAAATAAAAAATTTTTATGCCTAGAGACCTGCTTCAACACTAATAAGCACGCAAACGATAAACGTTATATGTATTTTTTTGTCCATATACTTTGAAGCCATTCCGTGTACGAGAATCAAGAGGGAAATAATGGCATTGACGGTTTAGACTTATAGTGAATAAGACCCCATTTTAGTTTATTGATTTTAATGAATATTGGTTGATCCAAATGTAATTTTTTTTACGACCACATTATGTAAAGATTATCTGATAATTAGATTTAACCATTCAGTTACCTTTAGTTAGATTCATTCGAATGGAATATTCAATTATCCGTCCTCCTAATAATTGCAGCAGATCTCATTGTTTAAGCGGCAGCACATTGCAACAACGTGTCACATGCCGATGGAAAAACATACAGAATATAGGTTCGACTGTCAGGATAATCCTCTGGAGCATGTGAAGTTCCAGTGAACGTAACTAAAAAGGATACGATTGCACCAATTGATAGTACTAAAATGAGAAGCATGCTGAGACAATAACATTTCATTATATAACGGCTTTTAGTAAAAGCAATGAATTCGTGTCTTAATAGGATGACATATGTATATCAGTAATCAAAATTGTAGTGTTCTTTTTTTGTAGTCTAGGACAATCCTTTTTTCCAGTACAGGTAATTCGAAAGACCATCTATGAGATTAGTCGCTGGTGCAAATCCAAGTATTTCTTTTGCTTTAGATATATCAGCAATGCTATTCTTGATATCACCTAACCTTTCTTTTGAGTATTTTATAGGAGCTGTCCCGTTATTAGCAATTTTCTTAATCATTTCTGCTAGATCTGAAATTGTCGTTCGAACTCCAGTAGCTATATTAAAAGTCTCACCTGCTGCCTTTGGACATTCCATGGCCAGCATATTGGCCTTCACGATGTCATTTATACTTACAAAATCTCTTATCTGTTTGCCATCGCCATAAATCACCAATGGTTCATTTTTCAGAAGTCTCTCAAAAAAAATAGTAATTACTCCACTATATTCATTGTTACTTTGCCTAGGGCCATATACATTGAAATACCGCAGAGAAACAGTATCTAACCCATACGTTTTCCAATAAGTATGAAGGAAGTATTCCATAGCGATTTTATATGCACCATACGGCGATGTAGGAGAACAATAGGTCTTTTCTGATGCTTCTTGGCCTTGCAAATCACCATAAACCGCAGAAGAGGATGCAAAAATAATCTTTTTTACTCCACTATCCTTACAAAAATTTAAGACTTTGAATGCTGAAACTACATTCGATTCAAAAACGTATTTAGGATTAGTCACTGATTGGTTAACACTCGGAATAGCTGCTTTATGAAAGACAACATTAAAGCTTTCCTTCTCACCAAATAATTCCTTAATTTCTGAAATACTTCCACTAATGAAATGAAATAATTCTTTGTCAAGATGTTCCTTCACATTATCTAAATTACCAGTAGAAAGGTTATCCAAAACTGTGGTTTCGATTCCACGTTTAAGTAACTCGTCAACAATGTGACTTCCAATGAAACCGCATCCCCCTGTGACTAAAGCTTTTTTGAATTTTTTCAAGTTTACGTACAAAACCCAACCATTAATAAAAGAATTACCTAAATGGGTTAAGTGTAGTCACATAATATTCTTATCTTTTGAATTTCTCCAATTGCGAAAATCGAGAAAATGGATACAGGTTTTCAAACCTGAACAACAAAGAAAACTTGATGAGTATTTAAATATGTCAATGGTTATGTAATCATAATAGATCACCACGAGCTATAATAATGGATAGTATCGACTAAATTCTAATACATAAGACTTTACTAAAATACTTAATTAGGTTTGAATTAACTAAGCTTTAGCATTTGTTTAATTGACGGTGTGATTCAAAATGCATTTGTATTTTGTTATGCCAGATTCCGGACACAATTACATTGATATTAATAACCAGGTATAAATACAAAAAATATTTATGGTTTGAAATCATTATTCGGCTTTTAGATTAAATAGCTGTAAAATTATTTTCTCTGAGAAATCATATAACAGTTAAACCGAATTTTTATCTTGCCTGGTATTGTTTGATCAAACATTAGCAAATTTATAGAATGCTAGATTATAAAAAAACACTTTGATAAGAATAATAGCACATTCTAAACAATGGGCCTATTAACATGATAAAATGGGTCGTTACTCCTACAGTTTCCCGTAAACAATGATCTTATCAAAAAATAATTGCGAATGTAGATAGTGAAAAAACACTGTATTGCAAAACCCGAAGACATTATACCCAAATTATTTGACTTATTAGATATTAGGCTTATAAGAGAAAGAAGTATCTATCTATAGGCAATTGAAGGAATTGTCAGTTTAGGCACTAAGGGATTCAATCCTGTTAACAAGAGGTTAAGATGATTCACATATTATTTTGTTGTCAAAACTTTTTATATATTGGAGTTGAAATAGGAAATATTGAACACGTCAGCATTATCCTTTGTAGATATTGATAGCTGTATTAGCATACCTTATAACAAACTGAATATGTCAAATAAAAATCGCAGATGATTTATGACAACAAGTTACCTCCCAGAAACTCCTGCATCTAAGAAAATCCTTATGCTCGTACCGGCCTATAACGAAGAAGAAAGTATCGGTGAAGTTATAAAAAAAATAAGGGCGATTTATCCCGAAGTCCTTGTTTACGACGATGGATCAACCGATGAAACTGCGAACGTTGCCGAAAGCAATGGGGCTATGGTAATAAGGAATAATAGAAATAGAGGTTATGGAAGAGCATTAAAAACATTATTTCAACATGCAGTAGTAATGGATGTAGATATTGTTGTAACTATAGATTCTGACGGTCAACATGATCCAAATCAAATTCCGCAGCTTATCCAACCCCTATTAGAGAATAAAGCCGATATCGTTATTGGTTCCCGATTTCTTACTGATGATGATAAGCCAAACGTCCCTAAGTATCGACGCTTTGGTATTAAGACAATTACAAAATTTGCACAAGCAGGTTGTTTTGATAAGATTACTGATGCGACCAGTGGTTTTAGAGCCTACTCTACAAATTCTCTGAAGAGATTGCATCTAACAGAAGATGGAATGGGAATAGCTACTGAAATATTGCTTAAAGCTGATGAATCCAGTCTCCGCCTTTTAGAAGTTCCAATAACAACGACGAGATATGACATAAAAGATAGTGCTGCTCATGGCCCCGTTAAATTGGGTTGGAGCGTTATTAGTCACGTTATAAAATTTTTATCTTTTAAGCATCCATTGTTATTTTACGGGATCCCTGGCTTGATCTTTTTGATATGTTCGTCTTTCTTTATGTATATATCATTAGATTTGTTCTCTTCAACTAGATACGTATCCACAAATATGATAATAATTTCAATAGGGTTAGCATTGATAGGAATTTTATTATTAGCCACCTCCGCGATTGTATATACAATAATAGCTTTATTTAAAGGACAACTAGGTAGTATGAGGTAAGCGTCAGGTATTCGTTTTTTTATTTTCGTTTACTTCCCATTGGAAGATGGATTAGGCGAAACTCATAGAATATAAGGGCCTAATTTATATTTCTTTTAGTTATTTACAGACTCTCGATTTATGTTTAAGTTAACATGACAACAAGTCAAAATTTAAATACACACTGCCAAATACTTTTAGTAAAAGAACAGGTATGATACAGGTATTACTGATTTTGTGTATTTTGCTTATCGCCTTTGTTTACATGATAAATTCAACCTTCGACCCAGAAATAGAGAATGTATTGTCTGTTAAATATTTGGATAGTTCACTTGGTGTAGCTAGTGGAGATGTGACTTCTAATAGCGTAATTTTATGGTCTAAAACCAACGCTACAGCCCGAATGAATATTGAATATAGTTTAGAACCTAACTTTGGTAATTACACTCATGATTCTATTTATTTGGATAATACGAAAGATTATGCCGGCCATTATAAAATGTATAATTTAATTCCTAATTCAACATATTATTATAAGATATGGTTCTCAGATCCCTTTAACACTTCAGTCGTATCGCAAAATCTGTCTGGCAAGTTTAAAACAGCTCCCCTGAATAATACGGAGGAATCAATTAGTTTCGCTGTAGGGGGAGATGTAGGGGGACAAGGATATTGTAAAAAAATTGATATTGGATATTACTTGTTTTCAGTAATAAAAGGATATGAGCCCGATTTTTTTGTGGCAAACGGTGATATGATTTATGCAGATAACACCTGTCCCGAAAGTGGTCCTAACAACATTATAGGTTGGAAAAATATTCCAGGTTTGTTCCCTAGCGTTCTGGATTATACTGTTGATTGGGAAAACGTTTCAAAAGTGTATTCTGTATATAAAGAACATTGGGATTATAATAAGGCCGATAAGCATTACCAAAATTTGTACAGTAATATTCCGGTGTATAGCCAACCCGATGATCATGAGATAGCCGATAATTATGATGGAAATTCTGAATTTTACCAGGAGACATATCATAATCGTAGTGGTTTTAAGAACCTCGTGCAGGAGGGCTTGAAGGCTTTCTTTAACTATTCGCCAATTGAATCGTTTAAAGAAGAACCTAATAGGATTTACAGATCTTTTAATTGGGGGGTGTTTATGGATATATTTCTGCTCGATTCACATCAATATCGCACAACAGGAAGTGTTGACGAGACGCCATTGACTAATAAAACAATTCTGGGGAAATCCCAGCTGGAATGGCTAAAGAATTCAATAAAAAATTCTAAAGCTACTTGGAAAATAATATTGAACGATGTCCCAGTAACGATTCCACATTGTTTTGCTGATAATCAATCAAACAAAAGTAGATGCGATAATTGGGCAACCGATAATAAATCTTCTTCGACATTTACAAGAGAGAGGGACGATTTTATGAGTTATTTGGATAAACACAATCTAAAAAATGTAATCTTTATAACTACAGACGTTCACTATCCTGCAATCATATCAGTTGATCATGACTTTGATGGAGATGGCGAAGCTTTAAATTTTTATGAGTTTACGAGCGGACCATTAAATGCTCGACCTATAGATACTGAACCTTTGGATCCAACTATAAATGCAACTTACGTTTATAAGGATAGTGGCTTTTTCAATTTTGGATACTATGAGATAAAAAAATTTCCAAACAACAATACCTATTTTACTTCACAAGTCGTTACCGGAGATGGGCTGGTTAGACCCGATTCTAAATTGGAAATAGTGGCTGAATGAACTCCGCTTTATTTCACAGCAAACCTTTTAAGAGATTTCATGTATTGCACTAAAAATTTTTGATAAATACGCACATCCAACATGGCATAACAACAGATAATCATAATCCTTTTCGAGCTCTTGTCATAGAACTTGAATTATAGGAAATGATGCTCAACTTGATATAAAATATACAGATAAGGTAAATAATAATCATAGATTACTTTATAATTTTTTTTGCCTTGTTAGATAATTATTATATAAAGAGAAAATCAATACAAGGAATAAAATGGAACCTAAAGTCTCTAAAATAATCCACCCATTCAGTATCATATTCACTGCTTAGTTTTGTATTTTCAATTAAAAAGAATTATCTGCCTATTTAATACTGCTTAACTTGAAGACTACAAGACCGTCTTAGTTTTCCGTCCATATTAATGATATATCTATGGATTTTGGGCATCAATTACATTTGAACCCGAGGATAACTTCATATTGTATTCACTAGAAAGTGCATTACAGAAAAATGAAAATACTAATAACAGGCGCAGCGGGCTTCCTAGGTAGTCATCTTTCAGAAAAATATGTTAACGAAGATAATATTGTTTATGGGATAGATAATTTGTTAAACGGAAATTTAAATAATATTCGCACTTTACTTCACCGCAAGAACTTTAAATTTATACATGACGATGTAAGAAATAATTCTCTATATGCAAAGCTTCCTAACGATCTTGATGCGGTAATTCATCTTGCAGCTCAAATCCATGTTGATAAATCTATCATAAATCCTGAAGAAACTTTTGATATAAATGTCTCAGGAACAATGAAGGTACTAGAATATGCAAGGATGAACGATGTAAAAAAAATTCTTTTTGCTTCAACCAGTGAGGTCTATGGTTCAGCAAAATACGTTCCAATGGATGAGAATCATCCGCTAGCAGCTCAGCATCCCTATGGAGTGAGCAAAATAGCTGCCGATAGATTATGTTATACATATAATGAAACTTACGATTTAGGAGTAGATATAATCCGATGTTTTAATTTTTTTGGTCCAAAACAAAAGGATGTAGGATATGGTGGCGTTATAGCAATTTTTATCAACAGAGTATTGCAAAATAAGCCTCCTATTATTTACGGAGACGGTAATCAGAAACGCGACTACATGTATGTAAGCGATGCGGTGAATGCATATGATAAAGTGCTAAAATCAAAAGACAATCCAGGAAAATACGGTATTAATTTTGGGACGGGTACTGAACAGTCGGTGAACGAAATCGCTGACCTCGTAATAAAACACTGCGGCTCTGATAAAGATTTAACACCAATTCATATAGATCCGCGTCCTACAGAGGTTCAGAGGTTATTTGCTGATGTGTCAAAGGCAAAAAGCTCACTTAACTTTACCCCAGAAATAGAATTTGAGCAAGGAATTTCTATGTTAATAGAATGGTATAAACACTACAAGTCAGAGTTATGGCTTTATTAAATGACGGATCAACTAAGGGTATTTGTTACCGGAAATAAAGGCTTTGTGGGAACGAATCTTATTAACAGGTTGAAGGGCAAGATTCAGATAGTCCCGACTTCTCAAAAAAGCCATGAAAGAATAGACATATTAGAAAGAAACCTACTACAAACGCTAGAAAATGTCGACATAATTATTCACCTTGCATCTAAAACTTCTATTCTCAATTCAATAGTTAATCCATATGACACATATCTTACTAATCTGGTCGGGACTCTTAACGTATTAGATTTTGCGAAGCAGAATAACGTCAGTAAAATTATTAACATTAGTACATATGTCTATGGAACGCCGAGATATCTACCAATCGACGAACTACATCCTGTTAATCCCCATTCGCCTTATACCAAAAGTAAGGTATTAGGTGAGAAACTTTGTGAATATTATGCTCAGGATTTCCAAATTGATATCGTTACTCTAAGACCTTTTTATATTTACGGACCTTCACCAAATGAGGCTACTTTCATCCCATCAATAATAAAACAGATAAATGAAACTGGCAAAGTAATTTTGAGTAATAGAGATACGAAAAGAGACTTCCTTTTTATTGATGATTTTATCGATCTAATCTATAAGATTCTACTAAATTTTCCTAAGGGTTATAATACATACAATGTAGGATTTGGCAAAAGCCACACTTTGGAGAAAGTAATAGAGATTATTAGTAGGTTATTAATGATCAATATACCCGTAGAGTACGATCGGTCTATTCGTCCAAATGATATTGTCGAAATGGTAGCAGATATTTCATGCCTTGAAAACAACTTTGCTTGGAAACCGCAGATTGATATAGATACAGGCTTACGTTTGATACTTGGAAAAACTCTAGATAGATATAGATATAGAGTGTAGATGTGCACAAATCCTACTGAACTATTTACCTAGTTCAAATTATCTAGACCTAATTGTATTCTTAGATTTTATATAGTGTGTCTTAATTAATAAAATTCCATTAGATGAATTATAATTTTTTGTTGATCATTTACTTGCTTGTCGTACCAGTTTACTTTGTTTATTCTTTTGCCTCAATACTTGTTCTCAAATGTAGATAATGTGCCATATTATCGGCAGGATTTTTTCAAATTTCTAAATCTGATCAATGATCAATGCGAACATTTTATCTATCATTGTCGCGGTATTTGTATCCATAGTAGTCGCTGTTTTTTATCTATAGGTTAACTTCACACAATTAAGTGGTATTCCTTGTAAATCATAATAGCCTAATAATAATTAAGTAATTGCAATTGAAATATAATCCATGTTACTTAGAGGCCTGTTTACCCATGATGACATGTGACAATAAAGTTCATCTAGTTTATCATATATTTTAGTTTACAATTTGTCATTTACCTTGATTACGATCATCGAAAATAACTGCTCTATCCCTTATTTTCTTCATTTTGCTTTTGGTAAGGGGTTTCTCCAGAGAAGAATGATATGTTGTGCTAGTACAAGAACTCTAAACGCCATTGGATACAAGCTACACTGTCTACTGTACCAGCAGGATACATACTTTCCATAGTCTCATATAAAGTCTGATAGAAACCTTTCGACATGAAAATGTTTCTCTTTAGATTCTTACTAAAGTGCAACGATTTGTCTTTTTTTGGTTAGATTACTACAATCCAAAGCCGTATCAATTCAGAACTAAAATTGAAAACCGTTTCATTGATTATAAAATCTTAAATTCTTTCCTTTAGATGACAACTTTTTGAGCCGATAATTTGAATCCAATTTCATTTTTTATTGTATAGTAAGACGCATAATCGCTTGAGAAAGAGGAAAAACCTTTTCGACCAGATTTAGGTAACAAACCTGGAAAGGACAAATCCAGACCTCGATAGACGCATTCTTGACGAGTTTTGTTTCAATAATTCATACGTGAAATAAGATGTCATAAACCCTTTTGGACAAGGTCAAATGAACAGGGTTGTTTTATCAATTAGTTAGACGATCTATTACTTTATATACCTAGAATTTACTTAAATCAGCAAGATAAACTGCCAGTGAACAATAATATATATTTAATAATGTTGGCTCTACTTATTTTGATACCCATAACTCTAGTTATTGATATTTATATTTCGGCAGGTCCAGTTTTTTATATTTTTATCTACTCTTTAGTAGGGATTATAATTCTGATACTATTTCTTCGTAACACAAGAATATCTGTTCCCGTAATATTTACTTATAATGCAATAGATTTTGTATTTGTTCTATCAGGATTCGCCCTCATGGCATTGTATTTCTTGGACAATACTTTTTTAGTATCCGATATTCTAAAATATTGTTTTTCTTTAGTATTATTATTTTTCTTGCCAGGTTGGATGGTCGTACGTCTCCTAAAAATATCTGAAAAATTCCGTAAAATTCCCCTTGTGATTATATCATTTTCAATTAGTATAGCCCTTACATCTATAATTTATACGATAGTATTAATTTCCGAAGCTGAGCCCTCAGGATTAATAATATCGGTCATTTACACTATCCTATCGTTAATCCCAATCGCTATACGGTATACAGTTAATAAAAGATCCGACAAGGGGATATTTGTAAAAGATAGAAAAAAGCAGTACAATTTGATCGAAATTATTACTCTTGTATGGATAACATTGTTTTTTATTTATTCATTATTACATATATACCCGGATCTTCTGCTTACACCGGACCAAGATATAATTAGACATTATGCGTATCTTTCTACTACTGTTGATCATGCTGATCTTTTTCGAAGTCATTACCTTTGGTTCCATTTAAGTCTAGGCGCTTTGAATGATGCGTCTGACACCGAGATGTGGGTATTTCAAACAGGTAGTGCATTCATTAGTATAATTGTTATTTTGGCTTTCTATTCTATGTCAAAAGTATATCTCTATAAATTCAATAGGTATGCCCATTTGCTATCTACAATTATATTTACATGTTTTTCTGGATTAGGATGGATTTTCTACTACCAGAATTTGGAACAAGTCACATCACTGAGTGACCATATACAGTTACTCGATGATGCTAATATAGCAACATATTTTGATATAGGTTTGGGTCAAAGTCAATCGTTATGGCTATGGTTTAGACCTCTAACCATCGATTTTACTTTAACCGTTTCATTGTTGTTTCTGATGCGAATGGAAAATCTGAATCAAAGAACCTTCATAGTACTAAGTTCCATATTTATAGTAACTATGAGCCTCGTTCATTTTCCTGGCGTAGTGTTATTTGTGATTATAACTTTTGGTATAGCAATTTTTGTTCCTAAAGTAAGGTTACGCATGAAGGATACAGCTGTTTCATTGATTATTTCATTACCAATTTCCGCACTGATATTTTTATCCTACATTATCATTTTTGGTGCCGACGATATTCCTTTTGAAAGTACACTAGTGGTAATATTGGAAGCTCTTTCCATTGTAAGTTTGTTATTGCTAATTTACACTAAAAGAATTAATATACCAATAACTTTGAATTATAAGCGTATTATCTCAATTGCAGTAACAATATATGGAATCTTGTTTATCTATTGGCTCACAAACTACTACTCAATTGGAGAGGATATATCTAAGATCTTGCATCTTGTTAGAAGCCTTTATTCTGTACCAATATCCGTTTATCCACAGTTATTAGGACTCGCTGGACTTCTTTCGATTCCTATTATGGTAATTATTATGAAAATTAATAGAAGGAATCCATTACTGATATTTCCAGTTATTTTTATCACTATGTTGGCAGTTGGAAGAATCATTTCCTACCTCCATATCAATTTTCAGGACGTAGACTATTGGGAAAGAAGGATAGTTATTTATTTATGGATTACTGTTTCAATCCTATCTCCCATCGCGATTATTAAGATGGTAAATTATATAAATGGTATTAGGATAAATGGCCGAGATATCGTCGACCTAAAACGGCTTACGGTAGTTTGTTTCATATTCTTTTTGGTCATAGGATCAGTTTTGTCCTCGTTCTTATCTATTCAGTACTATAGGCTAATAAATTTTGATATGAAGCTGTCTGATAATGAAATAGCATTGCACAATCAGGTAAGCAATTTAGACCCTCATTCAACTATTCTTGGCCCTACCCCTAGATCACAGAGCTTAGGTGAATATCAGCTTTTCAATTTTAATATAGCTAATTTTAGGAGCGAGATTTGGTCATCTTCAAGTCCTGAATTGCCTATGAATATCCTGAATGCATTAAACTCCACAGCAGTAATATATCATACTAATGAAGATATACGCAGGATTGCCTTCAATGGCTACGATAATGGATATTTGGCTTCTCATGTGTTAGATTATGCACCACAAATACAGAATGATTCGAAAATTGGTAAAATAGTCCAGATTCCCCCTCTTTCTCCACCAACCCCTTCAAGCGACCTAGTGCTCGTATTACCAGATGATTTTTCACGTTCCCAGTACTATGCTTATGATCTGTTGGCCCTCGGAAATTATAATTTTACAACCGCATTGTTATCAGACATTCCGACTTTAAAGAAAGCCAAAACCCTTGTCGCTCCCAGTGAAGAAATTGGAAAGTCTATTATTAATTTTAGGAACGACTTGAACCTGAATTTTGAAAATTTGATAATTTTGAATTTGGATGGATATGGTCAAATAGGTCAAATATATGGTGAACATATGGGTTCTCTTCCTAACTCTACATATTTAGTACCGCATATATACAGTAACGACGATTTTGCAGATGACGTAACTACTTTTTATAAACATTATGCTTATCCTGTTGATCTTTCAGACTATGACTACATTGGATTCAATTGGACAGGCCAAGGCAATAATGATGAGCACATGATAGAATTTTCAAGCGACACGATGGGTACAATTAGATACGCTTTTATGGATTCCTGGAAAGGATCTAAATCAGTAATTTTGCCCATGAATTTGACAGCAGATATTGATGCACGATTTGATGAGATCTATACACAAACAGATGGTGTTAAAGATGGATTTTGGTCTAAAATATCAGAAATCAGAATCTTCACTTCAGATTCTCCCCAATCTTTTGAAGATAACCTCAATCTTGATGAATTCTTATTAGTTCAAGCATTAAAAATGAATAATATGAATGTGAACGGTAGCAATGATACAATAATGTTCAATGAGTCATCAATAATACCTTCGTTCTATCCATCCTCTTATAAACCGCTATCTAAATTTGATAACAATGTCCCATTTACTTTGCAGAACAAGGAACAAGATTACGAGATTTCTTATATAAATATCTATCCGTTAATTCAAGGCTTGAATGATCGTAGTGTTTCTTCGGCACAAATGTATTCGGATTATGGTGAGCTATTGAGTTCACTTAGATTAGACCTCCCTGTATATGTACATGAGGAGAAAAGTCCTATGGATCTGGTTAAAGGAGAGATTGCATCTTTTAGAAATGGTACATTTACCGGCGACGTTACTATTCTATCATCCAATTCGATAGTTAGAACAAATACGATTCAACCTGAAATCAAAATTGATGGGAAAGATACCGGAATAAGTAATAACCTTTTACAAATTCTTCCTTTGGCCGTTGACCAGGTTGAAATAAAAAGTAATAGTTCTACCATTTCGGGTGATTATGGATTTTACACAAAATCAAAGATACCGTATGAAACTATCATAAAGTTTACTGGAAATCCAGCTGTTCTTGCACTCTCTTATGAAAATAACAAGGAGGTTCGTTTTGATGATGATTCTCATAAAGCAGATAGTTCTTCTATTATTGATCTGGGTACAGTTACAAATATAGTTTATGGTAGTAATATTACAATCGCTTTAGATAACGCTGATGTCCTTTCTAGGCAACCAAAAGTTATGGTTGATGGATTTTCTAACTTTAGCCAATTTTATTCATATGGTGAACTAAATGAGAATGTGAGGGTAATGAATTCGTATATAAATTTCATCGGAAAATCAAGTTTTGATACCAAATATGCAGATGAATTTGTAATGGTTGAAAATGCTCACTTGGGAAATAAATTTGAGAGTCTATGGACCAAAGAGTTGAGAGATAATGCAAATGTCAATCTGATTAAAATAGAAAATTTTCTTAGAACAGATACCTTCGCTTTTACCGTATGGTTAATCTCATTATGTCTTTTATATAATTTATATATAACAAAGAGGATGAAGTCAAAGGCACAAAAAATTCGTTAGATTAAAGTGATAGTTAGTAAGTAGATATCCTTCGTTTTATTAATTGTCAATATTAATGGATTCTACAGTCAATTACGATGTACAAGAAAGGACATTAATAAAAAAATTCTAAATGTTGTCGAATTAGTTATCTTGGACAACATATAAAGGTTAACAAGTGCATGTCATAATATTATACACCTTACAGGGAGCTAAAACTATGCCGCTGGCATAGAACATTTGATAGAACTAAACAAATTTTCTTATGATTTTTTCTCAATAGAGTACTATGGATAGCAGCAGCAGGTATTTTTATTATTATCTCATATTTTTTCTACTAAAATGGGACAGTATTCAAATATCCATATACGTGTATTCTCTTTTAGTTCAAAATGCTCTTTTAGATGTTCTTACGACGCTCTATTTCATTTACTATTTCCTATTATGAAATTCCATATCATCATTGAGGATAGTGAGTAATGTAGTTCTATGCATTTAAAAAAAGCAAGAGGAAGAAACTGAAAATAAAAACAATGGGAAATTATCAGGGTTGTATAGGTAATGTATCGTAGATATGGTAAATGTCAATCCTATCATCGAGCTTTTTTTACACTCATTAACCGCAAACAACGGAAATAAAATGAGCTTTGCAATATCAATAATATTCCCGTCCCATGCACCATGTACAAGTTACTGCATCAATAGTGAGAATCAAATTTTTCTCCGCTGTATTTCCATTGAATTTGATTGAGGTTATGGTAATAAACAAAGGAATCTATGAGTCTCGTAAACAACCAATGTATTGTTGAATCATTATATGTCGATCCGAAGAACACAATAATAATAAAATAGCACTTTTATTACCTTTATTTATGAAGGCCTTTATTTGAAACGTCATAAATTAGTCTCTATTGTCGGCGCAAGACCTAATTTTATAAAATTAAAACCAATCTATGATATGCTTAGAAATGACCTTAATCATGAGATTATTCACACGGGACAGCATTATGATTATAGGTTGTCTGAAATTTTTTTCAAGGAATTTAAGTTACCAAACCCTGATTACAATTTAGAGATAGGATCTGGCCCACCTGGTCTTCAAGTGGGAGAAATGATAAAGAAAATCGAAAGGATATTAACCAAAAATAGGTACGATTTGGTCCTAGTTTACGGTGACACAAATTCAACCTTTGCTGGCGCCTTTGCTGCGGTTAAATCCAATATCAGAGTTGCCCATATAGAATCCGGATTAAGAAGCTTTGATAGGCGGATGCCAGAGG
>WUUC01119432.1_pt1 | contig 29672 bp, 29 predicted proteins | sample 6278441 | NCBI WGS metagenome assembly WUUC01 (sample SAMN13675441, study PRJNA597444) | soil metagenome | isolation source: soil | place: USA: Washington | collected 2017-10 | reverse complement strand
GGAAAAAATCCCACGACGAATGGATCGAGTGGTGCCGCTCCTGGCTCCTCTCCATCGGCCTCCCCGAATCGCACCTCTCCCTCTACGAACACAAGAAGGAGAAGCTAGCGTTCTATTCCCGCGGCACGACCGACATCATGTTCCGCTACCCCTTCGGCGTGCAGGAACTCTGGGGCATCGCCGCCCGCGGCAGCTACGACCTCACCCAACACGCCAACGCCTCCGGCAAGCCGCAGGAAATCTTCGACGAAGCCACCAAGAAAAAATTCGTCCCGCACGTCATCGAGCCCGCCGTCGGCACCGACCGTATCTTCCTCGCGACCTTGTGCGCCGGATACGCCGAAGAAGACGTCACCGACGAAAAGGGTAATGTCGAAAAACGCGTCGTCCTCCGCCTCAGCCCCCGCATCGCTCCCGTCAAAGTCGCCGTGCTCCCGCTTCTCAAAAACAAGGAAGCGCTCACCCAACGCGCCCAGGCCCTCTACAAAAAACTCCAGCGCCGCTACGCCGTCTTCTACGACGAGTCCGGCGCCATCGGCAAACGCTACCGCCGCCAGGATGAGATCGGCACCCCGTGGTGCGTGACCATCGACTTCGACACCATCGAAAAGCCCGGCGACACCTTCACCCTCCGCGAACGCGACTCGATGTCCCAAAAACGCATCACCGAGTCCGACCTCTTCGCCCTCCTCGACGAGCAAGTCTACTAAACCAAAACCAAAAGGCGCGTTCTTCAAACGCGCCTTTTTCATCCCAAAATGGAGCCGTTACTTTCTAATCTTGTTCGTGAAAATTTCAGCAATGGACTCTCGACTAGAGACGCCGAACAGCTCGCCTTCTTAACTTTCTCGATACTCGACCACCTCACACCAGAGCTGAGAAAGCATCAATGGGATCGCGCGAAGATTGCTTCTGAGTTTGTCGCGTTGAAAACCGCCGGACTCATATACGACGCCAAGTCGGCGCACGGAAACCTCGATCATTGGAATACAGTGATCGACCGCTTCCTTCTAAATCCGACGGAAATAGACCGTAACTTCGGATCACGTCTTCCCAGATATCCGCGCTGATCTCCTAGGCAGAAGACTGCCTGCTCGCTTCCGCCAATACTCCACCACTCCGTCGCCTCTCCGCGTTTCCGCCCTTCCGCATTTCCGCGATAAACTCCCCACCTCATCGCCTCCGCCGCTTCGCTTCCGACCTTAACGCCTTCGCGTCTTTGCGCTTCAACTAACCCCGCGCCCGCGTTCAGCTCCAGCCCGCCAAAGTCGCCATGCCGCTGATCACCCCCGCCGAAGCCGAGCGCCTCATCCTCGCCAGCATCCCCACCCTTCCCGCCGAAGACTGCGCGCTCCCTTCCGCTCACGGCCGCATCCTCCGCGCACCGATCAAAGCCGACCGCGATTTCCCGCCCTTCGACCGAGTTACCATGGACGGATTCGCACTCCGCCACTCCGCACTTGTCGCCGGCCGTCGCAGCTTCCGCATCCAGGGTTTCCAACCCGCCGGCACGATCCCACTCACGCTCGAATCCGGCGAAACCTGCATCGAAATCGCCACCGGCGCCGTCCTCCCCACCGGCTGCGACTGCGTCGTCCCTTACGAAGACGTCACCTCCGAAACTCCGGCAGGTCCGGGGAGCGCACGCGGCCCGCGTGCCGGCTCGGGCGGCCCGCCCGAGCCTTCTGATCCGACAACGCCCGCCCACTCCTCCGCACCACGCCTAATCGCCCTCGCTGATACCACCGCCGAGTCGCTCACACCCGGCCAATCCATCCACCGCCGCGGCTCCGACTCCGCCGCCGGCACCGAACTCATTGCCACCGGCACGCGCCTGACCGCCCGCGAAATCGCCGTCGCCGCTTCCTGCGGAGCCGCCACCGTGCGCGTTTCTCTCAGCCCGCGTATCGCCGTCGTCGCGACAGGCGACGAACTCGTCGAAGTCGAAAACCCTTCGCCCGCCTCGCATCAGATCCGCCGCTCCAACGACCACGCCCTCCGCGCCTCGCTCCTCTCCGTCGGCTATCTGCGCGTCGAACGCTTCCACCTGCGCGACCTGAAGTATGAGCTCGAGACCCAGCTCAAACGCCTGCTCTGCGAGTTCGACGTCGTCCTGCTCACCGGCGGCGTCTCGAAAGGAAAATACGATTTCCTCCCCGCCGTTCTCGCCGAACTCGGCATCGAAAAAAAAGTCCACGGCGTCGCCCAGCGCCCCGGCAAACCCTTCTGGTTCGGTACTACCTCGCGCCGCACGCCCGTCTTCGCGCTCCCGGGTAATCCCGTGTCCACGCTCATCTGTTTGCACCGCTACGTGCTGCCCGCTCTCGCCGCCATGAGCGACGCCACACCCCTGCGCGCCGAGTACGCCACACTCTCCTGTCCGTTCTCTTTCAAGCCGCCGCTCGCGGCGCTCGTCCCTGTTCGCATCGAATCCCTCCCCGACGGTCGTCGCCTCGCGCACGCCTCCCCGACCAATACCTCCGGTGACTTGGCCGGTCTTCTCGGCACCGATGGCTTCCTCGAACTCCCCTGCGGCCCGCTAGCTCTCACAACCGGCCACGCCGCCCGCTTTTGGCGTTGGAGTTAGAATTAACCGATCAGCCCTGCGCACACCTTTCCCTAGGACTTCGTGAAAATCGCTCGGCCTTTTTGCAGTTCTTTGCGGCTGGTGAATTGCAGAAGGCATTGAAACGAAAGTTTATGCAACGTCCGCGTAACTGTTGGAGGCGTTCGTTGTCTGAGCGGCACGCGGAGACCGGCATCACAGGAGAACTCACTCAAAACCACGGTCCTTCGCCACTGAAACTATGAACACCCTACGCTCTCATAAATTCCCCGCCGCCTGCCTCATCGCAGGACTCGCTTCGACCGCTGCCCTCGTCTCCGCTCAAGAAATCCCGCCGCCCACATCCGCTTCAGATGCTTCCCGCTTCGCGCTCGTCGCCGAAATAGGCACCGCCGGCATCGGGCCTTCGCTTATCTACACGGTCAATCCGAAGTTCACCGTCACAGTCGGCTACACCTGGCTCGACTACGATTACGACGTCGAGTCCGACGACGCCGATTACGACGGCAAGTTGAAGCTCTCCAACTTCAAGGCCCTCGCCAACTGGCATCCCTGGGGCGGCACTTTCCACTTCTCGGGCGGCGTTTTTGCGACCGACAACGAAGTCTCGGTCAACGCCCGACCAGAACCAGGTAACACCTACTCGATCAACGGCACCGACTACTCGACGTCTCTCATTCAATCGGTCACCGGAGCCGCTTCTTTTGAAGACGACATCGCTCCGTACATCGGCATCGGTTGGGCCAAATCTCCGACCGCCAGCGGCCTCGCCTTCTACGCCACCCTCGGCGTGTTTTTCGCAGGCGATGCGAGCGCCTCGCTCAACGCCACTGGCCCTGCCGCCGCCAACCCTCAGTTCCAGGCCGACCTCCGCGCTGAAGAACGTGATATCAACGAAGACCTCGAAGATCTCGGCGCCTATCCCGTCCTCCAACTCGGTATTCAATACCGCTTCTAAGTCCGCGATCTGATGGCCGCGCGCCGTCAGTCTTTCCCAAGCCGCGCTTTTCCCAGAGCGCGGCTTTTTTATTGTTTGTCCGCTTGGACAACGATGGGCCGGCCGTCGATAGTCGGCCGCCATGCTCACCCACCTCGACGCCCATAACCAGCCGCAGATGGTCGATGTCGGCTCCAAAGCCGTCACTCATCGCACAGCCCACGCCGTCGCCACGGTTTCACTACCGGCCGAACTCGCGCGGCTGATTGCGAGAAACGAGATCCAGTCCAAGAAGGGACCGCTCTTCCAAACCGCCATTTTGGCCGGGATCATGGGCGCGAAAAAAACCAGCGAGCTCATCCCGCTCTGCCATCCGCTGGCGCTCGACGACTGCAAAATCGAAATAGAAACGCGCCCATCCACCGCCGACGGCTCCGCCGACGTTGTCATCCACTGCCGTGCGCAAACGCACGCCAAAACCGGCATCGAGATGGAAGCCCTCACCGGCGCGAGCGTCGCCGCGCTCACGCTCTACGACATGGGCAAAGCGGTCACTCACGGCATCGTCGTCCGTGAAATCCGCCTCCTCGAAAAAACCGGCGGCAAGAGCGACTATCGCGTCTCCTGACTGATCGCCCCATCTCTCCGCCTGCCCTCATTATTCTCGTTCCCTTACTGCGACCCGCTCTTCTTCCGATCGGAAACCGCCGAGTCGCAGTAAGAGAACGAGAATAATAAAAAGCCCTATCGCGTGTCCCCGCCCCTCCTTTTGAAAACCGTCCATCTTCAATACTTCGCGCTCCTGCGCGAACAACGCGGCCTCGGCTCCGAAACGCTGTCCACGTCTGCCGAGACCGCCGCGCAGCTCTACGACGAACTCCGCGCCCGCCATCATTTCAGTCTCTCCTTCGACCGCCTCCGCGTAGCCATCGGCAACGAATTCGCCGCGTGGACCACGCCGCTCTCCGACGGCGCCCAAATCGTTTTCATCCCACCCGTCGCAGGAGGATAAAACAAAGCTCTTCGCTATGAACCGCCCCGATTCCCGGCTATCCCTCCGCCGGCCACCCGCCATTATCCCTTCACCCTTCCGTTTCCCCCTTCCAGATTTCCACATCCTCGCTTCAGCGACCTCCACCGCTTCTCACTTCGCCAAGGCCCGAGCGATCGCCTCCGCGAGTGTCTGAATCGCAAACGGCTTCGCCACAAACTCCCTAAAACCGTGCGCCTTGGCCTTAGTCGCGTCTAGTTGACCGCCAAAACCGACCGCCAGGATCATCGGTAAATCCGGGCGCACCGCCCACGCCGCCTTCGATAAATCCAGTCCCGTCATCCGCGGCATCAAGTAATCCGTGATCACCAGATCGAACTCGTTCGGATTGTTCACCAACCGGTCACGCGCCGCCACCGGGTCTGTGACCGACACCGCGTTATACCCCAGCCGCTCCAGAAGCCGCGCGCCGATTTTCGCCACGCTCGGCTCATCATCGACGAACAAGATATTTTGCCCTTCTCCGCTCATCGGCGGGACGGTTCTCCCTGTTCTCGCTGCCACCCCACCTATCAACGCCGGCAGATAAATCGAAAAGACCGTGCCTTGGCCCGGCGCGCTTTCCACCAGGATCGCCCCTTCATGCGCCTGCACCACGCCATGCACCACGGCCAGACCCAGCCCCGTTCCCTGACCTACGGCTTTGGTCGTGAAAAAAGGCTCGAAAATTCTCTCGACCGTCGCTGCATCCATGCCGCATCCCGTGTCGCGAACTTCGAGAAGGACGTGCTCGCCCGTCTTCAACGGCGGCCGTGACCGCGCGCGCGCGCCGTCGATATCCGCCATCGTCAGCGTCACGGCGATCGTACCGCCCTGGTCGTTCATCGCCTGAACCGCATTCGCGCACAGATTCGAAATCAACTGATGGATCTGCGCCTCATTCGCCATCACTACACGCCCCGCTTTCAAATCCGTGCGCAACTCCACCCTCGGCGGCAGGGTCGCTCGCGCCAGCTTCAAAGCCTCTCCCACGATCGTGTCGATATCGAGCCGTTTGCGCTCCACGGGCTGCTTGCGGCTGAACGTCAGGATCTGCCGCACCATGTCGCGCGCCCGCGCCGATGCGTTTTGGATTTCGCGCACGCTGTCTCGCAAATGCGGCCCGCTCGTTTCGCGCGGCAGCTCCAGCTCCAACAGCTCCGCGTGCGCCATGATCGCCGTGAGGATATTGTTGAAATCATGCGCGATGCCTCCGGCCAGATTCCCGATCGCCTCCATTTTTTGCGCCTGCCGCAATTGGCCTTCCAACCGCGCTCGCTGCGACTCCGCGATTTTCCGATCCGTGATATCCTGGATGATGCCGATCGCTCGCCGCGGCTGCCCATCTTCGTCACGATAAATATGCCGGCGGACAAACACATGTCGCACGGTTCCATCCAGCCTCAGTATTCGATGTTCCACCTCCAGGCCGGTCATGTCGCGATCCGCCATCCTCAGCGCGGCCACGACGCGTTCGCGGTCATCTGGGTGAATGCGCTCCGTGATCCACTCGCGCGTCACCGGTCCGGCGATCGGTTCAAATCCGTAAATGCGAAAAGCTTCGTCCGACCAGATCATATCGTTCGTGTCTGGATTCCGCAGGTAACTCCCCGTTTGCCCGAGATTTTGCGCATAGCGCAGCACCTCTTCGCGTAGACGCAGCGCCGCTTCAGCATCGCGTCGGTCCGTCGCCTCTTTCTCCAACGCGTGAATCGTGGCCGTGAGCTGCTGATTGAGTTCCCGCACCGCGCGTTCCGACGCGCGCAGATCGTCATTCGCTCCTTCGAGCTCGGCGACCTTCACCTCAAGCTTAAGCGATAGCCGCCGCGTGTACTCCTCCAGCACGCTCGCATCCGAATCCACCGGCTGCGGATGGCGCGGAGGCGTCGCCTTCACCACCGCCACAGTGTCGAGGATGATCCGCATCAACTCAGCGGGCTCCGCCGGTTTCACCACGAATCGGTCGGCTCCGAGCTTCACCGCGAATTGCTCGTCCGCCCGGTCAGTGTACGTCGCCGTGTAAAAGATAAAGGGCAGCCGGCACCAGCGTGGATGCTGCCGCAACGCTCGACAAAGCTGAAAGCCGTCCATCCGCGGCATCAGCGCATCGGATACGATAACGTCGGGCGGGACGTTGCCCGTGTGGGCGAGCAGCTCGAGCACCTCTAACCCATCAGCCACCGCCGCCACCTCATGCCCGAGCCCAGTGAACGCTTGCTGGAGCATGTAACGGCTCTCGGGATGATCTTCTGCGACTAAGATTTTCATGAAGAATCGGGCGGGTGGGGGGGTAACAGCCGGAGGACGCGGCGGACAAACTCATCTAATTCGAAGGGTTTTTCGAGATAATCGGAGAAGCCCTGCTTCAGCGCCCGCTCCCGATCGCTGGGATGCGCGTAGGAAGTGAATGCCATGATCGGCACTCGCGCGGTCTTCGCACTCGCCCGCAAACGGCTCGCCGCTTCATACCCGTCCATCTCCGGCATTTCTATGTCCATGAGCACCAAATCCGGCACCCGGTCCAACGCCTGTTTGACTCCTTCCGCGCCGTTGCTCGCCTCCATCACTTCAAAGCCATTTTTTTCGAGAATGAAACGCGCCAGATACCGGTTGGCATCATTGTCTTCGATCAGGAGCACGACGCGTTTCATAACCAGTTCATACGGCGTTTACCTCGCGCGGTTTCAAGATCTTGCGCGGCAAGGTCACCGTAAAACACGAGCCTTGCCCATGCGTGCTCTCCACATCGATGCGCCCGCCGAGCAGGTCCAGCAGCTTGCGGCAAAGATGCAGCCCCAAGCCCGTGCCTTCGTACACGCGTCGCGCCGATCCATCGACCTGCCGGAAGGCTTCGAACAACAACGGCAAATGCTCCGGCTTGATGCCGATCCCGGTATCCGCCACCCGTACGCGCACAGTTTCCTCCATCGCGTCGCACACGAGCGTCACCCTCCCTCGTTCGGTAAATTTCACCGCGTTGTTGGCCAGATTAAGGATGACTTGGAAAACCCTCTGCCGATCCGAACGCACCCATATCTGCGGTTGTTCACTGCACGTCGCGTAGGTTAATTTTCGCTGCGCGACCATCGGCGCCATCACCGCCCCGACCTCGGCCAGCACACCCGCCAGATCGAAGTCCTCGATCGCCAGCTCCATGTTTCCCGACTCGATGCGCGAGAGATCGAGCAGATCGTTGATCAACGCGAGCAGATGCCGGGCCGATCCGCGCACCAGATCCATTTGCTTTTGCTGCTCCGCGTTGAGCGGTCCCGCCATCCCCTGACGCAGGATCGAACTAAAACCGATGATCGAGTTGAGCGGTGTGCGCAGCTCGTGACTCATCGTCGCAAGAAATTCAGACTTCAGTCGGTCCAGTTCCTTCAGTTGACCGTTGGCCGCCGCGAGCTCCGCCGTCCGTTCCTCCACGCGGCGCTCCAGGCTGAGATTCAACATGAGGACTTCGTCTTCCGCATTTTTACGCTCGCTGATGTCCGTGATAAAACCGACCAGCGTATCGACCGCTCCATCCAGTTCGACCTGCGCCTCGCCGCGTTCCCACACCCAGCGGACTTCTCCGCTGCGATGACGGATGCGATACTCATAGGAAAACGTATTCCGTCCCGTCGCGATCGCCATTTGCGTCTCTCGCCAGAGTCGCTCCCGGTCTTCGGGGTGAATCAACTTCGCAAAAGCCACCGCTCGGCTGTGCTCCAACTCGGCGGGCGAATAACCGGTGAGCTCCTTCGCACCGTCGCTCACGAAGGTCATCGTCCATTCCCGGTTATTGCGGCACCGATACACCATGCCCGGCAGATGTCCGATGAGCGTCGAGAGAAACCGCTGACTCTCGCGCAACGCTCCTTCCGCCTGCTTGCGCTCCGTGTTGTCCACAAAGGTCACCAATAAACACAGCTCCTTGCCCAACGGCACCGCGGCCGCCGACACGATCACATCCACAGGCGCGCCAGTCCGCGGCCGCAGTCGGTACTCGCGATCGCGCACCTCGTTCTCCTGATCGAGCGTCTGCAGGAATCGCGCGCGGTCCCCCCCATTTTCCCACATGCCGATTTCGACGCTCGTCCTCCCCACCACCTCTTCCCGACGATAATCGAGCATCTGCAAAAATCGTTCGTTCGCATCGATAATGCGCCCATCCGACCGGCGGCCGATAATCTTCGCCACCGGGCTAGCCCGAAACGTATGCAAGAACCGCTCCTCGGACTCGCGGAAAAGCGCCTCGGCACTCAACCGCTGACTCACGTCCAAGATCAGCGACGAAACACCGATCACGCGCTCGTCCTCGCCGGTGAGAACCGTGTTGTACCACTCGCAATCGATCACACGTGCGTCGCGCGTGAGGTTCTGGTTGTAGTGCCGAAATCCGCCCCGCTTCGCCAACAAGTCGGCCCAGAGTTTTTTTACTTCGGTGCGTTCCGACTCCGGCACGATGAACAAACCGTTTCGCCCAAGTGCATCCGTCGCGCTCCAGCCAAACACCGCTTCTGCGGCCGGATTCCAAGAAAGCACCGTCATCTCCTGACTCCAGTCCACGACCGCCAGCGGCGTGTTTTCGAGATGCAACCGCAGCCGTTGCTGGCTCCGCAGCAACGCGTCTTCCGCTCGCCGACGCTCCGTCACGTCAAGGCTCACGCCCAACGCTCCCGTCACCAGACCTGCGATACGAATGGGAGAAACGATCCAGTGATAATGCGCTTCCTGCCCATGGATCTCCTCGGAGGTCTCCCCGCGCACTGTCTCTCCGCCAAGCGCACGGCGGTTGTTCCGCATATAGGCTTCGCTGACCTCAGGCGGGAGATTCAATTCCTCCGGCGTCGCGCCGATCCCTTCTCCGCAACGCTCGCGCAGCCGCCGGCTTTGCAGTGTATACCGCCCGGCCGTGTCCACCGCCCAGATCTCCACCGGAGCGTTGGCAAAAACCGCCTCCAGTTCCGCTTCGCGCAATCCCCGCTGACGCACTTCCTCCTGCAACCTTAGATTCGTCGCAATCAGCTCCCGGCGCCGCGTGTCCACCGCTCGGGCCATCGCGTTGTAGGTCTCCGCCAATCGCGCCAGCTCCCGCGGCCCATCGACGGGCACCGTCTGCAAGCCCGACTCCCCCGCCAGCCTTTCCGCCGCCGCGCGCAATTGCTCCAACGGTCGCCACAACACATGCGCCAGCCACGCGGCCGTGATCACCGCCAGCCCGGCCACACCCAAAACTAGCAGCCAGATCCATTGCCGGTTCTGCTCGATGTGCGTGAGCGCCGCCGTTTCGTCGTAGACCACCGCCACCCACCAAGGCGGCGCGGCTGCCTTCCATCTGCGGACAGCGATCAACCGCGTCAGGCCACTTTCATTAAACCGCATCGTGGCAATCTCATCGTTCCCGCGCTCCCCGCTTTTCGCCAAATCGGCCAGTGCACGCACTACAGGATCGAGCGGCGACGCCATTGCTTCACTCTCGTTCACCCGCATTTGCGGATGCGCGATCAACACCGGCCCCGCCGCCGTCGCTTCGAGCACGAGCGCGTAGCCCGTCTGATCGACGGTGCTGTCCTTTAAAAACCGCGACAGCTCCCGCATATCGAAATCCACATCCCACACTCCCAGCAGCTCGCCCCGCCCGCTTCTGATCGGCACCACGTGCGTCACGCCCAGCATTTCCGGATGCCAATCATTGCCGACGAATGTGTACGCCGCCGTCCAGGCCGGACCCGACGAACTTCTCGCCTTCCGATAAAATGGCCGCGTGCGCGGATCGTAGCCGTCCCAAGGCTCCGTTTTCTCCAGCTCGAAACCTGCTCGTGTCAACCGATGTTGCCGCATCACACGCCCACCCTCCGGCAGCAACACGTATTCACGCAATCGGCACGCCGTCGCGTCCCGCCGTTCCAGCATCGCATACTCCCCCGTCGCCTCGACCGCATACCCTAGATACGTGAATCCTTGCCGCTGCGCGAAAGCCGCCGACAACCGATCGAAAACCCGCAGAAAGTCTTTCGACCAAATCCCTTCGGTCGGCGTCAGCTCCCGACAAATGCGCCCTTGATGCTCCGCCGAGGCCAGCAATTCGCCGATGCGTTCTTCGACATGTTGGATTTTTTGCGCCAGCAGCGCCGCCGCCAGCTCCTCCGCCATCTGTCGCGACTGACGGTTGAGCAATGCCCCCAGCAACCCCATGGCGCCCAACACCACCGCGGACATCCCCAACAAAATCAGCGTCCGAAACGACCATCGAAAAGGCGAGGCATGCGGCGATTGCACGAGCGCAATCACTCACTGCCTCCCGCGCCCGAGTCAAGAAACCCACCCGCCGGATCTTCCTCTTAAATCACGAGGTTCCTCTCTCGGGACATAGCGGCCGAGCCTGAACGTCAGCCATTGCCTCAGCGTTCGCCGCCTCGCGGGCACACCCTGGGGCGCCCTCACTTCTTCACATCGACGACTTCGACCTCGAACACCAGCGTCGCCCGCTTCGGAATCTTTGGCGGATCTCCGCGAGTGCCGTAACCGAGTTCAAAGGGTACGATCAAAATGCGCTTCTCGCCAGGCCTCATCAGTTGCAACCCCTGCTCCCAGCCATCGATCACCTGCCCACGACCCACGCGAAACGTGAACGGCTTTCCCCCGCTCTGCGTCTCGTCGAAGACCTTCCCATCGAGCAGTTGGCCTTTGTAGAAAACGCTCACTAAATCGCCGCTTTTCACGAGTTCGCCCGCGCCTTCCTTCAGCACCGCCGAACGTAAGCCCGTCGAGGTCTTCTTCGCGTCCGGCCAGGTTTTCTCCACGATTTCGAGATCCTCCGGCGGGAGTTTTTCCCGCTGAGCTTGCGATGTAAACGGGGCAGCCAACACGACACTCCATACGATCCATTTCAGAAAACGCATGCCGTCGTTTTGACCCATCGCCGCGCGTCCGGGCAATTCCTTTTAACGCTCCCCCAAAGCATTCTCCTGCTTCTTTTCTCTTTTCCTCTTTCGTCAGCCCTGCCGCGTTTCGATCCGGGAGAAAAAGAAAGATCCCGGCACTCGCCCCCCTCCTCGGCACCGCGTCTCAAGCGCGGCGCTTTCCCCGCAACCGCTCCGCCCGGCTGTTCAAATCGCTCAATAACTCCGTGTGCTCCTTGGCTTCGCGATCGTTGAGATGCACCAGCCCGCACCCAAACGGCGGCTCATCCGTCTCCGCGTCCGCCCACGCCGCCCACTCGTAACCCACCACTGCCCGATGCGCGCAGACTTTCTCCAACGCCGCACGCCCTTTTTTGAGCATGCGCTCCACCATCGTCACACTGCGAACATCGCGCACCACCGATGGTCGCGTGAACGCGTCGCCATTCCACGCCGCCTCCACCAACAGCACCGGCATCGCACGCACCGCATGACACGCCTGCGCGGTCCTTTCCCAAAACTCACCCGCAGGATGCGCCGACACGACATCGACATTCGGATACACACACTCCGCCAGCACCACCGCACCCGGCGACTGCCGAAACCGGCAGCCCAGGATCAAGTGATCCGGATCGTACGCCCGGATCGCCCCCGCACTCGTCGCGAAATACCTCCGCGCAAATTCCCGCGCGAACAGCCGCTGATCGCGTAAATACCCCGCACTCGTCAGCGGCACTTCCCGCTGCGTGAGTTGCCTGAGCGTTTCCTTGTTGGGCAATTCCACCGCCCAATCGCGCGCCAGCACCGCCAGATCCCCGCGCCGAGTCGCCAGCACGAACTCCCACGCCGCGTGATACGCCCGCTGCGACGGCTCCAGGCTCAGGCAAATCTGCAACAGCGAAGGCCGCTCCGCCTCCACGCTCTCCATCGGAAACGCCGGCGCCGTTCGCCCGCCCGGATTTTCCATCATCACTTCCGACCGCGGCTGTGCCCACGACAGCGCATGATCCGTGTAATACCCGATCAATTCCCGGCTGCCGCGATGCCGAGCGCAAAGCTCCGCCGCCTGCCGCTCCACCGCTTCGCGCCACGCCGGATCGAACACATCCGGCACTCGCGCCCCTGCGCTATGGATAACCGGTCCGGTCTGCCCCAACTCAAGCACTTCCGTGTAGTACATTCCTTGATCCGAAAGCGCCGGCTCCGCCCACGCGCCCAACGTATTGAAATGCCACCCACGCAGCCGCTGGATCGCGCCGCGCATGAACCCGTGAGCATCCCCGCCATGACGCTCCGCCATCGCCGCCGCATAAGGTCCTGGCATGGGTAACCGGCCATCTATGCGCCCCGAGCGATTCACCCCGGCCACGCCTTTGCTGAAAAACGCATAGCCCAACGGATCCACCAGCCACCAATGCCCATCGCGCGCTTGCCCCACGCGAAAAAAGCCCGGCGTCCCGCGAAGCGAATCGGGGCGAAAATCTTCGAGAGTGGGGATGAGCGCGGCATCGCGCGGCGAATGCGCCATGGCCGGTCACGCTGCGCTCCCGCCCCAAAAAGAAAAGCGCGTACTCCCATGCCTTCCCTTTCCTCGTTCCCTGACTCTTTCGTCAGCCCTCTTTGCGAAATCGTTCTCGCTCTCTTACGCGTACTCGAATTTTGCGAAAAGAAAGGAGCTCAAGAACCAGTACGCGTAAGAGAACGAGAAAATCGGCGGCACACGATCTACGGTCCGCAATTGGCAGACAATCGCCCCAACGCCCCCGCTAGAACATTTCAAATAAAACGATGGCGGTTTGTCTGCGCCGTTTCCGCGACGGTTTTTCGCTCACGCCGGGCCGGGTTTCCGGGGAGCGACAAGCGGCCCGCGTGTGGTGTCCGGCGGCCCGCCGGACACGGCTCGCAAGGCGACAACTTAATTTGAACCGCTCTAACTCCGCCCCCTGGCTCATTGTTCACCGGTCACTGCCATTCACCGCGCCGCCGCCGCGGTGCGATCTGGCCGCTTCAACGAGAAAACCTCCCCCACACGCGTATACGCTTCGCCACCGAGCCGGGCCACCAGATCGAGCTTCACAGGATCCACCGCCCCATCCGCGCCCAACACCGCGTCATCCACGTGCATCACCTCGATAAATCCGAAAACGACATTCGCCGCCGCCGGCCCTTCGCCGATGCGCGTGATGGAGTGCAACCGACACTCAAAGCTCACCGGCGCCCCCGTCACGCGCAACGGTTTCACCTTCTCCGCGGCGACCGATGGCACGCCAAACGCCTCGAATTCACTTTCCCCATACGGCAGCAACGCCGAGCACGCGTTCATCTTCTCCACCTGCGCGAACGACACCAAATTCACCACAAATTCCCCCGTCGCCTCGATATTGCGCACCGTGTCCTTCTTCGAACCGTCGCGCAGATTCACCGGCACAAACATCAATGTCGGCGGCGCCGAGGTCACTCCTTGGAAAAAACTAAACGGCGCCAGATTCGTTTTCCCATCCGGCGAGATCGTTGAAACCCACGCGATCGGCCGCGGCAAAATCGTACTGGTCATCCAATGATAAGCTTCATTCGACGGGATCGCCGGCAATTCGATGCGCATGCCCCAAGAAACGTCATCTCTCCCCCCAAGTCCAGCGCCCCACCTCCGCATATCTTGCCGCAAATGCTCCACCCCCACGCTTCCGACATGGACTGCGGCGGCGCGGCGCCCTTTCCGCCCTCCCCCCGCTTCCGCCCAATCCTGTAACTGCTGTTAACCCTGTTCAAAAAAACTCCCGTATCCGCCCACACGCCACGCCCGCCTCACCGCCCACCTCTACACCAGCCGCCCAGCTCGCCGCATCGCCCGCCCCCTCACCGCCGTCCTTCTCGCCGCCATCGGGCCCGCTCCAAATGTCCGCGTTCATGGCCCACTTCGAGGGCAGCTTCGCCCGCACCGGCGTCGTCGCCCGCCTCTCTACGCCCTCGGCCTCATCGCCATCCGGTTCGCCCCCGAAACCAAAAGGTCGGCCCCCACTCCCCGGGTGATTCCACTCGTAGCCGCGCGCCTTAGCGCGTGGAGGAACGCCGTGCGAACTTTCGCACAAGAGTCAGCTCCACTCCCCCCTCCAGTCCCGCTACCGCCCCGCGCCGCCCCCCGATCCGATGTCATCTATTAAGTGACAAGTCACTTACCAAGCCCGCCCTACTTAGGCTTGTTGTAACTTATTAGATGACATCGAGAATATCTCGAACATGCCCGCTTCCAAAGTCCCCTACTTGCCCCGCATTCCCGGCGAGCTTGCGCTTGCCCTGTTCGAGATCGCCGCCAAATCCGCCCGCGACGCGGCAAAAGCAGGCGTCAAAAAACTCCGTAAGCCCCACTCAGCGGGCCAGACACTTCGCCCGGGTGTCGAGACGCCGCTTTGGACCGAAATCGTCCGCCAGGCCCGCCCGCATTTGCACCATCGCGGCACGAAAGCCTCCCTGGCCCGCGTCCTCGGCATTCCCCGCCAGCGCCTCCACGTTTGCCTCACGACCGCCTCCGCCTGTCTCGATGCCGAGCGCGCCCTGCTCCTCCTGTGCTGGGTCGCCGCCAAACAACAAGGGCGCCAGCTGTTCGGCTAAGCGCCCAGCGCGACCCGCCCGCCCCTTCGCCCCCGCAGCCGCTTCCTAAAACTCCCACACCAAGACCTCTCCGCACTAAAAGGGTCGTCATCTATTAGATGACCAGTTCGCCATCAATCCTCCCCGACCCGCACGAAACGTCATTGTCATTTAATAGATGACAATACCTCCACTTCCTTTTCGCCCTCGATCGCCGCACTCCGGCCGCCGCGCCCTCCCTCTACTTTGTCTTGAGCCAACCATCGCCACCCCAGAATCACTTTTGTCTTCTGCCCGTCCGTCTCTTCCTTCCCTCCATTACCTCCTGTAAAATTCTCCGCGTCGTTCATGTCCCTTCGCGTCCATTCGCGGTTAAAAAACCAAAACACTCGCCGCCCGGCCTTCCGCGAAGCCTCCCGCCGACCACGCCCGCTTACGCGTACGCAAAAACCCACTTCAACACCCGCGCCGTCCTCACCGACCTCTGCGCCCCGCGCTGGTGCGCGCGCCGCGTCCTCCCTCTCTTGATCTCCAACATCGGTGTCTGGGTCCCCGCCGTCTGCATCTAGGCGTTGCCCACGCCGCTCCACCTCCCCTCCAAAACATGGGCCTCCGCTTCTTCACCCTGCTCCTCGCGCATCTGGCGCGACAGCAATCAGCCGGCGAAACTTAAAAACAGATCGGCAACCGCGTCCTCACGGCCAGTCCGTAAGCACGAAAAAGTTGGCCATCATACGCGCCACGATAACCACCTGCCTGTCGCCAAGCAGGTGCTTGCGGACAATCACCTCGTCTCCAAATACCACGGCCGTGTAAGCGCCCATGCGGACGGGCATGGGCCAACAGGCGTCGCCTGCGACGGGATTCTTTGCACCCGGAATGAGAACGAGAACGATTTAAAGCCACGGTTCCCGTGCTCCGTCTTTCCCCAATCTGGTTAATCCAGTGCCGACTTCCCCTCGCCTGCGCGCGATGAGCGCGCCCCTCCGCCCAATCGGCATAGGCGATCAGCCAAAGCCACGCCTCTAAGTTTCGGCCTTTGGCCGAAATCTTTTAGATCATTTTGAACCGCCCTAGTGGTTAAAAAACTCCCCCACTCGGGTTTCGTGCCCTCTCCTCCGCGCTCCGCGTCCCCTGTGAGCCACTCCGATCCACACCGTAGAACACCAGCGGCCTCGCACCACCTCGGGGGAATTTTCTGCAGGACCTTTGCCTCTCACCTCGTTCCACCTAACACTTCCGCCATGCCGCTGCTCCGCCGACTTTCCTCCTTCGCCGCCTTTTTCGTCATCGCTCTCGGATTCACCGCGGCGCTTACCGTTCCGACCACCGCCCACGCTCAAGTGACGGCCTCGCTCGTCGCCGCTGAAACCTCCATTGAGCCCGGCCGCGCTTTCACCGTCGCGCTCCGCCTCGAGCACGAACCGCATTGGCATACCTACTGGATCCACGCCGGCACGGGTTATCCAACTTCTCTCGAATGGCAGCTTCCCCCCGGCTGGAAGGCCGGGGAAATCGAATGGCCCACGCCCCACGTCGTCCACGACACCGCTGGCAACATCACGGGCAACGGCTACGAAAACGATACGCTCCTCCCTGTCACGATCACGCCGCCCGCCGACCTCAAACCCGGCCAAACCGTCACGCTCCGCGCCAAGGCCGACTGGCTCATGTGCGCCGCGATCTGCAAGCCGGGCAAAGCCGACGTCGCTGTCACTCTCCCCGTCTCCACCGACAAACCAAAACTCAACGAAACTCACCGCGCCGTCTTCGCCGCGGTTCCATCGCCCACGCCTGCCGACGACCTCACATTCACCGCCACGCGCTCCGGCCAAACCATCACGCTCACCGTCAATGGACCCCGCGCCGCTTCGCTCGCCAAACCGCACGTCTTCACGAGCGACGCCTTCGTCCAGTACGACCAACCCCAGAAAGCGGATACTAGCGCCAACCGCCTCACGCTGACCCTGCCTGTTTCCCCCTCCTACGACGGCAAAGGCGAAAAGCTCCTCGGTATCCTCGCCTATACCGACGCCTCCGGCGCCCACCGGGGCCTCACCCTCGACATCCCCATCACCACCAGCACCGCCGCCTCTTCCGCCTCCGACTTTCCACATTCCACCCCTAACTCTCCACCGGCTACCGGTCTCGCCGGCACCCTCGCCCTCGCCTTCGCCGGTGGCCTCATTCTCAACCTTATGCCCTGCGTCTTCCCCGTGCTCGGCATCAAGATCCTCGGCTTCGTCAACCAGGCCGGCTCCGACCGCCGCAAAGTCACACTGCACGGCCTCGCTTTCACCGTCGGTGTCCTCGCCTCGTTCTGGACGCTCGCCGGCATCCTCGCCGCCCTCCGCTCAGGCGGCTCGCAACTTGGCTGGGGCTTCCAACTCCAGTCGCCCATCTTCGTTTTCATCCTCGCCGCCGTCATGCTGGTCTTCGCCCTCAGTTTGAGCGGCGTCTTCGAGTTCGGCCTCCGTGCCACTGGCGTCGGCGCCAACTTGCAGTCGAAGTCCGGATACAGCGGCTCCTTCTTCACCGGCATCCTCGCCACCGTCGTGGCCACGCCGTGTAGCGCCCCGTTCCTCGCGCCCGCCCTGGGCGCAGCCCTCGCACTCCCGCCGGTCGAGTCCTTCGCCGTCTTCACCGCCATCGCCGCCGGTCTTTCCCTGCCGTATCTGCTGCTCTCGGTTTTCCCGCAGGCGATCAAAGCCCTGCCCCGCCCCGGCGCGTGGATGGAAACATTCAAGCAGTTCATGGCCTTCCCGCTCTACGCGACTACCGCTTTCATGATCTGGGTCCTCGCCGGTCAAAGCAGCACAGCGGGCCAGGAGTACATGCTCCTCTACGTCCTCCTCGGCCTCACGCTCATCGCCCTCGGCGCCTGGTGGTACGGTCGCTACAACGCCCCTGGTGCCAAGCCTGCTCGCGCCCGACTAGGCCTGATCGGCGGGCTCGTTCTTTTCGCCGTCGGTGCCGCCGTTGGCTGGCCCCGGGCCGCCGCCCCCACCGATCTCGTCTGGGAAAAATGGAGCCCCGAAGCCATCGCCAAAGTCCAGGCCGAGGGCAAAACTGCCTACGTCGATTTCACCGCCCGTTGGTGTTTCACCTGCCAGACCAATAAAGCCGCCGTCTTTAGCTCTACCGACGTTAAGAAGCTGATACGCGATAAACACATCGTTCTGCTCAAAGGCGATTGGACCAACCAGGATCCGCAGATCACCGCGGAGCTCGCCCGCTTCAGCCGCAGCGCCGTCCCCTTCAACTTGATCTATAAACCCGGCGCGGCCGCGCCTGCGATTCTCCCCGAGCTGCTCACCGCCGGTATCGTGCTCGATGCCTTGCGCGACTGAGGTCGATCAACGCCGCGCCCACGGAGCCCGTCGTGCACTCCGCTCCGGATCGGGGCGTTCCACGCGGCTCACCCGCGTCCGGAATCGACGTTCTGCGCGTCGTCCGCATCGCTCTGCGCCGGCGCCAGAAGGAAATTAAGCGCGAGAAATCCGAGCACTGACTGCGCGTCGGTGTATACCGAATCGATTTCCTCCTGCAGCGGATTTCCCCCCGTAAACGTCCGCCCGGGTCTGTCCTCTCGCAGCAAATTCCACCAACCGGTCGCAGCCGGCTCCGGCGATCCCGCAAGACTCGCGCTCGCCGGCGTCTCATTCGTGGCAACACGGGGTGCAAGGCCATTATCTTTCACCGCCGTCTGCTGCGTGAGCACAATCGCGAGCGCGGTACCCGCCGCGACTCCAACAAACGCTAGGCTCAATGAACGCATACGCGCCGGTGGCGGCTCGGCCTGATGTTCCTTCACCGCGCGAAGGATGCGCTGCTCGAAGCCCACGGCAGGTTCGGCGCCCAGTCCACGCGCTTCGCGGCGCAGACTTTGTTCAAACGCGGGATCCTCCGAGAAAAATTCAGCACAGGCGTCGCAGCGCTCGCAGTGGCGCTCGGCCACCCAGGTCAGATCCGTCGCCACACCGTGCGACGACTCCCAGCGTCGCACCAGACGGCAGCTCAACGCGGGGCTAGGGCGGGTGGGATTATTCATGGCCGGTTATTCCTTGGATCAGCTGTTGGCGGGCGCGAAAAACGATCACTTTGACATTCGACACGGTCAAACCGGTGGCCTGCGCCGTTTCCTCGGTGGAGAGTTCTTCCCCGAAACGAAACCAGAGCACCTGAAACTCCCGCGGCGAAAGCACCGCTCGCGCTCGCGCCCAGATAGTCTCCGAGCGGTCTTGAATCTCCGCGTGCTTCGCCGGCGAGGGACCGCCCGTTTCGCTTGCCTCGGGAATTTCCTCCCAGCGCTTTGTGTCGCGAAAGTGATTCAACGCCGTGCGTCGAGCGATCGTGAGCAGCCAGTTGATCAAGGGGCGCTGAGGGTCGAACCGTGCCAGGTTACGATACGCTTTTATGAACGTCCGCTGCGTGAGATCTTCCGCATCCTGCCGGTGCCGCGTCATCTGATTCAGAAAGTTAAATACGCGGCGGCCATGTTGATTCACAAGAGCCTCAAACGCCCGCGAACTGCCGTCCGCCGCCTCGCGCACGAGCGCTGCCTCCTCGTCGCCGATCTGCGGTGGGCAGACCAGCGTGCCGCTCATCAAATCAGGAGGAGGCAACGTCATCGCTCGGGCGTTTCCTAAACGCAGTTTTTCAGGGCTTCTCTGGCAATTTCTCGGCCGCGGGCTCTTTCACACTGAGGAAGAAGTCGGATTCCCCGTCGGTTTCATCCACATACCGGACAGCGATCGTATAGTTGCCGGCACTCCCGGTGAACGAGAAGCGTGCCGTGCCATGCGAGTCATGCGCCTGGATGAGTTTCCCATCGGACGTATGCTGGTTTTTGAGGACCGTGTATTTATCGAGCTTCATGCTCTCGGCTTCAATGCGTTGGGCCGCGCCTCCAGCGCTCGGTGCGATTTCAACGTAGTCGAACCGCGCGTTCTCTCCTGCGTTTCGGTGACCGGTCAGGATGATAACCTGACCGGGCGCGAGTGGGATGTTCGCCACGGTTCGCGAGACGAGCGTTTTCAGGCTCACGCCGAGGTCACCGAGTTGCTGATCCCCTTTCCACTTCAAGATCACTTTCCCCTCAACAGGCGGCACCGGCGCGTTGGAGACGTTACGCTGGGCGCCGTTGTCCTGCGGACGTCTTGGGCGCTGCGTTTTTGGCTTCTGAAAATCACGCGCCATCTGTACGAGCCGCTCGCTCGCGTAGGCGAGGTGCAGCGTCACGATGTTTTTTTCACGCGTCACCGCGACCGACCTTAAAAACTCGGCCAGATATTGGTCGCTGGATTCGGCCAGGGAGACCATCGCCGCGATGCCTTGGAGGATCTTCATGAGCTTGTCGGCCGAATCCTCCGAACTCGCGAATAGCTGCACGTGCGCAAAGGTCTGTTTGTTCTGCTCGCCCAACCCCACCGACGCTGATTTTGCCATCTGAAGAATGCGGGCTTGTGGCGCATCGTCCGGGAAAAAATCCCCCGACGGCACTAGGCTCGCGGCGAGGACAAATGCGCCGGCCTGACTGCGAATGAGGCCGTTGAGCGGAGAGGTTTTCGCTTGGGCGAGCGAGGCGCCTTCACCGCGAAATATCTTCTGCGCCGCCAGCAGCTGCGTCTTCGATTTGCCGATGAGAAGGATCGGCTCCGGCGGGAACGCGACGATCAGCTGGCCGTCGATAGAGTATGCTTCGAATGGCAGGTCCTTTAGCTGCGTGAATTGTTTCGGGGCCGTAACCGTCGCCTGCGCCGCGAAGCCTTCGGCGATTTTGCGCAGATCGGCAGTGCCTTGGAAAATCAACGCGCCATCCACGAGGTTCGGATCTTGGGAAAAATTGGTTCCGTAAGCCGTGATCGAGCCGATGGTCGTGAGGAGTTTGGGCACATCGATTTGCACCGGCAGGTTGGCCTCTTTCATCGCCTGCGCCTGAAATATCGCCGCCTGCGCCATGAGCTCTTCGCCAATAGTGCTACCCCGGACAGCGTTCAGATCGATGTGCATCACCCACAGCGCGTCGGCGCTAACGATCTTGGTATCGAGAGCCGCAGCGAGAGCGAGCGGGGTAAGCGTCATCAGCGGAAAACTGAGCGCGAGCAGAGCGAGGTAGATTCGTTTCATAGAGTGATCCTGTTATATCTCTTCATTCACGGAAGACGGCGCCGAGGTTACAGCGCCGCCCGTTCACTTTCGCGGCATCAGTCTCGCGCACGAGTTCCGGTCAGTTCCTGCCTCGAGAAAACCAACGCCGCCACCCCGACAAACACGGCCGAAAACAGCATCATCGAACCCGCGGTCGCGAGCGCATCCAGCACGGAGACGCCTGCCACCGAACCATCGAGCACCGGCTGCAACAGCCCACGCACGTGCCGCGTCATCGAGAGACGACTAAGCGGCGCGGGGATATTTCCGATGCCAACTTCCACGATACCCGCGTACAGCAAACCGATGATCATGTACCGCGAGGTCAGCACCGCGCAGACAAATCCGAACGCGATAAACGCCGCGATGGTCAGCATCTGCGCGAGCAACACCCAAACATAGATCGCCGCGACCTCCGGCGTGCGCCTGAGCACCGCGAACAACACGACAACACCAAAAGCCGCCAGCCAGGTTAATTGCGTGCACGCCATGTGCGCGAGGTACTTGAAACCCACAAACGCCCAGCGGCGCACCGGCCGCGTGAACACATAGTCGGCCGAGCCCGGTTTGGCTTCATCGCGCAGCGCGCCCGCGCCCGACAGAAACGCGAGGACGGGCACCACGACCGAAAGAAAAAATTCCGCGACCCAATCGAGATAGTCACCCGCCGAGCTCGGTGCCATCAGTCGCGAGCAAAAAAGCGCGAGCCCGACGAGCATGCCCGCGATCACGAGGAGGTGATTGCGCGAAAGACAGCGCCAGGCCGTGAGCCGCCACACGCCACCGAAAGCGCGCCATTGATTCGGCATCGCACCCGGTGCCGAAAATTCGTTGGAGGGAGGGTTCATGATTCCAAGGAAGGTCCGACAGCTTTTTCCAAAAATGTCGCCGTGCTGCGCACTTCAAAGATCCGCACGCCGCTTTCGAGCAAGTAACGCTCGAAGCCCGTGTAGAACTGTTCCGGATCGCGCCAGCGCACATGCAGCGTCCCGCTCTCCGGCACGATCTCGCAGCCGCGCAGCAAGTGTCGATCGAAGAGATAACGCACCAATTTTTCCGGCGACTCGCAGCGGATCGTCGTCGCCTCCGGCCAGCGTTTGCGGGTTTCCGCCGACGCCACGTCGTGGTTCGCCGCGTTCGGAATGCGTCCCCAGCGCAACAAAATGAAGTCGCTGCACAGCGCTTCAAGATCGTGGAGGATGTGACTTGAAATAAGCACACTCGTCCCCTCGCGCGCGAGTTGCCGCAGCACGTTGCCGAACTCCTCGCGCCCCATCGGATCGAGGCCGTTCATCGGTTCGTCGAGTATGATCAGGCCCGGCGCGTGCATCAGACACTGCGCGAGTTTCACCCGCTGTCGCATGCCTTTCGAATAGCTCTCGATCCGCTTTTTCCAGTGCTGGGGCGCGAGTTTCACCCGTTCGAGCGCCTCGTGCGCGCGCGTCACCGCCTCACTTGCCGAAAATCCCGAAATCATCCCCAAACCCACCAGCCATTCGAGCGGACGCAGTCCTGCCGGCACCGCCTCGCTCTCGGGACAATACGCGAGCCGCGCCTGCACATCGGGATTATTCCACGGATTTCCCCCAAACACCGTGATCGTGCCCGAGCTCGGTTTGATCTGACCGGTGAGCAAACGAAACAACGTCGTCTTGCCCGCGCCATTGGGACCGACCAGCCCGGTGATGCCTCGACGTATCCGAAAGTTCACGTTGTTGAGGCCGAGCACCACGCCGTAGAAACGGCTTAAATTTTCTGCGAAGACGATCGTGCTCATTCGGAACGCAACTTTCTCAAAAAGACCACCGACGACAGCACCACGAACAAGCCGAGCGCCTGAAGTGTGCCGGGCAAATCCTTCGACGCGGCTTGCTGCCCGCCGCGCGTTAACCCGCGCGAAAGCTTCTCGTTCATGAGCGGCAGCTTGCTCCCGGCTGCGATGAACGCCTCGTCCAGACGCAGCACGCTCTTGCGCACTTCCGAGAGATTATGGGTGAAGCTTGCCCGCTGCAGCCACTCCGGCGCGCGCCTGCCCGCAGCCATTGCACCCACGATGATCCACAGGAAAATCCACAGCAAAATCGTATTCCGCGACGAGCGGTTCAGCGCGGAAACGCCAAGGGCGATCGCCGCCAGTACGACGAGGCTGATGCCGCTGAAAAGCAGCGCCCGAAACATCGGCGAAAGCGAATAGACGAAAAAATCGCTATTCGGCGCGAACAACATGCTCAAGCCCCAGCCAAAGAGGAGCGGCCCTGTCCACAATAGCACCAGCACGCCGGCGATGATCCCGAGTTTACCGAGGAGATAATCGACCGTCGTGAGCGGACGCGCGAGGTAGATGATCAGTGCATTGCTCGCGCGGTCTCGCGCCACCAGTCGCGGGACCAACACCGTTAACGCGATCAAGCAAAGCCCGAGTCCTAGATACGACTGCAGCCATAGTACGAGCGTGAAAAGGCCGTTCACACAGATATCCGGATACAGCAGCACGAGCGCACCTACCGCCGATGCGACGGCTTGCGCCCGCACGCCGAGCATTTCAGCGCCCTGCTCGAGCCAGCCGCCAGTCGCGACCGTTTGGCTGAAGAGAAACGCCACTGCCGCCATCATCACACCCGCCGACCATGCAAAAACTAGGAGAGTTCGAAAGAAGCGCGTGCCGAAAAGCTGGCGCAGCCCCGTTGAGGCGATGACCCAACGGCGATAAGCGACGCCGCGCGGTTTCTCGCGGCACCGGCTAAGATCAAGGATTTCCATCGTCAGAGGCGAGCGATCGCAGGAAGAGTTCGTGCAAGGCATTCGGGTTGGCGACGATCTCGCCCGGCGGCAGGCGATGTACGCGCATCATCTCGAGCAGCCACTCGACCGAATCCGATTGCGACTCGATCCGGAAACGCCCGTTGGAAAGCCGTTCGAACTTATGGCCTGTTTCCGCGAGCGCCGCCGCGAAACGCTCCGCTTGGGCCGATGGCGCGAACTCCACGATGCGCCGGTGTCGGTTCTTAAAATTATCCATGCTGTCGTGCTCCAGCAGACGCCCGCGCGCGATGATGACCACCCGATCGCAGATCCGTTCGATGTCGTTCAGCAGATGCGACGAAATCACCACACTTGTCCCGAGCTGTTTGTGCAGCGAACCGATCAGCCGGAGGAAATATTCGCGCCCCGCCGGATCGAGTCCGTTAGTGGGCTCGTCGAGAAAAAGAATCTCCGGATCGTGCACGAGCGCCTGCGCCAGCTTCGCCCGCTGCTTCATGCCGGTGGAGTACGTATCGATCTTCCGGTAACGCTCCTGTCCCATCCCGACGAGATCGAGAATCTCGTGCGCCCGCTGGCGCGCCTGGCGAAACGAGAGTCCGGAAAGTTGCCCGCAATAAGTCACATATTCGCAGCCCACCATGCCCGGGATATGCGAATCTTGCTCAGGGCTGTAGCCGACTTTTTCGCGCGACGTGCGGTTGCTCGCGCGGATGTCGCAACCCAACACTTTCGCAACCCCGGAGGTCGGAGTTTCCAGATTCAGAAGACATTTGATGAACGTGCTTTTCCCCGCGCCGTTCGGCCCGAGCAGCCCGATCGTCCCCGGCGGCACGTTCAGCGTGACTTCGTTCAGCGCGCGGTGACCGCCTCCGTAAATCTTGGTGAGCCGGTTCGCCTCGATGACGAATTCCCGTCCCTCACGCGGCGGCGGAAGAAGCGGCAGGGGTGGTGGCAAAAGTTCGGTGTTCACACGATGATCAACCCGCGTCGAATGACGGTTGGTAGCACTCTTACACACGAGCGGCGCTAAAAGTTACAGCCCCTTTTCCAGTCCCAAAACGAGTCCCATATCCCCCACGCTGCTCCATTCATCTTCGTTCCACTTTCCGCAGTTGGATGCCGAGCGTATCGAGGGCGTGGATCTTTGCTCCTTTGCGATCGCACAAGTACGCACGCGCCTCGTTCATTTGAATGTTCTAATGATCAACACGCCTGCGCCTGTTTCATTAGGCAATCACAGCAACTTCCCCGGCTGATACGCCGACGCGCCCTTAACGCCTTTCGTCACCCGCGCGACTTCGCCGAGGAACGTGTCCACCTGCTGCGGAGCCGCGCCGACAAAGCGGCTGCCTTCGGACAAGATTTTTTCCAGCTTCGCCCTCGTGAGTCCGAGCCGCGCATCGCCTGCGAGCCGGCCGACAAGATCCGCATCGCCGCCCGAACGCATCGCCTTCGCCGCCGCGAGCGCATGCTCCTTGATCGCTTCGTGCGCCGTTTCGCGTCCAGCGCCGCCTTTGACCGCTTCCATCAAGATCGTGGTCGTCGCGAGGAACGGCAGGTTGCGCGTGTTCTCCGCCGCGATGGCCGCGGTGAAAACATCCATCTGCTTTAGCACGGTGAGAAACGTCTCCAGCAATCCGTCGATCGCATAAAACGCATCCGGCAACGCCACGCGGCGCACCACCGAGCACGACACGTCGCCCTCGTTCCACTGATGGCCCGAGAGCGCGCCCGTCATCGTCACGTAGCCGCTGAGGATCGTCGAAAATCCGCAGATGCGCTCGCAGTTGCGTGCGTTGACCTTGTGCGGCATCGCCGACGATCCGACTTGGCCCGCCTGAAATCCTTCCGTGAGCAAGCCCTGCCCCGCCATCAGCCGCAGTGTCGTCGCGAAACTCGCCGCCGACGCTCCGAGTTGGTGCAACGCCGACACGACCTCGAAGTCCAGCGAACGCGGATACACCTGTCCGACGGCGAAGAGTGCTTGGCTAAAACCGAGATGTTTCAGCACCGCCTTCTCGAGTTTTTGCACCTGGGCCGCTTTACCGCCGAGGAGCGTGAGCTGATCGAGCTGCGTGCCGACCGCGCCTTTAAGTCCGCGCACCGGATAGCGAGTGATCAACTCACCGAGCCGCGTGTACGCCACCAGCACTTCCTGGCCGAACATCGCGAGGCGTTTACCCAACGTTGTCGGCTGCGCGGGCACGTTGTGCGTGCGGCCCGTGAGCATCGCGTCGCGATGCGTCTTCGCCTGTTTCGCGAGACCGAGCAACGCCGCCGCCGCCTTCATCTTCACGACGGCGAGGGAGCGGTGAATCTGCAGCTGCTCCACGTTCTCCGTGAGATCGCGGCTCGTCAGCCCCAGATGGATAAACTCATGCCCCGCCAGCCCCGAAAACTCCTCGATGCGTGCCTTCACATCGTGAAGAGTCGTGCGCTCGCGCGCGTCGATCGCCGCTAGGTCGACCCTGTTTTTAACATTTTCGTAGTCGGCGATGGCCTGGGCCGGAATCGCCACGCCTAGCGCGCGCTGGCCTTTCATGACCGCGATCCAGAAATCGCGTTCGATGCCGATGCGCCCCGCCGGTGACCAGATTTCCTTCAACGCCGGCGAGGCGTAGCGTTCGGCAAGCACGTTGGGGATCACAGCGGAGACGGAATCGGAGGACATGGTTAAACCCAAGGTAAGCTCCGCGACCCGCCGCTCGGCAAATCCCAAAAACGCGCGAGAAATCGCCTGCCGCCTCCGTCACGCATAGCCGCGTGCGTGAAAACGTGCCCCAGGTGCCGAGCGCCCCCCCTGGTCTTCCTGAACCACTCGCCTCCCGCTGAGCCTCGCTCACGCCGACAAACACCGCACCGCCATGTCCCGCAGCACCTCTTCTTGTTCGTCTGAGCGCTTCACGATCTCCGCAAACGCGACGATGAACTCCTGCTGATTGTCGATGAGCCGGCGCAACGTCGGCAGTTTACCGCCGCTCGCGAGTTTGCCGACATACCACGCATTCTGGCTGAAAACGTTGTACGAACTTTTCTCCGTCGCGCCGACGAAATGCTTCCCATACGCCGCCTGCGCCTTCGGCATCCCGTCGAGCCCGCGCTGGCCCAGCCTCACATCGCCCGCGTCAAGCAAGGCGCGCACTTGTAGCAAAATCCGGTTCCGGTTTTGCAACGCCGAGATGATCGGCCGCGCGTCGCCACCCGTGAAAAAATGCCGGTCTAGTGCCTGCAACGTCCATGGGAGGTCACCGCTAAAAAACGCCTCCGCTGCCTCGAAAAAATCCCCTTCGGCCACATTCGGAGTAAGTTCTGCCACAAACGATTCCTCGATGGGTTTTCCTTCGCCCGCGTACGTCGCAAGCTTGTGCGTTTCTTCGATGAGCAGCCGCGTGTTCGCGCCCACTTTGGCCAACAATAATTGCAACGCGCCTTCTCCGAAACTCACGCCCCGCTCTCGAGCTTCCGCGAGCACGACACCCGCGAGCGCTTCTGCCGCGCTGTCGCCATCGCCGCCGATCAGCAAAAAATCCGCCGTCTTCTCGCACCACTTCGGAAACGCCCGGCGCCGATCCACCGGCGTCGCCGTGATGAGCGCCGTCACCTGCTCTGGATCGATCTTCTCCAGCAGCTCTTTCAAATCCTCCACAAGCTTCAGCGTGCTCTCCGAGCGTCCCGTCACCGTGTCCGCGAGGAAGTTCACATCCTTGAACCACACGAGCCGTTTCCCGCCAAACATCGACACGGTCTGCACGCTCTCACGGAACCGGTTGATCGCCGTTTCCACTTCGCCGACGTTGCCCGCGAAGCCGCTCAACACTTCGCGCGAAAACTCGTCCGCCACATCTTTCGCCAGTTCATCGAAACGCGCTTTGCCCGCGCGGTTGACCAGAAAGTCATCCGCTCCGCACACGAAGATGAAGGGTTTGGCAGCAGCCATTCCCCGCACGATGCGAGCCCGCGTCCCGCGAACAAGACCTAATCGGCCAACGTTATTTTCCACGCCGCTTTCTCCGGGAGATTACCATCGGCGCACCCGACATGACGCTTTCCCTGGACGTTTCTTCCTCTCATGTTCTCGCCATGAAATCGCTTTTATTCTCTGCGGTTACCCTGTTGCTCGCCGCGTCCTCGCCCGCCGCCGAGACTTCACTCACGGTCGATAAAAAAGCTTCCCGCATCGAGTACGTCGTGGACTCCACCATGAGTTCTTTCACCGGCTCGATGAGCGCCTACGACCTCGACCTCATCCTCGACCCGGAGAAACCGGGCCGATTTACCCGCGCCGAACTCCGCTTTCGTTTCAGCGATCTACGCTCCGACCATGCCGGTCGCGATGAAGACATGCGCGCCTGGCAAAACACGGAGCAATTCCCCGAGGGTATTTTCACGCTCACCGCGCTCGAGCCCGCGGCCACCTCCGGACGTTTCACCGCGCGCGGCCAGCTTATCTTCCACGGCATGACCCGTGACCTCGTTTTCCCCGTCACCCTCACACGCAAAGACAACAGCCTCGAAATCATCGATGGCCAGGCGCGTGTCGATACACGCGACTTCGGTCTTCCCATCCTCCGGAAATTTCTCGTCAACAAAATCGATCCTGTCGTCACCGTGAAACTTCACATCGAAGCGCGCCCCGCCTCTGCGCAATAGTCCCCCCGCGCCCCAGTCTTCCCGCCCCGTGTCCGCTTTCGCTCCGTCCCACCTTTAGGCTCTTCCTCCGGCTCGTCGCCGACAAATCTCCCGCGCCATCGCCTCCATGCGTTGATCGGAGTGGCCGGAATCGGTTTCGGCGTCGCCGCCATGCTCACGATCCTCGCGATCGGCACCGGCGCGATCGGCATGTTCGAACGCAGCCTCACGGCCGGCAGCCACTGCCTCGTCTTCGGGAAAAACGTTTCCGATCTCTTCTTTAGCTCCGTCACTGACGAACAACTCGCCGATGTTCGCGCGCTCCCGCAGGTCGAGTCCGCCTACCCGCTTTTATTCGGCATCGTCTCCGCCGAGGACCACCCGATCATCACGTGTTTCGGTCTCGACCCGACCGATCCTCGCCTGACCAAAGCCACCCGGCTCGCCGGCTCCGGCCGTCGATTTCGGAAAAAGCGACGAGGGCATCTTCCTCGGTTCCCGCCGCCGCCAAATTCAAAGCCGCCGTGAAAAAACCTCGCCCCGGCCTCACCGCCTTTGGAGAATCGCGCGTTCAACCAGAGCTACACGCAGTTCAAAATCCTGCACTTCACCGCTTGGGCGGTCGGTCTTTGCGCCTTCCTCCTCGGCGGCCTCGGCGTCGCGAACACGATGCTGCTCTCCGTCTTCGGTCGCATCCGTGAAATCGCCGTTCTGCTAGTCCTCGGTTTCGCACTTGGCCTCGGCGCTCTCGCGATCCTCGAACGCCTCCCCGATTTCCAAGGCTACGTTCAGGCCTCGGTAAAACCCGCGATCGTTCTCGGCATTATCGCCACCGGCTCGCCACCGCTATCCGTCCGCATGGGCGAGATCGTCGCCCTCTGGGGGGCTCCGGTGAGGATGAAGAGGGGATAGCCCAAAGCATCGCAGGCTATGTGGATCTTGGTGGACAAGCTGGCCTTGGAACGCCCCATCGCCTGGGCAAGTTGACCGCGGCCGGGTTGGCTCCGTGGGCATGCACACGCATCGCCGTGCTGTCGATCATCAGGTGTTCGTCGTCGCCGGACCGGGCACTCAAGGCCTCCCAGATAGACACCCACAGTCCATTTCGAGTCCGCCCTGAAG
>WUUC01077757.1_pt1 | contig 29739 bp, 50 predicted proteins | sample 6278441 | NCBI WGS metagenome assembly WUUC01 (sample SAMN13675441, study PRJNA597444) | soil metagenome | isolation source: soil | place: USA: Washington | collected 2017-10 | reverse complement strand
TTCAGGTTCAAGCGAGGAGGGCGCTGAGATGACAATCGACGGCGCGGCCAGTGAGCTACGCGACCAGATCGCCGAAGTGATCCGTACAACACTCCGCACGCGAGGTCATGAGACCGGAGCCGCCGACGCCGTCATGGCCGTCCCAGCGCTCAAAGAACGCCTGGATCTGCTCGCCGAGTACGAGAACGCGATCACCTGGAACACGACGTGCCTGGCCTGCTCGCGAACCCTGGACGCGTTGATCAAAGAGACCGAGCGTGCCGGGCAGGCCGAGACCGAGGTGCTGCAGCTGCGTGCGCAGGTGCATGCGTTCAAGATCGCCGCCAGAGCCGCGCTGGAGACGCCCAACGTGCGGCGGACGGTCCAAATGCTCCGCGCCACGCTCAGCCAAGCGGGCAGCGATGATCCACCCGCTTGGCGATGTCCTCAGTGTGGATCATCTCGTTGGGTGGCCTCGCTGACCGGTCCCGTCGAATACGGCGGCGAAGCGATCAAGCAATGCATTCCCTGCGGCCACTACAGCAGCGATCCAGCAACGAACCCCTAACCATCGAAAGCGAGACGAACTGACATGGCAGCAGGCGACACTCAGATCACGCTCGTCGGCAACATCACCGCCGACCCGGAGCTACGGTTCACCCCGTCGGGCCAGGCCGTCGCAAACTTCACCGTGGCATCCACTCCCCGGTACATGGACAAGCAGACCAACGAGTGGAAGGACGGCGACCCGCTGTTCCTGCGCTGCAACATCTGGCGGCAGGCGGCCGAGAACGTCGCCGAGTCGTTGCAGCGCGGCATGCGCGTGATCGTGCAGGGCCGGTTGAAGCAGCGGTCGTACGAGACCAAGGAGGGCGAGAAGCGCACCGTCTACGAAGTGGAGGTCGACGAGGTCGGCCCGTCGCTGAAGTACGCGACCGCGAAGGTAGCCAAAACACAGCGGCAGGGCGCCGCCCAAACCGGCGGCGGGTTCGGTGGCGGCCAGCGCGACGACAACCCGTGGGCGACCGGCGGCGCGCCCGCCGATCCGCCGTTTTAACCGCGCCTCCAACGTTCTCCAGGGAGGGCCGAAGCCCCGTTATAGGCGGGCCTTTGGTCCTCCCTGACTGTCTGCCGGGCGATCTTTAACCGGCCGTTGACCAGGGTGGTTTCTATCGCATCGACGGCATGACCTGAAAGGATCAGTTTGTGGCCGACGCCGACACGAAGACCCCCCCAGCGCTACTCTGCGCCGCCTACGACGAGATCCGTGCGTTTCTCACGGGCGTCCAGGGGCTGTTGCTGGAACTACAGAACGACCCCGAAGAAGCAGCTATCGAACGCGCGCTGCGCACGCTCGCGTTGCTCCGGGAGGGGCTCGAAACGGGTGCGGCGCTGCGCCAGGACGCTCGGAATCTTCGGGATGCGCTGGTTGGGCATCTCGCGCAGGCGGCACCCAGCCTCACCATGAAAATCATCGCGGACGCCGCCGGGTACAACGACTCGTACGCCAGCCGCGTAGCGCGCCAGTACGGCGCTCAGCCGCGCGCCAAGCGTGCTTCACGTACACCACCCACTCCAAGGGATTGAGCATCTTCCTTCGCCCCAGCCTGCGTCGCCCGCAAGACAGGCCGAAGATCGTAGGTGTGCTGGGAGAATGGTTTCATGAAGCGCGCGGACATCCCTGATGATCACGTGGTCGCTCTCGCGCGCCGTTGGCAACTTGACGGCGGGGCCGGAGCGTGGTCCACCCTCGTTGACGAAGGCGTCCCCGCGAAACTTGCAACAGCGAAGATTGAGCACCTGACGACTTGCGGCCTGCTCGACTACGGCGTTTCGGTGAAACTCCCGTGGCCGGGTCCGAAAGCGGCGCATCGCGGCCTGCTCACGGCGGCGAATCTGTACTGGCGGCCTACGTCTCACCCCGAGTTGGGCCCGGTGGAGTCCGCGTTTTGCGACAGGCTTGCCAAGGAGCGCCGCAAGCAAGGGCTAACCGTTCGTGAGTTGCGGGACCGGTCCGGCGTTGGGCTTAACACCATTTCGAAGCTGGAACGCAAGCTGTCCAGGCCGTCACTGAGGCACTGTGCCCTACTTGCCGAAGCGCTCGGCTACACGCTGCCTGACTTCCTGGTGGCAACCGTCGACGACTCGCCTTCAAGCCCGCGACGTTAACGGCCGCCGGTTGGCACGGTGGGCGCCGTGTCCGCCGCCTATTGGAAGATCCGCGTTGAGCAAGGGTCGACGTGGCGGCGTGTGCTGACCGTCAAGAACGACGACGGCACCCCCGTAAACCTGACCGGATACAGCGCCCGCATGCAGGTCCGGGAGACTATCGAGGCAGTCACCCCCGTGTATTCGCTCACCACCGGCGACGGAATCACCATCGACGGCCCGGCCGGGCAGCTCACCATCGTCATCGCCGACGAAACCTCCAGCGCGTGGACGTGGCGGTACGGCGTGTACGACCTGGAGCTGGAATCGGCGGGCGGCGAAGTTGAACGGTTGCTGTACGGCGAAGTCGAAGTGGACCAGGAGGTCACCCGGTGACGATGTCGAACGACTCCGCGACCCACTTCAGCACCCGCAGCCGGGCGTCCTCGCAAAGGTCTTCCAGTGCGTCGCGGGCGGTAAAGGCCGCAGCGATCTCGTCGTCATCGCCCAGCACGGCGATGCCGCCGATCCGCTCAATGGGCGTGGCAGCAAGCGTGGTCTTGTTCATGCCCACCACCCGAACACGTCGATGTCGCGCTTACGTCGCACGGCCGGACGGTCAAACATGACCTGGTCCGTAGTCGAGGTCGCCGAGCAGCGCACAGTCCTCATCGAAGCCCCCGACGAAGCGCCCGCCGAACTCGCCGTCACCGGCCCCAGCGTTGTCCTGGAACTGTCCGAGACGGGGCTGCAAGGCCCGCCGGGGCCTGTCGGGCCGGGCGGCGGCAGTCTCTTTGTGTACGACCGGATGGGTGTCCCTGCCGCGACGTGGACGATCGTGCACAACCTTGGCCGCGCCGTGCATGCCACCGTCCTTGACGACGACGGCGTAGAAGTCACCACCGACATCACTCACACCCCCGACTTGAACACGCTCATCGCCACGTTCGCGGAGCCGCGCTCCGGAACCGCTATAGTCAGTTAGGGGGGGAAGTTCGGCGATGGCTCGCAAGATCCTCAACGGGTTGGACCTGTCCAACCAAAAGATCGTCAATCTCGCCGATCCGTCCGCGAATGGTGACGCCGCGACCAAGCAATACGTGGACAACGTCGCCCGGGGGCTCACGTGGAAAGAAGCGGTCCGGGCCGCCACCACGGCCGCCGGAACCCTCGCCACCGACTTCGACGACGGTTCTACGGTCGACGGCGTCGCACTGGCCACCGGCGACCGTATCCTGATCAAGAACCAGGCGACCGGCGCCGACAACGGAATCTACGTGGTTGCCGCGTCCGGCGCCCCCGCCCGCGCGGCAGACCTCGCCGCCGGGTCCGACGCCGCAGGCGCCGCAGTCACCGTGGTCGAAGGAACCGTCAACGGCGACACGGTCCACATCCAGACCGAGGAACCGGCCGTCGTCGGCACCGACGCGCTCGCCTGGTCCCCGCTCGGCGGCGGCGGCACCTACACGGCGGGTGACGGCCTCGCCGAGAGCCCGGCCGGAACGTTCAACGTCACCCCCGGAACCGGCCTGGAGACCTCTTCCGACGCTGTACGGATCGCGGCGGCCGCCGCCGGGGACGGCCTTACCGGCGGCGGCGGGTCCGCGCTCGCCGTCGGCGCGGGTACCGGCATCACCGTCACCGCCAACGCCGTGGCGATCGACACCGGCGTGGTCCCCCGGAAGATGGCCGCGAACGTTGGCGACGGGGTGGCAACCCAAATCGATGTCACACACAGTCTGGGCACCAAGGACGTCGGGGTGACGGTGTACCTCAACTCCGGCAGCGGCGAAGACGTCGACCCGGACGTGTCCCGGCCGGACGACAACACTGTGCGGCTGAACTTCGCGGTCGCTCCGTCGGCCGCCCAATACCGTGTCGTGGTCCATGGCTGACCGGCGAATGAGCCCAGGGGTGCGTCGCCCGCCGCCACCTCCGCGCGGGTTCGTCAAGCGCTATTCCCTGTCGATCGTGCTCGCGGCGCTGTTCCTGGTCTCTTGGGTTGGCCAGCTGTTTGTCCAGATCCCCGAGTTCCACGCTGAGCAGCACGCACACGGGGAACCGTTCGCGTGGGGTGACTTTTGGATCGTCTTCGCGCGGGCCACCCTGGAGAACTGGCAATCGGAGTTCCTGCAATTGCTCACGTTCGTGTCGTTGGCCAGCGTGTTCGTCCATGTTGGGTCGTCGGAATCGAAGACGTCCGACGACGAACTGAAGGCAGCGATCGCCGATCTTGACGCAAAAGTTGATCGGTTGCTGAACAGGCCGTGGCGGTAAACGCATGCCCAAGTTCGTTGCCCCACTCCAGCTTTCACAACAAACCGCGCCCGCGACCCCCCCGTCCGGGGTCACCGCGCTGTACGCCACCACCAGCGGCCGGGTCACCACCAAACGCCCGGACGGCACCGTGGGAACGTCCGTCCCGCAACTACTTCGCCCCGAGCAGGCCCTGTTCCTCGCGACGGCCTTTCCTCAATACACCAAGATCAACGGCACCAGCTTCCCGGTGACCGCGCTTGCGTACGACGGTGCGGCGACCGAACGGGCCTATTGGAAGATCAGTTCATTTTTCTACGGCTCCGGGAACCTGACCTGCGAGCTGATCTGGTATGCCACCTCCGGCACCACCGGATCTGTGATGTGGGAAACGGCGCTGGCCGCCATCACCCCCGACGTGGACACGACCGACGTGGAAACCAAAGCGTTCGCGACCGTCAACACCGTCCAGGACAGCCACCTTGGCACCACGGCGAAACGCCTGCACACCGCAACAGTCACCATGACCAACCTCGACAGCTTGGCCGCCGGGGACGTCACGTGGCTGCGCGTGTCCCGCCTCCCCGCCGACGCCGGGGACACCATAGCCGTAGACGTCAACTTGGTGTCGATCCGCCTTTCGTACTCGGACACCTGATGGCGGTCCGGTTCAACGCGGTCAGCGAGTACTACACGGCTACGCTCGCCGCCGGAACGATCAGCCAGTTCACAGTGTGCTGTTGGTGCAAGCTGTCCGCCGACCGGAACGCTGTCTCCGCCATGTGGGAGATCTCCAACGCAGCCGCAGGCACCGAAGCGATCATGGAGACGATGAGCGACGGCACCGGAATGGGCCTGTTCAACCAGTCGGGCACCCAACTGTTCAACCAGCCCATGACCGTCGGCACCTGGTATTGGTTCGGGTGCGCAGTCAACGGCGTGAACGGAACCTGCCTGGTCCGCGCGCTCAACGCAACATCATTCACGGTCTACAGCTGGTCCACCGGCTCCGCGACCGTCAACGCCCAAACGGTCTGGCTGGCCGAGGCCGCCGGACTGTTCCCCGGCGAGTGGATGAACGGCTGCCTGGCCGCCGTGAAAATCTGGACCGGCGCCGCCCTAACCCAAGCCGAACTGGAAGCCGAGGCGTGGACGTACCGGCCGCGCCGCACCGCCAACCTACGCGGCTGGTACCCGCTACTGCGCACCGAGACAACCGACTACTCCGGCGGCGGCCGAACCCTCACCGGCGGGACCGGGGCAAGCATCGAGGACGGACCTGGCGTCAGTTGGGGCGCCTGACCAGAGGTTTGCCTCACACGCTAAGTACCCCCTATAATGGGGGGTGACCGGCCCCCGGACGAGCGACCCGGGGATACCTGGAGCGGACCTCAGGCTCTCTCCCGAAAGCCCGCGACGCTAACAGCTGCCTCGCATCAGGATGCCCCGGTGGCATCCCCGAACGGAGACCTATGGTCGACGACTACGACCCCGCCGACGACGACTTCGCGGCCCTACTCGAACGCGCTTTGGCCATGCCCGACGCTCCGCCGGGTGCCTTGGCCGATGGACCTTGCGGTGAGACCGACAGCGACATCGCCACATTCCATCCGGTGTTGGAAGCCACCGCGTGGATCGTCGTCCTCATCAACAAGAAAACCGGCCAGATCGTTGGCGCCAACCACTACACGGAGCTGGTGGGCGTGTTCGACGCGCTCGACGCGGCAATCCAAGGTGAACGCGCCGAAATCCACGCCGCCACCCCGCTCAGCGAAGCCGACTTCGAGACGACCGTGAGATACACGGCGCCCGCCCGGCGACTGTTCACCGTCGCGCACATCGTGGACGAGGACGCGCCCCCTGAGCACGGCGCCTCGATAGACGGCTTCACCGTGTGCCGCCTCCCCATGCACTACGACGACCTGTGGGTTGCGGTACCCGCCGACCAGGCGCACCCGGTGTGCGAGCGGTGCACCAACCCCCACGTTGAAGCAGAACAGGGCGGTCTGTGGGAATAGCCAGCAAGCGACGCTAAGTACCCCCTACAATCCTAGATGTTCGACCCGGCCGGACGAGCGACCCGGCGACAGACCCAAAGGAGTACCCTCTATGGGCGGCAAACGTCGATACCCCGCCGACCCCACCCACCCCGACTTCCCGCACGGCACCCTGCACGGCTACAACTTCTACGGATGCCGATGCGACAGATGCCGTACAGCGGTCGCCAGAGCAAAGAAGCGGTCGCAGTACCGGCGTGACATGGGACGGATCGGCCCCACCGACTTGGTTGACGCGACCGCCGCGCTCGCCAAGATCAGGACGCTTGCCGAAAGGTACTCGTACGTCCAGATCGGTCGAATGACCGGGCTGTCCGGCCGGTACGTTGGGCAGATCGTGACCGGCGACCATGTGCCCGCGAAGATGACGGCCGCGAAGGTGCGCAGCATTATGGCCGCCGAAGACCCGGACCGGGACGACCGGTACGTGCCGCTGTCCCTGTACGCACAGCGGGTGTACTCTCTGTGCGCGATGGGCTACCCCATCGCGTGGATCGCAGAACAGCTCGGCGTCGCCAACATAAGCGTCCTGTACGACACGGGGAAGCACCGCACGCAAGGGCGGGTGTTTCTGACCACGTTCCAGCCGTTGGATGCGCTGTACCAACGGATTGGCCACATCCCCGCCGAGCGCCACCCGGCGCACGCGTTCAAGTCGCACGCGATAAGCATCGCCAAGACCGCCGCCCGCAAACGCGGCTACCATCCGCCGTTGTGCTACGACGACTACGGCAACCTGATCCCAGGATCGGTGCGAAACGAAACCCTGGAAGCCCGCATGGCGGCGCGGGACCGGCTGGCGCGCGAACGTCTGGACGTACTTCGCCGCACGCTGCGAGCCGAAGAATCCGCCAACATCATCGCGAACCGCACCGGCCTTCACATCAAGAAGGTTGAACGCATCCGAAAAGAAGCCGGGCTGCGCTTCAAATCCGTCACCGTAAGAAGCGCCCTCGACGATGCGGCGGTGGCGAAGCTGGTCGTGCGGCCAGAGTGTCGGGAGCGCGCCGCCGAGATTCTGTCCATCTTGGACGAATACGAGACCGACCCGCTGGCGGACCCATTCGAATTGGCGCGGCGGCTCGGCTTGATGCACGCAGACAGGTACGACTTCGACCGTGCGGCAAAGGACGTGGCGTGAAGCGGCTGCACCTGGGTTCACGTGTGCAGTTCTATTTCGAACCACGTGACGCATGGGTCGGGGCGTACATCGCACCGTCAGCGGCATACGTCTGCCCCTTGCCGTTCGTGGTGATCAAGGTGAACCGTACCGACCGCAGAAAGGGCTGATCAAACGATGAAGGACGCAGTCGACCACGTCATCCGCCCGGCGCCGCCGTGGCGTGCCCCCGCTGACACCCGCACCGAATGCGGGCGTGCCGCCGACTCGGTCGAAGGTTCTGTGCTGACCCGAGACGAGTTCATCAGCCGTTGGCGGGAGCAAGGCCAGCGGCGGGCCGCCCTCACCACTTGCATGGCCTGTATCGACGCCGCCCGACGGTGGAGTACGTGGGACGAGGACCCGGTGTCGGCTGTCGGCCGGGAAACGCACAATTCGTACGGCGGCCGACACGCGGACGGCAGGTGGGCAAACGTCTTCCGAGACGAACTGATCGCCCTCGCGGAGCTGGTCGACCGGCACCCGGAAGAGTTCGACGAGATCCTGGCCGGGCTGCGCGCCGCCGTACGGCTGGACGACCGGCGTAAGGCGAAGGCTCAGCGGCGCAGACCGGGCGCGTAAGGAACTCCTTCCCCGCCCCCGGGTTGAACTCCACAGCAGTGGAAGACGCCTGGCCGACCCGGCCGGATTCGAACCGGTAGCCCCGACTGGGGGAATCGAACCCCCATCGCTGACTTAGGAGGTCAGCATCGTGTCCGTTAGACCAAGCCGGGAATGAGTGCGTATACGGTGGCAGTTTGCGCAAACCACCTCACATTTGGCTATCTCGTCAATCAGCATTTGTACTGTTCTGTGTTGGCGGCCTGATACCATGCGCGCGATGTCCATGATCTTCTTGCCGCGAACATGATCGAAGTCCATGACGTAGGGAGGGTATTGGATCTCGCAATCCGTACAAGGCTTGCTCTTGGCGGCAAGGGCTATAGCTCGGCGCTCGTCGGTATACCGCCGATGGTTGCGCGCCACGTCCTTCTTATGCTTCGCGGCGTTCTTCTCGTACCAGGTCTTGTTGTACCTGCGTTTGCAGGCGCGGCAGTAGGAGTGACGCTTGCCTGCCGCGCGGTTCTTCCAGCCAAATTCGTCCTCTGGCTTGTCCTCGTGGCAACCGGTGCATCTCATCTCCTAAGTCTAGTCGCTTTAGGAGACGGGAGTTCTATCCAAACTGAGCTACGGGTCGATGCCCGAACCGGGGGATTGTCCCGCTTCGGGGTCGTTGTGTCCCAAAAGTGGAATGGGGCGGTGAATCCGGGTTAGCGTTGTGGCGTTCACACCTCCACTGGCGAGTGACACTGTTGGAGCGGACTGGGCTGGTTGAGCGGGGGCGGGTGCCTCTTTCCGAGCGCGTTACGACCGTGCGAGACCCCGCCCCCAACTAGTATCGAAGCCGCATCCTGTCGCGCAGCGTCTCCCGGACTTCCGTGACGATGTCGGCGTCCGTCGCCCCGTACATAAGCACGATCTTGTATGGTTCGAGCCCCATTTCGGCCAAATCGACCACAATCGGTTCTCCGGCAGCCAGCCGGGTGACGTTCTCGCCCGACAAGCCGACCAACAGCACCGGCAACCCCTCTGTCTCGGTGCGAAGTATGGCTTTAATCACGGGGACCACCATAGAGACCCGGGCCGAAGTCTTGAAGCCGTAGCCGGATTCGAACCGGCGTGTCTCCGCTTTGCAGGCGGAACCTTAACCACTCGGGCATACGGCCGTGTACTGGTTGACGGCGCACCCGCGAGACGTGTTGTCACGCTAAAGTCGTTCGTCATGGCGAAGACGTCGAAGGACAAGCTGGCCGAAGCTCTGGAAGAGATCGGCGACCCCGCACTCGAACCGATGATCCAACAGGCGCGGGAAGGCTACTACTCCGACTACGAATCACCGCTGCCGTTCCCTTGCGTCGCGCTGGTCAGCGACCTGATGCGCGCGAAACAGGGTCGTCTCGCCGAACGCGCCAAGATGGGTGAGTTCGACGCCACCAAGGAGGAAGCGGACGCGTGGGCGGCGTCCGAAGAAGGCCAGGCGACGTTCCGGGAGATGCTCGACACCGCTACTGGATCTGAAAACCGCCGAACATCGCCACGCCAATGACCAGCAGCGTGATAGCGGTGTTCCACGCGTTGCGGAAGAACAGGTAGCGCAATCCGGCAACTTTGGCGATCGTCAGCCGCCACTCGAAGTAGTAGCGGCGGGCTCGCTCGTAGAACACGCCCAACGCGGCACCGACGGCGATGCCGACGAGCAGCAAGACGGCGCTGGAGCCGACCATGGGCGTTCCTCCGCTGTGGGGGTACCTAGTGTCAGTTGTACCCTGAATGCCCGGGAACCCCAAGCGCGCGCGGGAAGAAGGCTTTGAGATGGGCTACGAAACAAACGAAGAAACGTGCCCGCTTTGCGGGGTCGACCTCCAGGGGCCGGAGGTCCCCGAACAGAGCCAAGCCATGTACGGGGCCACCCACTTCTCCAAAAAGATCGGGGTTGAGGTTCCCGAGATTTGCGACGGGGTCCTGTATTGGCAGTGCCCGGCTTGCGGCGGACGCTGGCACCGGTTCCTCGACGGGGTGTTCAGGAAGATGGCCGAACCGTACGTGCGGCGAGGTGCGCGAGTGCATGGGGCAGGATTCGAACCTACTCAGCGCAAGGCGGGCGGGTTACAGCCGCTTGGTCTCTCCCGGGACCAGGCCCATGCGGGGTGACCGACGGGACTCGCACCCGCTCTCACCAGGTTCACAGCCTGGCCCATCGACTCTTCCGGATCGGTCACAGTACCCGGTGAAGGTGCCGCCCCTTCGACCTTCCGCGTGTGAAGCGGATGCTCTTCTGTTGAGCTAACCGGGCTCTACCGCTGGTTCGGCGCCGACCGCCAGCGGGTCGTCATCTGCTTTCTGCCGTTCAACAGGGCACGAATCTGGCGCGACGTTGCCGCAACCGTTCGGCCGCCTCCCGCTCCGGCATACCCACGTACCGCCAGAGGTACGGCGCCGCGTACACCACCTTGCCGTCACGGACGATGATGCCGCACGTCGCTTTCGGCAGCGACACCCAGATAAGCCGCCCTTCGGGCACCGCCAAATTTTCACCACCTGGTGAGGGCCGATGACGTCGATGAGTAGCCTATCCCCCGCCTGTATCCGGGCCGGGTTGCCTTCGAGGGTGACCGCTAGGAACTCGGCCGGATCCTTGGTTTCCGCGAACATGATCGGTTCGATGGTGCCGTCGCCGCGCCGGATCTCCCCCAATCGTGGCCGCCGGGCGTCAAGGTCCGGCGCGGCCTGCTCCAGCTTGCGCAGGCGGCAAATGTAGTCGACGACGAGCGCCGGGGCGAACATCAGCAGCACGCCGCCGATCACCGCCCAGGCGGGATTACCGGTCTCGGCCGTCGCGGCGAAGAACGTCCCACCGGCGGGCAACAGGACAGACGCAACATGGATTCTCCAACGCTTCACGCGCCCGCAGCAGGACTCGAACCTGCGGTCTCCTGATCCGTAGTCAGGTGCTCTGATCCACTGAGCCATACGGGCTTGACTCCCCCCTTCGCCCCGGCGCCACACGGCACCGTGAGAACAGTGATCACCGGACGGGGCAGGGTGGCGGAAGCGGGCCTGTAGTCGCGGCAGGATTCGAACCTGCGTGCTCCACCGTGTCAAGGTGGCGCTGTGCCATCTCAGCTACGCGACCGGACGCGGCCCGCAGGCCGCGCACCTCACCGGCGGTGAGGCTGTTCAGCAAGCCGCTTCTTCGCGGTCTTGCCGGTACGCAATCCGCCTTTTTGTCGAAGCTTTTCCCGTACAGCCGGGTCAAGCAAACGGCGGTCTCCGTCCGGGCTGGACATCGGTCCAGGCATGTGCATCACCTCCCTGTCACCAGGGAGGTGCTACGAGGAGTCGAACACCATCGGTTCTCCTTTCGGCTGACACCAGCGCCTGCGACGAGATTCGAACTCGCATAATCCGGCTTGACGGGCCGGTGCTCTAACCGTTGAGCTACCCAGGCTTGAACTGGACTTGGGGGACCCGGCGTGAGATCGGGGGGTGCCCATCTCGTTTCCGTCCGCCGACGGTGAGGTGACGTCTACCTCGCGGCATTCGGGCGCTACTTGGCCGGGTTGGACGCAGCGCGGTTTTGTTCCCCCAAGTCCAGCAGCTCCGACGGCAGGGGTCGAACCTGCAACCAGCTGGTTAACGGCCAGCCACTCTGCCAATTGAGTTACGTCGGATCGAGTACGGGCTGGAGGGATCGAACCTCCCTAGTGCGGCTTATGAGGCCGTTGGATGCACCAGCATCCCTAGCCCGCGCAAGAAAGCGGGAGGGCACCTGTCGTCCCTCCTAGGTGCCGACAGATGCCCCAGTGGCGGGGGCGGGATTTGAACCCGCGTCCTCTGGGTTATGAGCCCAACGAGCTACCGAACTGCTCCACCCCGCGTCGTAGGACCAGCATAGCCGACCCCGTAGCGCAGACGGGATTCGAACCCGCATGTGTCCCGGGTGAAAGCCGGGCGACGTTATCCGGTTTGTCTACTGCGCCTTCGAGCCAAGCTCGTACAAACTTCGGGACTCCCCTTGCTCCGGGTTGGCGCGGGCGGGCTACCACCCGCCGCCCGCGCCAACCCGGGAAGTCTAGCCAAGGGATTCGGACGGTGAACGTCGCTTGGACGGACACGCCCCCGATGAATGTCGGGGATCTTTGCGTACCGCGTACCGGATTCGAACCGGCCGTCTCCTGGTTGAGGGCCAGGCGTCCTGCCATCTAGACCAACGCGGCATACCGTGTCGCCCGCCACAGACGGCAGACGGTCAAGCTGCGACCGTATAAGAGACGTCGCCGTTCAGCACCCCCCCCCAGGAGGTCGTCATGCTACTCGCCGCCGCGTTTATGGGCGCAGTCGGGCTCGTCGCCATCCCGGGGTTCCTGGTCTGGTTCCGTGTGGCCACCAGGCACGCGCCGTGGACACCGCTGGCCGAGCGTATCGCCGCCCAGGAGGCGGACACCGCCGCCCACCCGGTTTCGATATAACGCGCGTCGCCCAGGATTCGAACCCGGATCTTGCCTTGTAGCGCCAGGCGCGTCGCCAGGGACTCGAACCCCGACTGATCGTTTAGAAGACGATCGTGCTATCCCTTACACCAGCGACGCCTCAGACGACGAGTAGGTCGTCGATCAACCCCCGTCGATGGAATGTCCTGATCCTGTGGCACACCGCACACACAATCTCACACTTCGCGATCTCTGAGCGAAGCCTTCCGATGCTGCGGTGTCCCCTTGCCAACTCGGCAATGTTCCCCAGCTTGACGCCAGACACGTGGTCAAAATCCATGGCGTACACGGGAAACCGCCGCTTACAGTCTGTGCAGGGCACATCCTTCGCGGCGACTACAACCGCGCGCAGCTCCTCGCGATAACGCTCGTTGTTCTTCGCCACGTTTGCCCGGTGCTTGTCACCGTTTCGGCCGTACCAGGACTTTCCGTATGCCTGTTGGCAGACGCGACAGCACGATTGCCGCACTCCCCGCGCCTTGTTTCGCCACGCGAACGCATCGAGGGCCTTCTCGCGGCCGCACTTGCTGCACCTTTTCACAGGTGCAGTCTAATACGCGTCGCCGCTTAGAAGGCGGATATGTTCTCCGATTACACCAGCGATGCTTGCGCGTCCCCAAGAGTACAGAGGGTCAGATCGGGGGGAGACCCGCCCCCCTTCCTGGGCCCGCGTCGCCGCGCGGGGCCCCGTACCGCCCCAGGGGCTCGAACCCTGCTCGTCCTGATTAAAAGTCAGGTGCCCGTCCACCCGGGCGTGAGCGGCAAAGCGGAGAAGGCGAGAGTTGAACTCGCAAGGCGGCTCCCACCGCTCGTCCGTTTTCGGGACGGATGCCGTCGCCAATCGGCTTGCTTCTCCAAACGCCGACCAAGGGTCGGCGGGTCGTTCACCAGTACCACCATTTCTCGTTGTTCCGGGGGCGGGCCGGTTCCGGCTCCTCCCGGCGGGCCAGCGCGATGCGCTCGTGCTGGCGTACGGACTTCCAGTACCGGCGGGTGCGGCGCCCGATGTGGGCGTACATCCCGCCGATCATCTCGCCGGTGCGGTACTGCCGGTAGCAGAGACCCCGGCCATCTTCTTCCTGGATGCGGATTGGCATGTCCTTGTCGGTGCGGCTCACGTTGATCACCTCCTAAGGCATGGTGATCAACCTCCTTCGTGGTGTGGTTCACGCGGAAGGTGAGGGACTCGAACCCCCAGCACGGGTCGGCCCCATGCGACACCGCTTCCAACGGTGCTCCTCGTCCAGCCGGACACCTTCCAGCGATAGGTGGTATACTGAGATTAACCCCGCCAAGGTGAGTAGCCTTGGCCCGACGGCCCCGGAAACGGGGCCGTCTCTTTTTGTCCCGCCCCCTGGATTTGAACCAGGCCCCGGCCGCTCATAAGACGGCTGCGCTAACCGGACTACGCCAGAGCGGGATGGTACGGCCCCCGGGAGTCGAACCCGAACCTGCGGCTTATCAGACCGCCGTGCACAACCGCGTACACCAGAGCCGATCGCCGCCCGGCGGTGGCAGCCGCAGGGCGGGTCTTACTGCCCGGTCGCCTTGGGACCCCACAGACGAGAACCGGAGCGGAGAGGGTGGGATTCGAACCCACGAGGGCCGAAGCCCCGCACCCTTAGCAGGAGTGTCCGATCAGCCTAGCTCCGGCACCTCTCCTTGATCATTGCCCCCGGCCAGCCAGGTGAACACGTCACTGTGGCGTGCCTGGAACCATTCGGCCAGCAGAACAGACTCGGCCAGTTCGTCCTCGCTCATCTTCCGGCCGATATGCCACCCCCGGCAAAACGCGCACGGGTAACCCTCCAAGACCTCGGCCCCTTCGTGCGTCTTCATGGCGGCGGCCCGGCTCGCGGACGACTCACTGCCGTAATCGATGTTGCTGCCGCAGGTGGTCGCCTGGCCGTAGCGTGCACCGGCGATGACGTGGGCGGCATACAGCACGTCGTCCACCACGACCACCTCCTTTCGTGTGCGACCAGTGGGACTCGAACCCACACGCCCCCTCAACGGGACACCGGGGTCTCGTCGTCCAGATGCTTGACGGCTTGCTCGAACTTCCAGTTGTACAGGCGGCTGACGGCCTGCTCACTCAAACATGACCTACTCCTCTTCGAGAGTGGGTGACGGGACTCGAACCCGCCCCTTCGGTCTGGCAAACCGAGGTGCCACCTTCAACACTTCACCCACGGGGGTCTGGCAGGGTCCGGGCTTATGGGCGCCAGAGCCCCGCTCCTAAGCGCGCCGGTCACCCCCCAAGGCGGAGCCGGAGGGTATGCGGCCCCGGGCCTGCCAGACGTACGAGGAAGACGAGCCGGATACCTGCGGGTGGGGACTCGAACCCCCGGTGCACGTACCGGCTACCTCAGCCGCTGCCCACGGTCCGTCCACCCGTCTTCCAGAGCCCTCGCCCGGATTCGAACCGGGACCCTTCGCCTTACCGAGGCGATGTCCCGAACCGTCGGGACCGCGAGGGCAAGCTAGCTGTCGTCGTCGTAGATCCGTTGAATCTCCCGGTAGAACTCGGGGTGCAGTTCGGCGGCAAACCTCATCGTTGACCGGCCCGCAGAGGTATCCGCATCGGTGTCCTTTCAGCTGGGGAAGCAGGGCTCGAACCTGCACAAGCGAGTTCCGTCTCCTGACCCAAAATCAGGCGTGTTGCCAATTACACCATTCCCCATTGCGAGCCCTCGGACGGATTCGAACCGTCAACCTGACGCTTACAAGGCGCCTGCTCTTTAGCCAGTTGAGCTACAAGGGCTTGGTGCGCTCGGCAGGACTCGAACCTGCATCACCCACGTCCTCAACGTGGCGCCTCTGCCGTTGGGCTACGAACGCTCGGAGCCGCCGCCCGGTGTCGAACCGGGCCGCCCGCGTTACGAGCGCGGGGCCGCAACCGTGCGCGGCGGCTAGGACAGGGCTGCCGTCAATGCGCTTGCGAGCAGCGCCAGCGGCAGAGCTACAAAGAAAACGATCAAGCCTAGGCATCCGGTCCAAGCCAAGAAGGGGCTCGTTGTCTCAAATTCCCGCTTGCGGACCCGCAGGAACATGTACGTGCCCTCCGTTGGGGCCTGGCGAAACGTCACGTTGACGATCGTGCCGTACTTGGATTTGGACACGTCATCCTCCGGGAGGGGGCTGCTGGAGCAGGGGTCGAACCTGCATGACGTGATCCAGAGTCACGCATCCTGCCATTGGATGATCCAGCATTGAGAAAAGAATCTTGGCCGCTGGCCGTGAGATTGAGGTCCCCGCCGGAGTTGTCCGTGACCATCGCTGAGAAAGTCGCTCGCCTTCTCAACGGCGCGGGCGTCGGGGCGGAGGTCAAGCACCCCCATGTTCAACGCCCGGTGCCGATGTGCTGAACATGGGGGTACGTACGGGGAGCGGGATTCGAACCGGATATAATCCGGACATGTCGTCCAAAGTGCAACGAACCTGCCCAAAATGTTTCCGTGAGTTCTGGAGCAGTCGCCGCAACCGGCTTTGCGATCGCTGCGAGTACCTCAAGATAGGTAAAAATCTATGTTCGTGCGGACACCTCAAGGTCAAGGCTTCCCCGAGGTGCAAGGAGTGCACGTACGGCCAGCTTGACGTTCCCGGCACCTTGCGGCCTGATCTCGCAGCGTGGGCGGCTGGCCTACTGGAAGGCGAAGGGACGTTCGTAACACGGGTCAACGGTGGCGGTCTTGCCCGTGTCCAGATGACTGATCGTGACGTGATCCAACGTCTGGCCGCTATCGTCCAGGTCGGTCGGGTTGGGAAGTATCACCCCCGAAATCCCCACCACAAGACCTCTTGGCATCTGACTGTTCAACGTCGAGAGTACGTCTTTTGGCTTGCTGAACAGATTGGGCCGCTCTTGTGCGCACGACGCCGGGGAGCACTCGCTAAAGTTCTGGACAACTTCAAAAATGGCCCAACGCTGGCTCCCGCCGATCACACTTCGTGGCCTTTGATGGGTGTCGGTGTTCCGTGGATGGCAGGAATTATCGAGGGTGAAGGCTACATTCACCGAAGATCTATCCAGGTGACCTCCGTTGACCATGACGTCGTGGAGCGGTTGGTAACCGTAGCGGGCGCGGGGGTGATTTACGCACGCCCCCGACGCCGCGAGCATCACAGAGATGGCTACATGTGGCACGTCAATGCTCTTGACGTGCCACGGGTCTTGCGCGAGATACACCCCTGGATGCTTGCTCGTAGATCCGCAGTCATCGCCACGATCGCCCAAGAGTGCGGAAGGCCGGATTCGAACCGGCATGGAACTAAGTCCACCGTGGTTTGAGCACGGCGCGGCTGCCTGTTACGCCACTTCCGCAAGGGAACCCGCAAACGATCACTTTTGAGGTGACCAGGTCAACCGGTTGCCGTCATCCCCGCGAGCGGCGGCCGGGGCTTCTAGCGTGGACCCCGGTCGACAAAACGGTCACAGCGTAGTCCGTCATCAACCCGGAAAGCGAGCGTCTCACGGGCTATCCGAAGGTGATCGTCGGTAAGTCCCGTGGTCTCATCGACGTGTACGACGTACTGTCCCGGCCTGTTGACTGGGTTCGCGTCATCGTCGAACCATATGAACGGCCGATCACCCAAGCGCGCAAGGACGTTCTTGAGTTTCCACGTTCCGGCGGTGGCCACCGAATCCGGGCCCCACCGAGGCCGGAACGGTATCGGCACCACCGGCAACGTAGGCAGGCCGACGTGCGGGGCAACCCAAGTGTTGGCGTGGCCCTCCCAAAAGGTGGCCCACATCAGTTCAGCGCCGCTGTCGGCGGCCAGCTTGAGCAACGCCGGTCCGTGCGCCGGGTTGAGGACAAGACGGTAGGTGGTCCCGTCGGGGTGTGCGCGCCGCTTCACCCAGGTCGGGTGGCATCGGCAGTATGGGGGATGGCATTTGAAGTTGGGGTTGAGGACGCCATCGACGTCCAGCAACAGCGCGGGACGTGTCAATGATCTCGTCCTCTCTTCTGCTCCGTGTGGGGGTGGATCGGGTGGCGCGGACCGGAGCAGTAGCCACGCGCCACCCAGTACGCCGTCAGGGACTCGAACCCCATTCCCCGGATTAAGAGCCCGGTGCATCACCCGTCATGCTTACGGCGCCCGTGACGGTTCCTCCGGTCTCCCGGGAGCAGCCGACAAGCCGTGGGCCAGCCTCTTCTGTTGCGATCGGGGGCCCCTCGGGCTGGAGAACGTTCCCCGGTCGGGATGGCTGGATTCGAACCAGCGTCCTCCCGCCTCCCAGGCGGGCCGTCTTGCCTGACTGACCTACATCCCGTTAGGCGATCTTCCGCGACCCGCGTTGCGTGCGGGCCGGGAAGATCAGCCGGGCCATGGCGAGGTCAACAGCGGCTCCATGCCGGGGTGTTGGGACGCCAGCGCCATGAACGTGCGCTCGAACTCGTCACGGTCAGCGAAGATGCCGTCGAGGGCATCGCCGACCTGGATGGACACGGCGTGGGGGTCGTCGCGGTCATCGCGGGCCAGCCGTGCGACACCCCACCGGTACCGGACGTACCAGCGGGAACCGTCCCACAAGGTCAACTCCCGGATGTCGGGGCAACCAAGGCAAGACCGCACCTCCTTGACGACCATCTGGTCGTACGTTTTCACCAAGGGGGGAACCTCCCGTCGATTTCGTCCCGGCCCGGGTTGGCGTGACGCCGCGCCGGGACGATGAGCCTTACCGACCGGGCGGGGGTTGCCATTCCCGTCGCCTAGCCTCAAGACCCGTGGCCCTCTTCTTTCAGGGCAGAGCGGCACCCGGGGATCGAACCCGGACCGTCACTTTGGAAGAGTGTCATGCTGCCGTTAAACACTAGTGCCGCGTGCGCGGGGTACCCTCCCGCTCCAGGACAACCGGGTACCGCAGGGGGTTTCCCCTGCCGCTCCCCAAGCTCCACCGGACGCCGTACGTCGCGCCCGGCTTATCCTGCCCTTGCGTGCGTGCCCCCACCAGGAATCGAACCTGGGGCCTCATGATTCGGAATCATGTGCTCTTTCCCCTGAGCTATAAGGGCGGGCTCGGACTCATCCGTCGTATCCGATGTGTGCGGCCTCTCGTCTGACGTCCTCCCCGGGAGAAGGGCGCCCCGCATTTCCTCTGACGTTTAGACGGGACGCGGCGCCGCCGGTGTCGACTCCGGCGGTCCGCAGGCGCGCTTTCCATTCCCCGGCGCCCCTTCCGCCCACTTGGCGGGCCGCTTCCGGGTGTGTCCCGTCCGACGCCGGGCGACTACCGGCGGGGGTAATCCCACAAGGACCACTACCCCGCCGGGTCGTCGGCGACGAGAATGCGGGTGTCGCTACTACGACCTAGGCCACGACCGGGCGCGTTTCTCCGCTACGCGTACGCTTCCGCGCCCGGACTCCCAAGGGCCAGAACCCGGGGTAAGGGTTCCCGGGTGATCCCGCCGCGCCTCTACCAGGAGTCGAACCCGGATCACTGGTTCCGTAGACCAGCGCTCTGTCCATTGAGCTACAGAGGCCCAGTGCGGGGCTTACCTCCTATGACCCGCTCCCCAGGCTTGGTTGCCCGTCGCCCGCAGGCGGCGGCCCTGGCATCCTCGGTGGGACCCGAAGGATTCGAACCTTCTGCCTCCGGTACTTCACACCGGCGCTCATCCACATGAGCTTGGGACCCTAGGTGGTGGCAGTTGTCTGGCACTCGCCACCAGGTGCCCCCGCGCGGGCGCCCGCGCGGTCCCGGTGCCCCTTAGCGCCTGGCCATAGAGGGCATTCCGTACATTCGGGGGTGTCCGTACGGCGACTCCGGGCCGGGTGTTCCGGCGGGGGAAAGTCGCGTCCCCCCGATCCAGATTACCTTTACGGCGTACGGACACCAGTGGACCTAGTGGGAATCGAACCCACGCCCCCCGCGCTGCCAGCGCGGTGCTCTCCCGCTGAGCTACAGGCCCGCGACGGTTCCTCCTCTTCCCGGGAGCAGCCGACAAGCCGTTGGGGGCGGGTGCGACCCTATTGGGAACCATGCCGTACGCGAACCGGTGCGGACTCGAACCGCCCTAGAAACCACCACCAGGCCCGCCCATCTCGCGTACGAGACGGACCTGGTTGCCGGAATCGAACCGGCCTTACCCAGCGTCGGGACGGCAGGATTTGAACCTGCGGCCTCCTGGTTCCGGACCAGGCCGTCTGAACCAAACTGACGTACGTCCCGTTGAGGGTCCGGCGATGCGCGCAGCGGGACATGGTGATTTGTGTGTGCCCTTGGAGCGTATTTCTGCATCCTGAGGGCCATCGCAGGTGCGGAGATCGATCTTCCGCACAGGGGCCGCCCGCGACGCCGTTCGCCGAACCCAGTGGAGAAGCTGGGGCTCGAACCCAGGTCCTGCGCTTTCCGCGTGCGGACTTGTAGCGCAGTCGAAACCATTCCCTTCCCCTTGTACTTCCGTCGGGATGCGCGGACTTGCACCGCGCGTCTTCTGGTCCCAAACCAGACGGGCCGCTGTCTGCCCCTCATCCCGTAGCGCCAGGTGTCATGCAGCCACCCCACCTGGCAAGGGGCCGTCGAACGTCGCGCGCCGTCGAAAGGTGATCCTTAGTCTGACCATAGAGATCATTCCCGCTGCACGTGGAAGTGAAGGGAATCGCACCCTTGTCCGGTTCCATACTGGATCTCGCGCCGGACCGCGACTACGGCACTCCCCTTTTGTGCGAGGCCCCGGCGGGCGAGTCGCCGCCCGCGCCGCCGGGGTACCCGAGTCCGGGAATCCGGCCTGACGGCGATCGTGGCCAGAACCCGTGACTTTGGGACAGCGACGGCTTCTGCCGTCGCCCCTCTGCGTGGACCGAGCGGGATTCGAACCCGCATCTACCTCCTTGCAAGGGAGGCGTGTTTCCGAATTACGACCATCGGCCCGTTGCCGGGGGTGTGACTCTCCGCTTGGACGGCCAGGCTCACCACTCAACGTGATATGTGAACGAGCCGCCCGTGGCGAAGCGCCGCACCCCCGGTGCTTTGGGTCCCGTGCGGACAGCGAACCTCTTAGCCTGGGTCGGCCTATGGTCTTACGACCGAGACAGCGAGATCCGCCAACCCGCACGGGACACTTATTGCCGCCCGCTGGGAACGCGGGCGACCGAGACAGCAAGATCCGCTGTCTGCTTTTAGTGTCTTCCACTGTGGAGTTCTCAAATGACGAGCGTCACTCGCCGCGTGTCCGTCTCCTCCGGCGCCTCCATGATGAGAGGCCCTGCAAGGGGTGGACCAGCACGGGCGGAGGGATTCGAACCCCCAACCACCGGTTTTGGAGACCGATGCTCTCCCAGTTGAGCTACGCCCATATGAAGCTAAAAGCCGCCTACCAGGTTCCCTGGAGGCGGTTTCCGTGTCGAACGGATTTCTCCGGCTACACGGTCGCCGCCAGGCCCGGGGCCTGCCCGTACCAAGGATGCACGGCAGCAGGTGTTTGTGCATCGATCTTGGATCGGGTTTGTTCGGTCACCTATTCCGCACCTCCTTCCGGGGGCTCGTTTTTCTTCCTACCCCCAATGTAAGGGTACTTAGCGCTTTGCGCAACCCCTATTTCCCAAGTTGCACGTTACCGCAGGTCAGCGCCGTGAATTCGTGGGCGCCCGGCGTGTCGCCGGGGCGTTTGGCAGCTCCCCCATCGTCGCGGGGACCTCGTTGCCGTACGCTGTCGGGCTGTGCCCGTTCCCAATCCAAACCCGCACGTTGTGACGGTCGTCCCCAACTACCACGAAGGCAAGGCGGCCTGCATCGTGAGCTGGAACGGCCGCGACATGGTGCTTGACTGCGCGACGACACGGAAGCTGGCCAAAGCGATGTTCACGGCGGCGGCCGTTGCCGAAGTCGAGGCCGGTCTGGTCGCCGCGATGCGGGAGCTGGGCGGGTTCCAGGGCAGCGGCGCCGACGAGACGGCCGCCACGATGCTGCAACTGGTGCGCGAGAAGCGGGGCGCCCGGCCGTACGGCGACCGTCGGTACGTGACCTTCGTGCCTGGGGTGTCTCTCTTCGACCGACGTCCGTTTGTGCACGCCAACTGCCGACCTTACGAGCCGCAGCGATACAACCCCGATGAGCTGCGCGGCATGGCGAACAATTGGTACGAGGTTGCGAACGCCGCCGAGCACGACGCGATCCTGCGGTATGTGCTGGCCGAGGTGACGGATCTGTCAGTGGAGCAGACCCAGCGGGTGTTCGATTTGTGCCGGAACTTGCGGCCGACCGGCTTGCACGACGACGACGGGTTGGTTCAGCCCTCTTGACACGGTGTGCGGTTTTCGTACACCGTGGACGTGTGCGGAAGCCGCACACGTAGCGAGAGGGCATCCCATGGAAATCACCGCCACGTTCGACCACCCCGGCACCCGAGTCAGCCGCATCGTCATCAACGTCGACCCCGCCGACGACGAAATCGGCGACCTGACCGGCCTCATCCAACGCGGACGCCTTGAGGCGTTCCTGCGCCTTTACGGCGGCACCCACGCCATCCCCGCCGACGACGAGGACCTGTACCACCTGCTCGCCGCGATCGGCTTCGTCGGCAACATGATCCGCGTGAAGACCGACCACCTGCTGTTGTTCGCCCGCGACATGCGGGGGCTTTCGTGGCGGACGCTTAGCGCCCAAACCGAGATCCCCGCCACGACTCTGCGGGAACGGGTCGTAGCCGTCCGGCGCGGCTACGCCAAGGCCGGAATGTGGTACGACAGTCTCGGCTTCCACAAGGACGATCCTGACCGCGCCGAACAGCACCGGCTTATCCGCGAAGGCGCCGCTGACTGATCAGCTGTTGGCCGGGGACGGCTTCGGCTTCCACCCCCACCGGCAGTACGGGCACCACGGCCGCAACTTGTCGTGTCTGTCGACTGCCAGCAGAAACAATGCGATCGGGACACAGACCAGCAAGCCAAAGGCTACCGTTCGTTCGTACTGGGACATGTCCAGCAGGCGACCGCCAAAGAAGGTCAAAAGCGCCATCCCCAGCATGATCAGCAACGTCCGCTTTGTATGACTCCACACCTTGTGGACCGTGCGCAACGTACGGTCGTAACGGTCAGCCCGCTCCGGCCCGTCCAACGGCATTGCCGCCATGCAACGTTCGCATAGCTGCCTCTCGTGGTAGGCGAAGTTGCACATCACGCTCGCAAGAAGGGCCAGCGAGGTTGCCGTTGACAAGGCCGTCGATCCGGCGAGGCGTGGCGCGGCGATGTCAACCGCGACAGACCCGATCAAGTAAATCGGGATTGCGCGGGCGCCGTAGTGCCCAATCAATCGGGCGAGATCTTTGGCCATCTCTTATCGGAATCCTCACCGCGCGGGGCCGCTCGACCCGCGTCCGCCTTCCACGGTAGCCGATCCCCCTACGATGGCGCGGGTGGACATCTTGATCTGCCCGGCGTGCGAACGCGAACTACGCCACCCCGACGACGTCGCGCAACGCTACTGCGGGAATTGTCATATCTTCATCGAACACCTTCCGTACGTCCCGGGCTGGGAAGGCTCCCGAGGGCCGACCCCGAGCGGATACACCAGCCCGCACGTGTACGCCAGAGACATCCATTCCGGCGCCGGGAATTGCGTCTGCGGCCTCGACCTGGGCGCCCGGGTGCACATCCAGGCGGCGCCCGGCGTGCCCGTCCCCGACCGGTTGCGGCGTACTTGATCGACGGATCTTTCCGGCGCACGACCGGGGGCGATGGTTCACCGTCTGGAGGAGATCGGCAGCACGACACGCTCACTGTCTTCGGCCGTGCGTGACCGTGCTGGGGTTGGCAGAGAATCCCCGCGCAACAGCACCCCAAAGCCGACGGCCGCCGCGCGTACCCACTCGACGACAGGGCCCGTAGCGCGGACGTCGTCGTCGACCTCGATCGTGTAGCGGGTCATGGGGTCGTGCGGCCTGTCGGCGCGGAGAGCCAGGCAGTAAGTCCGGCCGTCGATGTCGGCCGCCCATGCCCGTCGGTCTCGTCGCATCCGGGCACGCTCCCACCGGTCCGCGTCGGGACCCACGTCGGCGACGGAGTGCCCCTCCGAGACGAACGCCACCGCGTACAACGTCGGCACGGCGCCCTCTTCAGCGACTGCCTTGTGGCGCTCGAACGCCTTCTCCGATCGCCGCATGATGAACAGGCCGATCCGGTTGGGGTGCATCGACAACGGAGCCAAGCTTTCCTGATCGACCCAAGCCTTCTGGCCGTCCCAACAGATCGCCAACAACCGGTGCGGCCGGTCCCAATCGTCGCCCGCCACGTACGGCTGCATCACGTCCAGGATTACGTCGGCGGGGGCGTTGCGGGCGGCGCGGAAGCGGCTCCTGCGGGCGTCGGTCATGGCCACCATCATGATGCAAAGGATTCCGCGCCCGGAACGAGCTTCGTTACCTGCTTGCCGGTCACGCCGTGTTCACCGCGCTCGAACGCGGCCACGATCTTTTCGACAGGCTCATCATCCTCGTAGAAGTCGCCTCGGGCGTCTACGCACGTGTCCGGGTCGCACCACCGCGACGTAACCCACTCCCAGCGGAAGCAGCCGATCCGGCCTATCCCTGGGATGTCCGGCCCGCTGGCCGGGTCCGGGTTCCACCAATCCCAGTCGACGCGGGACGACTTCACATACGAGGCGAGCACGTGCGTCAGCGCGCCGTCGTTGTGCAAAGCGGCCAGCGCCGCGCACGCCTCGCAGGAGTGGGGGCAGCAAGGGTCTTCGACGCTCAAGTCGTTTACGGCTAGAGCAGTGAACGCGGCCCAGATCCAGCCCTTGTCGTCACGCATTGGGGTTGAACCTTTGTTTGTATGGGTCCCAGCCGTGCCGCTCAAGATCTTGCACCTTCTTGTCCAGGTAGCCGAGCGACAGAGCGGGCACAAGAAGTCTCCATGACCACGGCACCGGCCAGCCGTGCGACCGGGCGATCACCCAGCGCAGCACTTCCATGATTGAGACAAGCGCGCCCAACCCCAACCACAGGAGGGCTATTCCGTACGCGACATACTCGATCATGGGGGGTGTTCACCTCCGGTCGAAGCATACTACGGCGGGTGACCGCATAATCGGACACCGGGGAATCAAATGGGTGCTTGCCCGAGCCATGATCGCTGACGCTAGGTAATCGCAGGTCGAAGCATTATTAGCCTTACATAATGGTCATTATGTAAGGCTACTGCTTGCTCCCTGCTTGCTTTTGCTAGCACGGGTGCACTGGGGATTGTCCATTGAGCTACAGCTGCATGACGCGGGACCCTTGGGGAGTCGCAAACCCCGCGAGGGGGTCCCGTTATGCTGCTAGCGGTCCGTTGAGCCGGGGGTCATCTGCAACACTCGTCAGGTGAGCAACCCTGACGACGCCGTGGACATCCTCACGGACGACGACCACAAAAAGAATCATCACCGCCGTGGTTCGGCAAGCGGCCCCCGGCGGTATTGAGGAAGCCGAACTTTATCGGCGGACCAGCGTTCTGGCGAGCCACATCGCCCGCTTGAAGATCGACAGCATGCTCTACGCAGCGTTCGCCACCGGGCAGCTCGACGTCGCCTTGACCGACGACGAGACAGACACCATCTGGGTCCCCTCGCGCGATTAGAGATGGAAGCGATGACCGTTACGCGGCCACCGCCAAGCGATGAATCATTGGGGCCCGACGGCGGCAACCCCGGCGAGTCCGCCGCATCGGCCGAAGTCGCGGCTATAGCATCCCGAAACATGCAAATCCCATTGACGATGCCGACCTTGTTGGTACTGCGGGCGCTGCTCACCGAGCCGACCGTCGCGAAGTACGGCCTTGAAATCATCAGGGCGTCCGGCAAGCCGCCCGGCACCGTGTACCCGATTTTGCACCGTCTGGAGTCGTTGGGTTGGGTGACGTCGGTCCGCGAGGTGTCGGCGGCTGACCGGGCGCGGCGCCGGTACTACCAGCTCACACCGACGGGTCGGGCCCGCGCGGAAAACATCCTGGCCCAGGCGCGTATGCGGTTGATTGACTCTCTTTGACCGGGCTGCCTGTGGCGGGTACTTAGCGTTTGTGCTAGCATGGTGTCTGTACCCCCCGGATGAGCGACCCGGGGACGCTAACACGGCAGGAGCAGACACCCCCATGAGCTACACCGACCCCACCACCGACACCGGTCGGTACGGCCGCGCCCTGCGCACCATCGCCATACGGGCGATCGAGCTGGAGCACGCCGCCGAAGTCGAAACTGACGACTCTTACCTCGCCAACGACCTGGACGTTGAGTCCAGGCACGCCGTGATGACCTTGTACAACGTGCTTCTCAACAACGCGCGGGCGGAGGCGCCGGATAAGTCGTGCACGGCGCACTACCTGCGGGCCAACGGCGAGCGTGACCGGTTGCTGGCCGCAGCCCGTACCGCGTTTCTCGCCAGTACCGTCGCCCGCCGCGATTTCCTGGTCGGGGGTGTGGCATGACCACGCCGAACGGGAACGGGGGCGCCCCCCAGAAGATCCTGGCCAAGGTCAGGGCGCTGCTGGAGCAAGCCGAATCGACCGAGTTCGAGCCGGAGCGGGACGCCTTCAACGCCCGCGCCGCCGAGCTGATGGCCAAGTACGGCATCGAGCGGGCCCGCCTCGCCGACTTGGACCCCACCACCGACATCTTCCGGACCAAGCGGATTCCGCTGTCCGAGCCGTACGCTCAAGAAAGCGGATTCTTCCTGTGTCACATCGTTAACGCGATGCGGGGTACCGGGTTCGTCAAATCCGTACCCCGGGACCGCCGTAAGGGGTATGACCACGCCGCAATTCTCTACGGATACGAGTCCGACCTGGAGCGCGCCGAGATGGTGTGGACCAGTCTGATGGTGCAACGGGCGCACGGGCTCGCCGCCGTCCAAGTGCCCTACTACGACACCCCTCGCGCGTACCGCCGGTCGTGGGCGCTCGGGTTCCACGCCATGGCCGTCAAGCGGATTCAGCTGCACGAACAGCGCGCCGCAGAACACGCCGTCAACGAACCGGCGGGCGGCACCGGCATGGAGCTGGTGTTGGCGTCCCGTCAGGAGTTGGCCGAGCGGACGATGCGCGAAGAGAACCCCGGCATCAAGGTCAAGAAGACCACCATGAGCGGCCAGGGTTACAACGACGGCGTTGACGCCGCCCGCAAGGCGGACATCGGCGCCACGAAAATCGACCGGTCCGCGACGCGCGGGCTTCCACGAGGAGGTGCGTGAGATGGGCAAATCAACGAACACGTTCCGGGACCGGATGGCCGTCCGAGACATGCTTCTTTTGGAGTTGGCGGACGCTGCCGCCCACCGTGACGAGCGAATCGAAATATTGAAAACCGCGTACGGGCCCGTGTGCGAGTGGGTGGTGTACGAGTGGTGGCGGATGCTCGCCGCCGTCAACACCGAACGCACCATCCGAGGGCTCGCCCCGGTGGGGATCGGGTCCGTCCAGCGGGCCGAACGGCTGGCTTCGGGCCACGTCGACTACGCCACCAAGTACGCGCTGTACTGCGCGGAGCTGGTCGTCGAACCCCCGAGGAGAACGTGATGGCCGCGAAAATTACGAAGGTCGTCCGACGTGACGTGGACGGCACTGTGCCCGGCCGGGCGGTGCTCCTGATCGTCAACATCGACGACCCTAGCTCCAAAACCGGCGTCATTCACCAGGTTTTCGTGGAAGGGGAGCACAACTGCACGGACCCGAATCTCTCCGCGCAAGGGCTGTGGGAGTCGATTAGCGCGGACTGGCCCGACCACATCCACACGATCGTCCAGAACGAACGCGCCCGCTACCTGATGACGGCCCGCCGCATGAAAGAGATCTTCGGCGCGGACTACCCCGTGGACGACCACTTGGGGATCAAGGAGACGTGATGGCCGAGACCCCGTACACGGAGACCGAGGCTCTCCTGGCGGTCATGAACGAGGATGACGAACGGCTCAGCGACTTGCTTGGCGAGATGACCCACAACGAGCTGACCGAGCTGCGGTCACAGACGTACAGCCTGTTCCGGGCTTGCTCCAATGCCGTCACGACCCGTCGCGTACAGAACCCGAGGGCGTGATGGCGAAGACCTGGGAGCAATACGTGTGGGAGCGGCACGAAAGAGAACGGCTCGACGAGCTGGACCGACAGGAAGCGAACAAGCCAATGATCGAGAAGCAGCCTCCGTTGGAGGCGATTGTGGCGGCCCTAGCCGACCTTGACGCCGAGTACCGCACCGAAGAGGGCGCCGACGACTGGGTGACGGTCCCGATTGGTCACGATGAGGCGATCGAGATCGAGCTGCCGCCAACCGACATGAACACGCAACCGGACGGCGACTCCTTTGCCGTGTACACCCGCACTTGGGACCGCACCCACGCGCTCGACACCGAGATCTTTCTGGCCGTGGTGACGCACGGGCTTGTCCCCCGCTTTGTGCGGGGGGTAATCGCGGAGTATGAGGCCAGCGCGCGCGCCGCCGAAAGGGCGATGGCCCCGTACGACTTCACGTACACGCAGGGCAGCACGAACGTGAACTACCTGGAGGCGCCGTACGCGCTGCTGGTGCAAGCCTTCGGCGACGACGGCACCGTCTCTCCGCGCGACGAATCCAAGTGCATGTGCACGTGGGACGTGGAAACGAAGCACGGCGCGGTCGACGTGTACGACTACAAGATCGGGAAAAGTTACGACCCCGACGGGCTGGACCGCGCCCAAATAACCGACTGGCACGTGCAAGGCGAACCTGAGGCCATTCGGGAGATGCTCGCGATGTTGGAACGCTATCGGCAGAGAGGCGAGAAATGAGGCGGAGCGACGTCACGTGGGAGATGGAGTATCCCGGCGGCGTCGCCGGGCCAGTTCGAGGTCGCGCCACGATAGGTGACTACGAGCTACGGATTTCCCCCATCCCCGGCGAGCCCGTCGGCGCGAAGACGGAATGGCAGGTGGTGAAAGCCAACAAGGTTGTAATGCGCGGGACCCGCAGAAGGCTTGTGTCCGCACGACGTGCCGCCGAGGGCTGGGTAGGACTCAAGATAACGACGGACCGGTCATGAACCGGGTTCGGGCGGTCGCGTTGACGGCATATGGACCGGAGGCGTCGTGGCGGCACATTTTGATCGACGTGGCCAAGCTTCAAGCCGTCGTCATGATCGCATACGGCGCCCTTGTCTGCTTGTTCGGTATGCCGGAAGCGGGTGCCGTTGGGGTGGTTGTCGTGGGCGTCATGGCTGTGCTCGGCATCGAAGCGTTCGTCTCGAACGCCCGTTGGCGCCGACGTCACCGGGCGTACATGCTGGCATTGACTTGTGAGGCGATCCGCGCCAAGGCGCGTGCTGACGCCGAAGCCGGACGGTTGCTCGGCACATTGGACGGCGTGTACAACTGGCTCCGGCTGCGCGAGGTGCCGGAAGACCAAGTTGAGAACTTGGTGAACATGTACGTCGACACGTACGACGAAACGACCGGATTGGGGCTCAGGTAACTGGCTAGATCACTTACTGTCCACGAAGGTTAGACGTCAATAACTAACCGGATAGGCACTGTCTGAACACAAAGCGACCCGCCTTCGGAGTACTGTCCGAAGGCGGGTCGTTTCTCTGCGTGATCCGGACGCCTCTTGACGAGGACCCCCCTCTGGTCCATGTTGTATACACCAGACCATAGGAACGTGAACTATGAACAGTGCCGTCGCCCCCCTTCCGCCCCGGGTCCACGTACAGCGCTTCAACACCGGCCTGGATCAAGTGCGAGCCGCTCGCCGCTTCGTGCGGGGCTGCCTCGGCGCCACCCACCCGCGCTGCGACGACGCGCAACTACTCGTCAGCGAGATCGTGACCAACGCTTTCGCGCACACGGATTCGTCCCGGGTCGGCATCGAGGTGATTGTGGTCACCTACGAAGACATGGCACGGGTTTCTGTGCTGGACGCCGGAAGCGAAAGCGTCCCCTGCGTCCGCCGTGATTCGGCTGGCCATCACACGAGCGGCCGGGGTCTGGCGATCGTGGAGGCGACCGCCGACGAGTGGGGGTTTCAGCGGTTGAGTAGCGGCGCGGGTGAGGTGTGGGTCCTGCTGCGCTGCCCGGTTGCGTGAGACGCTAAGTACCCGTACAATCGAGGGTGGACGGGGATGAGCGACCCCCGCACGACCAACCA
>WUUC01093732.1_pt1 | contig 29742 bp, 22 predicted proteins | sample 6278441 | NCBI WGS metagenome assembly WUUC01 (sample SAMN13675441, study PRJNA597444) | soil metagenome | isolation source: soil | place: USA: Washington | collected 2017-10 | reverse complement strand
GGCATTCACGCCATAAGGGGGCCGCTCGATGACGGACGAATGCCTGCTCCACAACATGAGCGTCCCCTCTCGCTCCACCGTCGTGGTGCGGCGCGCTGAACTGCCGGGGGTGCGCTACTCGATCGACTGCCGCTCGCTCACCGGACCCGTGGCGGACGCACTGCGGTCCCACGGTGCACGCGCGGTGCTGGCGCTCCTCGAGACGAGTGGAGGATTGCTGTTCAAAGCCGCGTTGAGGCGACCCTGGCGCAGGTCCGTCGAACATGTCGCGGCCGAGCGTTTCACCCGAGCGCTGGCCGATGCGGGTATCCCTGAGCGCGTCGGCGTCTTCGTCACCCCCGATCCGGGCGCGCCCCAGGCGCCTCCGACGAATCTCGCGACAGCGCTGGCGGTTCTCGCGCGACGATCCGGCGCCCTGTACCTGCCCCGCCGCCGATTCACGCCATCGCTGATCGTGCCAGCGCACGTGGTACTGACGTTTCCGGAGGTTTGAAAGTTGGACACCTACGCGATCGTTCAGCGCGTATTGGATGCTGTTCCGGCGCGCAGTTACGAGATGAACGCGCTCCTCTCGTTGTCGCGCATCGAAGTCACGGGAGACGTCCCGACAGCGGCTGTCACCTGCCAGCGACGACCCAGGCTGCTGCTGAACCCGGACTTCCTCGACCAGCATTGCCGATCGGACGAACATCTGTTCCTGCTGGTGATGCACGAGCTGCATCACGTGCTGCTCGGGCACACGCGACTGTTCCCTCGCGCCACGCCGGCGCACAACCTCGCGTTCGACGCCATCATCAACGCGATGCTCGTCGCCCGGTTTCCGCAGGAGGCGTACACCTCGTTTTTCACGCGTTTGTATGGCGAAGACGCCCCCGACGTGTATCGCCTGCTCGCGCCGCCGTACCGCAAGCGAATAGCGGACGCTCGCCTGCGCAGCGTCCACGAGACCCTCTATGGAACAGGCGACGTCACAGCGGAAGAAATATTTTCGCTCATCGTGCGGCACCTGCCGTCAGGGAGCATCGACCTGGGACGGCTGCTTGGATCGCACGGTGCGGACCTGGACAACTGGGGAACAGGCGGTGAGGCCAGCCCCGAATTCATCGAGGCCGTGCGGGCGATTGTCGAGAAATGGCCGCCTCCCGAGATGCCCATCCGAGGGCGCAGCCTGGCAGACGTGCTGAAGCTGTCGGCCGTCCAGCCGACATCCTTGCAACAACGCGTACTGGACGCGGTGCGCACAGCCTTGTGCGCCGCCGCAAGCCGTCCCGGACGCCCGCGCATGGCCGGCGAGAGCCGCCGGATTGTAGACACTCCCCTTCCTGAGCTTCGGGACAGAAAGGCCAACGTGCTTCGCGCGGCTGGACGCGCCCCGCTGTTGAATGCCGGCGAGCTCACGATGCGAAGACGTGCAGGCGGACGAGCCGAGGTGTATCTCGACGTGAGCGGCAGTGTCGCAGGCATGCTGCCGGCGCTCTATGGAGCGTTACGGACGCTCCGGGCGTATGTCGCGGATCGCGTGCACCTGTTTTCCACCGAGCTCGCCACGCTCGATCAACACCGGATCTGTGCGGGAGAGATGAAGACCACCGGTGGCACCGACATCCAGTGCGTGCTCAGGCACATCACCGACGAGCGGCCGCCGAAGGCCTTGATTATCACCGACGGCTACGTGGGTCAGGCGCCGCGCGGGCTTGTTGACCGCGCATCACGAGCGTGCGGAGACATCCGCGTGCTGCTGACGCCCGGCGGGTGGCGCCGCGATCTCGAAGCGATCGCCAGCCGCATCGACGAGTTGCCCGACCTGCCGATGACGTAGGGCCTCGAACAGTTGACGGTGCACGGCGGCGGATGTGCCGACATTTGCACTTACTGGAATTTTTCCGGCGCCTAAGAGGAGGCAGCCTTGTCAGATACAACCTTGCGGTTCGCAGAGGCCGTCTGCGCCGGACACCCCGACCGTCTGTGCGACGAGATCGCCGAGCGAGTGGTGGACCTCGCTGTGTCGCGCGACGATCACGCGCTCGTCGGGATCGAGGTGGCCGTTCATCGGCGCATGGTCCTCGTCGATGGCCGAATCGCGGCCGGCGAAGGCGCCGAATGCGTCGTTTCTCCCGACGACGTGGTGACGATCGTGCGCAATGTGTTTCGTGGCGCCGGCTACGGACACACCGACAGCGGCTGCTATGGGCCCGATCCGGACGCTCTCGACGTGTCCCTCGACATCTGTTTCGGTCCGCTGGAACCAGACGAGCGCGCGATCCGGGATGTGTCCGACGACCAGGCGATCGCCGTCGGCTACGCCGTTCAGGGCAAACGCGCCGGATATCGCCCGCTCGAACAGGCGCTTGCCAACGACTTCGCAGCGGCGGTCGAGTGCCTCCGCCGCACGCGTCCGGACCTGGGGCTCGGCCCAGACGGCAAGGTGCTTGTGGTGGTGCGCGGCCCCGCGTTAGTGGGGGTGACGATATCCGTCCACCACCGGCGAGGCGCGGAGTGGATTCAGCTGACGAGTGCCGTGCGTGCCGTATGCGAACGCGTCGCTCAGGAGTACGTGGCCGCGCGCGAGCTCGAGTCTCTCATTGACGATATCGAGTGGCTGGTGAACGGGGCCGGTGCGTTCGAAATTGGCGGCCCAGAGGGCGACAACGGACTGAGCGGCAAGAAGCTCGTGGCGCAGGCGTACGGGACGGGAGTGCCGATTGGCGGCGGCGCTGTGTTCGGCAAGGATCCCCGAAAGGTCGATCCGCGCGGACAGGCCCTCGCACGCGCAATGGCGCTCGACCTGGTACTTAGCGGCAAGGCGCATGCGGCAACCGTATGGCTGGCGTGGAGACCGGGGGATGTCGAACCACACTGGAGTGAGATGCTGCTCGTCCCAGCTGCCAATGAGCGAGTCGTCGGCCTTCTTGGCGGCTGAAGTGGACCGTTAACTTCGCGAGCTGCGTGTACAACGGACCTTGCGACATGCCATGCGCGACGGACCGGCCGCGCAGTCGAGGAGGCGCTCCTGCAGCAGCATGCAAGCGGACGTCTTGGCGGTGCTTCGTCGCAACTGTCAGGCGACACTTCCAGCGCATATGCATATGATGTTACCGATATGAATCAACCAACCAGTCGGCTGCGCGCCGCCCATGCCGTGGGCGCGGGCTGGACCGTCGAAGACGCGGCCGAGCTGTACGAAATTGCGCGATGGGGCAAGGGATACTTCTCAATCAGCGAGAACGGACATGTCAGGATTCACCCGACCAAGGACACCAGCCGCTCGATCAACCTCAAACAGCTGGTCGACGATCTGCAGCTTCGCGGCATCGGACTGCCGACGCTCATCCGGTTTCGAGACATCCTGCAGCACCGGCTGAAGGAAATCCATGATGCCTTCCAGCGCGCCATCGCCCAGCACGAATACTCAGGGCGATACGTTTGCGTCTATCCCATCAAGGTCAATCAGCAGCGCCAGGTTGTGGAGGAAGTCCTGGAGTTCGGGCGGCCGTACCGCTTCGGGCTCGAGGCGGGATCCAAGCCGGAGCTGCTGACGGTCGTTGCGCTCGCCGACAACGACACCCCGATTATCTGCAACGGCTTCAAGGACGCCGAATTCATCGAGATGGCCATGCTGGCGCAGCAGATCGGCCGGAACATCATCCCCGTCGTCGAGAAATACACGGAACTGGACCTGATACTGGAGTACGCGGAGAAGGTGGGCGTCCGGCCGACCATCGGCATGCGCGTGAAGCTTGCCGCCCGCGGAAGCGGCCGGTGGCAATCGTCCGGAGGCTATCGCTCGAAGTTCGGCCTCACCGTCGGCGAGATTCTCCGCGGGCTCGAGGAGTTGAAGACGCGCGGCATGGCGGACTGCTTTCAGCTGCTCCACTTTCACCTCGGCAGCCAGATCCCGAACATCCGGATCGTGAAGGGGGCGCTGAACGAAGCGGCGCGCGTCTATGTCGAGCTGGTGAAAGCGGGCGCCGGGCTGCAGTATCTGGATGTCGGCGGCGGCCTCGGCGTCGACTACGACGGCTCACAGACGGACTTCGAATCGAGCGTGAACTACACGCTCCAGGAGTACGCCAACGACGTCGTCTACCGTCTGCAAACGGTGTGCGACGAGGCGAAGGTCCCGCACCCGACGATCGTGTCGGAAAGCGGCCGCGCCATCGTGGCACACCACAGCCTTCTCGTGTTCAACGTGCTCGGCGTCTCGGGCTTCGGCGACGCGCCCGTGCCGAAAGCATCCACGCCGGAAATGGAACAGCCGCTGGTCGACCTGTTCGGCACCTACGATGGCCTCACGTCGAGAAACGCGCTCGAGAGCTACCACGACGCGCAGCAGGCGCTCGATATGGCGATGAACCTGTTCGCGGGCGGCTATTTGCCGCTTGATCAGAGATCGCTGGCCGAGAATCTCTACTGGGCGATCTGCCTGAAGCTTCAGAAGCTGGTGCAGTCGATGGACGAGGTTCCCGAGGACCTTCAGAACATCGACGACTCGTTGTCGGACACGTTTTTCTGCAACTTCTCGCTTTTCCAGTCCATTCCGGACAGCTGGGCCATCAAGCAGCTCTTTCCGATCATGCCGATTCATCGCTTGAACGAACGGCCCACCCGGCGCGCTGTGCTCGGCGACATCAGCTGCGACTCGGATGGCAAAATCGATCAGTTCATCGATCGGCGGGACGTGAAACGCACGCTGCCGCTGCATGCCTTCGACGGATCACCGTACTACCTCGGTGTCTTTCTGGTGGGCGCGTATCAGGAAATTCTCGGCGACCTTCACAACCTGCTGGGCGACACCCATGCTGTGCATGTCAGCCTGGATGCCGACGATGCCGTCGTCCTGGATACCGTCGTCAAAGGCGACACGGTCCGCGAGGTGATGAATTACGTGCAGTTCGATGCCGACGTCCTGACGGCGAAGCTGCGATCCGACGTCGAATCCGCCGTCCGCGGCGGCCGCCTCAACTACGAGCAATCCGGCCGCCTGCTTCGCTTCTACGAGGAAGGCCTCGGGGGGTATACCTACCTGGAGGAGCACCCGAACCGCTGAAGGTCGGCCGCTCGAATTTGCGCTACTGGACGTTCGCGGTCACTGACGCATTTACGTTAGGCGCCCTGATTTCCGCCAATCGGAAGAGGTTAACGTCCGCAGGGTGTGAGGATGGGTGAGGTTGGGTGAGGTCGGTCACCAACCGGCCGTGGTTGATGGTGCAATCGACGCGAGGCGCGCCGGCTGGCAACCGACCCAGATTCGAAACGCTTTCAGTGGACAGTGATGCCGAGGCCCAACTGGCCGAAGCCTTCGCCGGGCCCGGCGCTGATCCCGATACCATTCCAGAACGGCGTCAGGCTCAGATTCGGCCTCACACGGACATCCCACCCGAGGCCGAGGACCGCCGCTACGCCATGCTCGGTGATGCTGTCAACGCTCAGGGTCCCGAGACCGAGGCCTCCGGTCATGAAGAAACCGGAAGTGCGAACCGGATAGAAACGCGCCCGCGCATCGAGCGTGCCGACACTCAGCAACGTGCCATCGACAGATCTCGCATAACCCGCCGTCCCGATGCCGACGAGAAGGCGCTCGTCGATCGTCGTGCCTAGCGACAGGCCGCCGCTCAGTCCGCTCAAGCGGCCGTCACATCCGTTGCAGGAAAACGATCCGAAGCCGAGCCCGCCGTTGAACCACAAGCCCGCTCGCGTCTGGGGCGCGCGCGGCGCAGCCGGCGAACGCTGGGGCGACTGTGCTTGCGCGGTTCCGTTCTGAATCGCCTCGAGCTCGGCTTGCCGAGCCTCGACTTCCGCCTTCGCCGTCGCCAGACGAACAAGAGCCTCGCGCCGCAGGCGGAGCTGGGTTGCCGTCGGCGGAATCGGCGATCCCTGCGCCACAGGTGTGGCGGCGTCGGTCGCGGGGGCGTCAGCCGGCGAATGCGATGCGTTCGTGTCAACGACGTCGACCAGGTCTGCGAGCACATACCCGATTCGAGTGGTGTTTTCGTCCCCTGGAACGTTCACCTTGTAGAAGTCGCCCTCACGCTCGACGACATCGACAACTTCCCCTTCGCCGAGGGTGCCAATCACCGCGCTGGCGGGATCCGCTGCCTCGTGGACGGGTATATCGGCGAACGTGCCGCGGAGCGTTTCGGCATTCGAAACAGCCGCCGCGAACAGCAAACAGAGGGGTGTGAATAACGTGATGACAAACTTCTTCATGACTGCTCCTGCAGATTTCATCCGGGTATCGCCCGAAGTCCTCGGCAGCCGGCGTGGCATCGACCCCCGGCGCACTCGAGAGCGTTGCCGGGCGAAGCCTCGGGACACACGGTGCGAAGTACGCGAATTTCTTATCGTCCGGATCCGGCAGGGACGTTAGACGGAGGGCGGCAAACGACGCGGGGTTGTGACTGCGCGCGGTTGCACATTATTTCCGCGTTCGGACGGCTTCGCTGAGCGGCCTCGCCACTCGGGACCAAGGACGACCAAACGGCGCTAGTCTTCCTTCCACGGATTGTTGGCGAACACCGCCAGCTCGGGCCAGAGCGCGCGGCGCGGCATGTCCACCGCCGCCATGATCGTTGCGGCGATGTCCTCGCCGTACAGCTTGTTCGGATTGTTGCGGCCGGTTCTCCCGCCGAAGTTCGTCTGAACTTCCGAGGGGCAGACACACACGACGCGGATGCCGTGCGGCCGCAGCTCCGCCTGCCAGCTCTGGCTGATGCCTCTCACCGCCCACTTGCTCCCAGCGTACGCCGTGCCGCCGGGGCTGCCCTTCATCCCGGACGTGGACGCGATGTTGACGATGTCGCCCTCGCTCCGGCCCTTCATCAGCGCGACGACGCGGTTGGTGATGTCCACGAGGCCGAACACGTTGGTCTCGAACATCGTGCGCATCGCCGCGACGTCGAGTGCGCCGATTTCCGCCCGGTAGGCGTACCCGGCGTTGTTCACCAGAACGTCGATACCGCCCATGCGCGATTGACACTCCCCCACCGTCCTCGCGTTGTCGTCGGCGAGGGCTACGTCCGCCCGAATGCCGTGCGCGCCCGTCCTCGTCGAGACCTCCTCGATCCTGGCCTCATCGCGGCCGGTGAAAACGACCGCGTGGCCGGCCCGGCGCGCCAGGTCGACGATGGCGGCGCCGATGCCCTGGCTGCCGCCGGTGACGAGAAAACGTCTGGGCTGCACGAAGCGAGGTCCTCCAAGGGAGATCGAATCGGTCCGCCTAAAGGCGGACGCCACGTACGAAGTTGGTCCGCCGGAAGGCGGACCCCACGTACGAGGCTTACATCGGCAACTGGATCTGGAGCAGTTCGTAGGCGCGCAGCACCGCGCGCGCGTCGGGGCGGGCGACGCGCGGACCGTACTGGGGCGCGAACTTGCTCAGGTCCATCTTTTCCGTCGCCTGCGCCGCGGTGAGGCCCTGCGCGCGCAGCGCGGAGGCCTGTTTCCAGAAATCGCGCAGGTAGTTCTGAAAGTCGTCAATCTGCTTGCGCTCGCGGAGCGGCGCGCCATGGCCGGGAACGATCACGTCGAAGTCCAGCGCCTTGAGCCGCTCGAGGCTGGCCGGCCACTCGTCGATGAAGGAATCGCCGAGATACGACAGCACGCCGGCGCCCGGGCGCCCTTCGAAGAAATCACCGGTGAACACAATGCGCTCAGCCGGCAGGAACACCATCGTGTCGCCGCCGGTATGGCCGCGACCGAGGAAATGCGCCTGAACCTCGCGGCCGCCTTTGTGAAGGGTCATCACCTCAGTGAAGGTGACGTTCGGCGGCTTCGGCGCGACCTCCTGCACCGCCTTCCAGTGCGCCTCGGTGACGCCCAGGGTGCTCTGGAGCCGCGCACGCTCCTGCGGGTCCGCCGTCTCGGCGACGCGCTGCTTCATCTGCGCGATCTGGGTGGGCAAACCTTCGGTAAACGACCGATTCGTGCGCTGCTCGAGCACGTTCGTGAGGTGCATCCGGCGGATGTACTCGTGCCCGACGATCTCGACATCGTCGCCGAAGATCTGATTCCCGTGCGCGTGGTCGAAGTGATAGTGCGAGTTGAACACGTATCTGATCGGCCTCGGCGTGATCTCTTCCTTGATCTGGGCGACGAGCGCACGCGCGGCGGCCGGCGTGACGCTCGTGTCCACCAGCATCGTGTGATCCGCGTTGACGATGACCATGGCATTGCTCATCGTCGTCATCGTGCCGGTTCCGGTCGCGAAATACACGCCCTCCGCGATGCGCTCGAACCGATACGCTTTTCCCGGCGCCGCCGGGCTGCCCTGTCCGGCGGACGACCCCGGCGCCTGGCGTCCGCCGAGCGCGAACGTCGTGCCGAGCATCACCAACAGCATCGTGGCAAACAGATAGCGTCTCATCCGCTCATCTCCATACGACGGCTGACTGACGACCGCACGCCGGAACAGCCTTCGCGTTGACGCTGGTTACATCGCAGATCCGAACCGACGGCACCGCAGACGTGCATGCGCTCGCTGCGGATCGCGGCCAGCGGATTATTTCACAATCAGGGGAATGCCGGGATGGAGCGTAAGGGATCCAGCGGAGCGCGTCGCGGAGACTCTTCGTCAGTCCCGTCCGTTGACGACGCGAACATGCAGATCGGACATCAGCGCCTGCACCTTCGAGTCATCGACCGGCTTGGTGAGGTGCACATCGAACCCCGCCTCCATGACCTGCGCGCGATCCTGGTCGCGGCCGTATCCGGTCAGCGCCACCAGACGCACCTGCGACAACTCCGGATCCAGCCGCACCTGCCGCGCGACTTCGTAGCCGGTCATGCCGGGCATTCCGATGTCCACGAACATCACGTCCGGAACATCAGCGCGGCTCACGGTGAGAGCCGTCGCGCCATCATAGACCGCGCGCGCGCGATGGCCCAGCGACTCGATCAGCAGCGCCACCGAGTCGGCGAGGTCGCGCTGATCGTCGACCACGAGGACGCGCATCTGCCGGTCCGCCTGCGTCTCGGCAACGGCGTCGGCGTCTGCAGATGCCGCTTCTTCCACCGGAGCGACGGGCAGCCGCACGACGAATTCGCTGCCTTTGCCGGGCCCCCTGCTGAACGCAGCAACCGTTCCGCCATGAAGGGTGACGATCTGCCGGACGAGAGCGAGGCCGATTCCCAGCCCGCTCTTCGATCGATCCAGAGACGTATCACCCTGAACGAAAAGGTCGAACACTTTCGGAAGCAGGGCACCGTCCATTCCGATGCCCGTATCGCTCACGCGAATGACCGCCTGATCGGCCTCACGAACCGCCTGCACACGGATGCGGCCGCCGGCCGGCGTGAACTTGACCGCGTTGTTCAGCAGGTTGGTGAGCACCTGGTCGAGGCGCGTCGCATCGCCTTTCAGCCATAGAGGTTCGGGATCGATCTGCACGGCGAGGTGCAGGGAAGCCTTCGCGACGGCGTCGCGCGCGCTGTCGGCGGCGCGCTTGACGATTTCACCGAGAACCAGCGGCTCCTGCTCGAGCTGAATCTTCCCCAGCGTGACGCGCGACACGTCGAGGAGATCGTCAACCATCCGGGCCAGCGCTCTCGCCTGGCGCCGCACGACGGCGGTGAGCCTCTGCGCCCGTGCATCTTCGATCGTCCGGTGGAGGACCTCTCCGGCCGCGGTGATGGCCGCGAGCGGATTCCGCAGCTCATGAGCGAGCATGCCGAGAAACTCGTCCTTCCGCCGATCGGCCTCGCGCAGTTCCGCCTCGCTCCTCCGACGCTGCGAGATGTCACGGGCGATCACCGTGAACAGATGTCTGTCGTGGACCACCACATCGCTCACGGTCACTTCGATGGGCACTCGCAGACCACCCGCTGCAATGCCGTCGACCTCCACTCTGCGGCGCATGCCGCCCTGAAGGCCGGCCGAAGCGCGGTCCGCGGGGTCGCGCAGCAACGGAGCCGGGATGAATCTGTCCAGCCGCTGCTTGAGCGCCTCGTCGGCGGTACACCCGAACATTTCTTCCGCCGATCGGTTGAACAGCACGATGCGGAGCTGGTCATCGCACATCACGATCGCATCCATCGTGGTGCCGATGATGCTCGCGAGCCGAAGCTCGGACTCGACCATCTTCAGCTCGACACGGACCTGGGCCGCGACACGATCTACGGCGGCCGGCAGGCAGTCCAGGAAGTCGGCGGCCTTGGGCACGAAGTCGCGGATCCCGGCACGGAGCGCTCGGATGGCGACAGCCTGGTCCGGGAAGGCAGTCACGAGAATCGCGGGGACGTTCAAGCCCTCGGCCTTCAACTGTTCATACAGGTCGATGCCGGACGTGTCGCCCAGGCGCAAATCGAGAACGGCGAGGTTGACGTGGCCCTGGCGAACGGCCCTGAGCGCTTCATCTGCCGTTTCCGCAACCGCCACCTCGTATCCGGCTCGCTCCAGCTGCCGGCGCTCCAGCGCGGCGGTCCCGGGATCGTCCTCGACGATCAGAACGCAGGCGCCGCGGCGCTCCTGGGGCGCCGGCTCTGGAACCGCAGCCGTCTGACTCAACACGCTTCGCACCGCAGCTGGCAGGTAGTCCAGATAATCGGTGTTCTTGAGGACCACATCCCGGACGCCCGTCCGCATCGCTTCGATCACGACGGCATCGTCCATCGCTCCGCTCACGATGATGACCGGCACCTCGAAGCCGGCGGCCTTCATCCGGCGGTGAAGATCGAGGCCCGTCGTGCTGCCGAGGCGGTAGTCCATCACTACCAGGTTGATTCCGCCGCGCTGGAGCTTCGAAAGAGCCGCCTGGACATCGGCGGCCACCTCCACACGGAAGTCCGCGCGCTCCAGGCGCCGGCGCTGCAGGATGCCGGCTCCGGGATCGTCTTCGACGACGAGAATCAGCGGGCGCGACTCATCGGCCATCGCCGGTGCCCTGTCCTTGCTGATTCAGCACACAGCGGCGGTCACCCGACACGGAGCGCGCCGAGACGATCACCAACAGTCGCACACCGTCCATCAATTCGCTTCTCCGGGCATCCGGGCCCGCATGAGGAACTCGGCAAGGCGCTGCACCATGTCGGCGAAGGCGCCGTAATCCACCGGCTTTACCAGGCACACTGCCGCACCGAGCGCATAGCATCGATCGATCTCGGCCGGATTGTCCGAGGTCGTCAACACGAACACGGGAATGCGCGCCAGCTTCTCGTCGTCCTTGAGCCGTTGAAGGACCTCCATTCCGCCCAGCCGAGGCATGTTCAGGTCGAGGATCATCGCCATCTCGCCGTGCGCGCTGCGCCCGGTCCACGGCTCCCGCCGGTAGACGTAGTCGAGCAGCTCCTGTCCGTCGCGAACGTGGACGGGCTCGGACTTCAGGCCCGCGCGCTTCAGGTTCCTTCTGACCAGCGTCGCGTGCCCTTCGTCGTCTTCCGCCACGAGAATACTCAGCGTGTCCGTCACGGATCACTCGATTGCCGGCGAGGGAGGAGATGCAGCGCTGCCCGGACCGAACGTAAAAAAGAACGTCGTGCCCACGCCGGTTGTGGACTCGAACCAGATGCGGCCTCCATGGCGCTCGACGATGCGGCACACGATTGCGAGCCCCATGCCTTCCCCGCGCGAAGGGCCCTGGTGAACCTGCTGAAAGACCCGGAACACCTTCTTCTGATACTCCGCCGGAATCCCGATGCCGTTGTCCTTCACCGCAAACACCGGCGGGTCGTCGCCGCTCGCGAAAACCTCGATCACACCGGGCCTCTGCGGATCGACGCTCTTGAGTGCATTGCCGACGAGGTTTGCGAAGACCTGTCCGACGGCATTCGCGTCGCCGCGGACGGTGGGAAGGGGCGCGACGTCGACGCGCGCACCGGACGCGACCACCGTACCGTGCATGGCCGATAGAATATCGGCAACCACCGCACCCACGTCGACCGGGAGCCGATCGTATTCGACGCGACCGATCCTCGACAGCCGCAGAAGACCGTCGATGATGTTGCCGAGGTGACGGACGGCGTTGCGAATGAAGGTAATCGACTCGGTCATTTCGCCGTCGATGAGCGAAGAAGCCTCCTTTTTTATCTCGGCAGGCACCGCCGGCGCGGACAACAGCGCGCTCAATGCTCCGCTCGTCAGACTGAGCTCCTGACTGAACCCTTGAAGGTTCACGAGCGGCGCCCGGAGATCGTGGGAGACGCTGTAGACGAAGCTTTCGTTTTCGGCGCTTTTCTGCGCCAGCTCTCGGTTGGTGGCGTCCAGATCGACAACGCGTTTCTGGAGCTCCTGCGTGAGGTTTTCGATCCGCTGTTCGTGAATCTTCTTTTCGGTGACATCGCGGGTCACCTTGGCGAAGCCGCGCAGCACTCCATCGGCGCCCCGCATTGCGCTGATGACGACGTTCGCCCAGAACCGTGAGCCGTCCTTGCGCAGGCGCCAGCCCTCGTCCTCGAACCGGCCCGTCAGCCTCGCCTGCTCGAGCTCGTGCTCGGGCCATCCGCTCGCCACCGCGTCGGCCGTGTAGAACACGGAGAAATGGCGGCCGATGATTTCTTCAGCGGTGTAGCCCTTGATCCGTCGTGCCCCGGCATTCCAGCTCGTGATGTGACCTTTCGCGTCCAGCATGAAGATCGCGTAATCGATCGTGCTGTCGATGATGAGCCGGAACCGCTCTTCACTTTCCCGAAGCTGCTGCTCGGCGCGCCGGCGCTCGGTCAGATCGCGCGACACCTTGCCGAAGCCGAGCAACTCGCCGCGCTCGTTACGCAGCGCCGTGATCACGACGTTGGCCCAGAAGAGCGAGCCGTCCTTGCGGACTCTCCACCCTTCGTCTTCGAACCGGCCGTCGCGAGCGGCGGCCTCGAGCTCCTTTGCGGGCCAATCCATGGCAATCATGTCTGCCGGATAGAAAACCGAGAAATGCCGGCCGATGATCTCGCTGCGATCGTAGCCTTTGAGGCGCACCGCGCCCGGGTTCCAGCTCGTGACGTAACCTTCGCAGTCGAGCAGGAAAATGGCGTAGTCAGTCGTGCTTTCCACGAGAAGACGAAACGCGTCCGCATTCATGCCGCTCGTCGGCGCGACGGAGGGTTCGGACGTGTGCGTCATTGGTTCTTTCATTGTCCTGGTAAGTATGTACGGTTCACCCTCGAAACCGAATCGCTCCGAGGGAGCAAAGCTCAACCGAAAAGGAATCGAGAGGTGCGCTACAAGGCGGCGCGGGCGGCGACGATCACGCGCCCCTGCTCCGCCAGCAACTCGAGGTGTGTAATGTAACGGAGCGCCTCGAGCGCGCCGTACTGCTCGAGCAGCGCCGCAAGGTCGACGGTGAGCTGATCGCCCGCCAGGCGCACGCCGCGCGGCAGGACCTCGAAAAATCGCATCGCCGGGCCGGCGAGCACGGCGAGACCCTCCGACACCAGTCGCAGGCCGAGCACGGGTGAGTCAGGCAGCTGCGGCTGTCGGTCGATCCGGAATCGAATGCTGAAGGCAGGCAGAAACGACGGCCGCGCAAGGCGGATTCGCAGCTTGAGATGGTTGCCCGGTTCGGCCAACAGCTCGACCCGGCCGATCGGACCGGACGGGGGGAGCCGATGAGCGATCAGGCGGTTGATGAGCGCGTCGGAGATCGGCACCCGCAGCCACCCCTCGGTGCCGGCCAAGTCCGGGAAGCCGGCGCCCTGCTGCTCGCGCAGCAGGGCCGCCCACCATCGCTGGTTCACTCCTGCGATCCGCCGGTGCTGCCTCCGCCGACCAGATCGGATGCGGCATCCTGCACGCGCGACGCCGCGCTGCGCGCCATGTCCTGCGCGCGCCCGACCACCGTGTCGCGCGCCTCGCCCAACCACTCGTTTTCGCGTTCGGATTCGGGAATCGCGAGTCCGACGGCAGCGCCGAACACGAGCGCTCCCGCCCCGATGAGCAACGGGTTCTCGTTGGTCATGCGCTCGAGCCCGCGCTGCGCGCGCCAGCCGGTGCGGCGGACCGCAGTGGTCGCCTCGCTCGCGTACTCGCGCGCGCGTCCTGCCGCGCGCTCCGCCGACTCCGCGACGCTCGACTCCGACGTCGGCGCGTCGTCGATTTCGTAGATTTCGCTGCTCGCGCGTATCCCGGGCGACCGATAGAGGTTGGCCGGCTGCGCGTAGCCGGTGTAATCGTCCGGATATTCGCTCCGGCGCAGGCGGCGGCGCCCCGCCGATCCCGACTGCGCGCGGTTCATGAGCAGCCATCCGGCTCCGATCGCGATCATCGCGGCCGGAATCGGATTCTGCCGGATGCCGTCGATCAGCCCCCCGGCCGCGTCGCGGGTCTGGATCATCGCGCCCCCGGCGGCTTCGCCTGCTCTGTTCGTCATGTCCCGTACCCTCTCAGTCGTCGCGTTCTTCAGGCGGTCGGTCGCGCCGGCGACGATATTGCGCGGCCGCAGCTTTTCGCCGATGGCGTCGATCGTTTCTGACATCTCCTCGCGCGTGTGCTCGATCTCGTGACGAATCTCACGCGTCCGCCGCGCGACCTCCGGGTCGTCCGCCACCGCACCGGACCTCTCGCCGGGAATCGCTACGCGCTTTGACGTGTCGTCCATTTCGCACTCTCCTTGAGCGTTTCAATCGTCTGCGTCGGGGCCACACTCGTGCTCCGCAACGCCGACAAACCCTTGTTTACGAGCATGTACCCGATGCCGATCGTCAGCACGCCGACGATGAGCGCCGAGAGCCACGGTGCGACGCCAAGCTGGGTGAGGCCGATCACGAGCGCGGCGAGAAGCACGAGGAACCCGGCATGCGCGAGCGCGCCGCCGGCGGCAGTGATGCCGGCGCTCGCGGCGGCCTTCTGCGCCTTGGCCGTCATCTCCGTCTTCGCAAGCTGCACTTCCTGCCGGACCAGGGCGCTCGTTTCGCGGGAGAGCTCGGCCAGCAGATCGCCGAGTGAGCGTTCGTCTTTGCGGTCGGCCATCAGGACCTCTCAGTCGTCGGGTTGCCGCCGCGGATCGGCGATGCGGTTCTGGAATCCGGAATCCGCGACGAGCTCGACCGCGTCTGCTCCGATGCCGGTCCCGCCGCCACTGAACGACTGGCGTTCAGATCCCGCTCGGCGGAATAGGCGACGACCGACGCTTCGGAATAACCCGACGCGCGCCGCGGCGTCGAAACTCCTCCGTATTGACTCGGACCGTAGTCCGTCCGGTCGTTCCGCTGTTTCGAGCTGGAGCTCTTGAGGAACCGTGCGCCGATGAGCCCGACCGCGAACGCCGACCCGATGAACAGCGCCGGCTGGCGCCTCGCGAAGCGCTGCGCATCGTCGAGCAGTTCGCCGACGTCCTTGTCGCGAAGCCGCTGCGACAGCCGATCGATCTGATCGGCCGCCTGCTCGACGTACCCGGCGAGCGTGTCCTGCTGTTGATTCCGGAGCTGCTCGGTGCTCTGCCGAACCGCGCGAGCAACGCTGCCGAGACTGTCGGTGGCCTTGTCTTTCTGATTGGAGAGCTGCGCGGTCGCACGCTCGCGGACGCGGCCGACAAGCCCGCCGACGCGCCCCGAGGTGTCCGGCCGCGACGCACGGGCCGAGCTGTTCCCCGTGATGGACGTAAAACTGGCAGTTTCGGATGAGTATGGTGTGTCGTGTGAGTCAGGCATCAAATCCTCCCGTTCAGACGTGGACCGTCCGAGTCAGGCGAATGTCTGGAAGGATTGTGCCAACGGGCAGGTTGTAGCGGGATGTCAGCGGGCTGACGCTGGCCGTCCCTTCGCGCCGAGCTCCGCGATCGACAGCTTGTTCACCTCGTCGATGATCTTCGCGTACGCCCGCGCCGTGGCTTCGAGTCCGTTCGCCGGGATTGTGTCGTCCGTTTCGGCATCGGTGTGATAGAACGCGGCCGCGTGAATGAGCCCGGTCGCCGCAGGCACGAATTCCGCCACGCGGCTGGCTTCCGCGCCGGGACCGCCCGAGTTGCTGCCCGGCCGGCGAGGTATGCCGAATGCGTCGTAGGCGCGGCTGGCAATCTCGATTGCCGCCGCCGAACCCGTGGCGCCCCACCCGAACGTGCCCTGCGTGTTGACGGTGCTCAGCGCCGTGCCGCTCAGTTCCACTCGTGCGTGGGCTGTATGTTCGAGGTTGATCAGATACGCCGTTTTCGGAAAGACGGTGCGCTGGTTCGCGGCCATCCACTGCACACCCGCCGATCCGCCGCCCCCGTGATGCCCGGGCGTGCCGACGATCCTGATCGTCCGACGACGCTTCTCGAGCGTCAATCCGGCGAAATACTCGGCGAGGGCAATGGCGGTCGCCACTCCCGATGCGTTGTCGCCCGCGGCGTCGAAGTAGCCGTCGCGGTGCGCAATCAGCATGATGTCTTCGGCGGTCACGCCGCGGACCTCACCCCAGACATTCGCCGTCTTCAGGCCGGCCACCATCCTCACGTCGAATCGGACCCTGATCCGTGGAGGCTGCCCGGGCGCGGCCTGCTCTATCAACTCACGCACGGCGTCGCCGTCGGCGGCCCCGAGCGTGAACGTGGGCACCTGTGGCGCGCTCGACGGTTCCTCGTCTCCAGCTCGCGACACGACCGACACCATCGAGCTGATGTTCCCCGGCAAGCCGATCACAAGGAAGATGACCGCGGCGCCGCGCCGCGACGCGCGCTGGAACGCGCCGTTCAACGAGGCGGACGTCGTTCGGGCGCCCGGAACGGGCACGCCATAGATGAACGCCGCCTTGCCTCGCACATCACGGCCGGCGAAATCCGCTTCGGTACCGAGCCCGGCCCAGACGACCTCCAGCTCGCGAGGCGCCACTCCGGGCGACCCGCGCCCTGGCTGGGCGCTCGCCAGCGTCAAAGTCTTGCCGCCGCCGGTCGCCCGCACTTCCCAGGACTGCGGCACCCACTGAGGGGGCAGATCGATCGGCTGGATGCGCACGTTGGTGGCGCCGGCGGCGCGAAGCCGTTCGGCCATCCATTCCGCCGTCCACGCATCGGACTCGAGTCCAATCAGCCGGCCCCAGTATTGATGGCCCGCATCTCGGTACCGTCGCGAGATTCCCGTGAGCTCGCGCACGTACTGCTTGATCCTGCCGCCGTCGATAACGGCATACACATGATCCCCCGGGGTCAGCGGCAGCCGCAGAAAGCGATCGTCCGGCACAGTGGACACGGCGCGTGTCTTCGCAGCAGCCGCCGCCCGCGGCTGCTGCGCGCCCGCGTCGGGAATCTGGGATCCGGCGGAGAAAAACGCCAGCGACATCGTGCCCGCCACAAACGCGTGCCGAAGCCAGCGCCGCATACGTGCCTCCTCCATCCGATACTGCCGGGTTCGCAAATGGCGGACGCCGACACCGGCGCCATCCTAGAGAGGGCATTCCGGGCAGTCAACGTGTTTGGCTTGTCGAGTTGTCTCGTGGGGAGGAAAGTGTGCAATCCCACGACACCATCCAAGATGTTGAGCGAGGTCGGGCCAAACACCGATCCCACTTACGGGGAAAGGCGGCCCCCACCAACGAGGACTGTCGCCCACCTACGGTGAGGCGATCGGCTGGCTGAGAGCCAATCGACGAGCAGCTCTCCACCGACGACGAGCAGGAGGAGCTTACGAGGTCAAACTGTGGGCCGGCGTGGCGCCGCTCATCGCGACGAGGTCCACGGCGAGAGACGACGCCGCGGGCAATGAGAGCCTGAAGCAGGCGCCCCGGCCGCCCGGCACGATGGCGAGGGTGCCGCCGTGCGCCTGCGCGATCCCGAGGCTGACCGACAGCCCGAGGCCGGTCCCTTCGCCGACCGGTTTGGTCGTGAAGAATGGCTCGAAAACCCGGCCTTCGTTTCCCCCCGGTATGCCCGGGCCATCGTCGGACACCTCGACGTACGCCCCATCACCGTCGGACCCGGTGCGCACCTCGATCCATCCGCCGCGGCCGAGACTGCGCACGGCGTGCTCCGCGTTCAATACGAGGTTGAGGACCACCTGCTGGATTTCCTCACGGCTCACGACGAGGAGCGGAAGATCGTCGGAGAATTGCTGCCGCAGTTCGATGCCGGCGTTGCGCAGCTCGAAGGCGCGAAGCGCGGTGGTCGCACGGACGACTTCGTTGAGATCGACCACCGAGCGCTCCAGCGTGGATCGGCGCGCGAACGACAGCAGGTGGCGAACGATCTTTGCCGCCCGGTGCGCGTCCGTCCGGATCTGCTCGAGGTCGCGGCGGGCGTCGTCACCGTGGTCGCCGTTGATCATCAGCTCGGTGAAGCCGACGATCGACTGGAGCGGGTTGTTGATCTCGTGGGCGACGCCCGCAACCAGTTGACCGACCGCGGACAGCCGCTCGCTGTGAATGAGCTGCTCGCGCAACCGCCGATCCTCTGTTACATCGCGCTCCACCGACACCAGGTGCGTCACACGCCCTTCGTCGTCCACCAGCGCGGCGATCGAGGCCGACACCGGAAAGGCGGTGTTGTCGGCGCGCGTACGGGAGATCGTACCGCGCCAGGTGCCCCCGGAGCGCACGAGGGTCTCGATGTCGCCGGGCGCGACGATCTCGTGCGCGAGCAGATCCCGCGAGTGCATGGCCGTCACTTCATCGCGCGAGCGTCCGATGGCCCGGCAGAAGGCCTCGTTGGCGTGGCGGCACTTGCCGTCCGGAGTCAACACGAGAATGCAGTCGTGCGCCTGCTCGATCACCTGCGCGAGCAGGCGCATGGTGCTCCCCGCCCGCTGCATCTCGGCATGCTCGGCGGCGATGCGCGCGACGAGCAGCGGCAGCACGGAGATGATGGTGACCGCGGTGGACAGGTCGCGCGCGTCGGTCGACGCTTCTGGAGCAATGCGCCGAAGCGCGAAGTCGAGAAATGGCAGAAGCGCGACCGCGGTGAAGATTACCCACGGCCGCGGGCGCGACCGGTCTTCGGGATCGGCCGACAACGGCTCCTTGTCGGATCGCGGCGCGAGGCTGACGGCCCAGGGATAGAAGGCAAACGGCAGGATCCACGTGAAGTCGTAGACGAAGCCGCTGCGATACCCCGCCGCACTCGTTTCCACGGTGCTCATCGTGAGCGTCACGAGGCTGACGATGGCGCCCAGCGACAGGCGACGGTAGGTGTCGCGCCACGGCGTATCTCGCGCGATCCACGTGGCGGACAGCATGCCGGCGGCCACGAGCGCCTGCTGGAGCACTGCCACGACGGGCAACGACAGGGACGGGCTGCTCGACGCGGGGTCCGGCGCCGTGACGAAAAATGAATACAGAAAGCCGGTGACGACCGCGAGGCCGGCAATGTCGACGGCCGTCGTGGCGGCAAGCGTGTCGCGCGACCCGCGATGGGGCTGCGCGAGCAGGGCGAACAGCGGCGCCACGCTGCCGAACAGCGCAAAAACGGCCGGCCACGCCAGCCAGGTCACCCGGCGGAACATCAGTTCGTCGACCGCCCAGCCGGTGAGTCCAACGGCCGACATGGCGAGGCCAAGCGCAATCGTGGCCCAGAACAGCCACTGGCAGCCGGCCCACGTCTCTCGGCGGCGGAAGATCACGACCGTTCCCGCCAGCGGCGGGAGCATCAGCGCTGCCGCCCTGAACCAACTCAGTACAAGTGGGCTGTCTCTGAGGACCCAGCCGGCGTACGCGTAACCGACCGAATACAACACGCCCGCTGCCAGCCATCGCATCGTGTCCGGTTTATCGGCGACTGAGGCAGGCTGAAGGAGGGCTCCCGTTCACGGCAGTGCGCAATCTGACATACGGTCCGACTAAATCACATCGCGCCGGCTGCCGAGCGGCCGGTCCGCGATAGGATCACCCATTCCATACCACGGGGGACCTCCGGATGGCTTTCGAGACCGAGACCGCTCGGGCGGCTGAACCTCGCACGCGGGGCGACTGGGTCGACCGGCTCGCCGACGTGATGGAGCGCATCGTTCCCGATGCGATCACCACGTCCATCTTCCTCATGATCGCGTTGTTCGCGCTGTCGCTCGCGCTCGGCCATCCGCTGTCGGGCACGATGGACGCGTACTACCGGGGGTTGTGGTCGCTCCTCACCTTCACGATGCAGATGACGCTGATCCTGGTGCTCAGCCTCATTCTCGGCGCTACACCGGTGTTCAAGAACGCCGTCATCGCGCTGTCGCGGCTGCCCCGCACGCGCGCCCAGGTCATCACGCTCGCGGTGTTGTGCGGGGCGTTCGTCGCCTATCTGAACTGGGGCCTCTCGATCGCGCTGTCGCCGGTCATCGCCATTCATTTCGCGAGGGAAGCAGAACAGAAACGCATCCCGATCGACTTCCTGTTTCTCATGGCGGTACTGGCCGGCGCCGGCGCCATCTGGCAGTTCGGATTTTCCGGCAGCGCCCCCCTTCTGATGGCCACTCCAGGAAACTTCCTGGAGAAGGAGGCGGGAATCATGCCGCTGGCGACGACGATCTGGTCGCCGGCCGCAGTGACGCTGGTCGTCACCTTCACGGCGGCGGTGATTGTCGCCGGCTGCGTCTTGATGCCGCGCACGGTGCGGCCGATCTCGGAGTTTCCGGATGCGACGCGCGTGATTGACGCCGGCGAGGCGGCGGCCGTAACCGGCCACGCGACGACGGGACGGCTGACGATTGCCCAGCGCCTCGAACGCAGTCCGCTCGTCATGGCTCCGCTCGCGCTGATGCTGGCCGGCTGGATTTATCATCACTTCTTCGTGCGGAACCTCAGCCTCGACATCAATTCGGTCAACACGATCGTGCTGCTGCTCGGAGTCGTGCTTCACCGAAACATCTTCAACTTCACAAAGGCGCTCCAGCAGGCCGTTGCCCTGTGCTGGCCCATCGTCGTCATGTACCACCTGTACGCCGGCCTCGCCGGACTCATTCAATACACGCCGGTCGGCACTTTCATGGTGACGATGTTCGACCCGGTGCTGAATCAGTATTCGTTCCCGCTCCTGACGGCTGTGATCAGCACGTTCGTCGCGATTTTCATCCCCACGAGCGGCGGGCAGTGGCTGGTGCAGGGCTTCGTCACGGTACAGACCGCCGAGGCGGTCGGCGTCAGCGCCCAGCGGGCTCTTCTCGCGCTGAGCGTCGGCGATCACATGGGTAACCTGATCACGCCGTTCTGGGCGGTGGTCGGCGCGGGGATCGCGCGAGTCGATTTCCGGCTGATGTTCGGGTATCGACTGATTTTCGCGGCGATCTGGTTCGTGATGGGGGTAGCCGCGTTTACGTTCCTGCCGTGTTGAAAAACGCACAGGACAAAACACACAAAGGACACAAAGGACACAAAGGACACAAAGGACACAAAGGACATCAAGGACCCGAAACGACCCGAAGGAGCCCACGTCTATCTCGTGCGTAGTCCCCGCTTGTCTCCGATCACCCGCCGGTCTACATTCACCGTGACCGCATACGATGGCGCACGAAACGAGGTGAGTATGACGTCTCGGGTGAAGGTGCTCGCGTCAGTGCTCGTCGTTCTTCTCTCAGCGGCTGTTCCCGCGGCCGCACAGACGACCTACGGTGAAGTAGCCGGCCGCGTGCTCGACGCGCAGGGCAACGCTACGCCTGGCGCGACCGTCACGGCGACGAACGTCGGGACCGGTCTCGTTCGATCGACGAGTTCCGGCGGGATCGGCGAGTACCTGCTGACGCAGCTCCCTCCGGGGCGCTACGATGTGGCCGCGGAGCTGCAGGGATTCCGCCGCGCGCTGCAGCGCGATCTCGAAGTGAACGTCGGCAGCCGCCTGACCGTGAACTTTGATCTCGCGGTAGGCAACGTGACGGAAGTCGTCGAAGTGACCGGCGCTTCCCCCCTCGTTCAGACGACGACGTCGGATATCTCCGGCGTGGTGACGCCGCGCGAGATTCAGAACCTGCCGCTCCTGAACCGCACCTTTGCCGGTCTCGCCTACGTCATGCCGGAGGCGCGGCCGGTCGGCAGCTTCGATCCGACGAAGACACGCCTGGGCAGCATCGGCATGAGCGGCGGCGACGGCCGGCAGCTCGACGTCAACGTCGACGGCGGCGACAACAAGGACAACGTGGTCGGCAGCCTCCTGCAGAACTTCGCCTACGAGTCGATTCAGGAGTTCCAGGTGCAGCAGCACCGGTGGACGGCTGAAAGCGGACGCGCGGTCGGCGGGGTGGTGAACGTGATCACCAAGTCGGGCACCAACGAGCTGCAGGGATCGGCGTTCGGCAACTTCCGGACGAACGAAACCCGACGGCGCGATTTCTTCGAGCTGCAGGCCGACACGCCGAAGGCCGACTACCAACGGCAGGAGTTCGGGGGGTCGCTCGGCGGCCCCATCCGCCGCGACAGCCTCTTTTTCTTCGGCGCGGCCGAGCGGTTCCGCGAGCGGCAGAACACCCCGGCGCTGGCGGCGGCGCTGCCGCAGCTTGCCGCGATTCCCGGCGCGAACCCGGTCGCCGCGATTCCGACGCCGTACGACGACACGCTGGTGACCGTCAAGGTGGACCACCGCATGAACGATCAGCACACCGCCTTCTACCGCTTCGCGTCCCAGAACAACAAGTCGCCGAACGATCAGGTGACGGCGCCGGCCCGCACGGATCTGACCGGCGGCAACACGAACAAAAACGATCTCTACAGCTTCGTCGCCAGCCACACGGCCGTCGTCGGGGCGAACAAGCTCAATCAGCTGACGTTCCATTTCCAGGACTTCACCAACGAGTTGCTGTCGGTGACCGAGACGCCGAACCTGAATTTCCCCAGTGTGCAGACCGGCGCGAACGTGAACACGCCGCAGGCGACGCTCGAGACGAAGTTCCAGATCCGGAATGATTTCACGTGGCATGCGGCGAACCACGGATTGAAGTTCGGCCTGAACTACATCCGCACCGTCCTGGACGGGTACTTCTACTTCGGCGCGCGAGGATACCAGCTGTTCTTCTTCGACGACCCGCTGACGATCACCGGGAACCGGACTCTGTATCCGCAAGGCTTCGCGACGGCGGGCACGGTGCGCGAGCTGAACTTCTTCGCGGGCGAGGCGTCGCACGAGCAGACCTTCAACCAGGTTGCGCTGTACCTGCAGGACGACTGGCGCGCCACGCCGCGCCTGACGCTGAATCTCGGACTGCGCTGGGACGTCAACACCGGCATCCTGTTCGATCAGACCGGGAATCGGACGATCGAAATCCTGCAGCAGCTGAACGAGCCGCGCGCCCAGTCGATCGTCGCCGATCGGGAGAAGCTCGCGGCGACGACGCCGAGCTGGACGGAGTTCCAGCCGCGGCTGGGAGCGGCGTACGACGTGAACGGGGACGCGCGCACCGTGGTGCGGGGCGGCTACGGCCTCTTCTACGACCAGATCTTTCAGAACCTCACGCTCTTCTCGCTCACGCAGGTCGGCGACTCGATCTACCAGCAGGTGCTGGGACTCACCAATACCGCCGTTGGAATCGGGCAGCTGGCGAACTTCAGGTACGGCGTGGACCCGCTGCCGGCCGCGCCTGCCGGCACGTCCACCTCGCAGCTCGCGCGGGGCGCATTCGGCCGCATCAACGATCCGAATATGCAGGACCCGCGCGTGCACAAGTTCTCGATCGGCATGCAGCGCGCGATCGGCGAGCGCTACACCCTGTCGAGCGATTACGTCCACACACGAGGCGAGAACGAACCGCGCGTGCAGGTGATCAACCCGCGGATCGCGAACGTCTGCGACCCGCTGTTCCCCGGATCGACGCCGGGCGACACGGCGCGCTGTCCGCGCGGCGCCAGCACGCGCTACTTCGACCAGGCGTTCGTCGCGGCCGGGCTCGGCGCCGGGCGCCTCGAGCAGATCAACATGATCGGATCGACCAACTCCTCGCGATACGACAGCTGGGCGACGACCATTCAGGGGCGGCCGAGCGATCGCATGCAGGTATCGCTGAGCTACGTCCTCGCCAACTCACGGTCGTGGGGCGGAGTGCCGACCGCGTCGTACAGCGGAAACGGGATCGCCACGACGCCCGAGAACCAGTTCAAGGACGAAGAATGGGGCCCGACGCGGTACGACGAGCGGCATCGGGTGGTGATGAGCGGCGTCTTCGAACTGCCGGGCGGGGTCCAGGTGTCGCCTGTGATGCAGCTCGCATCGTCGCGTCCCTACGCGCTGAACGCCGGCGTCGATCTCGACGGCGACGGCCTGACGACCAACGATCGCATCTGCGCCGGAGTCGATCCGCGCGCGGTCTTCGACGCGCGAGGCAACTCGGCGGCGATTTTCGCGCTCAATCCACGCGGGTGCGCGCAGGTCGGCGTGAACAGCCAGCGGACGGGATTCATCGTGGACGCCGACGGCACGGTCCGTGAGGTCAACCCGTATTTCTTCAACGTGGACGTGCGCCTCGCCAAGGTGATTCCCATCCGGCAGGGCCTGAACATCAAGGCGTACGCCGACTTCTACAACCTGTTCGATCGCGAGAACCTTTCGGTCGCTTCGCGTCTCGGCCAGAGCTTCGCCACTTCGGCGGCGCTCTACATGCAACCGCAGTCTCTCTTCGGGCCCGGCTTCGGGCCGCCGGTGGGCCGGCCGTTCACGGCGATGTTCGGCGCGCGGCTGGAGTTCTGAAACCCGAATTGCAATTCGTCCTTCACGCAAGGGCTCGTATCCTATGGTTTTCGCTATCCGATACGTACAGCGTGCCGCGGTGCAGGAAGACGCCGTGCGGGCGCGCCATTCTGCACTGCAGCGGATCGCCGTCAGGACCATCCCCGCGCTGGCCGGTCCCGATCACCGTGGAAATCGTGCCCGATGCGAGATCGATCCGGCGAATCGCGTGGTTCTCGGTGTCGACGATGTAGAGGCTGCGATCGGCGCCGTACGCAATCCCTTTGGGCCCGTTGAACCTCGCGGCGAGCGCGGGGCCGCCGTCGCCTGAAAAGCCGGTCTCGCCGGTTCCCGCAATCCGCGTCATGCGACGCGCCTTCGTGTCGATCCGCAGCACGGCATTGCCTTCGCGCAGCACGAGATAGACGTTGCCGTCGGGATCGGCGTCGAGGGAGCGCGGGCCGTGGAGCGGAGTGCCTTCGAGCGGCGCTTCGTCGGGAGCCGCGCGGCGCTCGCCCGTGCCGGCGAACGTCGAGATGGTCCCCGTCTTCATGTCCACCAATCGAATCCGGCTGTTGCCGATGTCGCAGATCAGGAGGTTTCCCGACCGATCGAACGCGATGCTGTGCGGCTGGCGCAGCTCGGCCGCCACGGCCGGACCGCCGTCCCCCGAGAAGCCCGCGGTGCCGGTTCCCGCCACCGTCGAGACGACGTTCGTCTTCGCGTCCACGCGGCGGACCACATGGCTGTCGCGCTCGACGATGTAGAGGTTTCGATCCCGGTCGAAGCGAATCTCATGGGGAGCGGTCATCGACGCCGAACGCGCCGGCCCCCCGTCACCGGCGTACCCCTTTTGTCCGTTGCCGGCGATCGTAGTCACGCGCGTGGTCTTCAGGTCCATGCGGCGCGTGTAGCCGGTGTCGAACTCGCAGAAATAGAGCGCCTCGTCGGGACCGGCAATCACGCCGTACGGATTGGTGATCGGTGTCTTGATCGCCTCAGCTACGTCCGGTCGATAGCCGGCAGCGCCCGTACCGGCCACCGTGCGTACGCTCTTCTGCTGCGCCGCGGCGGAGCGGGCGAACACGGCGGCCGCTGCCGCGGCGTGAAGGAACTGACGGCGGGTGTGAATGCGCACGCGCCATCCTCGCACGAACGCTGCGGCGGATTCCACTTCTGGTATCCTCCACCGATGATCCGCTCGGCGACCTCTTTCGGGGCGGCGGCACTGCTGCTCGTCGCGGTAACAGCCGCACCCCTGGCCCAGGCGCGAAGGGCGGAAATCCGCGTGCGGGAAACGGCCGGCATCGCGCGAACGAGTTATCCGGTGTCCGCGCGTGTGAGACTGCCGAAGGGCGCGCTCGCGGATCTCGCGCGCGTGCGGCTCGTCGACAACAACGCCGAGGTGCCCGCGCAATACATGGCTGCCGCTCATTGGGACGACGGATCGGTGCAGATGCTGGAAGTGGACTTCAACGTCACGCTCGGCCCGATCGAGTCCCGGTCCTACGCGATCGAGTACGGTGACAGCATAGTCTCCGAACAGAAGCCGCGCGGCCTCGCGGTGAGCGAGGAGGGCGACACCATTCAGGTTGGCAACCTGCGCTTCGGCAGGAGCGGATCGCCGCTCGTCGTCTCGGCAAATTATCGCGGCGAGTTCATCGCCAGGGTCGGCGGCAACACGCTCGCCGTGACCGACGCCACGGGAATGCGCCACGAGCTCGGGGTTGCGCAGCCGCTCCACGTCCATCTGCTCAAGCGGGGCCCTCTCAACGTGGTGCTCCAGTACTCCGGCCGAATCCCGATCGATTCGTCCTACAGCGTCCCGGCAATGGTGACCTTCCAGATGCCGAGCAGCAAATCGTGGCTCAAGATGAGCGCCGTCATCGAAGACCCGTCAGGGCGCGTGCGCGACGTCGCCTACGAGACGCCGCTGGCGTTCGGAGAGTTTCCATGGCTCTGGGACTTCGGCACCGACAGCGCCACCTACGGGGCATTCCGAGGTGCCGGCGACGCCGTGGCGCTCACACAGGTCGTGAATTCGAAGGGCGCGAACAGCTGGAAGGTGGAAGCGGGGGGCAGGGGCGAGCTCCGGCCGTACGAAGTGTCCGCCGGCCGTAAGACGCAGATCATGGGCGGGTGGGGGCACTTTCTCGACGCGCGCGGCGCGATGGCGTTCGCCATCGAACGTTTCGCCGAACGTACCGGCACCTATACGATCACCTTCAACGGAGTCGGCCAGGCGGTGTTCCGCTTCGCGCCGGCGGAATTCTCGAAGAGGCACGAGCTGTCGATTTACCAGCACTTCGTGACGACGCCGGTTCCGATTGGAGCGGCGACCAACCCCTCGTCGATGGTGCAGCCGCTCGTTGTGGAGGTGAAGTGAGCGGGCTTCGGGGCTCAGGCTCCGGGTTCCGGGGGCTTCAGGCCCTGGGCCTTGGGGTTTCGGCTTTGGTTGCGGCGTGCGGCGGCGCTCCGGACTGGCCTGCCACGGTTGAACCCGTCCGCGCGCCAACCGACGCGGTGAGCTTCTCTCCGCAGCTCACGGTGCAGGGCACTCGAGTGATTCTCAGCTGGCTTCAGCTCGGCGAGCTGCAGTACTCGCTGAACTTCGCCGAGCGCACCGCCTCCGGGTGGTCAGAGGCCCGGCGGGTGATTTCCGGAGACACGCTGGTATCGAATGCGGCCGACGTCCCGTCTGTGCGGGCCGTCGCCGATGGCACGCTGGTGGCGCATTGGCTCGAACGAGAGGGGGCGCACCCCGGCTCGTACGACTCGACACTATCGTGGTCCCGGGACGGCGGACGAACGTGGTCGACGCCCGTGACACCGCATCACGACGGAACCCCGACGCAGCACGGCTTCACGTCGATTTACGAGCTGCCCGGCGGCGGTCTGGGGGTCGTCTGGCTCGATGGCCGGCACACCGACCCGCATCTGCCCGAGGGGCAGAACGGGGATATGGGGCTGTGGTCCGCGACCTTCGATGCCGCGGGCAAGCAGACCAGCGAAACAGCGGTCGATCCCCGCGTGTGCGACTGCTGCCAGACCTCCGCCGCCGTGTCGAATACCGCGGCGCTCATCGCATACCGGGAGCGCACACCCGACGAGATCCGCGACATCCACGTCGCCCGCTTTGAAGAGGGCGCCTGGAGCCCTCCGATCGCCGTGCATGCGGACGGATGGCAGATCAACGGCTGTCCGGTGAACGGCCCGGCGATCAGCGCGCGCGGCGAAGCGGTCGCGGCCGCCTGGTTCACCGCCGCCGGCGGCGAGGCGCAGGCCTACGTGGCGTTCTCTGAGGATGGAGCGCGCACGTTCGGCGATCGCGTTCGGGTGGACGAGGGCGGCGCGACGGGACACGTGGATGTGGACCTGCTCGACGAGGGGACGGCGGCAGTGTCGTGGACGGCTGTGGACCAGGGGCGCTCGCGCCTGTTCGTGCGGCGCGTGGAGCGCGGCGGCGGCCGCTCGAGCGTCGTCGCCGTCGCGGACGTCGCCGGCACGCACTATCCGCGGATGGCGCTGGGCAGCGGGGAGCTCGTGTTCGTCTGGACGGAGATCGTCGAAGGGTTCTCGCACATCAAAACTGCGAGGGTAGGAGTCGGGCGCTGAAATTTTCGATCTGGTGATCTGGTAATTGTCGATCTATCGAATATTCAAATACATCGACAATCACCGGATCGAAAATCGACGATAGAGCCGCTTCAGCCGCCGCAATGCCGGCATCACGGTCGTGACGGTCGAGGCAATCCCGCCCACGCTCAAGACAATCACGACGATATCCCACAGCGGCCGCCTGTAATAAAGGAAGGGGAAATCGAGGCTGTGCAGACCGTGGTACAGCCAGCGGTTCACCCGCGTGAGCCGCTCTTCTTTTCTCAGGATTTCGCCGCGCCGCGGATCGACGTACAACCACGTGCGCGCCGGATCCGCGTAACGAATCTGCACGACCGGCAGCGGCAGCTCGCCGTTGCGATCGTAGTAGTACGCGTCGTACTCGCGGACCAGGCCAATACTCTGCACGATGGGACCGCCCGACGACCACTCCTCCGCATCGTGCGCCGCCGCATCGATTGACGCCCCGAGTATCGCCTCGAGATCGAATGGCGCCACAACGGGGCGCTGCAGGTTCGTGACCGACACGAGCCGGCTTCCCGCGGCGACGTAGGGCTCGCCCCGGAACTGCACGATGTCCAGTTCTCGTGGCGCATCGTCGCCCAGCTTCGCGGCCGCGTGCCGCAGCACATCGGCTGTGACGAGACCGAGCCGGAGGGGCCCGCCCGAAAACGCCTCTCGCTGGGCGCGTGTCGGCGCCGTACTCGGGTGCCAGTCCCAGGGATCCATCGAGAGCAGCCCGCTGAAGGTCCACGTGAAGGTTGTCAGGCCGAAGAACAGCCCCGCGTAGTGGTGCCACCGCATCCACCCCGCATACGGCGAGCTCGCCTGCTCCCGCTTCAATCGAAAGGTCTTTCGCGGAGAGTACCGCCAGACGCCCCAGACGAGACCGGTCAGGCACATGACGCAGCCAAGCACCGACGACCAGATGATCGTCTGCGCCCACACGCCGCTGTTGCGGCGGAAAGGCGTGAAATAGATCCAGTGGATGACCGCGCCGGCATAGCCGGCCCGGCGCTCCGCCGCGGTCGTGTCCAGCACCACTTCGCCGGTGCGATCGCTCACGTACACGACCGTCCCGTCCGCATCGCCGAGCGAAATGCGATGGATCGGCATCTGGCCGCGAAGATCGAACGTCCACTGATCGGCATCCTCCAGCAGCCCGCCGTGGGAGGGATTGAGCCCGAGTCCCTCATGTGACACGGCGGCGGGGGCGACGACGGACGCCGCCACGCCGGACCGGGCTCGCGCCGTCGCAAACTTCGTCGCGACCGCAACCGCCTCGGCGTCGGTGAGGCGGTTCAACACGTCGCTCTGGTCCGCAAACACCGTAATCCACCGTCCGCGCGAGAGCAGGCGATAGACCGGACGCTGGCCGTGCATCCCGATGCGAACGCGATCGGGGGTCACGCCGGCGATCCTGGCGGCTTCAGCGATGGACACCCGTGCGGAAGAGAGATCGAGATGCGGTTGTGCGGCGCGGCGTTCGTCGGGCGTCAGCCGCGGCATCCGGGCGTACATCAGGACGATGCCCGAAACGAACCAGGCAAGAAACAGCATGCACCCGACGATCCCCAGCCAGCGGTGGGTGTAGACGAGTGCCCGACGGACGCCGAGCGGCAGCCATGTGCGCATGACGTGATCAGGGGTAGTGGGCGACTGCCCGCAGCGAAAG
>WUUC01063302.1_pt1 | contig 29765 bp, 22 predicted proteins | sample 6278441 | NCBI WGS metagenome assembly WUUC01 (sample SAMN13675441, study PRJNA597444) | soil metagenome | isolation source: soil | place: USA: Washington | collected 2017-10 | reverse complement strand
TTTGTCAACGCCGCCGTGAACTCTCCATGGCACGTAGCCGAGCTTGAGAACTAGGCGAACTTCTCGCCGTAGTTCACCGCGTGGAGCTCCGGCCAGCACGAATGCCATTTCTGCCTGACGTCCCAGGGTTGACCGTGTTGGTAGGAGTTGGCGAGAGGTGAAGAGTTGCGGACATTTTGCGGACTGTTTGCGGACTCGGGGACCCCGGTGGCGGTGGGATTTGAACTCGTGCAGGCGCACTGAGATCTGCGCAGATTGCTAGATCCGCCTCCTGTTTCAGCCAGTCCATCTCACTACAGATCTCGTAGAATCACGCGGGAGACCGCCAAATTGTGGGCAAAATGTGGGCACGCATTGCGCCGTAGTAGTCGGCCAACTCAGGCCCCGCCCACAGAGCGCGTTGACCAGACCAGTTGCGACCATTTATGGCAGGTTGCGGACCGAACTCCGACGCGAACTGATCGACACGGAGCGAGACGCTGCTCCGTTTTGGAGTTTCCCAATAGTGAAAGTCCTTCTCAAAGAGTTTCCCTCATTGCCCTGATTAGAGACATTTCGACCCTTCAGGTGTCTACAAGCAGCGGTTACACGGCTGAAATTTACCTTTTCGGCGATAGAGTGACATTGTGAAGCTCGAATTGTTCGGTCCGGACTCATTGGGAGAACTCATACCCATCCATGGAACCGACCCCCGTCGGGGTGAATGGACCCACGCGGCTTTCATCCCCTTCCCGCTTCCCGACCTGTCGGTCGAATTGTCTCCAAGTACCTACTTGGAAGTGGCGAACGCACGAGCGGCCCTAGGAGCCCTCGACAGCACTTCCCGGCAGCTCCCCAATCCGCAACTCCTCCGCCAGCCGACCCTTCGGAAAGAGGCCCAGAGCACCTCTGCGCTCGAAGGCACCTACGCTCCCCTCGACGAGGTTCTTGCCGCCGACCAAGACGAAGCAGCGACTGGCAATATCCGAGAGGTCCTCAACTATGTTGCGGTGGCCGAGACTGCCTTCGTATGGCACCTGGAAAATCGACCGCTTTCCATAGCATCTCTGTGCCAACTACAAGCTCGCCTCGTCAGGGGCACGCCCTCGGAGACACCGCAGTCGGGAAATGTTCGAGACATTCAGGTGGTCATCGGCAACCGAGCCGACGCTCCGATCGAAAAGTCGAGATTCGTGCCGATGCCACCAGGGCAGGACTTGGAGGCTCGCTGCCGGGACCTCGTCGACTGGATATCGGTTGACCGTAGCGGCGAAGTCGACCCCGTCGTCTCCGCGGCCATGGCTCACTACCAGTTTGAAACACTCCATCCGTTTAACGATGGCAATGGGCGACTCGGAAGGCTCCTAATTGTTCTGCAGTTCTTGACGACTGGCGTGCTAAGCGAACCCACACTGACCGTTTCGCCTTGGTTCGAAGCACGCCGCGAGGACTACTTCGACCTGCTGCTGGCTGTCAGCACTTCGGGCGATTGGGACGGTTGGGTGAACTTCTTTGCGCAAGGCATACGGGAGTCGGCTTCTTCGACACAGCGGCAAATGCTTTCCCTAGTGGCCGTTCAATCCGAACTTCACGAGCGCGTCAGGGCTTCAAGCCTTAGAGCTGACAGCGCCCACGCCGTCGTGGATCACGCCGTTGGGAACGTCGCCTTTACCGTGCCCGGCGTCCAGCGAGCCTTGGGGTTGTCATATGGCCGGGCCAACAAACTCGTCGCTCAGTTAACCGAGATCGGGGTCCTCAAGCCGTACGGGCCACGAAATACCTACAAGCGCCGTTTTCATGCTCCAGATGTACTTGACGTGCTGCTCAACCGCTAGATGGGTGAATGCGGAATCGGACCTGGTGTGACCGGCCGTGTAGTTGGTCGATGCGCGAGCGTGGAGCAGAGATGTTCCGACTCGACCTCAGGCGACAACACACTCCAATAGATTTGGCGCCGTGAACGACACCGTGGGCATCGATCATCCTTGGATGCTTCCTGATTCGGTAGAAAGCGCTAGCGGCACCGTTTACCACTACACGTCGAAGCATGGGCTGTTGGGAATGGGCAGCGAAAACGAGATCTGGGCATCAGAAGCCAACAGCCTGAACGACTTGAGCGAGATCCTCCATGGCTGGGGACTCATCGAAGCGTGGCTCGAATCACAGCCCGACTCGCTCGTGATTCGCGAGCTTCGCGAGTTGGCAATCGCCGAAGAGCGGCCCCGTGAAGTATTCCTCTTCAGCGCGAGTCTTGAATCGGACGACGCCAATCAGTGGAGGCTTTACGCGGACGACGGCCACGGCTATGCAGTCGGATTCGACACAAGCATTTCCCTTGCGGTACTCGGTGGGCCTAAACCGGAAGCAGAACCCCCCACCACCCAGACCAGTTCCACCTTCGGCGCGATGGTACGTGAAATCGCTGAGATTACTCCTTGGCTTCGTGTCACTTACGACGACTCAAAAGTCGCTGAGCACATGACGAATCTGGCGGATATGTTCGCTGCAGAGCTCGCCATCATCAACAATCAAGACTATGGCGCAAACGAAGATGCGGCGTCGGACGATTACTACGCCCTCAGGGGGGCCACATTCTCGGCGATGGCGACCGTCGCTGCTTTGGCGAAGTCGAAAGGATTCCGGGGCGAGTCCGAAGCACGGGTGGTCATCACGCTCAGGTACGGACAGGTCCATTACCGCTTTAGGTCTGGTGCCGCCGGAATCGTCCCGTACGTTCCTCTCGTTCGCCGGCCCGCTGAGGAATGGCGCCACGTAACACGCGACACGGACGAGATCGGAACTCTCCCGATTTCTTCGATCCGACTAGGCCCACACATTAGACCCGAGAACAAAAACGCTGTGCGTCTCCTGCTCAGGTCAAAAGGGTTTGACCATTCCAAGATCACATTCGGAACCTCGGATGTCCCGCTTGCCTGATTCGTCTAGGCATCGTGCGGCCTTTCGCCCGTGCCTCAGGAGTTCTGTGACTTTCGAGCGGTCGTCGTCTGTAGCCGCCCCAACTTTGAATCGGAGAATGCATCCGATTCATGTGGTCCCGCCAGAAGCAGCGTGAATCGCGGCGGATTGACTGCCCTAGCCCAGAGTTCACGCGTCAACGCTTCGATGTCCACGGGAACGTTAGATCGGACGGCGGTGCGGCTGGGCCCGTCCGCCTGTACACGGGCTACCGGTACGTCGGCCGCGGGTCCGCGTCGATGAGATTCGCCGAACGGATCTCGGGATGCTTCGCCCAATATGTTGATGGAAGCGCCCAGACCTTTGAATGAGTGGTCTGCCACTTCGATCGCTCGTGCGGCACGCGATATCACGGTCCCGTGGGACGCGCTACCGCGATTGCTGTGACAGGGTCGTTTTTGTGAACGGTCTGCTGGATGACTCTCGACTCAACGGTGTTCACGATGTTCGGACGGCACTCAGACCGTTACGGAATGCTGAACTGGTCCCGCGTTCAGACATCGAAAAACTCATCGACCGAGTCCGGTTCAACTGTCAGGTGTGGGGCGGAAGCGGGACGGTGTTCGTCCCTGTTGAGGGCGACAAGTTCTCCGACGCGTACCAGGCCGAGCTCATCCGCAGTGATGTAGACCGCTTGGACGGGCTGCTCCTCGGTGAGTCCTATAAGGCGCCCCAATGGGTGGACCGAGGATTCGCTCGCCCCTACGCAGGCTTACTCATCGCCGACACTATGGACCGCGAGCACTGGAAACCGTTCGCTGTTCCACGACTATCGGCCGACGACCCGTGGCGCCCCATCTACGCGGCAACGCTGGGTGACTGGACAGTAAACCCCGATCCCGACCTGTTCCCGCACTGGATCTATGACCATCCGCCGGAAACGTTTGAGATGTTCTTCGACGTCGAGCGGCCTGAGGTCGAAGGGTCACTCGACGATCTCCTGAGCCGCTTGGTCTCCTCCGAGCGGAATCAAGCTCGCGGACTCAGCATGCTCGAACTGGCCGGCGGTATCGGCGTCAACACCGGATACGTCAAGACGGCCAGAGTCATTCCGTGGCCAGACGAGACGAAGGTTGCCGCGGGGCCGAACATCGTTGTTGTCTTCGGCGAAGACGTCGTCGCCGACACCGCCCTCCTGTGGAACCTTCGGCACACTCACGGCAGCAACTATGGTCTCCCGATCGGGATTCCAGCCGACCAACTTGACCACGGGGCGATGTCCAAGCTCAAGAAGCCAGGCGTACTGGCGGCGTTCGGGTTGAGCGGCGGGGGGATCTTCGTGACCTCAGCATCGCTCGGACTGGGCCCATTGGCGGACCTTGTGGATAACGATCCAGGTGTGACCACGACGTCTCACGAGTCACTCTTGAGTTTCGGCCTCGCACCCTCCATCCCGAGGGATCAGCTGGCGACGTTCACCGACGGAGTAACTCGAATCGTTCCCGAATCAGGATCCGACTCCAGACTCCTGCACCGCGGAGGCCTTGGAGCCGACCCGCAGATGCAGCTATCGGTCCGTGTTGACCGCGACCCGATCCCTCTGTCTAGAACCCTTCGAGGCGACGGGATCTGGGGTGGTAGCTTCGCGGCGGGCCGCGCGCAGCTATCCGTTCCGAGCGGCTCGCTTCGCGACAGTGGGTCCGTTTCTGTCGAATGGCCCACGCCGTGGCTTCGCCTTCGTTGCGTCGCCCAAGACCGTGGCCTGGATGTGAGCGTTTCCCAACCCGGCTACGCAGGACTCAACCTCATCTCAGCACTCGGCGGCTTGGACCAAGTTCGATGGCTTGCCCACCCAGGTCTCGTCCGCCTTCTCTACCGGCTCGCAGAGCGCAGCGGCATGACTTGGTGGAAGAACCGTTGGACTGAGGCGCACAAAGCAATAGAGGGGACCGCCAGCGAGGCCGTCTTTGAAGACATTGCCGAGGAGTTCGGCCGCGACGACCCCGCGATCGCGCCGCCAGGAGAAGGGCGACAACTGAAGTTCCAGGAGTTCGTGAAGGCTCTCGGCGGCAAGCCGAAGGCGGCCGAGCATTGGATTTTGTGGGCGGAAGCCCGTCACCTTGTCGTTCGTGGAACTGACACTCGCTGCACCGCGTGTGAGGCTCGGTTCTGGCTGCCAATGGTTGCAATTTCGAATGAGGTCGTCTGCCCCGGGTGCGCAAGAACACTTGACCATCCATTTCATCCCCGCCAGCTTGAATTCACGTATCGGCTCGGGGAGGTAGTCCGTCGCGCACTCGAGGTGGATTGTCTCGATCACCTGTTTGCCTCGCGGTACCTTTCCGTCTTGCTGGAGAAGCAAGGCCTGGTCGGAGTGCACCCAGGGGTTGAGTTTCGCGAGCGCGGAGAGACGAGCGTTGTGGCCGAAGCAGATGTCCTGCTCCTCTTCGCCGACGGCTCACTGGTGCCCGGCGAGGTTAAGAGAACAGCGTCCGGCCTCACACCGGAAGAAGTCGCAAAAATGAACACAATCGCCAACCGCCTCGATTCGCCCTGGTCGCTCTTTGCACTGGGTCAACCCGCTCGCGACTGCAGCCCGCAATTGCGTGAGCAGTTCCCCAACGACAGCGCCACCAACCAGTTCCTACTGACCACGGACCAGACCTACGCCGACTACCCCATGCTCGCTATGGGGGTAAACCCCTTCGACCCCGAACCAATCACGCAGGCTGATGATGACAAAAGGTCGCAGCATTTTGTTTCCTATCTGAAGGAGGGTCCTCCCGACCGACCGTGGAGCAGTCAGGAGAACACGTTCCTCAAGAGTCCGGAGCTCTGAGGAAAGCTTCGAGACCGCAAGTCCCGACCGGACGAGCTCGTTCGGGCCGCAATACGCACCGCATTCTGGGCGATATGACGTGCTGCTAGTGAATCGGAGAACTGATCCGATTCTGCGGCCTTCAATTCACGGGCTACGCCTGAACATCGTGAAATCACCTCCGCTCGTGCGCAATCGGCCTATCGTTCCCGGAGGAATCGAGGGCCCGATGACTCAATCATTCCCGCCAGATTGGTACGACGACCCGCACGCTCCCGGCGGCCGCGTCAAGCGGTACTGGGATGGAACTGCGTGGACTGACATGGTGTTCGACACTGGGATGGACAGTGCGACTGCCTCTCCCGGCCCATCAGCCGCTGCGAGCGAAATGCCGGTTGCAGAAGATCCTGGCCTAGCACACCAGGATCAGACCACCGCGCCTGCCGAGCCCGATCCGAGTCTTCCGCAGGAGTCTGACGGTGATCCGGTAAGACTCGAGGACCTGCCGCCGGCCGGGTGGTACAACGACCCTGCCGCGACCGACGGACTCATGCGCTATTGGGACGGGCAGTCCTGGACCGAGCACGTCCATCAGCCGCAGGAGTCTGCTGCACCGGACACCACCAATAGCGGAGCCGAATCCGCGGGCACAGAAACTCACTACCGAGAACCTGAGGACGCGGCGAGTGCGCTAGCGCCAGAGTTCGAAACGGAGCCCGCAACGAGTGAGCGTCAGAAGATCGGCGTGTTCGGAGCCCGCAAGGCAGCGAACCAGCTCATGGACGAGAACGAGGTATTGCAGCGACGACTGTCAAGCCTCGAGAGGACAGTCGCCAAGTACGGTCTTCTCGAGCTGGCCGAGCGGGAACAACATTTAACTGCTCTTGACGGACAACTTGCCGAAACCGCCAGGAACCTAAACAGTGCCAAGGCTGAACTCCAGGCGGTCCAGTCCGACTTGATCGAGCGGCAGGACTCCGCAGCCCTGCAGGAGCTGGGCATCTTTGACTATGACCATCCAGCGGAGCACTCGGCGACGCTGTCGACTCAGCTGGAGTCTCTAAGACAGCGAATCAAGCAGGCGAACAAGCTCGGGACAGCCATTCACGCCTCCGTCGACTTCACGTTCAACAACTCCACCGCCAAGGGACGAACCTTCGTAAATCAGATGTCCCGCATCATGCTCCGCGCCTACAACGCCGAAGCCGAGAACGCCGTGAAGTCAGTCAAGACCGGCAATCTCGCTCCTGCGCAGAAGCGACTGTCCACCGCAGCGGCACAGATTGCGAAGCAGGGAACCATGATCGACCTGCGGATCTCCGATGCCTACCATCGGATGCGCCTTGAGGAGGTTGAACTGGCCGCTCGTCACCTCCAAGCTGTGGCGCAGGAACGTGAACGCGAACGCGAACACAGGGCAGAGCTGCGGGAGCAGCGGAAGGTCGAGCAGGAGATCCAGCGCGAACGCGAGCGACTCGACAAGGAGCGCAATCACTTCCTGAACGCTGCACGCAAGATGCGGGAGCAGGGCAACGAAGCAGGCGCTCTCGAACTCGAGGGCAGGCTCGCGCAGATCGACACCGAGATCGTTGAACTCGACTATCGAGAAGCGAACATTAGAGCCGGCTACGTATACGTCATCAGCAACTTGGGATCGTTCGGCGAAGGCGTAGTCAAGATCGGCATGACCCGCCGCCTCGAGCCGATGGACCGCGTACGCGAACTGGGTGATGCCTCCGTGCCCTTCCGCTTCGACATCCACGCGCTCTTCTTTTCCGAGGACGCGGTGGAGATCGAGGCCATGCTCCACAGGCAGTTCGCCGCAAAACGAATCAACCGGGTGAACCCGCGCAAAGAGTTCTTCCGCGTAACGCCAGCAGCCGTCCTCGAAGCACTGCACGAACATCGCGTTTCAGTCGTCGAGTTCACCACAGAAGCTGCCGCCGAGGAATACCGCTCGAGTTGGCCAGAAGAGGCCGCGCCGACCTCCTAGGAAGGTTCGCGACCCGTGAATTTCAGGCCGGCAAAGACTTCTCGATGGCGAAACATACCGACGACGAGCGCACTCCAACGATTCTGGCTGGTGAGCGCAAAGAGCTACCGCGTCGCCGCTGAACAGGCTTTGTGCCGGCCGCCCTTGGCGAGCGCTGGACGTGAGTGCCTGCCGCACACTTCCGACCGCTGATCCCCACGAATCGGACTACATCTCCGATTCAGGTTGCATCATCTCGTCGACTGAACGAACGTCACGAGTGCATCGAACCACTCACGAGGGGCCTCGTCGCCCAGCGCGTGGCCAGATGAGAGGTAGACGCGTTGCGCATCCGGACGAGCTGCGAGCAGGTCGTCCGAGTGGCCTGGATGCACCAGTCCGTCATGCTCGGGCACGACTACAAGCAGAGGCTGCTGGGTTGACGAGAGCGCCTCGGTCGAGTCGACGGTACGCAGAAGGTTCAGATGTTCGCGCGTGCCGGGGGGGAACGAAGACCCGATCGCCGCCGCAGCGGCAGCGGTCCAGGCCAACCCTCGCTCGTCAGCGGTTTCCGGTCGATAAACCGCGCTCAGGATGAATAGGCCCAAGACTTCTGTAGGACCATCCAGCAGAGCGTCCCATACGTCAAGGAGAGACCTCATCGAAGGACGTGGTCGCGTAAGCCCTGCCGAGAGTGCGAGTGCGGTGATCCGGTCGGGGCAGGAAGCAGCGAGATAGGCGGCGATTGTCGTCCCCATTGAGTAGCTCACAACCGCAGCCTCTTCCACGCCGATCTCGTCCAGGGTGACTCGAACCCCCTCCGCTAGGCCCGGCGCTGTTAGACGTGCAGGCAGAAGTGGCGTTTTGTTGACGCCCGGGAACGATGGAACGACGACGGTGAACTCCCGGGCCATCTCGTCGATGAAAGGAAAATTGTCGCGCGGGATTCCCCCAGCGCCGTGAAGGAGGACCACTGCAGGTCCTGAGCCGATGACTTCAGTGTCCAAAGGTGCGCGCACGCCTCACCTTACCAAGATTGGTGATACGTTTCACCAAGAGACTGGGAATTCCAGGAGGCGTGAAATGGGCGTGCAGCCGGCCTTGCGATGGGGCCTGATCGGCGCCAGTGACATCGCGGCGACCGGAATGATCCCGGCGCTACGCCGCATGGGCTACGAGATCATCGGACTGGTCAGTGGGTCTGCTGACCACGGCAGGGCTTTCGCGCGGCGGCACGGTATCGGGTTCTCCACGACAGAAGTTGAGCAACTGGTGGACAACCCTGACATCGACGCCGTCTACATCTCGAGCGTCAACGAGCGCCACCTCGATCATGCTCGTTCCGCGGCGGCTGCCGGCAAACATGTCCTGTGTGAGAAGCCCCTGTCGACATCTCTTGAGGACGCAAGGTCCATCACCGAAGCCTGCCGTTCGCACCGGGTGACCCTGGCCGTCAATCACCATCTCCCCGCATCCGGCAATCATCGGACGATCAAGAGCCTGGTTGACGACGGGGCGATCGGTCGGGTGCTTAGCGTCGAGGTTCGACACACCACACTTCTAGCCGAACGCCTTCGTGGGTGGAGATTGGGCCCCGATCCGGGTGCCGGCGCGGTGATGGACCTGTCATGCCATGACGCCTCCGTGATCAACTCCCTGCTCGGAGCGCGAGCTCTAACCGCGACCGCGCTCACGGTTCGCCAAGGCCCGTGGGAAGCGCAGACCGACGACGCGTCGATGGCAGCGGTCCTCTACGCCGACGAGGTTCTCGTCCAGTTCCACGACTCGTTCACCACGCCCTTTGCTCCGTCTCGCCTGGAGATTCATGGAGAGGCCGGCAGCATTCGCGGCATTGGCGTGATGACCCCCGATCCGGACGGACAAGTCTTCCTGACGAACGAGACGGGAACCGAGGAAATCACGGTGCACGATCGTCGACACCCGTACGACATAACGCTGGAGGCATTCGATGACGCCGTGCGGGGCCTCGGGCAGCCCTATGTCACTGGAGAAGACGCCATCAACGCACTAGCGGTCTCGTTGGCGATCGCCTCGTCAGCTGAGTTCGGACACCAGGTGCAGGTTGATCACGGAGTTGGCGCTGGTCGATAGAGCCTCGTCAACTGGGCGGTTCCTCGCCCTCCATTGGCGGTGCTTCGCTCTGGTCGTTCTCGTCAGATTCCGACGTCGTATCCTCGCTGGCGGAAGAAGGGCTCTCGATCGGCACCATGACGCCGTGACCAGCCACGACCATTCCGCGCACTACGAATGGATTGCGACGCTTACCGGATCCCTTCACCATCGCCTCCTCCCGCCGAGCTCATTATTCATCTCAGACGTCGACGACCGCATCTCGCATGTCTGCGCGAGGGAGCGCACGCGTTCTGCGGCCTCGGACAGTCGCGCACGGAATGCAGCATCGGCCTGAGCTTGCGCTGTGAGCGTGTCCACGACGGTTGTGAGGTGGTCGCCACCGCCCAGAAGCAGCAAGTCAGTGCCTGCATCCACGCTCGCGACGGCGGTCTCGTTGAGTGTCCGGCCGCGCGTTGTGGCGGGAATGTCCAGATCGTCGCTGATGATGAGACCAGTGAACCCAAGCTCGACACGAAGCTTGTCGATAGTCGGCCGGGACGTAGAGGCGGGCTCGCTCGGGTCGACGAAATCGACGATAGACGGGCCAGTCATGACCGCGCTCGTCCCGGCCTCGATTGCAGCGCGGAACGGCTCGAGATCGGCCGTGGTCGACGCACCAGATGGGACCTCGGACTCGGCATCCACGGGATCGACCGGTAGGTGCGGGAAGCCAGGAAAGTGCTTAGCCGCGGTTACCACGCCGGCACTCTGCACGCCGCGGACGAACGCTGCGGCCACGCGAGCGACCTCGCTGTGACCGAGGCGCAATGTGCGGCCGTCGAGCCATGGATTCGGTCCGGACAGCACATCGAGCACCGGAGCGAGGAACATCGTGATGCCCATCCTTCGAGCAGCAACGGCCACCGCGTGTGCACACGCCTCGATCTCGTCGTCGTTCAGGCTCTGAACGTGCTCCGGCCCCGGAAAGGAAGGCACCAAACCGTGCAATCGTGCGATCCCCCACGGTTCCTGGTCGACCGCGATCAGCAGCGGGGTCTGGGCAGAGCCTCGCAGCTGAGCCGTGAGGTCGCCGAGCTCGGAGGCAGATTCGCGGCGCTGTCGCTCGATGCTCATGGAACGAGAGACGTACTCGTCGCGGGTCTCCCCCAGGATTAGGGCTTGCGTTCCATGGCTCAGCAGATCGTCCAGCCATGGCTCGACCACGGTCGAAGTCGTTACAGGCAACATGACCGCATGGGCGTCGTGCACGATGTCGGGCACAGTCAGACCTTCGAGAGACTCGGTGGTGATACGATTAACCACCGCTAACGTTGACACGAGAGAACGTGCCTGTCAACTGAATCGGCACGGCTGGATCCAGATGACAGCACCCAGATGAGGGATGGCCTGATGATCACGATGAAGGACGTAGCACTGGCCGCGGGTGTGTCCCAGGCCGCCGTGTCCTACGCGTACAGCAGACCATCGAAGCTGTCCCCCGGTCGCGTGCAACACATCATGGAGACCGCCGCACGCCTTGGTTACCCCGGGCCGAACGTCGCCGGCTCGAGCCTTCGCTCCGGCAAAACGGGAGCCATCGGCGTCATGCTCATGGACACGCTGTCGTATGCCTTCACTGACCCGTCCACCAAAGCGCTGCTCGAGGGTGTTGTCCAGGACCACAAGCTCGATGAGCTCGCACTGACCCTGCTCCCGCTCCCCCACAGCGTCGAACCCAAGGACTCGACCGCATCCCCCAATGACGGCGGACGGTCAGCTCTGCGCGGTCTGGTCGACGGCGTCATCGTGCACAGCCTTCCCGACGACCATCCGGGCCTTCTCGTCCTGAGCTCACGGAACGTGCCCATAGTGATCGTGGATGCGCCGCGGCTCCCGGGCATTCCGCTCGTGGGCATCCAGGACAGGTCGGCTGCGCGCCAGCAGGTTCGGCACGTCCTCGGGCTCGGCCACCGTGATGTCGGTGTCGTCGTCGAGCGTCTGAAACCGGACGGGTTCCGTGGCCTCGTCGACGCGTCTCGACGCAACGAGAGCGTGGAGCGCGTCAACCGTGAGCGGGTCAAGGGCTACCGCGAGGAGTACGAGTCGGCGGGCCGTGACTTCAGCGCAATGCCCATGGTGGAAGCTGGCGCCTTCGATCTCCAGTCGGCGGCCACCGCGGCGAGACTTCTCCTGGACACGCATCACGTGACCGCAGTGGTCACTACCTCGGACACCATGGCGATAGGGGTCATCGACGTCGCACGGGAACGCGGACTCCGGGTTCCTGAGGATCTGTCTGTCATCGGATTCGATGACGCGCCCGGCGCAGGGGAGCGTGGCCTCACCACCATGCGGCAGCCGATGGTGGAGAAGGGGCACATCGCCGCGCAAAAACTCATCGAGCTGATGTCAGGCAACCTGGAGGTCGACAGCGTCATCCTGCCCGTGGAGCTGCTGGTGAGGGACACGACGGGGCCGGCACCTGGGGCCTGACCCGTTCCTCTCGTGCGGTGGCGAGGTCGGATTGTATCTGCCGACCCCGCCACTGCACGTCGGGATCAGCACTCGGTCTTGTAGACCGCCGCTTTGCCCTCAGATGTGCCGAGGGATTCCTTGGTGATGATGGTCGAGTCGGTGAGAAGTTCCTTCGTCACCTTCTTGCCTTCGAGCGCATTGACCGCTTGCCGCACCATCTCGCGACCGATGGTCGAGACGTCCTGCGCCACCAGCGCCTGAACGTCCCCAGCCTCGAGCGCCTTGACCTGCGCCGGGTACGCATCCACACCGACGACTGTGATGTCGCCCTGTCGTCCAGCCTGCCGCACAGCGGTTGCCGCGCCCTGGGTCTCGTTGCCACTCGTGGCGAAGATGCCGACGATGTCGGGATCCTTCTGCAAGGCGGCAGATGTCAGCTGAGCAGCCTTGGCGTTGTCGTCCTGTGCATACTGCTGCCCGAGGAATTCGAAGTTCGAATCCGCTTCGGCCGCATCCTTGAAGCCGTTGCCGCGATCATCCCCAGTGCTGACACCCGGCGAGCTGTTGATGACGAGCACCTTGCCGCCATCCGGGTTGGCAGCCTTGATCGCCTCGAAGCCCTGCTTGCCCACGGCGACGTTGTCCGCGGTCACCCAGGCCTCGGCCACTGAGGGATCCTCGGTGGTCGTGTCGGCGAGGACGATCTTGATGCCGTCCCGCTTGGCTTGGTCGAGTGACTTCTGGAGTGCCGAGACGTCATTGGGCGTGACGATGAGCGCGTCGGGTTTCTTCGCGATCGCCGAATCCAGGATCGGCCGCTGCAGTGCTGCGTCCCACTTCTGTGGGGCCTGGATGTCCAGTGAGTAGCCGAGCTCCTTAGCTTCGGCCTTCGCTGCGCACTCTGCCGTAATGAAGAAGTTGTCCCCGGCCACTCCGGAGACATACGTCAGCGACTTGCCGCCGTCGTCGCCCGAGTCGCCTCCGCACCCGCTGAGTGCCACTGCGGCCATGACTACAAGCGAAGCTGCTTGCACACCTGCACTTCTTGTCTTCACGATGAACTTCTTTCTCTCGTTGCCGACCGTCTGCTCAGCAGGGCGCCGATCAGTCCGGTTCTTGGTCCCCCACGATTCGCGCTCGCACGACGCTGCTGGTCGACGTAGACGGCGGCGATGAGCACCATCCCGACGACGACCTGTTGCCAGAACGGTTGGACGCCGATGATCACGAAGCCGTTCTGCAGGATCGTTGGCACGAACAGGCCCATCACGGTTCCGAAGATCGATCCGATGCCGCCGAAGAGGCTGGTCCCGCCGATCACGACTCCCGCGATGACGTTGAGGTTCGTCGTCGTCTGGCCGCTCAGCGTCGTCGACTGGAAGTACGACAGGCTGAGGATCCCAGCAACGCCAGCGAGCATGCCCGACAAGCCGTAGACCAGCATGAGGTGACGGTCGACGTCGATGCCGACCCGTCGGCAGCCTTCCTCGTTCGAGCCGACCCCGAAGGTGTAGAGCCCGAATCTGGTGCGGTGCAGGATCACGATCCCGATCACGACCACCACGGCCGCGATCACGACGAGGATGGGGAGCTGGCCGCCGATGCGGCCGTAACCAATCGAGTCTCCCAAGACATCCGGTACCTCCCGGATGTCGACTCCGCCTGTAGCGATCTGAGCCAGTCCCAGCGCCATGCCCAAAGTCCCGAGCGTGACGATCAACGAGGGGACCTTCGCCTTCGCGACCAAGAACCCGTTGAGCAGCCCCCATCCGAGGCCGCTGAGGGTGGCGACGGCGATTCCAGCCAAGGCGACACCCCAGCCTTGTCCGCCGAGTGCGGTCATCGTCTTGCTTGCGACGACACCGCTGAAGACCAAAACACTTCCGACCGACAGGTCGATTCCTCCCGTCACGATGACGAATGTCATCCCGACGCCGAGAACGGACAAGATTGCCGTGTTCACGACAATCGTGCGAGCGTTGGAGACCGTGGCGAACGAACCCGGCTCGAGCATCGTGAAGAGCGCGACCACGGCCATGAGAAGCACCAAGATCTGAGCACCTTGGATGGTTTGAAGACGAGCCAGGATGTTCGTCTGTTCTTCCTCAAGCTCGGGCAGGCTGGTCGTCGTACTCATGAGTCTTTGCCCTTCTCGATCGCACCGGTCATTGCGCCGACCAGTTGCTCCATGTCGGCCTCGTGCGGTGTGTATGTGGCCACCGAGGCTCCTCGCCGCAGCACCTGGATGCGATCGCTGACTTCCATCACGTGGGGCATCGAGTGGCTGATGAACACCACGGCGATGCCGCTGTCGCGGACACGCTTGATCAGGTCGAGGACGTTCTTCGTCTGGACGACGCCCAACGCCGCTGTTGGCTCGTCGAGGAAGATGACCTTCTTCGCCCACAAGGCCGCTCGCGCGACCGCGATCGACTGTTTCTGGCCACCTGACATGGCGCCGACAGGCCCGCTGAAGTTGCGCACGGCAGCGCCGAGATTGCGCAGCCCGGTGCGACCCTCTTCCTTCATGGCGGCCGTGTCCATGAAGCCGAGCCGCCCTTTCCAGCCCGGTTTCATCCTTTCCCGACCAAGGAATAGATTCCGGATCGGGTCAAGGTGCGGGGCCAGGGCGAGATCCTGGAACACGGTCTCCATGCCGAGGCCCCGTGCGACCGACGGCGAGGTCAGGGTGACCTCCTTGCCCTCGAAGAAGACATCGCCCGCGTCGGGAGACTCGCTGCCCGACAGGATCCTGACGAGCGTGCTCTTGCCAGCTCCGTTATCACCGATCAGCGAGACCACTTCCCCGCGCTCGATTCCGAAATCGGCTCCCGAGAGCGCTTCGACGTGCCCATAGCGCTTGGCGATCCCTCGCGCTTCAAGTACTGCGGCCATTTCGGCCTCCGATCTCGGTCTTCTGACTGAATGGACGACGTGTCTAGAGGTGCTGCTCCTTGGCGCGAATCTCGCGATACTCGGCCTGGCCTTCGTCGAAGTGCTCGGGAATCGGGAAGTCCCACCAACCCGGCACCCACGGTCCGGCTGCGTCTCGGTCGGTCGGCACTTCGATGAGCGTGGGCTCGTTGGACTCAAAGGCTTCTTTGAGAGTCGTCTCGAGCTGGTCATCGCTTTCCACTCGGTAGGACCGCAACCCGAATGCCTCACCGAGAGCCTTGAAGTCCGGGCTGTAAGGGGTCCCGTCCGGCCGATTGAACTCGGTGCCGATGTGGCGTCCGGTCTGTTTGCGCTGGCCTCCCCGGATGGACATGAAGCCCGAGTTGTCCTGCACGACGAACACCACGGGGATGTTGTTCGTGACGCACAGTCCGATCTCCTGGGCGGTCATGAGGAAGTCACCGTCGCCAAGGACGCATACCACGGGTCGATCTGGTGCTCCGAGCTTCGCGCCGATCGCGGCGGGCACGGCCCAACCCATCGACGAGAAGCCGCCGGCCGTGAGGTGAGTCCGCGGTTCATAGACGGGGAACGTCTGCTTGACTGCACCTTGGGTGTTGCCTGACCCGGCCACGATGATCGCGTCGCGGGGCAGCACCGTGCGGAGCGCTCCGAGCGGGCGCTGGGAGGTGAACGGGAAGCGGCTCGAGTCGCGACGTTGCGACAGCTGCTCCCCCCATTCCTCCTTCTTCTGCTCCAGCTCGTGCAGGTACTCGGTGCGATCAGGAGCCTTCTCCGGGAGTGCGTCGGCGATCTGGCCGACCGTGATCTTCGCGTCCGCGGCGATGCCGACCTCTGCCGGATAGTTCTTGCCGATCTCCTGCGGGTCGAGATCGATGTGAATGAGCTTGGAGTCAGGGATCGAGAACGAGACACCCTTCGCGTAGCTCGAGGCCGACCAGTCGGTGAACCGGCAGCCGACCGCGATCACGACGTCGGCTGAGGACGCGATCGCATTGCCCACCGGGGTGCCGGTCTGTCCGACTGCTCCGGCGAAAAGGGTGTGGTCCTCGGGGAAGGCGCCCTTGCCGTTCCACGTGGTCACGACCGGAACAGACCACTTCTCCGCGAGCGCCAAGATTTCCGGCGACGCTTCGGAGGTGATGGCTCCGCCGCCGAGCACGATCACGGGCCGGACGGCATCGCCCAAGAGATTCGCTGCTTCAGCGATCGCCGACGGGTCGGGATGGGCCGTCCCGATCGGCAGACGCTTGGCGAGTTCATGTATCTCGACGTCGGCACTCTCGGCCTGGACGTCCATCGGGATCTCGAGGTGGACTGGACCGGGTCGGCCTGTCAGCATCGCGCTGAAGAGTCTCTGCATGATGAAGGGAAGCTCATCGACCCGTTGGGCCACCCAGTTTCGCTTGGACACGGCCTCAGCGATCTTCGGGAACTCGTTCGGCGTGAACCGCTCCAGTTCTTGCAGCAGGCCGTGTCCGCGCATGTGCGTGGGCGGCCCACCCGTGATGACGATGGTCGACGTGGAATCCGTGTACGCCGTCGCCAGTCCGATCACGGTGTTGCTGGCTCCGGCGCCGATCGACGTCACGGCCGCCATCGGCTTGCCGGTGACTCTGTAATATCCGTCGGCCATGTGGACGGCGCTTTGTTCGTGGAAAACCTGGATGAACGGAATCTCCGACTCCGCCTCCAAGAAGGCATCCGTCAACGACCAGATGCCGTGCCCGGGGATTCCGGCCACGTACTCAATGCCGTACTCCTTGAGCGCACGGGCGACGATCTGTCCGCCTGTCAACTTGGTCATCTGACTGCTCCTTGCAATGAGTGGATGTACGTACTCAGGTCGAGACCAAACGGCGACGCGCGGTCTCGGCATGGCCGACCATGCCTTCGGCTTCGGAGATGGCGACCGTTGCTCGGGCGGTCGCTTGGCTTCCCTCGACCGTGGTGCGCTGGTGGGTGAGCACGCGCAGGAATGTCCCGGCCCATAGACCGCCGGTGTACCTGGCTGCGCGTCCTGTCGGCAGGACGTGGTTGGTGCCCACCGCTTTGTCGGAAAACGCGACCGTGGCTTCCGGACCCACGAAGACGGTTCCGTAGTTCGTGATGTTCTCGAAGTACCACTCGTCGTCGGCGGTCTGAAGCTCCAGGTGCTCGGTAGCAATCTCGTTGGTGATGGAGGCAGCCGACTCCCTGGAACCGGCAACGATCAGTGCGCCTGCGGTTCGCCACGCCTCTGCGGCCGTATCCGCCGTGGCCAGAGACCGCAGTTGTTCGTCGAGCTCTGCCAGAACCTTCTCTGCGAGCGTGCTCGATGTCGTCACGAGAATCACCTCGGATGTGGGGCCGTGCTCTGCCTGTCCCAGCAGATCGGCCGCGACGATCGAAGGATCGGCCGTGTCGTCCGCGACGATGGCGAGTTCACTTGGGCCTGCCAAGGAGTCGATGCCGACGACGCCGAATAGTTGACGCTTGGCTTCGGTCACGTATGAGTTTCCGGCTCCGACCAGGAAGTCCACTGACCGACCGAAACCACGCACGCCGAAGGCGATGGCGCCCAAGGCTTGAACGCCGCCCACAGCGTAGATCTCATCGGCGCCGGCCAGTGCGATCGCTGCGAGCTGCACGGGATGGATGCCTTCGCCTCCCGGTTGCGGCGGTGCGACCGCGACGATCCGAGGTACCCCGGCAACCTTGGCGGTCGCAACACCCATGAACGCCGAGGCGATGAGCGGGTACCGGCCACCGGGAATGTAGGCGCCGACACTCTCGATCGGAACGAGTCGATGTCCGAGGTGCACTCCTGGTTGCAGCTCGACGTCGACGGGTCGGAGGGCGTCGAGCTGATGCGTCGCGAATGCGCGGATGTTGGCCAGCGCAAAGTCGAGCTGCTCTCGCAACGCCGGGTCCAACCCGTCAACCGCAGCCGCGATGATCCGCTCGGACACCCGGAATGATTCCGGGCTCCATCCGTCGAGCTTCTCCGACCACGATCGCACGGCACTCTCGCCACTGGCCTCGATGTCGGCGAGGATTCCCGTGACGGTGTCGGCAACGCTCTTGGCGCTCGGGGTGCCGGCGGGCGACTTCACGAAATGGGAGTCGGACGGAAGTACCGTGGGGACGCTCATCGCTCGTTCTCTTTCCGCGTCGCCCAGGAAATTCCCTGCTTGGTCAGTAGGCGAACGTTCGGGTCTGCAAGGTTGCCGGGGTCATGGCCAATGGCGTGATAGAAGACTCGGCCCTGACCCCACTCGCGAACCCATGCCTGCGGCATCCGGTGACCATCCAGCCAGGCGAGGTGCTCGCCTGTGAACACGGTCTCGGCCAGGACATGATTGTTGGGATTCAGGTGCATGTAGTACTGCTCGGACTCGACCTTGAACGACTCGACGCCCTGGGTGACCGGATGCTCGGGGTCGACGATCGTGACTTCGTACGGCTGCGGGTAACCCTCGCCTCCGGGATGTTCGACGAAGTCGCCGCCGAGCATGAAGTGATACAGCAGGCTTGAGCGGAATGCGGCCGCGGCGCCGTGCCACGCCGCAACTCCTGTGCCGGCCTCCACTGCGGACAGGAGCGCGTGCTCTTGTGCGTCCGTGAGGTCTTCGGTGGTCAACGCGTTGTTCCACCCCAGCACGATGAGGTCGTACTTGGTCAGATCGTCGTCCAGAGCGAAGATGTCACTCGATTCGTCGACCTCGAACTCGAGCTCGGCGAGGAGTCCACGCGTCCACGCGGCGATCTCATAGGGGCGGTGCCCCGGCCAACCGCCGAAGAGGCTCAATGCCTTCGTCACGTCGCAATTCCCTTCATCGTGATACGAATCACTCGAATTGGTGAACCGTATCAACGACGAATCGTTCTGACAAGGGCCGATCACTCACGAGGCTGCAACTACAGGGTCTTTTCCCAGTATTGAGGCTGATGCGTACCCAGAGCCTGGCGATTGACTGTGCGACCGTCCCGGGGCTACGTTGATTCGTATCACTAGACTTCAATGGGAGGCACGCGCATGTCAGTACCAGTGAGAGTGGGAATCCTTGGCGCCTGCGGATGGATGGGCAAGGTCCACGCCATGGCGTATCAGAACATCCCGTTCCTGTTCGGCACAGACAAGGGCGTAGCAGAGATCGCCTGGCTGGTCGACGGCGATCCCACCCCATTGGCGGAACTTGCGCGATCGGTGCCCGGAGCCAGGACGTCAGGTGAATGGCGCGACGTGGTCAACGACCCCGACGTCGATCTGGTCGACATCTGCCTGCCTGACAGCTTGCACTTCGAGGTTGCGAAAGCGGCGCTTGAGGCCGGCAAGCACGTCTACTGCGAAAAGCCACTGACGGAGACGGCAGCTGAGGCAGCCCAGTTGGTGACCCTCGCTGCCGAGAAGGGTGTCATCACTCGCGTGGGTCACGGTTTTCTCCGGAACCCTGTGCACGACCTGGCCAAGGAGATCATCGACTCCGGCGAGATCGGTGAGATCAAGATGTTCAAGGCCTCGCAGCACGTCGACAGCTTCGGCGATCCATCGGCGCCGTACATGTGGCGAGCCGATGGAAAGCTGGCTCCGACTGGCATCGTCGGAGACACAGGCTCACACGTCTTCTCGATCCTGGACCGCCTCGTCGGACGGGTGGACCGGCTCATTGCGGACTGCCAGATCATCACGCCGTCTCGCCCGAGGGTAGACGGCTTCACGTATGGGGGGTCGGCGACCTTGACCGGCAGTGAGGAGATGGTCGCCGTCACGAATACCGACGCCGCCAACATGATGTGCCATTTCGAGAATGGCGCGATGGGACTGGTCGACTTCAGCCGTGTCGCAACCGGCCGGAAGTTCGTTCAGACCTACGAGATCTACGGCACAAGAGGGAGCCTCGCCTACACATACGACGAGATCAACCGGCTCCGGTTCTACTCGAACGATGACCCCATAGGGCGGCAAGGTTTCCGTCACATTGATGTCGGACCCGATCGCGCCAACTACGCGGCCTTCCTTCCACTGCCCAACTTCGGCCTCGGTTACAACGAGACCAAGTACATCGAGGCCGCAGAGGTCATCGAATCAGTCACCACGAATACGCCGGCTTGGCCGACCTTCGAAACCGGCCACCACATTGCCCAGATTGTCGACGCCTGCTTCGCCTCGAACGAGCAGGGCCGGTGGGTCGACGTAGCGATCCAGTAGCCCGACGCCGCTCACGCCGCGAGATCGCCATCGCGCACGATACGGAGAGCGTTGGCGGCGATCGTCAACGCCGGGTTGATTGCCGCCGAGGACGGGAACGATGAGCTGTCCGCGACCCACACGTTGAGCACATCGTGCATGCGGCACTGATCATCGAGCACGCTGCGCGAGGGGTCATCTCCCATGACGACCGTGCCGCACATGTGTGAGTTGGTGGCGATACCCATGCGCTCGGTGAAGACCAATGGATAGCCGGCGCGACGCATGGCCGATGTTGTTCGGCGGACGAGTTCGCGGTGCGTGGCGAGGTTGTTGGGCGTCCAGTGAACGGAGATCCGACCCTCACGATCGACCTTCACCCGGTTTTCCGGATCGGGCAGGTCCTCGCTGGTGATGTAGAGGTCCAGGCTGTGATCGGTCATGTAGCGCAGAACGCTCCCGGGAACCCACTTCCGGGCCTGGGAGATCATGGGCGTCCTGAGCTTGCCAAGCATCTGGACATGACCGAGTGGGTACTCAGTGTCCGAACCGAGATACCAGTCGTTGAATGCCAGTGTCTTCTGGAAGCGAGTTGAGTTCTTGCGTCGTGGGTCAACCGCCACGAGGAATGTGCTGTTGTGCACCATGTAGTTGCGGCCGATCAGCCCGGAGCTGTTCCCAAGACCGTTGGGGTGCTTTTCAGACACAGACTTCAGGAGAAGTGCGGCCGTGTTGGCCGCTCCTGCAGCGACGACGAACCGACCGGCGACGATTCGCGTGGGCGCTCCATCCCGTGTGGCCCTGGCTTCGACCACGGACTTGCCGTCTCCCGACACGATTAGCGATTCGACCCGGGTGCGAGTCAGCAGCTCGACACTTCCGCTCTGCATGGCCGGCCTGAGCGCAGATACATCGGCATCGCCCTTCGCATCGACCATGCAGGGAAATCCGTCGCACGTCGCACACCTGACACATCGACCCAAGGGCCCGAGGTCTACCGCGGCAGGCGGGGCGAATGGTCGCAATCCCTGGGCAGTGAGGCGATCAGCCAACCGCTGGACTTCAGGTTCGTGTTCGAGGGCCTGGTGCGGATACTCCCCGGACCGCCACGGGTCCGTGGGGTCATGCCCAGCTGCCCCATGTACCCGGAACAAGCGTTCTGCCTCTGCATAGTGCGGCTCCATCACGTCGTACCCAAACGGCCAAGCGGGTGAGACGCCCTCACGATGGGTGATCTGGGAGAAGTCGGCCTCCCTGAACCGCGTAAGCATCGCGCCGTAGAACTTCGTGTTCCCGCCCACGTAGTAGTACGTACCTGGATCGAACGATGCACCGTTGCGGTCGAACCATTGCTCAGCGTTCCGGTACCGGCCGTCACCGAACACCGCGGTAGGCGACCAGTTCTCGACCTCGCGCGGCAAGAAGTCGCCCCGTTCGACCACCAGCACCTTGGCGCCCCGCTTGCTTAGGGCGTGCGCCACCGTAGAGCCACCCATGCCCGATCCGATGATCGCGATGTCCGCGGTGACGACTCCACTCGCATCGGGTTCGGCGACCGGCATGGTCGTTGCCTGGACGACTGTCAGTGGCAGCCGACGGTGAAAAACCGCTGTCATATGTTCATCCCTTGGTGACTGGATACCTGGGCGAGGCACGGGGGCGGCGGAAGCGCCTGGCCGCTGTTCCGACCGCCCCCGTGACATCAGAGGCCGAAGACTGGTTTCAGCTCGTCGACGTTGTCCTTCGTGACGAGAGGCAGAGGAGTGAACATCTGCTTCTTGATCTTCGACTTGTCGCCGGTCAGGTATTCGATCGCAGCCTGGAGAACTTCGCGGCCCTGCTCGGCAGGATCTTGACTGATCGTGCCTTCGATGAGGCCGTCCTTGATCGGCTCGACGAGGTCAGTTGGGTAGTCACCGAGGATCCACTTGATCTCGTCGCGGCCCTTCTTGTTGGCCCATCTCACCGCACCCATGGCTTGGGGGCCCTGCACCACAATGGCGTCAAGATCGCCCTTCGGGTGTTTGCTCACCCAGTCCTGCGTCAGGGACAGAGTCTTGTCGCCCTGCCATCCGTCGGACTGCTTCTCGACAATGTCGATACCTGGATGATCCGCCAGCACGTCCTCGATTCCCTTCGTTCGAAGGATCTGGGCTGACGTGCCGAGGCCACCCATGATGAGTCCCACTTTGCCCTCGTCTCCAAGTGCCTTGACGAGCATCTCCCCCTGCTTACGTCCGTAGTCCTCATCGTTTGCGCCGACGAACGAGGTCACGGGGACCTCTTCAGCGAGCTGGAGGTTCACGGCGAATACCGGGATGCCTGCCTTCTCGGCCTGCTTGACCACAGGGCCGATACCTTCGGGATCACCGGGATAGACGATGATCGCGTCCTTGCCGTCCGTAATGAAGTCCTGGATCTGGGAGATCTGCTTGTTCAGATCGTTACTTCCGTTGCGCACATCGAGGTTCACGTCATTGGCCTTTGCCTCGGACTTGATCTCGTCGACCATTGCCGCGACGAACGGGTCGAGCCCGATGTCGAACGCCATGAAACCAATTTCTGGTTGCCCACCGTCGCTGCCTGATGAGCCAGACGAGCCGCAGCCAGCCAGCGCCATAGCGGCCGCCATGGTGATCCCCAGCGTCTGCCAGCGAAACCTCTTGAAGTTCATCGGATCGAACCTTTCCTGCGTTCACGCACCGGGTGGCGGCCAGGCAATCCCGAGGCTGGATTGGTTAATGCATTAACCGCATGATGGAGATAATTTCCATCGCTGTCAAGGACCGGTTTCCCCCGACGGCCCGGGGCGTTCCCGCGCAAACAGCCTCCCGTATCAGCGACTTCACCCCGTTGCTTGACACGCCAGCACAGTGGTGCCCACACTAACGTCCTAGTTAATGCGTTAACCTTTCGCATCGAATCTCAGGAGGCGCCATGCGACGGACCGAGCTCGAGAATCCTCCGCTCGAACAGCACGAAGCCTCATCACCCGTCGATGTCGCCGCCATGGGGCGCTCACTCTGGCGAAGCGAGAATCTCTTCAAGTACACGATGGCGGCCCTGCTCGTCATCGCCGTTGCCGGCATGAGCATTGCTTCACCCGACTTCCGCAGCCAAGGAAATCTCATCAACATCCTTCAGCAGAACGCCATCATCGGTGTCATCGCCTGCGGGATGACGCTGATGATCATCTCCGGCGGATTCGATCTGTCGGTCGGCTCGGTCGCGGCCGCCTCTGGCGTTCTTGCCGGTGCCCTGTCGATCCAGCACGGCATGGTCCTTGCACTGGCGGCGGGGCTAGGCGTCGGGCTTGGTACCGGCATCCTCAACGGACTCCTGATCGCCAAGGCGAAGATCAATCCGTTCGTGGCAACGCTGGGCGTCCAAGCGGTCGTCCAGGGCATCCTCTACGTCAAGACCGAGGCCAAACCGGTATTCGGGCTTCCGCAGACGTGGAGCGACTTCGGGTTCTACACGGTCGGGTTCGTCCCCTCCACGGTGATCGTCTTCGCTTTCGTTGCCCTCGCCTGCTGGGCCCTGCTCAGGTTCACCCTGGTGGGAAAGCACATGTACGCGGTCGGCTCCAACCGTGAGGGGACGCGCCGCTCCGGGGTGCCGGTCGATCGGGTGGTCGTCACCGCCTTCGCGCTCGGCGGACTCTTCGCAGCCGTCGGCGGGATCATGCTCGTCACGCAGTCGAACACAGGACAGCCGTCGGCAGGGGTGACCTGGGCGCTCCTCGCGATAGCCGCCGTTGTCGTCGGCGGGACCCCGCTGACCGGCGGATCGGGCGGCATCGGCTCCACGATCATCGGGGCGCTACTACTCGGAGTCATGAGCAACGCCCTGAACATCATGAGCGTGTCGCCCTACTGGCAGCCCGCCGCGACAGGCTTCCTCATCCTTCTCGCCGTCGGCCTCGAGCGATTCCGTGCTGCCGGCATCCGCTAACGGCGAACGCCACAACTAGGGAGACCGTTCATGACAAGCCACGAGACTCGTCCTCTGCTGAGAGTCCGCCAGCTCGGCCGCCACTACGGGGGCGTCCAAGCCCTCACCGGACTGGACCTGGACCTGATGCCCGGCGAGCATGCAGCCGTCGTCGGCGACAACGGCGCCGGTAAGTCAACATTCGTTCGTATGATCTCAGGTGCAGAGCGACCCGATGAAGGCACCGTCCTCTTCGACTCCAAGGAATGCCATTTCAGGTCTCCTCTCGAGGCGCGAGCAGTGGGAATCGAGACCGTGTATCAAGACCTTTCCCTCGCCGACGATCTCGACGTCGTGGACAACCTGTTCCTCGGCCGGGAACTGTTCCACGTCAAGCTCGCCGGTCTGAGCATCCTCAACCGCCGCGCGATGCGTCGCCGATCGCAAGAATTGCTGGACGAGGTCGGTGTACGCATCCCGAGCCTGCGGGGCAAGATTCGAGGTATGTCGGGCGGACAGCGCCAAGGTGTAGCCATCGCCCGTGCCGCCGGCTGGGGATCAAAGCTCATCATCCTCGACGAACCGACCGCGGCGCTGGGCGTTCGCGAGACAGCCGGGGTGGAGAACATCGTGCGGGGACTGAAGAATTCCGGTACTGCGGTGGTCCTCGTTAGCCACAACATTCGTCAGGTTTTCGATCTGATGGACACCGTGTATGTCTTCCGTCGTGGCCGCATGGTGGGTCGGCGGGAGATCGCGTCGACGACACCGCAGGAGATCGTGGCGCTCATCACCGGCGTCGACGACACCATGACGACGGCGGCTCTGTGACACGCACGTCCCGAGTGCAAAGCAACGTCGCGACTAGAGTCGTGGGCAATCAGGGAGGCACAGGTTCATGGTCACGATGAAGGACGTCGCGGCAGCAGCCGGCGTTTCATCGGCCACCGTCTCCAACGCCTACAACCGACCATCGAAGTTGTCAGCCACCCAGCGCGACCATGTCTTCGACGTCGCTCGCAAGCTGGGTTATAGCGGGCCGCACCCCGGCGCAAGCAGCCTGCGGACGGGCTCGGTCGGAGCAATCGGGCTGCTCATCACCGACTGGCTCTCATACGCCTTTGAGGACCCCGCGACGACGCTGCTCATGCGTGGCATCGCGCAGGTGAGTCAGATGGCCGACATCTCCCTCACACTGCTCCCTGGTGGCGGCCGCCTGCCGTCCTCTGTGACCGAGGACCAGCCGGACTGGCCCAAGGTTCGTCGCAGCGTGGTCGACGGGTTTCTCATCTACAGCCTCCCCGACAACCATCCCGCCGTCCGGAGCGTGCTCCAGCGTCGATCGCCCGTCGTCATCATCGATGCCCCCAGAGTGGAGGGCGTCCCCTTCGTTGGGATCGATGATCGCGCGGCCGCACGGACCGCTGCCGACCACCTCGTGGGCCTGGGCCATCGCCGACTCGGTGTGCTGGTCGACCGACTGCTGCCAGACGGCAACCACGGAATCGCATCCCAGGCGAGGATTCGACGAGCGACCGACGGTGTGGCCCGCGAGCGAATGCGAGGAATTCAGGACTCGCTCCGTCACGCCGGGATACCGCTGTCGAGCGTGCCCGTCGCCGAGGCAGGTGGATTCCTCTTCGAGGAGGCGCGCCCAGCGGTCGAGCTCCTCCTCGACAAGTACGACCTGACCGGCATCCTCGCCACCACAGACGTCTTGGCCCTAACCGCAATGGACGTGATGAAGGGCCGCGGGATCCAGATTCCCGAGGAAATGTCAGTTATCGGGTTCGACAATCTCGCAGAAGCCGATCAGGCTGGTCTGACCACGATCGCCCAACCGCTAGTGGAGAAGGGGAGAGTCGCGGCCGAGCTCATCCTCCAGGTCGTAGCTGGCAAGACGGCTGGCACCACCATCCTCCCGACGTCACTGGTGGAGCGAACCAGCACGGCTCCGGCAAACGCTCTGAAGAAGTCCAAGCGTCGTTCGGCCTAACGGGCGCACGGCGTCACCCGCATGCGGTTCAGAGTCAGCGCCATTTAGGCGTTGAAGAAGAGCGGCCAATCCCTGAATCGGAGAACCAATCCGATTCACGGGTCGACTGCGTCCTTAGCCATTGCTGTTCGCCATTTTTCGGCCGGATCAGCCAGGTTCTCCACCGCCGCGATCTTCGGCCGCTGCAGGCCCCTACGCTTGGAGGTTCTCCACATTCACGTAATAGACCCTGAGGTGCTCGTCGGAATCGCTGTTGAATCGGTACTGCTCCGCGTCGAGAATTAGTCGTTCTGCGCGCTTGCCTCCTGCCAGCTGCGGATCTTCGGACCAGTGGCCGATCCATACCTGAATCAAACCCCGGCGCAGAAGTTCCACGAGCGCGATGGCTATTTGCGGAATGGTTGCGGTGTCGGCTGGAAGCGCACGGATCTCAACAGTCGTCGAAATCTCAGGCAACGGGATTAGGTCTTCTAGCCCGAGTTCCAGAAGGATCGATTGTAGGTGAGTTAGTTCTTTCACGGATCCCCCAGAGGAACGCGCTGGCCGGCATTTGGGCCACCGAAATAGCGGAGGTAAGGCCCGCTCTTGATGCCGGGCTGACCCGACACCCCTCGCGGGAGCACTCTAAATCCTTCGGACTGATTCGTCCCTGGCTTGTAGTAGCGAGTGGCTGGGTTCGCCGCTCCCAGCTTTCCTGGCTTCGACTCAAAGCCCGCGTTCCGAGCGAGGTCGTCTACCTGGCTCGGCGTTAGTCCTTCTATTGCCTTGGGGTCGTTGAGAGCCTTCAGCGAGTTGCAAGTGTTGTGCACGAGGATCTCGCTCTGACCGACATGGAAAGTGTGGATTCCTTCAACCGTGAGGTTGTACGTCATTGCCTGCCGCGCAGTCCCGAGTTGGAGCCCTGACACCCTTACCACGCTGCCGTCGGCACTAATGACGCGTTCTCCATTGCCCAGCTCGTCGGCTCGTTCGAATCGGCGATCGGTGACGGACCAGAACGGGTGGTCTTCGGTGGTGGTGATGACCTCGCCGTCGATGACCAAGTCGATAACGGTGTCGTCGTGAACCCAGACGTGCTCGACAGTCTTGGCACGTTGCTCACCGGTCTCGGGGTTAGTCGCGATGACCTTGTCTCCGACTTCGACGTCCTCGATGGGCCTTTGCGATCCGTCCGCCATGAGTACGGCAGTTGATCCGGTGAAGGAACATGCACCTTTCGCGGAGTTCTTCAGAAGGCGGGCACCAGTGCCGAGCGACCCGGCGCCGATTGCCATTCCGCCGACTGATATTGCGGCGTTTCCGTGGTCCCCCTCGAGCAGGTACAAGAGCGCGTTGAGTCCATCGATCGGTTCACCGAATACGGGGGTCATTCCAAGCGCGTCGAGGAGGTCGTGGTATGAGCCATACGACCCGCTCATTCCGAATCCGCCCGACAGACCATGTGGCTGCGACGCCCAGTGCTGGCCAAAGGTTAGTTTGGCCAACCCTTTTCCGAGCCACGGCACCTGTATGTCTTTCACCTCAACCGCTCCCCCTCCCTTCTTCTGCCTCGCTTTGAGTGCTTTGGTGAATTTCTGCGCGGCCCGGTGCATGGGGTGCTTCTTGACCCTGTAGTACTTGTTGCCCGGCCTAGCGTTCTTGTTGTACGTGAGCTTTCCGTTGCTGTACCTCCACTTGAACGCCGTCGGGCTGTTCCGATCGGCCCCGCAGCCTCCTCCGCAGTCCGGGATCAGGCCGTCGGGATCGGCCATGGTGATGGGTGAGTTGTTGGCGTAGGCGTACCCGTTGCCCTGTTGGGGGTCCATGGGGTCGAGGACGGGGTCGACTGAGAGGAAGCGGCCGAGGCCTGGGTCGTATTCGCGGGCGCCGAGGTGGGTGGTGCCGGTGGGGTCTGCGGGTTTGTTGAGGAATCCCCGGCCGCCGTCCCATCCGGGTCCGTCGACGTCGCGCGTGCCGCCGAACGGGCTGAAGCGGCGCTTAGTGAATGCCAGGTTGCTCGCGTCGATTTGGAGCATGCCGGTGGATTGGGCGTCGCCGATGACGTACTGGTCTCCGGCCGCGGTTTGGGTGAGGGATGGTTCGCCTCCGAGGTCGAGATTGCGGACTGCGGTGACGGCGTTGTCCTTGAGGACGTATTCGGTTGCGCCGACGTAGAGGGTGGTGGAGTCTGCGGTTTGGTCGCGTTCGATGAGTCGGTTGCCGTCGGCGTCGTAGAGGTATTCGGTCTTCTTGCCGGTCGCTTTGTCGGTGACGGTGGCTTGGTGGCCTTCGGCGTCCCAGGTGATGTCTTGCCCACCAGTGCCCTTTTCTCGGCCAGTCATGGAGCCGTTGGCGTCGTACTCGAAGTCCTCCGTGTACGCGTTGTCGCCGGTGGCGGCATCCTTCGTGGTCGCGTGCGGTCTGGGAGCGTTGCCGGCCGGGACGGTGTAGTTGTGCGTGGTGGTCTCGACGGTCGAGCCGGGTTTGGTCTTTGCGACCCAAGTCTTTCGGTTGCCGGACTTGTCGTAGGTGTAGCTGTCCCAATACGGCGCGACAGATCCGAGCGTGGTGTCGGTTGGCGCTCCGCACGTGGTGGCTTCGGAGGACCAGGCGTCCTTCAGCCGGCGGAGGTAGTCGTAGGTGAAGCACTGCTTGTCGGTGTCCGGGGAGCTTTCGTCGCCTCCTGGTGCGATGTCGTTGAGGCTGGTGATGTTGCCGGCGTCGTCGTAGCCGTACTGCTGGTCCAGGATCTCTTGCGGGTTTGCGCCGGCCAGGTTGACGGTGTGGGTCTTCAGGCGGCGGGTGCCGGCCTCGTTTTCGCGGGTGTCGAAGACCTGGTTCGGGTCGGAACCGAGGATGCGCTGCTTGACGTCCCCGTATGGCGAGTAGGTGACGTCGGTGACGCCGGGGCCCTTGATGGGGTTGCCGAGCAGGTCGTAGTCGAATTGCAGGGCTCCGCCCGGGAGTCCGGGTGCGGCAGCGGGGGTGATCGTGTCGACCAGCCCGCTGTCGAGGTAGCTAGTGGTTTCGACATAGCCGCCTGGGCGGGACAATTCGCCTTCGCTGGCGGGAATGGTCAGCTTGGTGACCTTCGGGCGTCCGGCGGCGTCGTACTCTTCGACCGAGCTGGTGTACGCATCGCCCGCCTCACCGCCGATGTACCGTGTGGACGACGTCAGTAGGCCTGGCTTTTCGGTGTCGTAGACCCACTTGGAACGCAGGTTGCCCGACGGACTGTCGTCGTGAAGTTCGACCTTGCGGCCGAGCTCGTCGTACGTGGTCCACAGGACCTGGTTCTTCGCGTCGGTGCTCTTCTGGGGCCGGTCCAGCTCGTCGTATTGTGTCGTGGTGATGCCACGATCCGGATCTTTGGCCTCGGTGAGGTTGCCGCGGATATTGTACTTGTTGGTCCATTCGTTGCCGGCGGCGTTCTTGATCGTCGCCAGCTCACCACGGAGCGTGTAGGTGTAGTCGGTGTCGTCGTAGTCCGTGCCAGTGGGCGTGGTGGCGTTGTACTGCCGCAGCTTGGTGGTCTGGC
>WUUC01196444.1_pt1 | contig 29771 bp, 24 predicted proteins | sample 6278441 | NCBI WGS metagenome assembly WUUC01 (sample SAMN13675441, study PRJNA597444) | soil metagenome | isolation source: soil | place: USA: Washington | collected 2017-10 | reverse complement strand
GAAGTCGCAATCCCTCCTTACAGATCAGGGCGTTTCCGACCTCTTCCTGCTACGGCGCCATCTGCTCCCGTTATCTCGGTCGCAATCCCTCCTTACAGATCAGGGCGTTTCCGACTTCGGCCTTTCCAGCCTACTGATTCCAGGCGACTTAAGGTGTCCACTTCTCTGGACGCCTGTTTTCGACCTCTTCCAAGGCCACTCGCAGGCTCGAAGAGCTGTCCCGCTCCTTGAGTAAGCCATTGATTCGATTGAGCTTCCGGCCCGGCTCTGACCCGGGTGCCAAAGTGGCATTTTCGCGTTGGCATGACTTTTTCCTGGCATGGATCTTGTTTGGGCTCCCTGAGAGCTGCCATCCTTCCGTAAAGACACGACTCTACACGCATTGTTGAGTCCCGGTATCCGAATTCAGCTCTTCAGCACCCGGCCGTACCTCTCAAGGTCCATGGCGGGTACCGTTGCCTTCTCCCGGAGGCGGGCGAGGAGGCGCAGGAAGAAGAAGATCAGGGCTGCATCGGCGGCGCTGGTCTCGAACGCGGGATTTCCGTCCGGACCGTAGGTGACGTCGACGGAGGCGTGCTTCAGAACACAGAGGAGATCGAGCCTGTGGTCGGTCTCCTTCGGAAGCGTCTGGGCAAGGTATTCCTCGACAGGCTTTTTCTGGCCGTTGTCGATGCAGAGCAGCCCTCCGAGGATGTCGAAAGGTGTGGTCTGCGAGCGGCCCGAGGCATGGGGAAAAGCGGCGCTGGTGCGCACCAGTTTGCGGACGGAGGCGGCTTTCTGGCCCGCGTATTGGATGTTTTTCGCTTTGAGCTCCGGCCGGATCTCGAAGACTCCGTAGACGCTCTCGGCGGGGATGTAGAGCGCTTCCTGGTGCTTGAAGAGCAGGGGCGAGTATTGCCGGTCGTGGATGATCAGATCGATCTCATCGCTCATCCCTCCTTCGGCGTCGACGACGAAGCCTTTCGACACGCAGTAGCGCCAGGGCAGGTGCTTGTCGAGCATGTGGCGCCATCCGTTTTCGATCGATGCTCCCACGACGCCGGGGTGGCGGATCGTCCCGCGGCTGGTCGCCAGATCCGAGGCGAGGTCGGTCTGGAGAGCGAAGAACAGCTCGCGGAGGTCGGGTTTCTTGCGGGGGATCGCTTTGCGGCCAGCAGGTTTGTTCATTTTTTCCTCCAGCTACTCACGCGGTCCAGGCGGAGTCCACCGCCACCGGAGATCTTCACCACGACAACGTCGCCGCGGAGATCCCCTCGCTTGTTGTGCCTCTTCAGGTCTTTCAGCAAGGCAGGATCGAGAAGGTCTTGCGCAGCGGTCGCCACGTCCTTGCCGCGGAAGGCTGCTGGAGAACCCTGATGCCAACCCAACTCCACATTGGACCAGGAGATCTCCTTGACGGATGGGACCGGGGGAGGAGGAGGAGGCGGAGGCGAGCCCACCGGAGGCCGGACAATCGTCTGAGTTGGCGTAGCGGGTGCTTCGTCGCCGAAGATGCCGTATCCGGAGGATTTCTTGGCCCCCCAGGGGTTTAGGTGCCAGCCTAAAGTTTAAGCTGCGATTGAAAGACGCCCCCACCAGACCCAACACTGCGGCCACCGACGCGTTCTCTCCGGCACTTACGCCTCCATTCTTCAAAGTCAGACTCCGAGATGCCCCGCCGTGCCTTTACATTGGTTATCTCCAGGCCAGTTCTGTCTCTTCCAGGCTGTGGCCAGGCACACTTCTTCCCCCTCGCCCCACTTCGACGCGCGTAGTGACCGCTACAATCGGCCGCTGTCAGATGGCCTGCCGGCTCTCAGGCCTTCACAAAGGGCAAGCGCGGCGGAAAGCTTCCGATCGGGAAGGCCACGTTCCGATCTCCTGCCCTCAGCTTCTCCGCCGCCCCGCGGAATGCCGACACGAACCAGGCGTAGGCCTCCCAGATCGCCTTCCGCGCGGCCTTGGTCGCCGCGTGGACGAATGGAGCCGGCGACTTACTCAACTTCCTGGGACGGGTCTCCGGATTCTGGGCTCGGACACCATCCGCTCCCAAGGGCTCGATCCCTGACTCCTGGCGGGCCGCCGCGGCGGCTCCTTCGATCTCCCGGACGAGCTCGACAACTCGCACACGGTACGCTTCCGGCGTCAGGTGCTTCAAACAGGGGAGTTGGCTGAGAACGACCTTCTCCGGACGGGCAAACTCACGCGGACCGGGCTCCTTGCCCCGAAGACGCGCGTTGTACTCGAACTTCCGGTCGAACCAGATCCCCTCGACCGGATCCCCGGCGAGCAGAGGACCGCCACAGTGCACTCCTGGCCACTCCTCTACCTGGGCGACCAGGTTTTCCTTGACGCAGTTGGAAAGGACGTAGGCAAGGCGGTCCACCTGGGATGCCTCCTCGTCGGTGATCAGGACATCCTCGTAGCGGCGCGACCAGACCTTGTCCTTCCAGCCGGTCAGGCGGGCGATCTCCCGAGCCAGGTTGCCACTGAAGTAGCCCATGAACTGGGAGAGCCGTTCCGCGGTCTCCACTCGCAGGAGCAGGTGGTAATGGTTCGAGGTGAAGACGTAGCCCACGATCTCCAGAGGGTAGAGGCGCTGGGCGCGTCCGAGGACGCCAAGGATGATCTCGTTGAGCTGCGGGGAAGGGCGCATCAGCAGACGCCCCTGGATGGTCCGGCAGGTCACCTCGACGAGGCTCCCGCCATCAGGGATGAACCGTAGTTTGCGACTCATGCCCTCTAGAAGTCGTAAAACGGGTCGCGATTCTTGCACTCCGGAGGGAAGTTCCTCGAAGTTCCTGCCTGGGAAGGGGCGGCTGGCCCCGGGGCTGGGTCAGGGCGGATCCGAGTTTTCAAGGAACGCAGCCATGCTCACCGAGCGGCCGAGCTGTCCGCTCGATCCGGAAGCATGGCCTCATCCTGAATGACACTGGCGGATGTGTTTTGTTGGAGTAGGCGCGGATTCGGTAGCTTGCGCAGCCGGTACGAACCTGTTGCCTCGGCTGGCACCTCTTGGGGATGGTAAACCCGCCGCCCCTACAGGGCTGGAGGTGGGTGGGCGCTTGGACTTGGGGTTGAAACCCCAGGCTTTATGCCGTCGCCCCTGCGGGGCTGATGAATCCCTCCGTACTGATCAGGGCGTTCCGACACCAGCCCGGGACGATGAACAAGACAGAGCTGTCCTAGTCGCAATTCCTTCGTACTGATCAGGGCAGTTCCGACGATGTAATTCTTCAGTGGGATGCTATGTATCCTGGCGGGTCACAATCCCTCCTTATAGGTCAGGGCGGTTCCGACCTGGAAGCTCCGCCTCTGGGATGGCATCCACGCTTGGGCGTCGCAATCCCTCCGTACTGATCAGGGCTGATAGATTCGGCTAGCACCCTTGGGCGTGGCAGTTCCGACTTCTTTGCGCCCTTGGCCACGCTGACATCCGAATAGAAGGCGCAATCCCTCCGTACCAATCAGGGCAGTTCCGACAAGAGATGCGCTACGACATCCAGGTCGCCAACTGGAAGATGTCGCAATCCCTCCGTACCGATCAGGGCAGTTCCGACAAGGGTCAGCAGCGGTGAATCCCCTGCGATCGCTGGAACCGCGTGGCGTCGCAATCCTCCCGAACCACTCAGGGCAGTTCCGACACCCTCCGCCACAGGGTCGCCATGGCCTCGTCGTCCTCGTCGCAATCCCTCCGTACTGATCAGGGCAGTTCCGACTCATCGGTCCCGCCAGATTGAGGTGCCAGCCGAAGGCTCGGAAAGGCTTCTGGCCCGCCATCTGAGGTAACCAGGCCGCCCCCCTCCCCCGGGTGGTCTCTACATCGTGTACAAGGGTTTCGTCGAGAAAGGAACGTCGCAATCCCTCCGTACTCATCAGGGCGTACTGATCAGGGCAGTTCCGACGGCGACCTTCCAGCCACTGATTCCAGGCGACTTAGGGTGTCCACTTCTCTGGGCGCCCGATTTCGGCCTGCTCCGAGACTCCTCCAAGCCCCGTAAAGCCCTCTCGCTCCGGCCATAACTCTATGAATACACTGGGCTTCTAGTCCGGCTCTGACCCGGCCGCCAGAATGGCATTTTGGCGCGTTGTTCCTTCGGCTGGCACCTCTTGGGGGGGACCGACTCATCTCATCTGGCACCTCTTAGACAGCGGCCGGGTGGGTCATTGACCCGAACGGGAATCCGTCGCAATCCCTCCGTACTTATCAGGCCTTTCCGACGGCGTTGGATTTCCAGATCGACAACGAGCAGTTCATCGCCGGGTCGCAATCTCTCCGTACTCATCAGAACGGCCGGGCGGTTCGTCCACGCGCCGCCGGCCGTTATCCAGCTTCGAGTTGTCAAAGAGCACTCCACACCACAGGGCGGCTCTTGGCACCGACCAGTCCCTCTCTCCAACATAGACACAGGCCCGTTCCGTTTTGTTGGAGCGACCTCTGCCCAGAGCTCAGGCGGGGGCGCCAAGGAGGTCCCTTCGAAGTCCCCCGACCGCGAACGGGAAGATCAGCAGGTCCTACAAGAGGGAGTTAGAGGCTCCTTCAAAAATTTTCCTCCCGCGTCCAACAAACCGAAATCGGCCTGTGTCTAGGTCTGTAGAGCCCAGGCGCAGGCCCCATCCGGGCCTCGAGCGCCGAAGGAAGGACGAACGTGCCAGACAACCAGACTGAATGCCGGGAGCGGGTGGTGCGGGCGGCCCGTGCCGCCCTGGAAGAAGCCGCCGGAGGTGGGGCGGCGGTACCGCAAAAGCTTGCCGCTGCCATCGCGGATGGACGGGGGGACCGGAAGGCCGTGGACGAGGCGACCCGACGGATCTTCGGAGAGCGGCGGCCGCTCGACCTCGTCCTCTTCGATACCGACCGGATCGCGGAGTACGTCTACGAATCGAGCCTCCCGCCGGTGATCGCGGGCGCCTCCAAGATCCTGCGCGAGCTCAATGCGGATATCAAACAGAGGTACGAGAAGCAGACGATCTTCTCCGGAGGGGGCGAAGGCCTCCTCCTGGTCGAGCGGGGGAAGGGAGAAGGCATCTGCCAGGAGATCCGGAACCTCTACTGGACCCGGACAGACGGCGCCCTCGGCGTCACCACGAATTTCCTGGAGGTCTCTCCCCAGGACTTCATCAGCCTCGCCGAGCGGGACGAGGCGCGCGACGGTGTCCGCCTGGTCACCGGGACCCAGGCGGTGCTCGCCCGGTTGCGGGACCAGGTCCGCCGCAGGAAGGATGAGGACCTGCCGCCTCTCATCCCGGTGCAGGGCTCGCTCCCCCGCTGCATCTCCTGCCGTGACCGGGCGGCCAACCGCCCGGCGCCGGTCCCGCGCGAGGGGCTGTCCGGAAATGTCCTCTGCTCCCCCTGCTTCCTGCGCTGGTCCAAGGGGAAGGACGAAATCGCGGGCGTCTCCTTCGACGAGCTGATCGAGACTCTTCTCAAGGAGTACCCGGATCTTGGAGCCAAGTCCCGCTACACCGGATTCCTCTACGCGGACGGGAACTCCATGGGCGCGCTCTTCGGGCGCCTCTCGTCGCTGGCAGAGATCGGCTTTCTCAGTCATGCCGTCAGTGAGGTCTTCGATCAGTTGGAGGAACGCGCCGCCACCGAGGTCGATACCCGGCTCGGAGCGATCAAGGTCCGGAACCAGCGTCTGTTCCTCAGCTATCTGGGGGGTGGCGACGAGGCGATCTGGATCGTCCCCGGGGCACTGGCGGTCCACCTCGCCCAGAAACTGCCGGGGTGGCTCTCGGAGGAGGTCCGCAAGGTACCGGGCCTGGCTGCCTTGCTCCGCCGAGAGGGCTTCGCGGATCTCACCCTGGGCAGCGGCCTCGTGCTCTGCTCTCACAGCTATCCGGTGCGCTACCAGTACGCCCTCGCCAAGGAGCTTCAGAAGAAGGCCAAGGAGATGTTCTACGGCTCGGCGCAGCAGATGCCTCCGTCGTCCATCGATTTCGAGCTGCTGACCGACTCCTCCCCTCTGGTCGACGACCTGAAGGCCGCCCGCCGTCTCGCCTACCGCACGGAGGAGAAGGGCTTCTTCCGTACCTGCCGCCCCTTCGATCAGGAGAGGTTCGATCAGCTTCTCGACCGCATGAGGAAGGCGCGAGAGAAGAACGTGGCGACCTCGCAGCTCCACCACCTGTTGTCAGGAGCCGAGGAGGGCCGGCGCATCTTCCTCAACTACCTGCGGTATCAGATCGCCCGCCCTCCCGCGGGCAAGAGCTATCAGGAGTGGCTCTCTTCTCTCGGAACAGCCTGGATCGACGCTGCCCGCGTGGAGAGCTTCTTCGTCCACGAGTTGCCACCGGATGAGCACGGTCCGCAGGCCGGCACCTGGATCGCCGACGGACTGCAGCTCCTCCCCTTCCTGAACCAGCTCGGCCGGCTCGGCAAGGAGGCCCGCTGATGCCTCGGCTCGAAATCATCGTCCATGGTCACCTGCTCGTGGCAGGCAATCAGGATCTCGCTCTCGGCGTCGATCTGACCACGGCGCGCCGCCTCCACCCGGAGAGCCAGTCCCCCGTTCCCTACATCCCGGGCACGGCTCTGCGGGGTGCGGTGCGCCTTCAGCTCGAAGCGCTCCTGGCAGGCACGGGAGAGCCCGACGTCGATCCCTATCCCCTGGATCGGGAGGTACCCCCGGCACCGGAGAAGCTCGGGGGGCCGGTCGCCCGGCTCTTCGGCTATTCGGGTAGATCCGGCGAACGGACCCACGCACGCGAAGGATGCGTCCGCTTCGAGGACGCTTTGCCCAAGGACCCCGAGCGGGCGGTGCAGGCGCTGAGCGTTCGCCCGGGACTGGAGATCGAGGACTACAGCGCCACGGCGGCCGATCACAAGCTCTTCTTCCGCGAGGTCGCCGAGATCTCCGCCGAGCCCCTGGTTTTCGAGGCGCAGCTCGACATCGGTCCGGACGCTCAGGAGGACGACATCGAATACCTCCAGGCGGCGGTCGAGACCACGGATGCCCTCGGCGCCGGAAAGTCGAAAGGGGGTGGTTTCGTCCAGATCCGCTGGCTCGATGAGCCTCCGGCTCCTCCTGCCTCGAACATCCAGGGCGACCCGGCCACCGCTACCCGCGCCCGGCTCGTCTTCACTCTCCGTGAGCCGGCCCACTTCGGGGACGGTGGTCCCCAGGGCAACCATCACGCGACGCGGACGCACGTCCCCGGTGCCACCATCCGCGGCGCGGTCGCCTGGTCGCTGATCCGCTCCGGGGTCGATCCTGAACAGGATCCCGGCTTTCGAAAGCTTTTCGTCGGAGAGGGGGCGGCCAGCTTCGGCGACGCACTGCTGGTTCCCGAGGATGAGAAGGAACCGCGGATCGTCCCGGCAACTTCTCGGAAGAGGCGCGTTACGGGTGCGAGGCGAGACATTCTGGTGACCGAGCTCGCCCGCGACCGGGTCAACAGGGTCGTGGAAGACTCCGGTCTCTACCTGCGGGCCGATGACGGCGCGGCCCGCTTCGACCCTGAAAAGGCGCGGCCCGCCAACGGGTTGGTGCGGCGGATCCGGACCCGGGTCTCGATCGATCGGCACAGTGGCGCTTCCGCGGATGGCCGGCTCTTCTCGATCGAGCAGATCGAGCCCTGGATACCGGGCGAAAATGCGAAAGAGCCGGGCGAAAATGAGAAAGAGCAGCCGCGGCCCGTCCGCTTTTCCGCCTGGGTGGAAGGGTTGGATGCCCCTGGTGCCCAACTGCTCGCGCAAGTCGCGGAGCGGCCGGTCCTCCTCGGTGCTGGCCGCAATCACGGTCTGGGGAAAGCGGACCTCGCGATCGTGTTCGAGCGAGACCCGGACCCGGAGGAAGCCGAGCGCCGCGTTCTCGCCCTGACGGACCGGTTGGATCGGGAGACATGCGATCTCGCCACGCGCGCCGGTCTCGCAACACCGCTCGACGACAATGGCCGGATTGTCCTGGCGCTGGTCGCGCTCACGGACTTCGTCCCCTCCGACCAGAACCATCCCCACCCACTGGCGGAACTGGCCTCGATCACAACAGGTGATGGAGAGTCTGCCCTGGTCCGCAGCTTCCTGCTCTCTCAAGGTGCCACGGGTGGCTACGACCAACGCCACAAGGAGGGCGCCCTCAAGGACCTCCAGCCGGCCGTGGGAGCCGGCAGCGTATTCGTTTACGAGATTCCCCGTGAAGATCTGAGCGACCGACTCCGGCTGCTTCTCCCTCGCCTTCGCCGTGGCGTGGGGGGGAGCATCGAGAGCGGCTGCGGGCGATTCGGGGTGTTCGAACTGATCGATAAGGAGTGAACCATGGGAGCCGCGCTCACCGCTGCAACGAAACGTTGGATGGTCGAGAAAGCAGAAGGGATCCTCAACCGCGTCAAGGACGATCGAGACTTCGGGGACCAGACCTCTCAGCTCCGTAATCTCGTCCAGATCACCCAGGAGGAGTCGGAGGTCTCCGTGCTCCGCAACTTCATCCGGTATCAGACCGGGCGCAAGGCCACACAGAAGTTCTGGGGCCTGATCCACCGGGAGGTCATCGAGGTGCTCGAAGAGATCGGAAAGAAACCGGAGCTCCAGGAGGACGGCGCCCGCAAGACCGCCATCCAGCAGTTCTTTGGATATCTGGTCCGCCACTACGTCTACCTCGAAGCCTTGCGCAGAGAAGCCCGGAATCAGGCCCAGGCGGCGGGAGGACGGCGATGAACGTTGCCGAGCTCCGCCCGCGTCCACACGCAGTCCTTGAAAAGCTCGTGCTGTTCGACTACCGGCTCACCTGCCGGACGGGCCTTCACATCGGCGCCGGCAAGAGTGCCGATCTCGCCGGCAGCGATCTGCCGGTGATGCGGGACGGTGGTGGCCGTCCTCTCATTCCCGGCTCTTCGCTGCGCGGTGTCCTGCGGGCGGGAATCGCAAGCTTTTCCGATGCCCTCCGGCTCGATACCGTGCTCTCTCGTGCGGAAGCCTCTCTGGCAGACCTCCCTGCCGATTTCCTCGAAGGCTGGAAAACGCTCGGCCTGGTGGATCGCCTGTTCGGAGCGGCGGCGGATCGTGCCGGAGCGTTCTCCTACGGCTCACGCCTTCAGATCTCGGACGGTCTGTGCACCGGAGAAGTGGCCGTCGAGCTGCGGGACGGCGTAGGGATCGACCGCGAGACCCGCACTGCCCGCCAGGGGGTGAAGTACGACCTCGAGGTTGTACCAGCAGGGACCTGTTTCCTGGGCCGGGTCCGGTTCAAGAACCCGGCGGATTACGAGTTGGGGTTGCTCGCTCAGGTTCTGTGGATGCTCGATCAGGGACTCCTCCTGCTCGGCGGCAAGTCCGCCCGTGGCCTCGGATGGGTCCAGGTCGAGGTCACCTCCCCGCGGCAGCTCGATCCGCTCTCCATTCTCTTGCGTGAGGTCGGGCCGTCTCCCTTGGCGGAAAGCCTGGACTTCGGTCCCGTGGATGAAAAACTCGGTGGTCTCTTCGGCAGCCTGCAGCAGCTCGCGGACGCCGTGAATCCCGCCGGAAACGTTTAGATCGGAAGAATGGCGGACCATCATGTTCCAGACTCTACAGAACACGGCGAAGATCGAATTCCGTATCGTCCCCGACGGTCCGATTCTCGTACGGGCTCAATCCGTCGGCCTTGATCCCGGTGTGGCGGACATGGAGTTCCAGCGCACCCACCGCAACGGAAAAAGCACCGTCTTCCTCGCTGGCTCCGGCTTGAAGGGCGTTCTGCGCTCACACGCCGAAAGGCTCCTGCGCAGCTCCAGGCACTTTGCCTGCGATCCGACCCAGACGCGCGACCTCTCGATGTGTGGCCGGAGGAGGGATGACGCTCCAGACCCGCAGATGGAGCATCCTCACAGGGGCCAGTGCCCCGCCTGCTTCACCTTCGGCTCTCTCAAGCTCGCCGGCCGCTTCCGGATCGGCGACGCCTATCCTCCAGATGATCTGGTCGAAGCCACCAATCGGACCGAGGTGAGGACTGGTGTGGGTATCGATCGCAAGTCCCAGGCTGCCAGCCAGGGCGTGCTCTACGATTCCGAGATCGTGGTCTCCGGCGGCTTCGATGCACGCGTCCAAGGAGAGAACTACTCGCTCTGGCAGCTAGGGCTCGTCCTTGCCTCTCTCCAGGATCTGAACAGTGGTCTCATCCACATCGGCGGCTGCAAAGCACGCGGCATGGGCGCGGTCCGCCTGGAGGGCTGGCGTGTGGATCTCGGATTCCTGGACCGGGAGGACGGAAAGATCACAGGCACCCGGCCGCTGGAGGTCGGTAACAATCCTTACCGTTTACCTCAGAGAGACACCGTCACGGTCCCCGAGGGAGGGATATCTGGCCGGCATGGGCTTTTCCGCCTCGTGACTTATGAAGGAGACCAGGTGCCCGCGCTCATCGATGCCTTGATCGGCGGTCCTCTTCAGCGCTACATGGAACGGAGGGGCTGAAATGGCTCAGCATGGTATCAGCCGGCCCTCGGGCGAGATCCCCCGGCAGCCTCCAGTCCCCCACGACGTCTGGCCCGCGGATCTCCTCACCGGAACCCTGACTCTGACGCTCACGACACCACCCGGGCAGTTCGTCTCCCCTGGGACGGGCAGGCTTGTTCTGACCGGAGAAGGACCGGCGACGGTCGTGGCACAACAGGCCGCACGCGCCGCGGGGACGCCGGTCCTGCCGGGCAGCGGCATCAAGGGGGCCGTCCGGACCAACTACGAGATCCTCTCCTACTCCTGCGACCCGTTCGCCTGGACCGACCGCAACCGCCGGCACGAGGAGCGCTGCACCCGCAGGTCTTGTTGCGAAGCCTGTTCGCTCTTCGGAGTCCTGGGCTGGAGCGGTCGGGTGAGCTTTGCGGACGCCGTTCCCTCCGACTCCGTGCAGGTCCGGGTCGAAAACGTGCCGACTCCTTGGACGCCGCATGGGGACAAGACCAAAGGGGAATTCAGGATCTACGACCAGTCCGAATCCGAGATCTTCGATCAGGAGACGCGGACCTGGAGGAAGCCTCCCAGGGATCTGACCCGCGAGGTCTACACCGGCACGTTCGAGACCCGGATGACCTTCTGGAATACGACCCGGGTCGAGCTCGGGCGGCTTCTCGTCTCGATGGGCCTGGGCCTCGAAGAGGCCACGCGCTTCGAGCTCCGCCTGGGAGGAGTCAAGTACGACGGCAAAGGGGGTGTGACCGCTGCCCCGAAGGACATCCGATTGGCCGCGGGGCGCCCCGCCAGAGTCCTGGCCGAGGAGGACTGCCAAAAGCAGTGCGCGGCCTGGATCAACGCTGCCCGGATCTCCCCTTGGGGCCAGGCCTTCGGACGCACCCTGGACGATCTCGTGCGCACTCTCCACCAGAAAGACCGAGGTCACTGATATGGCGCTTCCCACAGTCGAGATTCTAGAAAGGGCCGAGCTGCTGGCGGCGCGGCTCAATGGAGGTCCCGCGCCCGTCAAGAAGAACGTGCTCCTGGGGCTGATCTCCGACTTCATGAACGAGCCGGAGCCCGACGTCCGTCGCCTGCGGCGCCTGCTGGAAATGATCGAACAGGGGAGCGGTGGGCACATCCGCCGCGGTGCCGGCTATGGCGATCAGTTGCGCGCCGCAGTCCGGGAGATCCGCAAGGTCCTCGACAAAGGTGGGCTCGACGGAAAGGACTACAAGAGCCTGTTCGGCTGGACCGCCCGGCTGTTGCTGGTGCGCAGCACGCCGCGAGATACGCGCCCACAGCTCAAGGAAAGAGAAGGGGGCCGCCCGTCTCGTCCCGAAACCAGGAGATCTACACCGGACCGGAGTGAGCGGTTCACACCCCAACCTCCCTCCACCCGGCTCGGGGGTGTCAACACGAAGGGGATGAGTGCGCTGGAGAAGCTGAGGAAGCAGATGGAAGACCAGGAGAAGGGTGGACAGGGCTCATGACGACTCCGATTCGACGAGTCTTCCTGAGCTATTCGTCTCAGGATGGCCAGGAGGTGGAGAAACTCGATCTGGAGCTCCGGCGCCGCGGCGTCCCTCTCTGGCACGATCGGACCGAGCTGCTCAAGGGGCGCCCGGCAGAAGTCGAAATCGCAAAAGCCGCCGATCAGTCCGCTGGATTCGCCTTCTATCTGACCCAGAATGCAGCCCAAAGTGATTGGGTGAGAGAGAAGGAGAGGGAGTACGCTCTTCGCAATCTCACCCTCAAGAACGGCTTCGGAATCGTGCCCATCTTCCGGGATGACCTGAAGACTGTTCTCGCTGATCTCAAGAGGCTCGGAACCGGTGGCCCCGGAACCGACTATGACATCGGGCGATTCAACGGGTACAAGATGAATTCCGCGAAGATTGCCGCGGGGGATCTGGATCACGAGATCGCCGCCGCAGCCGATGCGGTCCTGATGTCCTTGATGGAGACCTTGCGGGAGGGCGCGCGAGCAGGTGACCGCCTGCGCATCGGGCTCGCCACCCGAAAAGGGCCGGGGCTGAACGATCAGCCTCTTCACCTCCTCCTGGACTGGACGGCCGACTATGAGCCTCTCGGGAGTGTGCCCGACGCGGCTCTCTATGACCGGGAGCTCGATCCAGCCCTCGCTTCGCTCGCGAATGCCATTCGGTCCTGGCCGGGTCTGGCTCTTCAACTGGTTCCGAAGTGTCACCTCACCATGGCCCTCGCGGTGGGTTTCAAGCTCCGGAGAAACTTCAGCGCGGACGTGGAGGTCCTCGAGATCCTTTCGGGTGAGGCCTGGTCCGGTCCGGCAGTACCCCGCTCCCCGGCACCGGACCTCTGGACGATCAAGACCAGGAATCCGCCCAAGGGTTGCTCACCCTCCTCGACGGTCGTGGTCACCATCGGCATCAGCCGACCGATCGCGAAGGCCGTGGAGAGTTACCTGTTCTCTTCGGGGCTGACCTACGGAAGGCGCCTCGACTTTGAGCCAAGGCCCGCTCCTTCGCTGACCGTCCTCCAGGGCCTCGCCCCGGACGCCGCGCATCGCATGGCCGTTGCGGTCCGGGAGGCGATCGTCGCGGCGCAGAGTAAGGTCGGACAGGGTGAAGCGCACCTCTTCTTCGCTGGTCCCACCGCTTTCGCTGTCCTCCTCGGGCAGCAGCTCTCGAATGTGGGTCGGATTCAGACGTATGAATGGTTGGATTCAACCAGTCAGTATCAGCCGACATTCCAGCTCAAGAGCTCGTAGGCTCGGAAGGTGCTGGCTTGCCGGTCTTCGCGGGGTCAGGATGCTGCAGGTCATGCCTGCCGACCGCCAAGGGCAGCCGGCAGGGTTCATCAGATTTCGACAGCCTCCCTCCTTACTTCTTGGGAGTGGGCTTCTGGGGCGGCTTCATCTCCGGATCAAGGCGGGTGATCGGGTCCTTGGCGGTGCCTCCAGAGCCCGGCTGATTGTTGGTGTCCGGGGTCTGGCTGTCAGTGGACCAGGGACCCATCGAATCCACGAAATCCGTGCGCATGAGGAGACCTCCTTGGTGTCTCGCCGGCTCGGGAGCGGCCGGCGATTTCGTCCTCTACTCCCTACGACACAGGGCGCGAGGACTTTGTTGGACGGTTTCTACTGCCAATCTCCGTGAAAGGAGAAAGCCGCCCAGAAGGAGGGGGAGGAGGTCCGGATTTCGCTGCGGAGGGAGAGTTGGGCCGCGCGCAGGGCGGCGGCCGGCGGGAGGCGGTCCACGAGGAGCCGCTGATAGAAACGGGTCATGAGCTGCGCGGTCGCCCGGTCGCGAACATTCCAGGAGCTGACCACGACCCCACGGGCTCCGGCACGGAAGAAGGCCTGGGTGAGACCCACCAGTCCCTCTCCCCGGACCTCCCGGCCCAGACCCGTCTGGCAGGCGCTGAGGACGACCAGATCGGCCGGCAAGTCGAGGGCCGCCACGTCCGGCGCGGCCAGAAAGCCGTCGCGGGGCTGCCCCTTCTCGTCCATGAGAGAGAGCACGATGCCGGATCTCTCAGGCAGGACGGGATGCAGCAGCCCATGGGTCGCGAAATGGAGCAGGCGATGGTGGCTCAGGGCACCGCTTGTGACCAGTTCCCGGCTCGCCGCGGCTCCCGTGGCCACGAGCCTCCTGTCCGCGGGCACAAGACGGGCGATGGCCTCGACCTCCTCGGCGGTGAACGGCAACCGCGGCAGGGGTCCGAAGCCAAGAGCAGGGTCCCCACGATCATCGATCAAGGAAGCCTGGTCTCCCCGACCGCGGGTGAGGCGCGGATCGGTGAAGGAGAAGATCGGGTCACCCAAGGCGGCCAGATCCTTCGGCGCCGGGCGCCGGCCGGTCAGACGCCGCCGCTGCTGGACGAGGACGGTGGCCGAGGGGACTACGACGATCTCATGGTCGAGCAGAAGGGGCTGGCCTGAGGACGGAGCCGGCAGAGCGGCGAAGGAGACGAGGTTCAAGGCTCCATCGGGCAGGAGGACGAGACGGGGCCGGCTGGTAAGGCGCTCTCCGAGCGGGATGAGAATGGCTTTCGAGAGATCGCGGACGGCCCTCTCGGCAGCTCCATGGACCGTCCGCTCATGGCTCCGCGGCAGGGCAGCGGCCACACGCCGGGAGAGCGTCTCGATCGTCTTTCGTCCCGGCAGCACGTGGGACACGATCCGCTCGCGATCCACCGTCCAGGCGAAGCTCGCGGGCTCGGCCAGGAGATAGACAACGAGGAGGGTCTGATCATCGGCAAGGTCCTGGATCTGACGCGAGGTCAAGGGGACGAGGCCGGTCCGCGCCACCGCGACGGTCAGACGGTCCAGCTCCAGCGCCCGATGCCGGAGGGCGACCGCGATCCCGGGAAGGCGCGGGTCCTGAGGATTGCGTCCGGCGAGCGATCGCCGACGCTCGTCCATGGCGCGGATCTCGGCCTGAAGCTCTCCTTTGCGGCGCAGTTCCTCGACGCCGGCCGATTCCGGTCCTCCGGCCATCAGGTCCAGGAGGTTGCGAGCACGGGCACCCTCCGCCACCTCCAAGGCCTCCAGGGCGTGACCCCGCTCCGGCTCACGCCGGTCGAGCTCCATCAGAAGAGAGACCAGATCTTCGTAGGCCTCATAGCGGGTGGCCAGGAAGTTGCCACGGCTCGCTGGCCCGTTCAGCCCCCCGCGCAGCTCTTCGAGGCGCTGGAGGGCGGTTTCGATCTGCCGCCGAGCCGGCCCAAAGGCGCCCAGGCGCCGCTCCAGCCGGCCCAGAGCGAGGCGCACGGAGGCTTCGCCGTTCAGATCTTTTGTGGCAATCATGAGATCCAGAGACTGCTGCAGGTCGCGCCGCGCACGTTCGATCTTGCCGGTTTCCAACTGCAGCCGGCCGAGATTGGCCAGAGTGTGCGCTTGGTTGCCAAGGCTGCCCACGGCCCGGCTGATCTCCAAAGCCCGGGCATAAGAGGCGGCGGCTTCATCCAGTCGGCCCAGAGATTTCAAGGCGCTCCCTTGACGGTCCAGAGCGCCGACTTCGGCCAACGGGTCTTCCAGACGCCGGGCGAGCGCAATGGATTCTTCGTAGCGCCGCAGGGCTGCCTCGGAGTCACCAGTCAGGTACTCGGCCCATCCCAGGGAAACCAGGGCCGACATTCGCTCCCTCTGATGCCGTTCACCTTCACGAAGTGCCAGGGATCTCCGGAGAACATCCAGCCCCTCGGTGTCATGCCCGATGAGCATGTAGAGATCCCCCAGGTTTTGCAGGGTCGTCGCTTCCTCGGACCTGTTCCCGAGATGCCTCCAGAGGCCGAGGGCTTCTTCATACTGCGTGATGGCCCCCTGGAGGTCACCGGTGCTCTGGAAAACGAGGCCGATGTTGTTGACCGCCGAGGCTTCTCCTTCCGGTACGCCGGCCTGACGGTACAGATCCAGCGATCGCTGGTAGGCCTCCAGGGCACGTCCGGGCTGTCCGAGGAACCGCCAGGTGGCGCCCAGGTTGTTGAGCACCCGCGCCTCGCCGATACCGTTCTCCAGATCACGGAAGCGGCTGGCGGAGCGCTCCAGCAAGGTGGCGGATTCGCGCAGTCCGCCCGTCCGGAAAAGCGCCGTTCCCAGACGCCACTGCGCCTGCGCGATCTCCTCCTCTTCTCCATGCCTCTCGAGATAGGGCAATGCCTTGCGGAAACCCGCGGCCGCCTCTTCAAAGTCGCCGCTCTGCCACTGGCGCTCAGCCAAGGCAAGGGTAGCCGCCACGTTGGCCCGTCGGCGGTCCTCCGGCGACGCCCGCCGGACCTCGTGCACGAGAAGAGTGAAGGCACCTTTCCCACTGGTGGACAGGGACGTGACCTGGAGGACGTACTCGCCGGTGACCGGTGCCACTGCCAGCACTGTCTCAGGGCCTTCGGGTCCGTTGGGGCTGTCGATCTCGAAGAGCAGATCCTCTGAGGGGTCGCGCAGTCCAACGATGACGTCAATGCCCTTCTGCTCCACGCTCAGATGGAGGAAATGATCCGCCGTGGCGTGGAACCGGAAGTGATGGGGCTTCCCCTCGGTGAGGGTCCGGGCGTGGACGGATCCTGGTTTCAGAGGGATGGTTTCGGTGCGGGTCTCATCGGGCGGCAGGCCGCGACAGCCAAGGAGGAGGGCAAAAAGGACGAGGAGAGCGAACCGGGGGCCCCTCGCGGCAGAGGGGCCGGGGGCGATGGTCAATCCGCCATTCCTTCGAGCAAACGCAGCTCGTAGCTGACCACCGGTTTCCGGTGCGCTCCGGCCTGGTCCAGGAGATGGATCTGATAAGTCCCTGTCGAGAACCTGTCCCCGGGGATCGATAGATGAACCGTGCCCTGGGGGGTGGGACGCAGCCCCTCTCCCGACCAGAGCCGCTCGCCATGATGGTCGAGGACCTCCCCCGCATAGCTATCCGCTTGCTCTGTCCCCGGCAGAGCCAGGATCAGCCACAGCTCCTCGGAGCCGACAAGCATCTGGACCGGCTCCACGGATGCGCGGACTCCGTCCTGACCGGTGGGCTCGAGCTCGGCAATCGTCGCATTGCGGCGAGCGGTCGACGGCCCGGGATCAGTCTGGGAGCTCTTGCCGGCGAGGTATCCGCCGGTCACCAGACCGGCAGAGAGAAGCAGGGCCGCGGCCGCTTGGAGCGGCCAAGGAATCGGCCGGCGCTGGTTGGCCGGCACGCTCGGCGGGGGCATGCTTCGCGGCAACTCATCCAGCTTCGGGCAAAAGGCGCGCCAGCGGGCGTTAACCTCCTCGTCGGAAAGCTCGGGGGTTCCTGGAGCCGGAGCCACGTTCGGAAAGGCCGCGAGATCAGCCAGGGCGCGGGCCGCCTCGGGGTAGACGGCGATCCTGGCCTCGACCGACTCACGAGTTGCCGCATCCAGGAGGCCATCCCGATAGGCCAGCAGCTCCTCCGGCGTGGGGGCCTCGCCCAACTCCCGGCGCTTCGCGGCCCTGATGCCGGCGAGTGCCGTCCTGAGATCGTCGTCTCCGCTCACGATAGGTCCTTCAAAATTTGTCCAGACCGGCGCCCTGGAAGTACTTTTCCAGGACGGGCTTCAGCCGCTGGCGCGCCTCGAAGAGCTGCGAGCGGACAGTGTTGAGTCCGGTGCCGGTCGCATCCGAGATCTCTTGATAGCTGAGATCTCCATGGAGGCGTAATTCGGTCAGTTTCCGCATTCCAGGCGGCAAGGCCTCGATTGCATCGTACAGGACACGCGTGCGCTCCTCCGCCAGCAGCGCCTCTTCTGGTGTGAGCCCCTCGGCCGCAACGTCCAGAGGAGAGGCCTCCTCCTCCGCGACTTCCGAGGCCAACGAGACAAGCCCGGAGCCTCGTTTCGCGGCCCCGTCGTCGCGGGCGGTGTTGAGCCATACATTCTTGCCGATCTTGAGAATCCAGGCGGAGAGCCTGCCCTCCGAACGGTACTCTCCCCAGTTCTGCCAAGCGCGCGTGAGGGTGATCTGGGCGAGATCCTCGGCCTCTTCCCGGCGCACGCGTTTCGAGAAGAAGTTGCGGAGAGGGCGGTAGAACCGGTTGTAGACAGGCTCGAAGGCATTGGACCCGGCCCCGGCCTGCAGGGCGCGGACGGCGGCCAGGATCTCCTCGTCCTCGGGGCGGCCCGATCCTGGAGACTCCGTCGGGCCACCCCGGTGATTCCCGGTCTTCCATGACATCGAGGCGGAAGCTTTCCACAAAGCCTCCTGATACGCCAGTCGGAGAGGTCAGATCCCTTCTACCAGCCAAATGGAACCGGTTGGCGCTCCTCCGGCGGCGGCAACTCGATGGACCGCTGATACCGGCCGAAGGAACCCTGCGCGCCGAACGGAAACTCGTAGAGCACGATGCCTCCCAGGGAACGCGACTGCTGGCCCATGTAGAAGAGGAGAGCATTGGGCCCGGCACAGAAGAGATGGAGGGAGCCCGCCCGCTCGTGTGGGTACCGCCGCTGGAAGCGAGAGAGCAGCGCCTGCGCGAGACGCAAGGCATGGGCGCCGCCACGGACTGAGCGCGGCCCCGGCTCCGGTGCAATGGTGGCGTCGATGATCCGCCCGACAGGGAGATTCTTCGACCGGATGAACTCCTCGACATGATCGGCCACATCGGGCCGGCTCACCGCAAGAGAGAGCGCCACATCCGGGCGGTTCTTGCCGTCCGGGACGACCTCGATGTCCGGCCGATCCAGCCACAGGGGGACCTCCCCCGCGGAGCCGTCGTTCGGAGACCAGAGACACTCGCCAACCTCGCTCGTCCGCTGAAGCACCCGCACATCCATGCCACTCTTCGCCTCCAACACCCAGCCGGCAGCGAACGCGATAGACGAATGAGCGGCGAAGTCCAAAAGCAGGGGGCGTTGCGGATCGTAATGATCGAGCAGGAACTTCCGAAGCTTGGGGAAGATCGCTCCCTGCCAGCTTTTCGGATCAAGGATGTACCGACCGTTGGGAGACTTCGGATCGAAAAACTCGACAAGGTCAAGGACGTCGTCGTTGCGCTTCTCCATGTCGCTACCCCAGCCGACGAAGCTCCGCACCCCAAGGCGCACCGGCTCTTTCTCAGGTCGTTCTCCGCTCAGCACTTCGACCGTGTACCGGCCCGGGACCGGCTTCACGGAAAAGAGCTTTCCACTTCGTGTCGTAAGAAACAGGACCGGAGTGCCCCATTCGGGGGTGTGACGCTTATGCTCCAGCCGGAGCTCGGTCAGGGCTTCCTCGACGCTGGTTCCCGCTGCGATTTGTTCGTAGAAGGACCTGCTGAAGGAAATAGCCGCCCTATCGGAGATGGAATGTTGATGGGCGACCACTGCAGGCATTCCCGTGCGTTCGACGACAGCCGAAGCCACACCGGAGTATTCAGGAGCGGCCAGGTGACCGGCATACCGCGCTGTTTTGCAAGCGTTGAGGACGACGAGGCGGAGATCCGGGAGGCTCTTGAGGCAATCAGCGAGAGCTATGCCGTCGACCTGATCCTCATTCTTATCCGCCGTCTCGAAAAGAACGGCTCCGTAACCTGATTCGGAGTCGTAGCCTCCATGGCCCATAAAGTGGAGGATATGAACCGATTCATCGCGCAGGGCTCGGCGGAGGATCTCCGGCGAATTCTCCTTGAGCAGGAGCAATTGCACCTGCCCATTTTCCATGAGAGGTTTGACCGCTTCGACCACCTGTTCGATTTCTTGCGAGAGGTTCAAGGAGTGCTTCGTGGTCGGTGCGGCAGCCACCGCCAGGATCCGCACAGGAGCTTCAACCACAGGGATCTCGCGAGAAGCTCCCGTGTCCCAGGGGCGGCCCGTGATGACATCGCGCACGACGACCGTGCTCGGATCCGTGGCAAGGAACACAGACCTCCGGGCGTCCCAAAGCCATTCCCAGGGGAGAGCGGCGAGGTAGTCAGCTTCCGCGTCGTCGGATCTGAAGCGCAGCCGGAGCCTGAGCCCCTGGCCGTGAGCGAGTGACGAGCGGCAGAGATCGAACGTGTCGGCCAACTCCCCGTGGAACAGAGCGTCATGAAGTTGTTTTCCTACTTGTTCGAGAGAAATCTCTGTATCCATGCCGTCTTTCCCGAACCGATCGGCGGAACTCAATAAGGTCTGGAGAGCCTGTTTTTTCACCGGCGAACGAAAAGAGATGTTTGGCCTCTCTTCACAGGGCGCATCCACCACGGCGGCTCCAAACTGGTCCTCTCCTGCGGATCTGATCTCAATCGTAAAATCCTGATACTCCATTGGCACGCCCTCCTGGTTGAGGGGAGCACCGGTCGTCGGAAAACGGCAAGCGGTGCGCTCCTGTTCTCAATGACACAAGTCAGAGCCAGGTTGTTGGACGATCTCCATCTTTCCCAGACCGAACGTCGCCCCTTTGCCCAGGTGAACGATCTCGGCGGTCCGCAACAAAGGCATCAGAGGCATCAGATCACCCTCCAGCTCCACGCTCCCCAGGAGACCTCCAAGGTTGATCTTTCTCTGCTGCCGGTTGCTGTAGCGTTGCCAGTCATACCAGTGGAGGTCCGCGTTGGTGATCCGCACCGTGCCGGCGTGCTCCAGGAGCGGACGAAAGGTCCAGTCGGGCTCCGCTCCCGGAACGTGGAAGGCCGCCAGCTCGAGTGCCCGGCGCACCATCGGAAAAGCCAGGGAGCGCATGCTCACGCCTGTGGCCAGCTCGCCGCGCACCTGCAGGCGCACCGGGGTCCGGAAATTCAGCGTGATCCGCTCTCCGGACAACGCTTCCGCGGAAGGCACCGACGGCGGCGGCAGGTCGCGGCCGGTCCAGCGGCCGGCGTCCCGCAGCACCACCCAGCCGCCCTGCGGATCGCGGGCGAGCACCTGATCCATCCCGAAGCGGGCTCGGCGGGCGCCCAGCCCCTCCTCGGACATGTGCTCCAGGGCCAGCAGGGCCCAACCGGCCAGGTCGACAGCCTGTCCGAAGAGGAGGAGGTCGAAGCTCAGGGGATCGCCGGGCTCGTAGCGGGGCGCGCCGCGATGCAGGTGGGTAACGTCCGGCTCGAAGACGTACGGCCGCGGAGAGGTATCCAGCCCGCGCAGGAAGGGGGGCGGCTCGCCTTCCACGAAGGTCTCGAAAAGCCGCGTGTAGTGGCACCCCTGACGCAGGCGACAGGTCGCGCACGGCTGTGCCGACCCCATGGCACAGACCAGCCGCCGCAGGGCATGTCCGAAGGCACCGCGCAGCATCGAGCCCTGATAAGGCGGCAACTCGGCCGGCTCCTCCGCCCGCAGCACAAGGCGCAGGCGGAGATAGGGGATCGCGGGCAGGGTCGGAAGAGAGGATGAGGGCATGGTCGTGTCTCCATGCGGCCAAACGAGGGCCGCTCCTTCACGAAGACACAGGGTGGGTGGGATTTGTTGGACAGGAATGGACAGTTCTGGATGGGCGGCAAGATCAGCATGTGCTGTCGGGTCCCGATGCAAGAAACCGCGTCGCGGACACCGGCGTTTTGAAGGGCTCAATTTTGTTCCTGGTTTCCGTGTTCCATCGCACGGAGCCCGGAAATCCGGACATTGACCGCCAGATGTCCTCGACTTCACTCATCATTGTCCGGTTTTCTGGTCCATTTTCCTGATCCGGCCGGCATTTTTCGGTGTCAACGCGCTTTGACTCGGGTCGGCGGCGGTCCTACCATGGCGCGGCTATGGACGCTAAATCCCTCGGTCCGATCATGAGACGGTGGCGTATCGAAGCCAAGTTGTCCCAGGCAGAGCTTGGCGAGGAGGCCGGGCTGTCGCGGAAAGTCATCGCCGGGATCGAGAACGGCACTCGAAAGTTCAACCAGAACCAGATCGTGCTGCTCTGCCGCGTCCTCGACAGAACGGTCGACCAGTTGACCCAGACCTGGTCGCAGGCCCTCCTCGAAACGCTCCAGGCGGCCGAGAGGGAGATGGATGACCCGGTGGACAGGGCCCCAGAGCAGACCGCGCAGGCGGTTCCGGCCGCCATCCCGCAACCTGAGCCGATCCTCAGCGGCGCGCTCGAGAAGGCCATCGACAAAATGGCCGATCAATTCCGGGACCAATTCCGGGACGTGTTCCAGATCTCCCAGAAGGAATTGCTGGGCCGCGTGGAGAAGATGATCGCCCAAGCAACGGCCTTCTCTCCCCAGCCTTCGACCTCTCCCCAGCGAACCCGCTCCAGAGTGAGCCGCAAGGGGCGCGTGAAAACACCAGCCAATTCGGGACGGTGACATCAGCCGGGCCTTCTGTCCCGGGTGAGCGGGCTTCCGCACCACCATTTGTGTAGGAAGTCGCACGAGTCGAAATCAAGAAGAGCCGAGAACTCTTCAATGGCCCTGACTCGTCCACCCATCAGGCACTCGGGGCGCCGTCACGGCCCGGAGGCTGATTCAGCTCTCGACAAGGAGGCTTTTCATGCGTCGCCCCATCTCGCACAACCTGTTTGCGCTCGCCGCCCTGGGTCTCACCCTGGCCCCGGCCGCCGCTTTCGCCGCTCCCTGCCCGCCCTCTCTGATCGCGCAGCCCAAGGGGAACCAGCTGTTCCTCTACTTCCCCACCAGTGTCGATGCGACGTTCCCGCTGTATGGCGGCACGTTCGTCAGCGGCGCCACCTCGCCGCTGGCCGCCTTCAACGTCTCCGATCTGGACCCGGGGATCGGCACCACCTCCCAGCTGCGCAGCGGCGTCTTCAACATGGTCGTCGACGACTACTGCGAGTTCAACGTCGAGGTGAACTCCTCGACCACGTTGCCCACCCCGACCATGCCGCGCTGGCAGATCGTCGGCCTCGGCACCGATTCGGCCGACGTGGGAGGCGCCCTGTTCGGCATCGCGCAGGCGGTCGACTCCAACGACAGCGATCCGCAGGACTACTCGCGGGTGTTCGCCAAGTCGTTCAAGGACGCCTATGGCGGCGCCGGCAACGTCCTCAACGGCGTCAACTCCACCCTGCAGCGCTGGACGTATGCGATCGGCGAGACCGCCGCGCATGAGGCGGCGCACAACTATGGCGTCGCTCACGGCAACTCCGCGCCGCGTCCGGCCTCGGCGGAGGACAGCCAGAACTGGCACATCATGGCGACCGGCTCGACCGGGCTCACCGGGCTCATGCGCGTCACCCGCAACCGGCACTTCAGCGACACCGAGTACGAGATCCTCGGCTACAACGTCGGCCTCAACATCAAGACGCTGCACAACTGGGATTTCGTCAATCCCAACAACGTCAACGCCGACAGCATGCGGATCAAGGTCCTGAGCACCTCGAACAGCCTGAGCACCAACTGGTGGTACAACGGCCCGGCCAGCCCCTGGGACAACCCGACCGTCTCCTACACCGGGACGACGCAGAATTTCCAGGGCAGCACCTACTTCGTGCACAACGTGGACTTCACCGTCCCCCAGAGCTGGAACGGCCCCAACCCCGGCATCGTGATGCCGGCGGCGGACTTCCATACCGGCGTGACCTTCTCGGGCAGTGCCACCACCATCATCTTCGACGTCCAGCTGTTCAACGGCAGCACTCTCCTGCCGCTGGCGCCGCGGCTGGCGGGTTATGACACCGGCGACGTCGAGCTGGGCGGTGGCGGGTTCGGGGTCAACTTCTTCAACACCAACGTGGCCGCCGGCCCGCTGCAGCTCTCCGAGGTGCTGGTATTCCGCTCTCCGCGCATGATCGACATCGGCTCGATGATGCGTAACGCCGTGCCGGTGGACCTGCGCGGCGAGCCGGTGGAGTTCCTGTCCAGCGCCCGCTTCACCAATCTGGAGCTGACCGAGAGCCTCGAGCTGCCGATCGGCAAGCTCACGGACAAGCGCTCGGTGGACATCGTCTACTCCGCCAAGGACTGCCCGCCGGGCTCGCTGGGTTATGTCCAGAAGGACGGCGCGGTGAAGGGTGGCGCCGGAGACGGTGAGGGGGTCGAAATCCAGTACTGCCACAAGGGGAACGCGCTCAGCCTGTTCCCGGCCACCTACACCTACATGGTCGCCAAGGTGGTGGACCCGAACGCCCTGCACTGGGACGTGAAGCTGCGCGAGTTCGTCACCGGTCCGCTGGAGACGGTGATCTATTACCAGCTGGGCGGCTTCGTGCCCGACTTCAACCGCAACGGCACCGACGACCTGATCGACATCCGCACCGGCACCTCGCGGGATGAGGACGGCAATGGCGTGCCGGACGAGGTCCGGGCCGAGGGCAGACGGTAGAAGTTGGCCTTCGTAGGGGCGCAGCATGCTGCGCCCGGCGATTGGACTTCGGTAGGGGCGCAGCATGCTGCGCCCCTACGTCCCTCCACCCTACGGCAACCCCAGAGCGGCCTCGGGGGAGACCACCAGAACGCTGCACGGCGCCTTGCGGGCGACTGTCGAGGCGACGCTCCCCAGCATCAGCCGGTCCATCCCGCCACGTCCATGGGTCCCCAGCACCACGAGGTCGGCCGGCCGTTCCTGCAGCTCGCGGAGGATCTCCATGCGGGGCTCTCCCTGGACAACGGTGGTTCCTACCTGAAAGGGGGCCTCGGGGCGGTTGTCGAGGACGAACCGCTGCAGCTCCTCGATGGCAACGCTCTCGACCTGCTCCAGAGGGATTCCGCCGGTGCGCTGCCGGACTTCGAGAGCATCCAAGAAGCTCAGCGCGTACATCACCGCAGCTGGATGTCCGCCGCCTCTCCCGCCAGTTGGGCGATGAGGTGCAACCCGTCGCGGAAGGCCTCTCCGGAGAGCGGTGAAAGGTCGACCGGGGCCAGCACCCGCCGCGGCGGCACCGGCAGCTCGCCACGCACGATCAGGACCGGGCAGGAGGCCTTACGCAGGATGCGGTCCGCTGTCGAGCCGAGCAGCTCGGCGGAGAGCGGTCCGCATTCGGTGGCGCCGACGACGATCAGGTCGGCCCCGGTCTGGTGGGCGGTCTCGGTGAGGATCCGGTAGGCGGCTCCCGTCCGGACCTCGGAGCCGGCCAGCTCGGATGCCGCGAGGCCGAGCCTCTCGATCTGGCCAGTCAGGCTCTCCTGGTTCCGGGCGATCAGCTCGCCATTGAGCGCCAGCCCGGCCCCCATGTCGAAACCGACGGGCAGCGGCTCGAGAGGAGCCGCGTGGACCAGGTAGACCCGGGCACCCGCCGCGCGGGCCACGGCGAGCCCGGCGCGCACGACCTGATCGCTCTCCTCGCCGAGCGAGGTGCCGATCAGCACGGTGCGAAGCGGACGGTACGAACGGGCCTGCGGAGTCGGATGGTTCTGGATGGTCATGGGCTCTCCTCCCTGGGGAGGACTCTATCCGCATCTCCGTAGGCATGCGAGCGCCCCCCCTCAGGGACGGCTCAGAAGCCCCTCAGGCGCGCTTCAGGCGGTCGGGATAGGTCTTGCGGAGCTTCTCGACCTTGGGCGCGGCGGTGTAGGCGATGTACGGCTGCCGGGGGTTCCGCGCCGCGTAGTCCTGATGGTAGGTCTCGGCTTCGTAGAACGTCTCCAGCGGCACCACCTCGGTGACGATCGGGGCGTCGAAGACTCCGGCCTCGTTGAGCTGCCGGACGTAGGCCTCGGCAACGCGCTGCTGCTCCTCGTCCGCGGTGAAGATGGCTGAGCGGTACTGCCGGCCGCGGTCGGCCCCCTGGCGGTTGAGCTGGGTGGGGTCGTGCGCCACGGAGAAGAACACCTTGAGCAGCTGCCCGAAGGTCGCCCGGGAGGGGTCGAAGCGCACCTCGATCACCTCGGCGTGGTCGGTCGTCCCCGAGCACACCGCATCGTACTCGGCCGTCTCGGCGGTGCCGCCCGAGTAGCCCGAGCGGACCGAGAGGACGCCGTCGAACTCCTTGAACACGGCTTCGACGCACCAGAAGCAGCCCCCGGCCAGGACGGCGGTCCGCTCCCCCGTGGCCGGCGCGGTGTCGAACTCCGGGTCGGGGAACTGGTGCGGTTTCACGCGGGGAATGTCACAACTCTGATCCATCGTGTTGGCTCCTCGCCGCGGTCGGAGAAAGCCGCCGCGGCTTCTCCATCTTACGCGAGCCGGGAGGCCGCCGGTTTTCACACGGACGGCTCGATCTTCACCTTCCTCTTGCGGATGTCCCACGGGTTCGTCGCGCCCCGGGGGGGATGGGGCGCGAAATGGATTCGTCCCTTATCATTGCTGCAGGAGGAGCACCCATGATGAGAGCCGCCCGCACAGTTTTTCTATTGACCTTCACCCTCTCCCTCGCCGCTTCGGGGGCCCGGGCACAGAATCCGGTGGGGGGTGAGATCCTGGTCAACACGAGGCTTCCAGGATCGCAGCAGGGCGCCGACGTAGCCACCGGACCGGATGGCCGCTTCGTGGTGGTCTGGCAGGACGGGCTTCGGTTCCCCCCCGAGCAGGGGCCGGTCTCCGTGAAGGCGCGGCTCTTCGACGCGGCGGGGCAACCGCGCGGCGAGGAGATCCTGGTCGCCCGGCACAGGCCCACCTATTGGGCGAGAGCCTCGGTGGGCATGGCCGCGGATGGCAGCTTCGTCGTGGTCTGGCGCGGCAGCCTGGAGGAGCCGGAAGCCGGCTTCGGCCGGCGCTTCGACGCCAACGGCCGCGGGGTCGGCCCGCGCTTCCGCCTGACCCGGAGCACCGCGCCCGGCCAGGAGGAGCCGGACGTGGCCATGGCCCCCGATGGCAGCTTCGTGGCGGTCTGGACCCAGGCGGTCGAGGGGGAATCCGAGGTGAACACCGACGTCTACTTCCGTCGCTTCGCCCCCAACGGCCGGCCGCGCGGCCCCGAAGCCGTTGCCATCGACGGCAATGATGAGCAGAGTGGAGCCAAGGTCGCCATCCGGCCGGACGGGAGCTTCGTGGTCGCCGGCCATGACTACAACGGGGAGGGGCTGTTCTTCGACATCGTGGCGCGGCTCTTCTCCCGCAACGGAGCTCCGCTCAGCGAACAGCTCGAGGTGAACGACGGCCCCATCAGGGAGACGAGCCAGTCCGATCCCGACATCGCGGCCGCCGCGGATGGGAGCTTCGCGATCGCCTGGACGGACCGCGTGGCCGACTTCGAGAGGGGCCGGCCGGGCCTGGAGACCGGTAACGACTACATCGGGGTCGCGGCCCGGTTCTACGCCGCCGACGGAACCCCGAAGGGGACGACGCGCCTGGTCAACACCTTTCTCCCCGAAACGCAGGGAGACCCGGCGCTCGCCGCGATTCCGGGTGGCGGCTTCCGCATCGCCTGGACGAGCAGAGGTCAGGACGGCGACGGCGACGGTATCTTCAGTCAGGTCTACGGAGCGGATGGTGAGCCGCTGCTCCCCCGGGAGCGCCCGGTCCATCTCGAAAGGACCGGCCATCAGTACGGCCCCGCTCTCGCCATCGCTCCGAATGGAAAGGGGGCGATCGTCTGGATCGACACCGAGCCCGGGCAGCCCAGGGAGACCGACGTCGTCGCCCGCCGCATCGGCCGCTCGGGCTCCTGACCCCGCCGGGCGAAGGGGCCGCGGATCGGATAATCTCCGTCCGACGGCCCCGCGCCCATCCTTTCTCCTATCCCATGGACCTTTTTCAACTCACTCGTGCGCTGATCGACATCGACTCGGTCACCGGGCGCGAGCGCGCTGTGGGCGACTTCCTGTTTTCCTACCTCGAGGACCTCGCGGCGCGCACCGGCGGGACGGTGGAGCGGATGCCGGTCGCGGAGGACCGCTTCAACCTGTTCGCCTCCTGGGGGGAGCCGGTGGTGGTCCTGTCGACCCACATGGACACGGTCCCCCCCTTCTTCCCCTCCTCCGAGGACGCGGAGCACATCCATGGCCGCGGCGCCTGCGACACCAAGGGGGGGATCGCCGCGATGATCAAGGCGCTGGAGGAGCTGACCGCCGCCGGCAACGACTTCGGACAGGGCTTCGGGCTCCTCCTGGTGGTCGGCGAGGAGACCGACAGCATCGGCGCTCAGGTCGCGAATCGGAATCCGCGCGGCGCCCAGTTCCTGATCAATGGCGAGCCGACCGAGAACCAGTTGGCGCTCGGCTCCAAGGGGGCGCTCTACCTGGCCATGGAGGCAGAGGGGCGCGCCGCCCACTCCGCCTATCCCGAGCTCGGCGCCTCGGCGATCGACCGGCTCCTGGAGGCCATTTCCCGGCTTCGCGAGGTGCCGCTGCCCTCCGATCCGATCCTCGGCGACACCACCCTCAACGTCGGCACCCTCTCCGGCGGGCGGGCCGCCAACGTGATCGCCGACCAGGCCCGCGCCGAGGTCATGCTGCGTACGGTGGGGGACACTGCGGAGCTTCGTGCCGCTCTCCAGGCCGCCGTCGATTCGGTCGCCGGCATGCGGATCGCCGAGCAGCGCGAGACCCGCGCCATGCGCCTCGGGTCGCTTCCCGGGTTCGCGACGACAATCGTGAAGTACACCACCGACATCCCGCGGCTCGGCGCCTGGGGCGAGCCGTTCCTGCTCGGGCCGGGGACGATCCACGTCGCCCATACCCCTGGAGAGCGGGTCCTCAAGCGGGAGCTGACCGCCGTCGTCGGCCTCTACCGGGATCTGGTTCGGGGCTTGCAAAGCCGCACGCCCGGAGATATGTAGCGGGGCCGGAGGGCTCCGAAGAACTCATGGACAAGAAGATCGAGGTCGGCATCCTGGGCGCCACCGGAACGGTGGGGCAGCGCTTCCTGCAACTGCTGGAGGACCACCCCTGGTTCACCGCCACCTGGCTGGGGGCGAGCGACCGCAGCGCGGGCAAGCGCTACCGCGACGCCATGTCGTGGCAGCTCGAAGGGGCGCCGCCGGAGCGCGCGGCGGAGCTGACGGTCGAGGAGTGTGTGCCCGGGCGCGGCCCGCGGCTCGTCTTCTCCTCGATGGCGTCGAACCTCGCCGGTGACATCGAGCGCGAGTTCGCCCAGGCCGGCCACATCGTGGTCTCCAACTCCGGCCACTACCGGATGGCTCCGGACGTGCCGCTGCTGGTCCCTGAGATCAATCCGGAGCACCTGGGGCTGCTCCCGGTCCAGCGGCGGGAGCGCGGCTGGACCGGCGCCATCGTGACCAACCCGAACTGCGCGGCGGTCACCCTGGTGATGGCCCTGGCGCCGCTGAAGCCGTTCGGGCTGAAGCGCGTGCTGGTGACCACGCTGCAGGCGGTCTCCGGCGCCGGCTACCCCGGCGTGCCGTCGCTCGATGCCCTCGGCAACGTCATCCCCTACATCGGCGGCGAGGAGGAGAAGGTCGAGTCCGAGCCGCAGAAGATCCTGGGTGATCTGGAAAATGACACGGTCCGCCATCTCCCGATGGTGGTCAGCGCCACCTGCACGCGGGTGCCGGCGATCGACGGCCATCTGGCGACGGTGAGCCTGGAATTCGAGCGCAAGCCCGGGCGCGAGGAGATCCTGGAGGCCTTGGCCGGGTTCCGTGGCCTCCCGCAGGAGCGTGGGCTTCCGTCGGCGCCGCGCCGCCCGGTCCACGTGCTCGACGCGCCCGACCGGCCGCAGACCCGCAAGGACGCCAACCTGGAGCGCGGCATGGCCGCCTCGGTCGGCCGCCTCCGCGAGTGCCCGCTCCTCCACTGGAAGCTGGTGGCGCTCTCCCACAACACCCTGCGTGGCGCGGCGGGGGCGGCTCTGCTCAACGCCGAGCTGATGTATTCCGAAGGGCTGCTCGACGCATGATCGTGATGAAATTCGGTGGCAGCTCGGTCGATTCCCCCGAGTCGATCGAGCGGGTGGTGGGGATCGTCCGCAGCCTTCTGCGCCGGCGGCCGGTGGTGGTGGTGTCGGCCATGTCAAAGACGACGCGGCGCCTGCTGCGCTGCGCGGACGCCGCGGCGGCCGGCGATCTCGACCTGCCGAAGGCCTACTCCATCCTTCGCGAGCTGCGCGACTTCCACGAATTCGTGGCGCACGCGGTGGTCGAGCCCGCGGGGCACTCGGTGCTGGAAGCCATGCTCGAGCGCTACTTCAGCCAGCTGCGGCAGCAGATCGACTTCGTCGCCAAGGCCGGGCGGCTGTCGGCCCAGGCCGCCGACGCGGTGGCCGG
>WUUC01182168.1_pt1 | contig 29846 bp, 24 predicted proteins | sample 6278441 | NCBI WGS metagenome assembly WUUC01 (sample SAMN13675441, study PRJNA597444) | soil metagenome | isolation source: soil | place: USA: Washington | collected 2017-10 | reverse complement strand
TCATTCGTGATTGTGAGGTAGCCGGCGGCAACCTTCGCGCCTTCCGGAGTCGCCCGTGACCACGGGCTCGCGACAGTGATGTCACCCGCCTTGAGGGGGCCCTCGGCCGCCGAAGCCTGCGTTATCACGAGACTAATCATCAGCAGGACGCACAAGGCTCGGCACATATGAAGCATGAGGGGCTACTCCTTTTCGCCGCCGCTCGCCGTCTGGCAAGCCTTGCCAAGAACGCAAGCTCACCGCTAGAACCGAAGCTGCAACCGCGAAAATGCGCGGTTGGAAACGGCGCCGTCGCGGGCCATATAGAGGCTTGGTGGGGGATCGTCTAACGGTAGGACAGCGGACTCTGACTCCGCCAGTCTAGGTTCGAATCCTAGTCCCCCAGCCATCGCCCCGCGCCCGTGCCGAGATCTCCCAAGAAGAGCAATTTTCCCGTCAGCCAGATCCGCCGCTATCTCGAGCCCGGTCCGATCGTGCTCGTCTCTTCGCGCTGGAAGGACGAGACCAACATCATGACCATGGGCTGGCATACGGTCATGGAGTTCACGCCCTCCTTAGTGGGATGCATCATTTCGGAGGGTAACCACAGCTTCGATCTCATTCGTGGGAGCGGCGAGTGCGTCATCAATCTGCCGACCACAACACTGACCGATATTGTGGTCGGAATCGGCAACAGTTCCGGCGCGGAGATCGACAAGTTTCAAGAGTTCGGGCTAAGGCCAGTGTCTGCGAAGAAAGTCGGCGCACCGCTCATCGGTGAATGCCATGCTAGTTTCGAGTGCCGCATCCACGACGACTCACTGATCGACCGCTACAATTTCTTCATTCTCGAAGTCGTGCACGCGCATGTGGCGACATCGCCGAAGCATCCCGAAACGCTTCACTATACGGGGAACGGCGCATTCATGGTTTCCGGCAAGATCATCAGCCGCCGCTCGCGCTTCGAGCCGGACAGATTATAGAGAATTGAATAGTGAAGAAGCCTGGCTTGGAGGGTACCGCCAAGCTCCCTCACCCCCCTCAAATGGTGCACCGACCGCCGTCGGAGAGATCGCGAGCCGGTGAAGTTCTGGCCACACAAACTCAGCACGCCGCATGGTGTTCCGAAGGGTTCCATAAAAACTTTGTACGGTGCCGAACACTTAGGTCGGTAAGGAACGTTCGCTGGCAGGTCCGCTGCCCTCGTTGTAGGAACAAGCGTGAGACGATGCGAGCTTGTTCCGCCCTCGCTGGCCACGACTGCTCCTGCTAGGTTCCGGCCGTCCCATTCCTGTCAATCCTTACGATGAGTTTTCCGCGATGATGAATACGCGCCGCCGGGTCCTCGGTTTGATTGCCGCGCTCGCCGGAGCATCGCGGTTCGCCTCGTTCCCCAGCACGGCGCTCGCAGCCAAGAAGGACTGTTTCGGCTCGAAGAGCTTCGGGCCGTGGAAGGGCATCGCGACCGATACCCAGGCGGGCGCAAGCATCGGTCAGATCCAATTCGAAGCCCCGTGCGACCTTCGCGCCGAAATGCAAGTCGCCCCGAGCTACGACGCAAAGCTCGTAATCTACGGCAATCCGGACACGGCGAAGCTGCCGAACGACTTTCTCATCAAGCCCGAAAATCGTCTCATCGCACGCGACGAGGGCGGGAAAGCTGTCGTGGACGAGCCCCTCTGCGGCGCATGCACGGAGATCCGGGACGACAAAGTTTCGGTCGTCCTGCCGCTCGCAGTGGCGCCGCTGCTTCGCGAGGGCGCGTCCGCGGAGATCGCCGTGAAGCTCGAAGGGAAGGGCGAGTGCCGCTTCAAGCTGGACTGCGTCAATCTCCGCAGCGCCTTGGATTGGGCATCAAAGAGCCGCGACGAACTCGCGCGCGCCGCCGGTGACAAGAAATGCACCCCTCCCCCAGAAGGCTGTTTCATCACCGCGGCGTGCTGCGAAGTCTTGGGGCTAGGCGAGAATTGCTTCGAGCTCACTTCCTTGCGCCGCTACCGCGATTCCGTTCTCGCCGCCACGCCGAGCGGGCGAGAGGCGATTTCAGACTATTACCGCGTGGCCCCGGAACTGCTCGCGCGCATGGGCCCGGATCGGCATCGACTGCTGCAGCTTTACGCAACATACATTCTGCCGAGCGCGGTTGCCGCGTCCCTCCGCCTCAATTGCCTCGCCCATCGCCTCTATTCGAGCATGATGGACAAGCTGATAAGGGAACTCGGCCTACCGACCGAAGAAAAACCCGCTTTTCGGCACTGTGACGGCGATATCACTGTCAAGCAGAAGTCGTCGCTTCGCCGCAATCAGGCCCCAGTCGCTAATTAGCCTCCCCGCTCAAGGGAAAGTGCCGGGCCCACCATGGGCTCGTCCAAGAAACATGAATTCCGGCAGTGCTTTGCGGCCGGTGCTCATGAAGCGGGGGGTGCCGAAACCAGCTTCGTCCACCCCAGAAGTTGCTGGGCGCATCGCATTTTGTGCGTTGCGCGGAAGGAGGTTTTGCGATCGCGCTCCTTGAGCGCGGCCGTGTGAGAGTAGGCACACGCGCAGGGAGAAGTACTCCTCCCGCGCCAGTATGAGTAGCGGTCGATGGCCCATTTCTCGCTGCCTCGTGATGCGGAGTTTGGATCCGCGGCGTTTGCCGCCCCGTGTCGCCCTCCGATTCTGACGCATGAGCCGCTAATTGGGCCGCTCGCCGCTACCAAGCCCGCAGCGCTGCCGGCGCCGGCGAAGCTTCCGGCACCGATACTGACGATACCGGCAAAGTTGCCGCAAACGCTTTCTGCCCGGCTCGCCGCACTTGCACCTTTGGATAGGAGCCTCTCCTCATTTCTCAATCGCCTCGAAGGTTCGGCCGCATCGGACGATGCCGAGCCCGTGCGTTTCGAGTCCACACCCCTCCCCGCGCTGCCTATCGATGCTCACGGCAGCAGCCCCTTCACTCCAGTCGAAGTCCGGGAGCTCGCTCAACAGTTTCAGCGACGTCAGCGGCAAACCACCATGCTCGTCGTGGGCTGCGTCGCAATTTGCTCTGCGCTGACGGTGCTCGCGCTTGTCACGCTCATTGCCTTTTCATCGCCATTGGCTGGTCCCGACGGCGAAGCAGAGCAGTCTGCGTCCATCATTTGGAAAGTAATGCCTGCTCAACTGCGTGTCGCACTTGGCGCAGCGCCAGGAGAGTCTCCGAAGCAAGAGCTGGGGGAGAGCCCGGCAGAGAAGATCCTCGCTAGTCCGTGAGACTGGCTGGAGGGGGCCGCAGTCGCTTCACCGAGGGACAAATCGGGGGGATCGGCGACTGCGGCCCGATCCCCCTTCGCAATCGGAAATCGGCCGTCGGTCAGACGATATGGCGTCGCCTCATCTCGCTGAGAACGAGATCGGCAAGAGTGTCCGGTGTCGCTTCGCTTGTCCTCAATGAGAGCTCCGGCTTCTCGGGCGCTTCGTAGTCCGAATCGATGCCGGTGAAGTGGGTGATCAGTCCCGCCCGAGCCTTGCGATAGAGGCCCTTCGGATCGCGCGCTTCGCAGACTTCCAAGGGCGTGTCGACGAAGATCTCGACGAACTCGCCTTGCGCGAACAGCTCCCGAGCCATGCGGCGCTCGGAGCGGAACGGCGAGATGAATGACACCATCACGATGAGGCCGGACTCGACGAACAATTTGGCGGTTTCTGCGACGCGGCGAATGTTCTCCACCCGGTCGGCATCGGTAAAGCCGAGGTCCTTGTTGAGGCCGTGCCGGATGTTGTCGCCGTCGAGCACGTAAGTGTGCCGCCCGAGCGCATGCAGTCGCTTTTCGAGCATATTGGCGATGGTGGACTTGCCGGAGCCGGACAAACCGGTGAACCAAAGCACGCAGGGCTTTTGCCCCTTCAGCCCTGCGCGCGCCGACTTATCGATCGAAAGCTCCTGCCATTGGATGTTGGTGGCGCGTCGCAACGCAAACTCGATCATGCCCGCGGCGACGGTGGCGTTGGTGAAACGGTCGATCAGGATGAAGCTTCCCGTCTCGGAATTCTCGGAATAGGGATCGAACACGAGCGACTTGACCGTACTCAGATTGCAGGTGCCGACCTCGTTCATCTCGAGCGTCTTGCCGGCGACATGCTCAAGATTGTCGACATTGAGCTTGTATTTGAGACTGGAGATTGTGGCTGTTGTCGTTTGATAACCGGATTTCAGCGTGTAAGCCCGGCCCGGAAGCATCGGCTCCTCGTCGAACCAGATGATCTTGGCCGCAATCTGATCGGCAACGGACGGCGCCGCTTCGGCCGCGACGAGCACATCTCCGCGGCTGACATCCACCTCCTCCGCAAAGGTCAGGGTCACGGCATCGCCCCGCCGGGCGACATCAAGGTCGCCGCCAGCTGCGACGATGCGCGCGATGTGCACCCTTTTTCCCGAAGGCTGGATGACGACTTCATCGCCCGGGCGCACCGAGCCGCCGACCACCGTGCCGGCATAACCGCGAAAATCGAGATGCGGGCGATTGACCCATTGCACGGGGAAGCGGAATGGCTGGTCCTGCCGGTCTGCGGCGACCTCAACCGTCTCCAAATGCCCGAGCAAGGTTGGCCCGTGATGCCAGTGCATTTCCGGGCTCGGCTTCAGCACGTTGTCGCCTTTGAGCGCCGAGACGGGAATGCAGGTGATCGCCTCGAAGCCGAGAGGGCCCGAGAAGCTGACAAAATCGTCAGCGATCTCTCCGAACCGGTCTTGGCTGAACTCGATCAGGTCCATCTTGTTGATAGCGAGTGCGATCTTGCGGATACCGAGCAAAGACAAGATGCAGGCATGCCGTCTTGTCTGGGTGAGAACACCGCTCCTCGCATCCACCAGCAGAACCGCGAAGTCGCAATTCGAGGCGCCGGTCGCCATGTTGCGCGTGTATTGAACATGGCCCGGCGTATCGGCGACGATGAATTTGCGGCGCGGCGTGGAAAAATAGCGATAGGCAACGTCGATCGTGATCTTCTGCTCGCGTTCGGCCTGTAGCCCGTCGACAAGCAGCGCAAGGTCGAGAGCGCCGCTTCCGCCCGGCCGCTTCGACTCTCGCTCGGCGCCCTTGACCAGATCCTCATAGACCTGCGCCGAATCGTACAGCAGTCGCCCGATCAGCGTGCTCTTGCCGTCATCGACGCTGCCGCAGGTGAGGAAGCGCAACAGACCCTTCTTTTCCTCGGCGGCAAGGCGCTCCTGGAGCCGTACCTCCGCGCTTGCCCTCGCAGGTTCGACCAGGCTGAGACGCGTCATCAGAAATAGCCCTCTTGCTTCTTCTTCTCCATCGACGCGGTCTGATCGTGATCGATCACGCGCCCCTGCCGTTCCGAGGATCGCGCAGTCACGAGCTCATCGATGATTTCGGGCACGGTTGTGGCATTGGATTCAATCGCACCGGATAGCGGATAGCAGCCGAGCGTGCGGAAGCGCACGCGGCGCGACGTCGGCTTTTCCCCGTTGTCGAGCGGCAGACGATCGTCGTCCACCATGATCAGCGCTCCGCCGCGTTCGACCACGGGACGTTCGGCCGCGAAATAAAGCGGCACGACGGGAATGTCCTCCAGATAGATGTACGTCCAGACGTCGAGCTCGGTCCAGTTCGACAACGGAAAGACCCGCATGCTCTCGCCGGGCTTCACTTGCGTGTTGGCGAGGTGCCAGAGCTCGGGGCGTTGCCGTTTTGGGTCCCAATTATGCGACGCATTGCGGAAGGAAAAGATCCGCTCCTTCGCCCGCGACTTTTCCTCGTCGCGCCTTGCTCCGCCGAAGGCGGCATCAAAGCCATGCTTCTCAAGCGCCTGCTTGAGAGCCTGCGTCTTCATGATGTCGGTATAGAGCGCACTTCCATGTGTGATCGGAGAGATGCCGTCGCGCACGCCCTGATCGTTCGTATGAACCATAAGGTCGAACCCAAGCCTTCGCGCCTCGCGATCGCGAAAGGCGATCATGTCGCGGAACTTCCAGGTCGTATCGACGTGCAGAAGCGGGAATGGCGGCTTCGCCGGATGGAACGCCTTCAAGGCAAGATGGACCATCACCGAAGAGTCCTTGCCGATTGAATACAGCATGACAGGGTGGCGGAACTCGGCCACGACCTCGCGGATGATCTGGATGCTCTCCGCTTCCAGCTGGCGCAAATAGGTGGAGAGTCTGTGCTTCATGTGGTAGCGCCCGTGCCGTTGTCTTAGCTCGCCTTTACCACCCCAACTCGCCCGGGACAAACCGGATAAGGCACTCCGAAGGAGACCGCCCTTTTTTGCCCAAAATAGGCTGAGATGTTAGAGCCGTCCGTAAACTTCGAAGGGCGGGACGGGCGTCTTCATGAACGATCAAATGTTGTTTCGACCGGATGCCGAGGTCGCGCGGGCCCGCTTGCCAGACATTTCGGAGCTGCGCATCGGGATCATCGGCCTCGGCTATGTCGGCCTGCCCCTCGCCGTCTATATGGCGCGGCATTTTCCGGTCATGGGCTTCGACATCAACAAGAGCCGCGTTGCAGAGCTTTCCGACCGAAAGGACCGCACCGGCGAGGCCACTGAGGAGGAATTCGCCGCAGCGTGCGACCTCTCCTTCAGCGACAGCATCGACGCGCTTGGCGATTGCAATTTCTACATCGTCACGGTGCCGACACCAATCGACGTCGCAAAACGGCCGGATCTGACCGCACTCATGGGTGCGAGCGAGGCGGTGGGCAGCGTGCTCTCTCCCGGCAACGTCGTTGTCTATGAATCGACGGTCTATCCGGGCGCCACGGAAGAAATCTGCGTGCCCATTCTCGAACAGGCATCCGGCCTCACCTTCAACCGCGATTTCTTCGCGGGCTATTCGCCGGAGCGCATCAATCCGGGCGACCTTCAGCACCGCGTGCCGAGCATCGTCAAGGTCACTTCCGGATCGACGCCGGAAGCTGCCGAGCTCGTCGACCACGTCTATGGCAGCGTTATTACCGCTGGCACGCACAGAGCAAGCTCGATCCGCGTGGCAGAGGCGGCGAAAGTCATCGAGAACATTCAGCGCGACGTGAACATCGCCCTCGTGAACGAGCTGGCGATGCTGTTCAAGGAGCTTGGTCTCGACACGAGGGAAGTGCTTGCAGCCGCCGGAACGAAGTGGAATTTCCACCCCTACCGCCCGGGACTCGTGGGCGGTCACTGCATCGGCGTCGATCCCTATTATCTGACGCACAAAGCCCAATCCATCGGCTTCCATCCCGAGATGATCCTTGCCGGCCGCCGCATCAATGACGGCATGGCGGGTCACGTGGCCCGTGATGTCATCAAGGAGATGCTTCGGCGCAAGCTGAAGATGGATGGTGCCAAGGTTCTGGTGATGGGCTTTACCTTCAAGGAGAATATCCCCGACACGCGTAACACAAAGGTGGCCGAGCTCGTGCGCGAGCTGAGCGGATTTTTGGAAGTTGTCGTGTACGATCCGATCGCCGACCGCGAGGCGGCGGATGAGGAATACGGCGTCTCGATCGATCCTGAGCTCCCGAAAGAGCGTTTCGAAGCGATTATCCTAGCGGTGAAGCACCGTCAGATCCTGGATCTCGGCCGTGCGCACTTGGAGCGGATGCTAGAGCCAGGTGGGCTGATCTACGACATTGTCGGCGTCCTTCCGCCGGATCAGAGCGACGCTAGTATCTAAGGTGCCGGCGCGCCGCGAAGACCGGGCGGGCTATGCCGGCCCTACCCCAATAAGAGTCTCGGACCTAAGACCGGACGCGCGGCTTCTCTTCGACGCCGGCGCCCTTGCCGTTTTGTGACTTGGCCGCGGCTTCCGCCTTTCGCTCCTCTTGGAAGTAGCGATAAGCGCTGAGCGGAAGGAGCGCGAGATAGATGATCGATCCCACGAAGAGGGTGAGCGACGGATAAGTCAGCAGAAGCCCAATAAAGAGGGCCGCAAGAACGAAAACGGGCGGCACATATTCGCGCGCGATTCTCTGGCCGATCATCTTCCCGGAAAACGTCGGGACGCGGCTCACCATCAAAAGCGCGATTACCACGGTGTAAGCGAGCACGAGCGGCGTGAGAATCGGCAAGTGCAGGCCGAGATCCTGGGCGTAAATCGGCAGGAGCACGACGATGGCGCCGGCGGGTGCTGGAATGCCGACGAAATAGCCGCTCTTCCAGGCGGGCAGGTCGGCTCGATCGAGCGCCACATTGAAGCGGGCGAGCCGGAGCGCGGCGCAGACAGCAAAGATCAAGACGACGATCCAGCCCATGCTGCGCAGCTCGTCGAGCGCCCAATTGAAAATGATGATGGCGGGCGCCACGCCGAAATTGACGAAATCGGCAAGGGAATCGAGCTCGGCGCCGAAGCGCGATGACGCCTTTAAAAGCCGGGCGATGCGGCCGTCGATTCCGTCGAGAAAGGCGGCGAAGACGAGCGCCGCAATCGCGAGGTCCCAGCGATGCTCGATGGCCATGCGGATCGCCGTCAAGCCAGCGCAGAGCCCGAGCAAAGTGAAGATATTCGGCACAAGCACCCGGATGGGAACCTGCCCGCGGGCGAACATACGCTGGCCGGGACGGCGGCGTCGGTCGTCACTCTCAGGATCGAAGGGAGGAAACATGGAACGTCATACACTCCATGCCGGCAACGAGCCGCTAGACAGCTCCGCTATGTATGTTCGGCGGTTCAAGTTCCGCAAGGACCGTTTCACCACCGACGGCCGTCTGTCCCTCACTGACGAGAACCGTTGCGCGTTCCGGCAGATAGACATCGACACGGCTGCCGAAACGGATGAGTCCGATACGCTCGCCTGCCTCGACGCTATCGCCCTCTTTGACGAAAGTCACGATCCGCCGCGCGATGAGGCCAGCAATCAGAACAACGCCGATCAGCTCCTTTTCCGGCGTCTCGATGACAAGCGCCCGCCGCTCATTGTCTTCGCTTGCCTTGTCGAGCTCGGCATTCAGGAACTTTCCGGGCACATAGACGCTTTGCACGATCCGGCCGGTCACCGGCGAGCGGCAAATATGAACGTCGAGCACTGACAGAAAAACCGAGATGCGAGTCCGGGATGGTTCGTCGAAGCCGAGCTCCCTCGGACTAGCCGCGGGCCCGATGCTCGCGATTTTGCCATCGGCGCCAGAGACCACAATGCCGCGCCGCTCTGGCGTGATCCGCTCGGGATCGCGAAAGAAATAGGCGCAAGCCCCCGTGGCGACCAAGCTTAGCCAACCAAGCGGCGGCGCAATGAGGAACAGCACCAGCGTGGCCAACCCAAGGCCGATGATGAATTTGTGCCCGTCGGGGTGGATGGGGACGAGCCCACCCGCAATGCTGTCAAGAATGCCGTGGCGGTCTGACATGATTGGAAATCCCGCGATCTATTGACTGAGAAGGGCTTCTTCGTCGAGCCTCTCCGGGTCCCTTCCTTCCGGCTCCGAAGGGGCCTCGGTCGACTTCGCAAGCCGTTCCCGGGCTTCGTCCGCTTCGCGCTGCCTTGCCCAGAGACTCGCATAGAGGCCGCTTTTCGTAAGCAATTCGATATGCGTGCCCTGTTCGACGATCTCGCCGTGATCGAGGACGATAATGTTGTCGGCGTGCACTACCGTCGATAGGCGGTGTGCGATGACGAGGGTCGTGCGCTCCCGCGCCACCCGCTCGAGCGCGTCCTGAATTTCCTTCTCAGTATGGCTGTCGAGGGCGGATGTGGCCTCGTCCAGCATGAGGATCGGCGGCCCTTTTAGGATCGTGCGGGCGATCGCCACACGCTGCTTCTCGCCGCCCGACAGCTTCAAGCCACGCTCGCCCACAAGCGAGTCGTACCCTTGCGGCAAAGTCATGATGAAATCGTGGATCTGCGCAAGCCGTGCCGCTTCGCGCACTTCCGCTTCGCTCGCCTCGGGCCTCCCATAGCGGACGTTGTATTCGATCGTATCGTTGAAGAGCACGGTGTCCTGCGGAACCATGCCGATCGCCGCTCTGAGCGATTGCTGCGTCACCTCGCGAATATCCTGGCCGTCGATCAACACCTTGCCGCCGGAAAGGTCGTAAAAGCGGAACAGAATGCGGGATATTGTCGACTTCCCCGCCCCGGACGGGCCGACGATCGCCACCATTTTTCCGGCGGGCACGTCGAAGCTGATGTTTTTCAGGATCGGGCGCTCCGGATCATAGGCAAATGAGACGTTCTCGAAGCGGATCTCCCCCTTTTTAATTCTGAGGGGTCTCGCATCCGGCCGGTCTACGACCTCCGGCTTCTCATGCAGGAGCGCGAACATCGTCTCGATGTCGATGAGGCCCTGCTTGATCTCGCGATAGACCATGCCCATGAAATTGAGCGGCAGATAGAGCTGCATGAGAATGGTGTTGATCATCACGAAGTCGCCGACGGTGAGGGCGCCGCGCGCCACGTCGCGAGCGGCGAGCAACATGCAAGCGACCATGCCGAAGGTGAAGATCACCGCCTGGCCGGTGTTAAGCAGGCCGAGTGAAGAGTAGGTCTTGATCGCCGCTCTTTCGTAGCGCGCCATCGAACTGTCGAAACGCCGGCTCTCCAGCCCCTCATTGCCGAAATATTTTACGGTCTCGAAATTGAGGAGGCTGTCCACAGCCTTGGCGTGCGCCTCGGTGTCGGACTCGTTCATCTCACGGCGGATGATGATGCGCCGCTCGCTCGCCCAGAACGTGAACCAGACATAGAGGGCGACGGTGACGAGGACGACGACCACATAGATCCAGCCGAAATAATAGGCCACGAGCCCCGAGATCATCAGCAGCTCGACCGCTGTCGGGATCGAGTTCAAGACGGCCATGCGTACGATGGTATCGACACCCGTGACGCCACGCTCGATGAGGCGGTTCAATCCCCCGGTTCGGCGCTCAAGATGAAAGCGCAGCGAAAGCTCGTGCAGGTGGCGGAAGGTGCGGTTGGCGAGCTCGCGCACAGCATTTTGAGCCACGACCGTGAACCACACATCGCGAAATTGCGCGAAGAGGACCATCAGCACGCGCCCGGTCCCATAGGCAAGGATGAGGAAGATCGGGCTCGCGGCAAGACCGATGGCGGTGACCTCCTTGCCGGTTGCTTGGCCGGTGAGGAGATCGACGACGGCCTTGTAGGCGATCGGCACGCCGAGGGTCGCGATTTTGGCAAGGATGAGCGCGACGAGCGCCAGCACGACACGAAAGCGAAGGTCCGGCCGACCCGCGGGCCAGATATAGGGCGCGAGCTCCCGCAAGACGCCGATGTGCCCGGGCCGCGCGCGCAAGAGGACATCGCTGCGCGTCTGCGGCAGGAAGTCCTCGTTCAATCGGTCTTTTGTCGCTGGCCGGGGCCGGTCCTGCATCGGACGTCGTTATGATCGGATCTGCTTGACGGCAAAAAGGGGCAGCGCCAAGCGCCGCCCCCACGTCCCAAGCATAGTCTTCGTAAGCGCTTGTCTCAAGCGCGGGGGACTTGGACCCCTAGACCTTCGTCCAACATCAACCGCCCGGCGGCATGCGGAACTTTTGCTTCGGATAGATCCAGTGCGGATCTGGAATCTTTTTCGGGTTCTCGCGCACGATTGCGCGATAGCGCCAGCCGCCGCCATAAAAGTCTTCGGCGATATTCCAAAGCGTATCGCCCTTGCGCACCGTGTAAATGCGAGAACGCCGCCGTTTCGGCCGATCGATTTGCGCCGCGGCCGCGCCCTCAGCCGCGGCGGTCTTCGCTTCCGATCCAGACTTCGTCTGAGCGTCGGCGGAAGGCTTCGGAGTTGGAATAGGTGCGGGTGCGGGTGCCGGTGCTGCCGGAGCCGGAGTTTCTTGAGCCGCCGCCACCTCTTCCTTGGGCGGTACCGGTCTCTCGATCCTCTCCATGCCGATAGAGGCGCTCGCGACGACCGTGCTCGTTCCGGCCTTGAGCTGATCGGCACGGATCGTGTGTTGACCGGCATGCAGCTTTCGCGCCGCCTCGAAGGACCAGCTGCCGTCGTCCCCGACTGTCGCTTCGCCGAGCGGGTGATTATTGAGAAAGAGATTGACGCGCGCGCCGGGCTCGCCCGAGCCGGTCACGGCTACCTTTCCGCCCTCCTCCTCGCCCTCGTAGTAGTCGATGCTGCTGAAACTGACCTTCGGCTGCGAGACAGAAGGCTTCTCGCCGCCCGGAGTAGTCGCGGTGACTGTCGGCGGAGCCGGAGGCGCCGGCGCGGCCACCGGCGGCGGCGCGGCCGGTGCTGCCGCCGGAGGCGCGGCCGCTACAGCCTCACGGGTCTCCTCGGCCACCGCCGCCGGGGCCGGCGGATAGATGGGCTGCGGTTGCCGGCCGAGGTCCTGCGGCGCTGCCGCGACCTCCGGAGGAGGAACAGAGATTGCGGCTCCCCCTCGCGCTGGAGCTTGCGGAGAGTCGGCTTCCGGTGCGCTCGTCCCTGATTCAGCTGCAGCGACGTCGGCAGGTTTCCCGGCCGGCTGTTCTGACTCCGCGGCCGGAGCGCGCGGATAGGCGGGCTGCGGCTGGCGCGCGAGGCTCGGCGGCTCTGCAGGGACGACGGGTGGCGCGGCTACCGATGGCGGCGGCGCAGCGGGGAGTACCGGTTCCTCCACCGTAACGGCGCGTTCCGCGGCCGAAGGCTTAACCGCGGCGACCTCCGGCGCAGCCTCCACCGCCTTTCCCGGATAGACCGGAAGCGGCTGCGACGACAAATCGGCGGGTTCGGCCGCTGCGACAACAGCCGGCGCCGGCGCCTGGGGCGCGGGTGCTCCTTCGGGATAGACCGGCTGCAGCGGCACCACGGGAAGCTCGGGCGCTTGCGGCGCCGCCGCGGCGGTATCCCTCGAGGGCTCGGGCGCTGCTTCCTGTGGGTGTACGGGCTGCGGCTGCCGCGAGAGGTCGGCCGGCTCCGGAGTCACCGCAGCTGTTTGACCGGGCGGCTCCGGCGGATGCACCGGTTGAGGCTGCCGCGCGTGATCGGCAGGTTCGACCGCAGCCATCTGCTCCGGTTGCCCCGGCGGAACAACAGGCTGCGGTTGACGCGAGAGATCAGCAGGCTCGACGGCTCCGGCTTGGGCAGGCGCCTGCTCGGACGGATGGACCGGCTGCGGTTGCGAGGAGAGATCGGCGGGCGCGGGCGCAACACTGCCGGGAGCAGCGCTGCTCGGAGCGCCCTCAGGCGCCTCCCGTGCAGCAATCTCCGGAGCAGCCGGGGAAGGCTCCTTCTTTGCAACTTCAGGCGCGCGCCGCAGCGTAACGGAGGCGCGGCCGGCGATCATCCCCGCGCCCGCATCGAGCTTATCGACTCGCACGATGTGGTCGTTGTTGCCGAGCCTCTTTTCGGCTTCAAACGACCAGCTTCCATCGTTGCCGATCACGACTTCGCCAAGCGGAGCGTCGTCGAAGAAGAACTGCAGGGTGGCGCCGGGGTCACCAATACCCGAAAGGGTGATCTTTCCGCTGTCCGCACCGACATCCACATAGTCGACATGTTTGATCCTGACGGGCGGCTTCGGCCGCTCGGAGGGCGGGATCGCGGGCGCGGGAATAGCCTCCGGCGCGACTTGGGGCTCGGTCGCAGCAACCTCGGGAGCCTTTTCGGGCGTCGGTGTTTGCGGCTGCGCAGCTCCGGGCTGGGTTTGCTCGGCGGGCTTTGACGGCTCGGCCTGTTGCGCGGGCGGCTCCGCGGACGTCGGTCCGACGGCGACCTGCACGCCATGCTGCGCGGTGAGAGCGCGGGAGCCGTCTGGAGACAAGGCCTTCAGTGAAAGCGTATGGGCGCCGGCAGGCAGCGGCTTTTCGAGGACGATCGTCCAAGCGCCTTCGTCGTCGACCGTCGTCTGGGCAATCTCACTGCCGCCGCTTTCGAGTTTGATCGTCCAGCCCGGCTCGGCACGCCCGGCGATAACGCCCTCCCCCGTCGGCTCAATCCGAACGACATCGAAACTCGGAACCGAGGTCGGCTTCGGCGCTTCGGTCTTCTTGGCCTCGGACTGCGGCGCGGGCTTGCCGGGCCGCTCCCTTTGTTGGGCCGTCGGCGTCGGCTCGCTCGGTGCCGGAGGAGCGGCCTTCCGCTGATACTCATAGATGCCGCCCACAATGACGACGATTAGAACAACTGCCGCAGCAATCAGGCCGACAAGCTTGTCTTTACTCATGGCTCGAGTCCTCGGCGCTTTCTTCCCTGTCTTATTAGCTTCTCCCGGACCCGGTTAACGTGGCCCGCGGGCTAACCTATCGAATCGTTGCGGCCCGCGCCAAGCCGATAGATTCGCTCCTTTCCTTGACGCTTAACGGGGCCGATGCGAGATGGGGCCCATGCAAAAAACGGCTGATCTTCAAAATATTTGTGTGTATTGCGGCTCCGGCGCCGGCCTCAATACGGCCTATGCCAAGGCTGCCTCGGACTTCGGACAGATCCTCGCCGAGGAGGGCATTGGGCTCGTCTATGGCGGCGGCAGCCTCGGCCTTATGGGCGAGGTCTCTCGCTCCGTCATGCGCCATGGCGGTCGCGTGACCGGCATCATCCCCGCCTTCTTGAGCGAGCGCGAGCAGATGATGGTGGAGGCCCAGGAGCTGATCGTGGTGGAGAACATGCATCAGCGAAAGCATCTGATGTTCCTGAGGTCGGATGCGTTCGTAGCACTTCCGGGCGGGCTCGGCACGCTCGAGGAGTTCGTCGAGCAATTGACCTGGGCCCAGCTCGAACAGCATCAGAAGCCGGTGGTGCTCGCCAATATCGAAGGTTTCTGGGAGCCGCTGCTCGGTCTCTTCTCCAGGATGCAGGAGGAGACCTTCATCCGCCCCGGGCTGGAGTTGCACCTCGAAGTCGTCCCGAATGTCGAAGGCATCGTACCCGCGATCCGGCGCGGGCTCGTGGCGAGGTCGAAACTTGCGGAAGCGGAGGCGGAGGTCGAGGTGACGGCGAAGTACTGACCGACCCGCTCAAATCGCGCCGCTCGGCGGCGGGACGTCGGGTTGCGTCGGCAGCTCGGTGAGATTTTCGCAGAGCAACAGCCAATGATGGCGCCGCAAGGCCCAGTACAGCCGGTCGGGCTGCGGGAAATCGCGATCGGCAAAACATCCCGCTGCAATACCGATCATGCCGGGGAAGCCGTCGCCGCTAAAGAAGACGGTGACGCCGCAGGTCGGGCAGAATCGGTTCTCGATGAATCGCCCCGAGTCTGCCCGGCGCCCCCAGGCCTTGTGCTCCACGGCGATCGTGACAGCGTCTTCTGAATAAATGGCGGCATAAGTAAAGGCGCTGCCGCTCCGGCGCTGGCAATAGACGCAGCTGCAGGCATAGATCCGGTGCTCGCCACGCGCGGTCACCTTGAGGCTGCCGCAGAGGCACTCGGCGCGGCGCTCAGGCGACGAAGCGGACTCGCTCATCGTTCGGGCCCTCGGAGCTCAAGACGCCGGCGCACCGTCGCGCAGGAGCTTGTAATTGACGGAATCGAGGAGCGCTTCGAAGGAGGCGTCGACGATGTTCGGGGAGACGCCGACCGTGAACCAGCGCCGCCCCTCCCCGTCGCGGCTCTCGATCAGCACGCGGGTGGTCGCGTCCGTGCCGCCGCTCAAGACGCGCACGCGAAAGTCGACCAATTCGAGGTCGGAGATGAAGCCCTGATACCGGCCGAGATCCTTGCGTAGTGCGTTGTCGAGCGCATGCACGGGACCGTTCCCCTCGCCGACCGACAACACCGTCTCGCCGTCGATGCGCACTTTCACGGTCGCTTCCGATACCGTGACGAGGTCGCCGAGCGCGTTGTGCCGCCGCTCGACCATCACGCGGAAGGAATCCACGTCGAAAAATTGAGGAACGTTGCCCATGATGCGGCGTGCGAGCAGCTCGAATGAGGCGTCCGCCGCTTCATAGGCATAGCCCGCGGCCTCCCGCTCCTTCACCTCGTCGAGAAGTCTGCCGACGCGCGGATCGTCTTTCGGGATGGCGATACCGATGCGATCCAGCTCCGCAAGGATGTTGGACCGGCCGGCCTGATCGGAGACCAGCAACTTCCGCTGGTTGCCCACGGATTCCGGCGGCACATGCTCATAGGTGCGCGGGTTCTTCTGCACCGCGGAGACGTGAATGCCGCCTTTATGCGCGAAGGCGGACTCTCCGACATAGGGCGCGTTCCGGCTCGGCGCGCGGTTCAAAAGCTCATCCAGGATGCGCGACACGTGGGTGAGCGTCGTGAGCCTTTCCGGCGTGACGTCGGTCTCGAAGCGCTCCGCGTAAGAAGACTTCAGAAGCAGCGTCGGGATGATGGAGGTAAGGTTGGCGTTGCCGCAACGTTCACCGAGCCCGTTCAATGTTCCCTGGATCTGCCGTGCACCGGCGCGAACCGCCGCAAGCGAATTGGCAGTGCCGTTGTCGGTGTCGTTGTGGACGTGGATGCCAAGATGATCGCCGGGCACGTGCTTCACCACCTCGGCCACGATCGCCTCGACTTCCTCCGGCAGCGCACCGCCGTTCGTGTCGCAGAGCACGACCCAGCGAGCGCCAGCCTCATAGGCGGCTTTGGCGCAGGCGAGAGCGTAAGCGGGGTTGTCCTTGTAGCCGTCGAAGAAGTGCTCGCAGTCGAGCAAGGCCTCGCGCCCACTCGCGACGACCGCAGCGACCGACTCCTTGATGCCGGCGAGGTTCTCTTCGAGGCTCGTTCCAAGGGCGACATCCACGTGGAAGTCCCAGGTCTTGCCGACGAGGCATATGGCGTCTGCCTTCGCGGCGAGCACCGCCTGGAATCCGGGATCGTTGGCGATCGAGCGGCCAGGGCGCTTGGTCATGCCGAAGGCGGTGATTTTTGCCGGCCCTCGCTTCCGCTCCTGCAAGAAGAGCTTCGTGTCGGTCGGATTGGCGCCCGGATAACCGGCCTCGATGTAGTCGAGGCCAAGTCCCTCGAGTTGTTCGGCGAGCAGTGCCTTATCCTCGAGCGAGAAGTCGACTCCTTGTGTCTGCGCACCGTCACGCAACGTCGTGTCGTAAAGGTAAAGCCGCTCGCGTGTCATCGGGCGACCTCCCAAGTGGTGACGAGCTCGCCCGTCTTCGGGTCTTTGGCATCCTTAAGCTCGATGCCCATCGCCGCGAGTTCATCGCGGATGCGGTCCGCTTCGGCAAAGTTCTTCGCCTTTCGCGCCGCGTTTCGGGCAGCGATCAGCGAATCCACATCAGCGCTCGCTGCCGCTTGCTCCTGGCCGGCGCGAACGCGCTCGATCGCCTTTCGCTCTCCGGAGAACCCGAGGAAACCTAGCGCCGCGCGAAGTTCCGTCCATTTGCCTGTGCTGTGCAGTTCGTGCATCGCAGCGATGGCCTTCGGCGTGTTGAGATCGTCGGCGAGCGCCTCGAGGACAGGTTGTGAAACCGCAGCATCCTCGGCGCGACTCTCCACGTCCCCGTACCACTCCCACAGAGTCCGATGCGCCTCGTCGAGTGCGGCGAGGGTCCAATCGAGGGGCTGGCGGTAATGCGTTCTGAGCATGGCGAAGCGAAGCGCCTCGCCCGGCCAGGCATATCCGCCCCAGCCGTTGAGAAGGTCGCGGATGGTGACGAAATTGCCCAGGCTCTTCGCCATCTTCTCCCCTTCGACCTGCAGGAAGCCGTTGTGCAGCCAGTAGCGCGCCATGACGGGCGCGTCGAAGGCGCAACGCGATTGCGCGATCTCGTTCTCATGATGCGGGAAGACGAGATCGATACCCCCGCCGTGAATGTCGAAGGTCTCGCCAAGATGCTTCCAGGACATTGCAGAGCATTCGATGTGCCAGCCTGGACGTCCCGGCGTTGAGATTCCTGCGGGTGACGGCCAGGACGGCTCGCCCGGTTTCGACGGCTTCCACAGAACGAAATCCATCGGATCGCGCTTGAACGGCGCCACCTCGACGCGCGCGCCGGCGACCATCTCGTCGAGCGAACGGCCCGACAACTTGCCGTAATCCGGCATCGCCGCGACGTTGAAGAGGACATGGTCTTCGGCCACGTAGGCGCAGCCGTTGTGGACGATCTTCTCGATCATCGCCGTCATCTCGGCGATGTGCTCCGTCGCCCGGGGCTGGAGCGTCGGCGGCAAGCATCCGAGCGCCGCGACATCGGCGTGGAACTGCTTCTCCGTCTTCTCCGTCACGCGCCGGATCGCTTCGTTCAGCGGCAGGTCGGGATATTCTTCAGCGGCGCGCGCATTGATCTTGTCGTCGACGTCCGTGATGTTACGGACATAGGTGACGTGCTCGGCGCCATAGAGATGCCTGAGCAACCGGTAGAGCACGTCGAAGACGATCACCGGCCGGGCATTACCGATATGCGCAAAGTCATAGAGCGTGGGTCCGCAGACATAGAGGCGCACGTTGGCAGGATCGAAGGACTCGAAGAGCTCCTTCGTTCGGGTGAGCGTGTTGTAGAGCCTGAGCGTCACCTAAGCCTCTCGCCTTACGGCTGGCCGGCATTCGGTTCTTTTGGAGGGATTTAGAAAGGCAAGAACGACGCGGCCAGCTCTTTGCTAGCCCGGAATGATGCCGCAGAAAACGATAAGGATGGGTTGTTCTTGCGTCATTGCCGCCCGCTTATGGCCGCAAATAGAAACCCGGTCAAGGCGCTCATCTTATTGATGCCGCATTGACCCCTAAGCTCCATCCCGCATAATGCCCGAAACGGCGCATGGCCGTGCCGAAAAGTCCCGGGATTGACTCGGCGGAACCCGATTTGAACGCTCTCGACGAGCTTCGGCGCGCATGAAAACTCCCCTACTCTTCACGATTCTCTGCGGCTTTGCCGCCGCCGCGATCGCTACCGCGTTCGCGCAAGACGATCGGCAGATTCGCTGCATGCAGCTCGAACAAGAGCTTGCGAGCGTCAGAAGCGGCGGCGGTGGCGGAGCTTATCAACCGGGACTGGACCGCGCCTTGTCCGATGCGAAGCGCGTCTATAACGGCACCAGGGCGGCGATGGAGGATGCGGGTTGCTTCGAGCGCTTCTTCATTTTTGGCGGCGGGCTCGTACGGAATCCAAAATGCCTCAAGATGAATGCCCGCGCCGAAGATGCGCGGCGGCAACTCGAACAGTTTCAGGGCCAGCGTCAAGCCGGAGGGGCAGGTAGCCGGCGGCGTCAGGCGGACCTCATGGCGGCCCTCTCTCGCAACGGCTGCGGCAACCAATATCAGCAGGCGCGTCGCGAGCCGAGCGAGGGCGGAGGCGGCCTCTTCGGCTGGTTCGGGCGCGGCGGTCGCGACGAGGAGGAGATGCGGCCCCAAGAGCCCGTCTATCGCAGCATCGACCCGGGCGGCCGCTACCGTTCCGTATGCGTGCGGATGTGCGACGGCTTCTTCTTCCCGATCAGCTATTCGACCTATTCGAACCGCCTGTCCGAGGATGCCTCCATGTGCCAGTCGAATTGCGCGGCACCCGCGGAGCTTTACGTCTACCATAACCCCGGCGGCGACATCAGCCAGGCCATCTCGCTGAACGGCGCCCCCTATGCCTCCCTTCCGAACGCCTTCCGCTTCCGCAAGGAATATGTGAAGGGCTGCTCCTGCAAAGAGGCCGAATACAACCCGACAGAGATCGAAGCTGCCGGTAAGAAGGCGGAAGGGGCCCCGCCGCCGGCGAAGACGGCAGCGGCGCCGGCGAAGGCCCCTGCCCCGCAGCAGCCTCCGCCGAAGCTCAATCTCGACCTCTCCGAGAGCCCGGATGCTCCGGCTCCGCAAGCGCCGGACGCAGAAGCTGCACAGGCTCCGCAGGAATCAGCGCCCGCTCCTGACGCGCCGGTTGCAGCCGAGCCAGCGGAAGCGGCGGAACCCGCGGAACCTGCGGCAGAGCCTATGCCGGAAGGCGAAATGCCTCCGCAGCAATCGACGGTGACGAAGAGCAGGTCCGGCCAGTAGCGCCGGAGCTCATTTCAGGCGGCTTTTCCCCTCAGCCTCGCAATGGCGCGATTGCGCCCGATCAGCGGAAGGAGATGCTTCAGCTCCGGTCCGTGCTCCTTGCCCGTGAGGGCGAGGCGCAAGGGTTGAAACAGCGCCCTACCCTTCACCTCCGTCTCGCGCTTGATATCTGCCGACCAATGTTCCCAGGTCGTCACGTCCCAGGGCTCGGGCGGCAGCAGCTCTGCCGACCGCTCGCAAAGCGTCACATCGGCGATCACGGGATCGATCGGGCCCTTTACCACATGCCACCAATTGCCCGCCTCCTTCAGCACGGTGAGATTGCCACGCACTGCGTGCCAGAACGGCTCGCCGCCTTCGATGCCAAGCGTTTTGAGGCGCTCGGCGACCGCCTCGTAGGGAAGCATATGCAGGAGCCGCGCGTTCAAGGCCCGCAGCTCGTCCGGATCGAAGCGGGCGGGCGCGCGCGACAGCTTGCCGAACAAAAAATGGGCGACCAGCTTCTGCACATCAGCATGCGGCGCAATGGTGTCCGAAGTGCCGATCGTTGCGGCGTAACTCGCAACGGCAAGCGGCTCGAGTCCTTCCTCGCGCATGCCTTGCACGGAGATCGCGCGGTCCCGCTTCGACAGCGCCTGCCCGTCTGCTCCCACGAGCAGATTGTGATGCGCAAATGCCGGTGGTGTTGCTCCCAGCGCCTCGAACAACTGAATTTGCGGCGCCGTGTTGGCAACATGGTCCTCGCCGCGGATCACATGCGTGATGCCGAGGTCAATGTCGTCCACCACCGAGGGAAGGGTGTAGAGATAGGTCCCATCCGCACGCACAAGAACAGGATCCGACAGCGAGGCCGCATCAACATGCTGCTCGCCGCGCACGAGATCCTTCCAGACGACGTCGCGCGACTCCAGCAGGAATCGCCAATGGGGTTTTCGGCCCTCGGCTGCGAGTCTCGCGCGATCCTCGTCAGTCAGTTTCAGTGCGGCACGGTCATAGACCGGCGGCCTTCCCCGGGCGAGCTGACGCTTCCGTTTCAGCTCGAGCTCGTCGGGGGTTTCATAGGCGGGGTAGAGCCTCCCGATTGTTTTCAGCTTCTCGACCGCCGCGTCGTAGAGCGGGAAACGCTGCGACTGGCGCAACTCCTCCGCCCAGGCGAGGCCGAGCCAAGCAAGATCCTCGCGAATGCCGTCGGCGAATTCCTCCGTCGACCGTTCGGCGTCCGTATCGTCCAGCCGGAGGATGAAGCGCCCCCCCTTCTGCCGGGCAAACATCCAGTTCATGAGCGCCGTCCGGACATTGCCGGCATGCAGCCGTCCGGTCGGGCTCGGCGCAAAACGAACTGTGACACTCATCTCAAAGCTTCTCTCGAAACTTGTTGGTGATGGGGTAGCGGCGGTCGCGGCCGAAGTTTCTGGCGGTGATCTTCACGCCGGGCGCCGCCTGCCTTCTCTTATACTCGGCGAGATAGAGCATCTTCTCCACCTTCTTCACCAGATCGGGCGCATGTCCGCGGGCAACGATGTCCTCAATCGGCATTTCGCGCTCGACAAGGCAGTTCAGAATGTCATCGAGGACATCGTATGGCGGGAGCGTGTCCTGATCGCGCTGGTTGGCCTTCAGCTCCGCGGTCGGCGCCTTAGTGAGTATGTTCTCCGGGATGACGCGCCCTTCCGGGCCGAGGCAGCCTTTCGGGCGCGCTATATTGCGATACCGTGCCAGCGCGAAAACCTGCGTTTTGTAAAGGTCCTTGATTGGGTTGAAGCCGCCATTCATGTCGCCGTAAAGCGTGGCATATCCGACCGAGACTTCCGATTTGTTTCCGGTCGTGATCACCATGGGACCGAATCTGTTGGAGATCCCCATAAGAAGCGTGCCGCGCGCGCGCGACTGCAAGTTCTCCTCGGTTGTGCCAATGTTGGCCGCCCCGTCGGTCACGGCGGAAAGGCTCTTCGACAATCCCTCGACTGCGTCGTGGACCGGCATGAGGTCGTAGCGAATTCCGAGCTTCTCCGCGATAGCCGCCGCGTCATTGAGGCTCTCATTGCTGGTATAGAGATAAGGAAGCATGATGACGCGCACCCGCTCTGCGCCAAGAGCATCGACCGCCATGACGGCGCAAAGCGCCGAGTCGATGCCGCCCGAGAGACCGAGAACCACGCCGGGAAAGCCGTTTTTATCGACATAGTCCCGCAGCCCGGTGACGCAGGCAAGATAGTTGGACGCTTCACCCTGCTCGACCTTCGCCGGCGGCCGCGGCAGGCAGGACCAGCGATCGCCATTGCGGCGCCACTCGGTGACCCAGACTGCCTCCTCCCAATCGGGCATCTGCACGGCATGGCTCCCATCAGAATTGAGCACGAAGGAGGCCCCGTCGAAGACGAGTTCGTCCTGTCCGCCGACTTGGTTCACATAAGCGAGCGGGAGCCCTGTCTCCTCGATGCGGCTCCGCGCCACCCCGAGGCGCTGCGGAAGCTTGTCCTGCCAATAGGGAGAGCCGTTCGGCACGATCAGCAGTCTCGCGCCTGTGCCGGCAAGCGCGCCGCACACCTCTTCCGCCCAGATGTCCTCGCAGATCGGAACGCCGAGGCTCAAGCCGCGGACATCGATCGGCGCGGGCAGCGGCCCCCGCGCGAAGACGCGCTTCTCGTCGAAGACGCCGTAATTCGGCAGATTGTACTTGAAGCGGAGTGTCGCAATCCGGCCCCGGTCGAGCAACGCCACGGCGTTGTAAACGAAGGCCCCTTCCCCCCAGGGAAGGCCTATAAGGATGGCCGGACCACCATCTTCGGTGTCGCGCGCCAGGGCCTCGCAAGCCTCCCGCGCGGCAGCCTGGAAGGCAGGCTTCAGCGCCAGATCTTCGATCGGATAGCCGGTGAGATAGAGCTCGGTGAAGGCGACAAGGTCTGCGCCCTCCTCTGCGGCTCGGGCACGCGCCTCGCGCGCTTTTTTGAGGTTCGCCTCAATGTCACCGACAACGGGGTTGAGCTGGGCGAGCGCTAATTTGAACTCATCGGCGATGGCCTTAGTCATCGGGACATAATCGATAGCTCAAATGGCTCAACTCTTATGGCCGGCTTGTGCAAGCCATCACGGCTTCTCCAGGCCATGACGAAGCCAATTATTCTCCGGCGACGATCGAGAATTCAGGTTCGGGCCGTCGGTCTCGCTCGCGCTTCAGCCGCTCCGACACGATGAAGGCAAGCTCGAGAGACTGATCAGCGTTGAGGCGCGGATCGCAATGGGTGTGATAGCGGTCCGACAGGTCCATCTCGGTCACGGCCTTGGCGCCGCCGACGCATTCGGTGACGTTCTGACCGGTCATCTCGACATGAATGCCGCCGGCATGAGTGCCTTCCGCACGATGAACATCGAAGAACGACTCGACCTCGGAAAGGATCAGGTCGAAGGGTCGCGTCTTATAGCCATTTGCGGCCTTGATCGTGTTCCCGTGCATGGGATCGCAAGTCCACACGACGATCTTACCCTCGCGCTCCACCGCGCGGATCAGCGGCTGCAAATGTTTTGCGACTTGGCTCGCGCCGAAACGGCAGATGAGCGTGAGGCGGCCGGGTTCATTCGTCGGATTGAGCGCGTCGATCAGGCGCAAAAGCCCGTCGGCGTCGAGGCTCGGGCCGCACTTCACGCCGATAGGGTTCCTGATGCCACGCAAGAACTCGATATGTGCGTGATCGAGCTCGCGCGTGCGATCGCCGACCCAGAGGAAATGGCCTGAGGTTGCGTACCAATCCCCGGACGTCGAGTCGATGCGCGTCAGCGCCTGCTCGTAGCCGAGCAGCAGCGCCTCGTGGCTCGTGAAGATCGTCGTCGTCCGAAGCTCCGGCACTCGCTCCGGCGTGAGCCCGCAAGCGCGCATGAAGCGCAAGCTCTCGGCAATGTGGTTCGCAAGCTCCTGGTAACGGTGCCCGGCAGGGCTATCCTTGACGAAGCCGAGATTCCACCGATGCACGTGGTCAAGATTGGCGTAACCGCCTTGCGCGAACGCACGAAGCAGATTGAGCGTCGCCGCGGACTGGCGGTAAGCCATCAGCATGCGCTGCGGGTCCGGCGCGCGCGACTCCTCGGTAAAGTCGATGCCGTTGATGATGTCGCCGCGATAGCTTGGGAGCTCCATTCCGTTATGCAGCTCGACCGCAGAGGAGCGGGGCTTTGCGAACTGCCCAGCAATACGGCCGAGCTTCACCACCGGCGAGCCGCCGGCATAGGTGAGCACGACCGCCATCTGCAGAAACACGCGGAAGAAGTCGCGGATCGTGTCGGCGCGATGCTCGGCGAAGCTTTCGGCACAATCGCCGCCCTGGAGCAGGAAGGCGTCCCCGCCTGCGACCCGGGCAAGCGCCGCCTTCAGCTCGCGCGCCTCGCCGGCAAAAACGAGCGGCGGAAAGGTGGAAAGCTGCCCCTCAACGTCGCCAAGCCTTTTTCCGTCCGGATAGGCGGGGACCTGCTCGATCGGCATCGACCGCCAGCTGTCCGGACTCCATCGCGTCGCCATCGACCTCTCCTAACGAAAACTGCCGCTATATAAGCGCTTTACACAGGCCTTGCCAGCTTCGCCGCCACTATAGGGCGACGCCGAAACGCGGAAGCAGCCAAACGGCAAGAAGGTAAAGCGCGATCGTCAGGAGGCATGCGACGCCGAGTGCCGGCCAGAACCCCACGCCGTAGCGCAAGAGGGCCGGCATGACGAGGAACATTGGCAGTGTGGGCAGGACGAGCCAGAAGGTTCCTTGCGATAGCGCGGCAATGCGCTCGCTGTCGCCAGTATCGCGCCAGAGCCAAATCATGCTGAGAATCGAAATAAGGGGAAGCGAGACGATCAGCGCGCCCCAGCTTGGGCTGCGCCGCGCGGTCTCCGACGCCGCGGCGATGATGATGCCGGATAGCGCCGCCTTGGCAAAGAGGTACAGCATGGGATTACCTCCCAGATGATATCCGCCTCAGCATAGCACCGCCGCGCCCACTGAAGGGACCGTTGCTCGGAGCCGCCTCGGAGTGCCACATACACGCACAGCAAGGAGCCGATCGTGGATCCGAGACATCTCGAGCATAGCCACCATCCCTTCGAGATCGCCCAGCGGCTGCGAGAAGGCCCGCGCATCAGCTATCTGCGCGACTGGGTGTATGGCGGCATCGACGGCGCGGTGACGACCTTCGCCGTCGTTGCCGGCGTCGCCGGTGCCGCCCTCTCCACCAAGGCCCTGCTCATTCTCGGCGCCGCCAACGTCATCGCGGACGGCTTTTCCATGGCTGCGGCCAACTATTCCGGCACCAAGGCCGAGCTCGAGGAATACGAACATGTGCGCCGCATGGAGGAGCGGCATGTGGACTTTGCCCCTGAGGGCGAACGCGAAGAGATCCGCCAGATCTTCCGGGCCAAGGGCTTTGAAGGCGAGGCGCTCGAGCGCGTTGTGGACGTCATCACCGAGAAGCGGGAGCGCTGGATCGAAACCATGATGACGGAGGAGCACGGGCTTCCGCCCATTGCCCGTTCACCCGTCAAGGCGGCGCTCGTGACCTTCGTAGCCTTCGCCGTCTGCGGCCTCATCCCTCTCCTGCCCTTCGTGCTTGGCCTTCCGGCCAGTCTTTCGGCTTCGACTGTCGTGACGGGCATCACCTTCTTTTCCATCGGCTCGTTTCGGAGCCGGTGGTCGCCAGCGCCGTGGTGGCGAACGGGGCTGGAAACTTTCGCCATCGGCATGGCCGCCGCCGGCTTGGCTTATGCGGTCGGCGCGCTGCTGGGAGGCTTGCTCTAGCCGCGCTACCCGCCGGTCGTCGCTTGTGCCACGATGCGGCATGACGATCCGCGAACCGAGCTTCACCATCGGGATCGAAGAGGAATATCTCCTCGTCAATCAGGAGACGCGCGATCTTGCGCAAGAGCCGCCGCCTGCGCTGCTTTCGAAATGCGAAGAGGCGCTGAAGGGCCAGGTCAGCCAGGAATTCTTGCGGTCGCAGATCGAGGTCGGCACGAAGGTCTGCAACGCGATGGGTGAAGCGCGCGATGAGCTCATCAAGTTGCGCACAACGATCGGGAGGATTGCCGGCGAGTTCGGCCTCGCCCCGATCGCCTGCTCAACGCATCCTTTCGCGCGGTGGGAGAGCCAGCAGCACACGGACAAGGAGCGCTACAACGTCCTGGCCGAGGACCTTCAGCAGGTCGCGCGCCGGCTCGTCATCTGTGGGATGCATGTCCATGTCGGCATCGAGGATGACGATCTCCGGATCGATCTTCTCGGCCAGGCCGCTTATTTCTTGCCGCATCTGCTGGCGCTCTCGACGTCATCGCCGTTCTGGCAGGGGAACCGCACGGGATTAAAATCCTACCGGCTCTCCGTCTTCGATGAACTTCCCCGCACCGGTCTCCCGCATCAATTCTCGAGCTACAGCGAATATGCGCGTACCGTCGAGCTTCTCGTCAGCGCAGGACTGATCGAGGATGCAACCAAGCTCTGGTGGGATTTACGGCTCTCGGCGCGCTTCCCAACGCTCGAGATGCGCATCACCGACATCTGCCCGCGGATCGAAGACGCCATCACGCTTTCCGCGCTGTTTCGCTGCGTCTGTCGCATGCTTTACCGCTTGCGGCGCCAAAACCAGCGATGGCGCCACTACCCGCCCTTCCTCTTGCGCGAGAATCGCTGGCGCGCGCAGCGCTACGGCACCGAAGAAGGCATGGTCGATTTCGGCAAGGGCGCCGTCGTTCCCTTCGACGAGCTGATGGAAGAGCTGCTCGAACTTCTCGCCGAAGACGCGGATTATTTCGGCTGCACGGCGGAGGTCGGGTGCGCGCGCGACATTGTGAAGAATGGAACGAGCGCGGATCGGCAACTCGCGCGCTTCGATGCCGTAAAGGACCTCGGCGGCACCGAGCAAGCGGCACTTCTCGCTGTCGTTGACGATATCATCAAGGAGACGGTGCAGCTCCCGGCAGGATACTAGAGCGTCGCGCCCATGCCGCCATCCACATTGAGGCTGGCGCCGGTAATGTAAGCGGCTTCGTCGGATGCGAGGAACAGCGCTGCGCTGGCGATGTCCTGCGGAGTTCCGAAGCGGCGAAGCGGCGTCTGCGCGAGCAGCGCCTTGGCGATCATCGGATTTGCCATATATCGGCCGATCAGCCCCGTCTCGACATAACCCGGGCAGAGCGCGTTCACGCGGATGCCATAGGGTGCATATTCCACGGCGAGGCTGCGCGTCAGCGCCGACACCGCGCCCTTCGTCGCCGAATAAACCGACATCTGCCGCGTATGCTTAGTCGCCATCACCGATGATAGATTGAGGATCGATGCCTTGCCGGGGACCTTCAGAAGATCGAAAGCCTCGCGCGCGCAGCGGACGGTCCCGTCGAGATTGGTCTTCCAGACGCGATCCCACGCCTCGTCGCTCAGATGGCGGAAATCACCCCGCTCGCCCACGCCGGCATTGTTGACGAGCACGTCCAGCCGCCCGAACGCTTCCCCGATCACGGCCATCAGTGCCTTCACGTGCTCGGTGCTGGTCACGTCCACCGTTTCTGCGCGCGCAGAACCGTTGGCCTTGATGATGGTATCGGCTGTGGCGCGCGCCGCGTCCGCGTCACGGTCCGCGATCACGACGTGAGCGCCTTCGCGCGCGAAGGTCTCGGCAATGGCGCGGCCGATGCCGGCGCCTCCGCCCGTCACGAGCGCGATCTTTTCCTCAAGCCGCCGCATCCGACCCCGCCATCGGCGCCGGCGCTTCCCATTTGTGCCGAAGTGTGACAAGCTCCTCAGCGGCGCTCGGATGCAGCGCCATGGTCGCGTCGAACTGGGCTTTGGTCGCGCCCATCTTCACGGCGATTGCCGCCATCTGCACGATCTCGGCGGCATCTGGCCCGAGCACGTGACAGCCGAGCACCCGGTCTGACGCCATGTCGACGACGAGCTTCATCAGCATTTTTTCGTCGCGTCCGGCGACGGTGTATCTCAGCGGCCTGAAAGTGATCTTGTAGATGTCGACGACGTGTGCTTGCGCCCGCGCGGCCTGCTCAGAAAGTCCGACGGTCCCGATCTCTGGATCCGAGAAGACGGCCGTTGGGATCGTTTCATGATCGACGGGCGTGGGTTTTCCGTTGAAAACCGTCTCGGCGAAGGCCGTTGCCTCTTGGATGGCGACAGGCGTGAGATTCGCTCGGTCGGTCACATCGCCCACCGCGTAGACATTCTCCACGGAAGAGCGCGAGAACGCATCGACGGCGATTTGTCCGTTCGGACCGAGCGCCACGCCTGCTTCTTTCAGCCCAATGCCGGCCGTGTTCGGAACCCGCCCCGTCGCCGCCATGACGAGACTTGCTTTGAGTTGGTCGCCGCGCTTGAAATGCAAGCGATAGCCCCCGTCTTCCTTCTCGATGCGCGCCACTTCCGTGTCGATGCGGATATCGATGCCGCGGGCGCGCATAGCCTCGGCGAGCCGGTCGCGCAGGTCGTCGTCGAAGCCGCGCAAGATCTGGTCGCCGCGATGGATCACGCTCACCTTGACGCCGAGCCCGGCGAAAATCGAAGCGAACTCCATGCCGATATAACCGGCGCCGATGATGGCGATGCTCTCGGGGAGTTGCTCGAGCTTGAAGCATTCGTTCGAGGTGATGAGATGCTCCGATCCGGGAAGCTTCGGGATCATAGGATGCCCGCCGGTCGCGATGAGGACCGTCTTCGCGCGCACGGAAGCGCCGTTGCCGACCTGAACCGTCTGCCGATCCTTGACCACCGCGCGGGCGAGCATGATCTCGACTCCGGCTTTTTCCAGCGTGCGCGTATAGACGCCGTTCAGCCGATCGACCTCGCGCTGCACATTCCCGATCAGCGTCGGCCAATCGAACCGCAGGCCGTCGCAGCTCCAGCCGAAGGCGCGCGCATCTTCAAAAGCCGCGCTGTAGCGCCCGCCATAGACGAGGAGCTTTTTCGGCACGCAGCCGCGGATGACGCAGGTGCCGCCGACGCGGTATTCCTCCGCAATGGCAACCTTCGCGCCAAGCTCGGCTGCGAGGCGGCTCGCCCTTACGCCGCCCGAACCGGCGCCGATGACGAAAAGGTCGTAGTCGTGCTCGGCCATCCTCAGGCTTTCTTAGTTCCGTTCTGGGATTGTCGCCGGAAGAGTTCATTGCCGGCGCCGGATCACCTCGATACCGCCCGGCTTCGCGACAATAGCCATATCGGCGACGCCGAGAAACAGGCCGTGCTCCACCACACCCGGCACGCGCTTCAAGGCGAAAGCAAGAACCTCAGGCTCGGCGATGCGGCCGAAGGCACAGTCGAGAATGTAATTCCCTTGGTCGGTCAGGAAGGGATCGCCCGAGCCGAGGGTTCGAAGCGTGATCTCGCCCTGGCAGCCGGCCTCCGCGGCCATCGCCTCCATCAAACGGAAGGTAGCGGTAATCCCGAAGGGGACGACTTCGACGGGAAGCGGGAATGCGCCCAGCATCGGCACGAGCTTCGTGCCGTCGGCGATCACAATCATGCGGTCGGAGGCAGTCGCCACGATCTTCTCACGCAGGAGCGCGCCGCCGCCGCCCTTGACCAGCCGGAGCCGATCGTCGATCTCGTCGGCCCCATCAACGGTGAGATTGAGGCGGGGCACCTCATCGAGCGTGGTGAGCGGGATGCCGAGCGCCTCGGCCTGCTCCCGCGTCGTTTCCGACGTCGGGACGCAGATCACATTGAGGCCCGAGGCAACCTTGTAGCTCAGCGCCTCGACAAATCGTGCGGCTGTCGAGCCCGTGCCGAGCCCGATCGCCATCCCGTCGCGTACATATTCGAGCGCTCGCAACGCGGCCCTCTCTTTCAGTTGAGACGCATCCACCACGCTCTCCCCGCCGCTAGGCCCCAAGCCCGCCCATAAGGACGTATTTCAGCTCGACGAATTCCTCGATGCCATGATGCGAGCCTTCACGGCCGAGTCCGGACTCCTTCATGCCGCCGAAGGGGGCAAGCTCGGTCGAGATCAGCCCCTCATTAACGCCAACGATGCCGTATTCGAGCGCCTCCGCGATGCGCCAGGCACGCGCGTGACTCTCCGTATAGAAATAGGCGGCTAGGCCGT
>WUUC01153123.1_pt1 | contig 29872 bp, 26 predicted proteins | sample 6278441 | NCBI WGS metagenome assembly WUUC01 (sample SAMN13675441, study PRJNA597444) | soil metagenome | isolation source: soil | place: USA: Washington | collected 2017-10 | reverse complement strand
GGCTGGGTTTCGGGGTGATCGTGCTGCCGCAGCGCCAGCCGGTGCTGTTGGCCAAGCAGCTGTCCTCGATCGACTTCCTGTCCGGCGGGCGGCTGACCGTCGGAGTCGGCGTCGGCTGGGTCGAGCCGGAGCTGAACGCGCTGGGTGTGTCGATGGCCGAGCGGGCGGCGCGGGCCGATGAGTATCTGGCCGCGATGCGGGTGCTGTGGGACGAGCCGACGCCGTCGTTCACCGGCGAGTTCGTCTCGTTCGCCGGCGTGGTCCAGCGGCCGCGGCCGGCCCAGCGCCCGCACCCGCCCATCGTGATCGGCGGGCACGCGCCGTCCGCCCTGCGGCGCGCCGTGCGTAGTGGAAACGGTTGGTACGGCTGGGATCTGGACGTGGAGCAGACCGCGACCGCGCTGGCCGACCTGCGCGCGGCGGAAAGCCGCCACGGCCGCCCGGCTGAGCTTGGCGAGCTGGAGATCACGATCACCCCGCCGGGACTGCCCGATGTGGCCACCGCGCGCCGCTACGCCGACCTCGGCGTGCGCCGGCTGGTTCTCCAGCCGCACACCATGGCCGGGCCGGCCATGGACGAGCTGATCACCACCGCCGGCGACACCCTCATCGGCCGGATCTGACCCGGCGCGTGGCCGCCACGTAACCTCGCGCCGTGACCGTCCACGAGCTTTCTCGTACCGATGCGCGCCGCATCGCCGTGCGCGCGCAGCTCCTGGGCAGCTCGCGGCCAACGCGGCTGCATGATGTGGTGCGCCAGCTGACGCTGCTGCAGATCGACCCGACCGCCGCCATCGCGCCGAATGCCGACCTCGTGGCCTGGAGTCGGCTCGGGTCGTCGTACGCACCAGCCGAGTTGACCGCGGCGCTGGCGGACCGGACGCTGCTCGAGCTGCGAGCGATGATCCGGCCCAGCGACGATCTCGCGCTGTACCGCGCCGAGATGGCCGAGTGGCCCGGACGCGGAGAGCTGGTCTACTGGCAGGAGCACCACCGCGACTGGGTGCGCGCCAACGACGCGTGCCGGCTGGACATCCTCGATCGGCTGGGTACTTCTGGGCCGCTGCCGTCGCGCGATCTTCCGGACACGTGCAAGGTGTCGTGGAAGTCAACCGGGTGGACCAACAACCGCAACGTCACGCAACTGCTGGAGTTCATGGTGTTGCGAGGCGAAGTCGCCGTCGCGGGACGCAGCGGCCGCGACCGGCTGTGGGATCTCGCGACGCGGGTCTACCCCGATGATCCCGTGGCCCCGGTGGAGGAAGCGATCCGGATCCGCGACGAGCGCCGGCTGCGCGCGCTGGGCATCGCCCGCGCCCGGGGACCGGAATGCCCGGTCGAGCCGATGGAGGTGGGCGAGGCCGGTGAGCCGGCCGTGGTCGAGGGGGTCAGGGGCACCTGGCGAGTCGATCCATCCCTGGTGGGCCAACCATTCTCGGGACGGGCGGCGTTGCTGTCGCCCTTCGACCGGCTCATCCACGACCGCAAGCGCACCGTCGAGCTCTTTGAGTTCGACTACCAGCTGGAGATGTACAAACCCGCCGCCAAGCGCCGGTGGGGATACTTCGCGCTACCGATCCTCTACGGCGACCACCTGGTGGGCAAGCTCGACGCCACCGCCGACCGCAAAGCCGGCGTCCTGCGGGTCCACGCGATCCACCAAGATGTCCCGTTCACCAAGACCGTGACCGCGGCCGTCGACCACGAGATCAAAGACCTCGCGCACTGGCTCGAACTGGACCTCACACCGCCGCCTTGACCACGCCAGAATGGCTGTCACCCTGTCGACCCACTGACACGTCGAGCCGCGTTCGGCGCCGCCACGCTGAGTGTCGCGGAACTGATCGTTCCGTCCGCCACGCTGTGCGCGACCATGCTGTGTGCTGTCCGGAACAGTCGTCGTGCCTGGAGGAAGAGATAGCCGTCGAGAGCGACGATGAGGACCATTACTACCGCCTTGGTCCACAATGGCATGTTCAGGTTGAGGCATATCGCGGTGCCCAGAATCGGGAGGGGGAGCAAGATGGCGTCTCTGAACTCGCTTTCCGCCTTGACTCGGTCATACTCGGCGTATAGCTCCGGCTTGGCCACGATGAGCCTCGGCGACATGTAGAGGACTTCTCGCACCGCTTCCAACGCTAGCCGTTCCGACGCGCCGGGTTCTGTTCCGGTATCGATCTCACGGTTTCGGTGTTCCTGGAGGACTTTGGTATATACCCGATTCAGCGACCGGGAGCTCATCGGCCAGAAAAGTCGCTGCCACCCTTTTCGGGGTTTCGACATGCTAGACGGCGTCAGCTGTCTCAGGCAGCGTTGTGCCAGACGAAAGAAGATGGACTGCACTGTCACGCTGGTGACCTCGCCCACCAGCAGGCACAAGACGCTGATGGCGATTATCTTGCCTCCTGTCCCGAAGAGCTCGATCAACCGAACAGTCGGTTCGCTCAGCACAGGCCGGCCACCGGCCGATACCGGCCAGATATGGGCAACCAGCAGCCATACCGCGCCGAACCACATGTAGCCGGCGACCAACGCGCTACGAATGCCTCTGATACCAGGAAGAAGTGATGCGAGCATGGGGCATGCTGCCACAGCCTGTTCGTTCGGGGTGGTTCTTGCCACCCTCCCACCGCGCTGGTATTGGTTTGCTCCGTCATGGCAACTCTCCCGATCCGTGATCGCGCCGGTAATGCCTTGGTCGACTTTCGCCTTGGAGCGGAAGAGGAGTTGGTGTGCCCGGTCGATCGGGTGGCCTTGCCCGCGTCGTTGGTTGTCGTCATCCACGCGAACGCCGCCCTGATGATGTTCGACAGCTGGCGCAAGGAGTGGGAGCTGCCAGGGGGAACGCGCGAGCAAGAGGAGACCGCGCGCCAGGCGGCTGTGCGTGAGCTGCATGAGGAGACGGGCATTCAGACGGTGGACCTGACATTCGCCGCCGTGGCCGAGTTTGACCTCACGAAGCCGGAACGCCGGGAACTGCTTGCCATCTACCGACTTCACCTCCCGGCCATGCCCCAACTGACCGTCAACGACGAGGCTCTGGACTTCCGGTGGTGGTCGCCGACCTCACCCGTCGACAACGACATGAGTCCGCTGGACGCGGAGATCGCCCGGCGCGTACTCCACTTCTCCACGAGAATTGTGACGCGGGGTGAGTCGAGCGAAGGAGTGTGACGCGGCCGTGACGACGATGACGTTGGCCAGGCCTCAATCCAAGAAGATGATCGCGGGCGTGTGCGCGGGGCTGGCGGAGCACTACGGGTGGCGGACCCGCACCGTGCGGCTGCTGTTCGTGTTGTCGTGCCTGCTCCCCGGTCCCCAGTTCATCGCCTACCTGGTGTTGTGGATGGTGATGCCGAAGCGTCCATGAGGAGTCGGCGCGGCGTGTCCCGTTTCGCTGCTGGTCCCGGCTGACCTGGGGTGGCTAACGTATTCCCAGCCAGCGACGTGGGGATGCGCAGCCATGCACTCAGAGCTTTTGCCGCAACGGCCACAGCCGTTGGCCGCCGGGGGAAACGCCGCCAAGCTGATCGGCGGTCTGCTGGTGATTCCAGCGGCCATCCTGACCGTGCTCACCCTGGTCGTCCCGACCGTGCGGACGGTTGTCACCAGTCTGCGTTCGGAGAGCCTCCTCCGCCAAGCCGAGTCCACCTTTGTCGGCTTCGACAACTACGACGGCGTATTCGATGATCCGCGGCTGTGGCCGTCGCTGTGGTTCTCGCTGTCGCTCGTGGTGGTGCCGATCATCGTGGCTGTGGTCGTGGCGCCGCTGATGGCCGCGGCCTTGAGCTGGGCGGGTGGCTGGGCCAGGGTGATCGCGCGGATCGCGCTGTCACTGACGCTGGTGGTGTTCTCGCCGGTAGCACTGGCCATTGCCTGGCAGCGCACGTTTCGTGACGATCCCGCGCGACTGGCCGACTTCGATCTGGTTGGCGGTGCCCTGCGGTCCTCGGTGGCGATGATGACCTTCGGCGTGGTGTGCGCCGTCGGGGTGATGATCTTTCTTCCGGTCTTCCGCGCGCGTGAACAGCGGCGCCCGATGTGGCCCGCGCTGTTCGCCACCGCGGGTGTGGCGGCATTGGGCCTGCTGGCGATCGGGCTGCAGTTGTTCGTTGTCCCGTTCGTCATGACCGGCTTCGGTCCGGCGAACAAGACCATGACTCCGGTTGGCCTGATCTACGTGAACGCGTTCCAAAGAGACAGGGTCGGCTTGGGTGCGGCCGTGGCCACGGTGCTGCTGGTGATCTTGGCCGTCCTTGGTGTGGCGGCGGTTCTCATCGTCATCCTGAGCCGATTGCGGGTCAGCCTGCTGCCGCTGCGGCAACAGCAACCCTCGGCCGCACCGGCCAGGAACAATCCGGGCGCGATCGTGGTCGCGGCGCTGGTGTTGATCGCGGTGCTGGTCGCCGTCGTGCTGAACGCGCGGCCCTGGCTGGACGCCCTGTCCGGATCGGCACCGGCAGATCCACCGGGCACGCAAGGCCGCACCTGGTCATCGGCCGCCACCGGGGCGGTGGTGTCGGTCGGCGTCGCTTATCTGGCCGCGCTCGGTATCAGTGGCCTGCGTCCGCTGGGTCGGCACAGCGAATGGCTGCTACTGCCGTTCGCTCCCTGGCTGTTCGTAGGAGTGGCACCGCTGTCCATCGAGTTCTTCCTGTCGTTGCGGGATCAAGGCGGCCTGGACACCGAGGCCGCGCTGGACCCGCCGATCCTGGCCAGCATCGTCTCGCTGATGATTCTGGCCATTCTGTGCCGAGGACAGTCGCAGCGCTGGCAGCACCAGGTTGCCGCCGGCGCACCCGCGGGCGACACGTTCCTCCGCACCGTGGTGCTGTCCACCCTGCCGCTGGCCGGGCTCCTTGTCCTGGTGACGGTCCTCATCAATGCTCAGGACCTGTTGTGGCCCTTGCTGGTGGCGATGTCGCCGGAGAACGGCACCACGCCGCTGACGTTGTTCCGCACGCACGGCACCCTCGCCAGGGCGGACTTCTCCGTGGCCTCGGCGACCCCGCTGCTGGCGGTCGTGCTCGGTGCCGCGGCCTTGATCGCGGTCCAGGCGCTCCACCTGGACCGGATGGTCGCCGCCACCGGCAAGTCCGACGAATCTCCCGCACAGCACGCATCGCCAGCCATACCGCCGGCCCACACAGAGGTCGGGGTTGACGGTAGGCCTCGGGGCTGAATACGGTCGGTATTCTCGAAAAGTTTCGGGATCCATCGTCGAAAATTTCGGAGATCCCCATGCTCAGGATCGTCGCCGCAGCTGCGGTGCTCGCCACCTCGACAGTCATCGCCGCACCGGCCGGCGCCGTCGGTACCTCGGTGATCACCGTGTCCGACCGGGTCCAGCACCAGGAGATCGACGGGTTCGGTGTCGCCACCGCGTTTCGCAGGATGGAGCTACTGCGCGACCTCACACCAGAGCAGCAGAGCGAAATTTTCGGTCTGCTGTTCGACCGCACCAGCGGGGCGGGGTTCAGCATCCTGCGTCTCGGCATCGGCTCCTCGCCACTTGGCAGCCCCTACGACAAGATGATCTCCATCCAGCCGAACGACCCGGGCGGCCCCGATGCTCCGCCCCAGTACATCTGGGACGGTGACGACAACGGCCAGGTCCTGGCGGCCAAGGTTGCCCAGTCGTACGGCGTGCGGCGGTTCTACGCCGACGCCTGGAGCGCGCCCAGCTACATGAAGACCAATGCCGACGAGAACAACGGCGGCATGGTCAAGCCGGAATGGGAAGCCGCTTACGCCCGCTACCTGGCGCAATACACGAAATTCTACGCTCAGGAGGGAATCAGGATCACCGACCTGGGATTCACCAACGAGCCAGACTTCACCGCCCCCTACGCCTCCATGCGCTACACCCCGGCCCAGGCCGCGGCGTTCATCAAGGTGCTCGGTCCGATCGCCAAAGGCGTGAAGCTGGCCTGCTGTGACTCCTTCGGCTGGGACCACGCCAAGGACTACACAACCGCGATCCAGGCCGACCCCCAGGCCCGGCGTTGGGTCAAGACCTATACGGGCCACGCCTACGCCAGCCCGGTGACCAGCCCGCAGCCCACCGACAGCAAGACCTGGATGTCCGAGTGGAACCCGAGCGGCAGCACCTGGAACGAAAGCTGGGACGACGGCAGCGGCTACGACGGGTTCACGGTCGCGCAGAACATTCACGACGCACTCGCACTGGGCGACGTCAGCGCCTACATCTACTGGGTGGGCGCTTCACTCGGCACCACCCGGGCGCCGATCCAGATCGACCAAGTCAACCGCACCTATCACGTGTCCAAGCGGTTGTGGGCGATAGCGGCGTACAGCCGATTCATCCGGCCCGGCGCCGTCCGACTCGACACCTCGGCAACCGACCCCAACCTGCGGGTCTCGGCGTTCCGCAACAACGACGGCTCAACGGTGATCGAGGTCCTCAACACCGGCACCGCACCCATCACCTGGCAGCGCGTGCACGGCAAAGCCACCGCCTACCTCACCGACAACACCCATTCCCTCACCCCCAGCCCGGTCACCCACCAAACCGTCACCCTCCAACCCCGCGCACTCACCACCATCGTGATCAACGCCAAGAGGTGAGGATCTCAGTTCTCTTTAGAAACTGGACGCCAGTACGAGCGTTCCCGACAGGTCGGTCACCTCGAATCCGGTGGCGGCCGCACGCGGGACCGAGCTGTTCAGGTTGCACCTCATCTCGTTCTGTCCGGTGCCGATGAACTCCCCGGCCGACACCCGGCGGCCTCCGGAGTCGGTGACGGCGACCCGGTAGGGCCGCCCGGTCTCGAATCCGGTCGCGGTCAGCTTGATCTCCATTCCCCAGGTGTGGGGAACCAGCTGCGCGCTGGCATCGACCCGTGGATCGGCCGGGCTGACCGCGACGGCTTCCAGCGGTCCGGCCACGGTCTGTGCCTCATCCGGATGCGCCAACCAGCCGATGCCGGCCGCCACGATCGCGATGAGCGCGGCCGCGGCGGCGAAGCCCGCCCAGCGAGGCAGCTGTCGTGGTCTGGCCGCGCGCGCGGCCTGAATCCGGGCGAGTACCGCGGCACCGAGCTCGGGCGGCGGAGCAGGGAGTGGTGCGGCGAGCCGGTCCGGATCGACGAGGCGCAGGCTCGCCGCGACCGGGGCGATCTCCGCCAACTCGGCGCGGCAGGACGGGCAACCGGCCAGATGAGCGTCGATGCCGAGCCGGGCGTGCTCGTCGAGCTGGTCAAGCGCGTAGGCACCGAGCAACTCGCGCACAGCGCGATGAGCGTCCTCGTTCACGGCTCAACCCCCATCTCCTCCATGACGATTCTGAGTGACTTGAGCCCGTAGAACAGGCGGCTGCGCAACGTTCCCGGCGGGACACCCTGCTCGGCGGCCACCTCCGCGTGCGGCCGACCCCGGAAGTATGTCTCCACCAACGCGGTGCGGTGCTCCGGGCTGATCCGTGTCAGCGCCTCCTCGACCAGCCAGGCGTTCATGGTCTGCTCGTCGAACCCGCCGTCGCCGGGATCCTTCGCGCTGCCCGGGGCGAGCCCGAACACGCGCGCCGGGCGTGCGGTGCTCCGCCGGATCTCGTCGACCACCACGTGCCGCGCGATGGCGAACAACCAAACCCGCAGGCTCGCCACCTCCGGATCGAAGCGGTCGGCGGACCGCCACGCCCGCAGGAACACCTCCTGCACGACATCCTGCGCGCTGCCCTCGTCATACAGCTGCCGCAGTGCGAACCGGTACAGCTCGGGACCGTGCGTGCGGTACGCCGACCGCAGGGCCTGATCCTCGGTGAGGTCACCGTGATCACCTCGCCGCCTCCGGCGTCGGCTCGCCAGTCTGTCCATGAGGAAGCACCCCCTTTCGCCGGACCGATGGCGGGTATTCGGAGCCGAACGTGTACTCGGTGGGCCGGGGAAGAAGTTCTCCCTGATTTGGGAATCCGTTGAACGCCGGCCGACTCGGTCCCGAATCCACCTGCGCACTGTCGTCGACGAGATAAGGGAGCAATCATGCGCAAGACGACTACGGCCATCGCCGTCGCCACGCTGGCGGTCGCGATGCTGGGCGCCGGCACCGCGGCCGCGATCGCGCAGCAGCGGGCGCCGGAACAGAACCCGGGCGGGGATTTGCTGGTGCTCAGCGAGAACGGGGTACTCAGCCGGCACGACGTCAGCCGCCCGTTCCTGGTCAAGAAGCAGGTGAAGATCAGCGGGGTGGCCGCGGGCGAACGTCTGATCGGCCTGGACACCCGACCCGCGAACGGCACGGTGTACTCACTGTCCTCGGCCGGCCAGCTGTACACAGTGGACACCAAATCCGGCAAGGTCACCGCGGTGGGCACGAAGATCGCCCTAAACGGCAGAGCCATTGGTTTCGACTTCAACCCCACCGTGGACCGCATCCGGGTGGTCACCGACGCCGGGCAGAACATGCGGCTCAACCCCGACAACGGAGCGGTCGCCGGGATGGACACCAACCTGGCCTACGCCAGCACGGACGCGGCGGCGGGCACCATGCCGAAGGTCGCCGCGTCCGGGTACACCAACAGCGTCGCCGGGGCGACGTCGACCGCGCTCTACGGGATCGACTCGGGGCGGGACATGCTGGTGCTGCAGGGAACCGCACCCGGCGCCAACCCGGTCGTCTCGCCGAACACCGGGCAACTGTTCACCGTCGGCAAGCTCGGCCTACCGGTCACGGCCATCAACGGGTTCGACATCAAGGGCGCCGCGCCGGCCGGCGCGTTCAACCCACGTGACTACCGGGCCGTCGCCGCGGTACAGCTCGACTGGCTCAGGTTCTCCGTGCTCGCCCAGCTCGACCTCTCGACCGGCCGTGCCCGCGTGGTGGCGCCGCTGTTCACCCGGCCCGTCGGTGTGACCTTCGCCAGCTAATCACGGAATGGTCGCGTGCGCGCACTCGTCGCCGGTTTCACCTAACGCGTGGCCGGCGACGAGCTGCGTGCGTTCCGGCACATCGCGAATACGCCGGGTAAGGTGGGGTGACATGCACGTGGATACCGAAGTGCCGAAAGGCGACGTAGATATCGCGCAGATCGGGTCCCTGCTGGCGGATTCGGCGAGATGCCGGGTTCTGATGGCGCTCGACGATGGTCGAGCCTTACCGGCCAGCCGGCTGGCCGAGGAGGCTGGCGTCGCGCCGTCGACGGCGAGCAAGCACCTGGCGAAGCTCACCGAGGCCGGACTGCTCGACGTGCAGACGCACGGCAGGCACCGCTACTACCGGCTGTCCGGACCGCTGGTGGGAGATCTGCTCGAAACGCTGACCCAGGTTTCGCCGCCGCGTCCGGTGCGGTCGTTGCGAGAAGGCAACCGGGCTGCCGCGCTGCGCGCCGCGCGTACCTGCTACGACCACCTGGCCGGCAAGCTCGGGGTGGCGATCATGGACCGGCTGGTGGAGCGTGACCACCTGGTTCCCGTTTTCCCGGCCGATCCGGATCATCCCGTGGTCGACGGCCCAACGGGCTGGGGCCGTGACGTGGATTACAAACTGACCCCCAGCGGGCAGGAATTCTTCGAGGGCGTCGGCGTCGGCATGCACAGCAGACGACGGCGACCGCTGGTGCGCTACTGCGTCGACTGGAGCGAGCAGCGGCACCACCTGGCCGGCGGGCTCGGCTGGGGCCTGCTCGACCGGCTGACGTCCCTATCCTGGATCAAACGCGCCAAGTCGACCCGCAGCGTCGTCGTCACGGATCAAGGCCGTAAGGGCCTCGCCGAATGGTTCGGTCTGAGCTGGCCGCTCTAAGCGAGGTTCACTCGCCCGGCCCTGTTATTTCGTCCTCGGTCGAAATGTCCCGGCGCTACCTTGGCGAAAGTGCCAACGACGTCATTTCTTTCCGCGAAGGTAGCTTCCCACTGTCCATATTGCGCACTGCAATGCGGGATGTCGCTGAATGGCAAGCAAGTCGACGCCCGGGACTTTCCAACGAATGGCGGCGGGCTGTGCCACAAGGGGTGGACTGCGGGCAGCCTGCTTGACAGCCCCGCGCGGCTGACCACCCCGCTGGTGCGGGTTCGCGGCGAGCTGAGACCGGCGAGCTGGGGCGTGGCGCTGGACCTGATCGCGCGGCGTATCAAGGAACTGCGCGAGGCGCGCGGGCCGGACGCGATCGCGGTGTTCGGTGGCGGGGGCCTGACCAACGAGAAGTCCTACCTACTCGGCAAGTTCGCCAGAGTGGCGCTGCGCACCGCGCAGATCGACTACAACGGCCGGTTCTGCATGTCCTCGGCCGCGGCGGCCGGCCTGCGCGCGTTCGGTGTCGATCGCGGGCTGCCCTTTCCGCTGACCGATCTCGATGACGCCGACGTGGTGCTGATCGCCGGCGCGAACCCGGCGGACACCATGCCCCCGCTCATGCGGCACCTGACCGGCGCGAAGCTGATCGTGGTCGACCCGCGCCGGTCGGCCACCGCCGAATGGGCCGAGCTGCACCTGCGGCCGGCGCCGGGCACCGATCTGGCACTGGCCCTTGGGTTGCTGCATTGCGTTGTCACCGAAGGGTTGGTGGACAAGGACTATCTGGCCGAGCGGACCACCGGGTTCGACAGCGCCTGGCGGGTCGCCGCGACGTGGTGGCCGGAGCGGGTGGAACGGGTGACCGGTGTCCCCGCCGCCGACCAGCGCGCCGCGGCGAAGCTGCTCGCCGGCGCGGGCAATGCGTACGTGCTCACCGGGCGAGGCACCGAGCAACACGTCGACGGCGTGGCCGCGGTGCATGCCTGGATCAACGTGGCGTTGGCCCTCGGCCTGCCAGGGCGGCCCGGGTCGGGATTCGGCTGCATCACCGGGCAGGGCAATGGTCAGGGCGGCCGGGAGCACGGGCAGAAGGCCGACCAGCTCCCGGGATATCGAAAGATCGACGATCCTGATGCGCGGGCGCACGTAGCGCGGATCTGGGGGGTCGCCGCCGACTCGCTGCCCGGCCCGGGTCGTTCGGCCTATGAGTCGCTCGACGCACTCGGCACCGAGCATGGCCCGCGCGGGCTGCTGGTGTTCGGCAGCAACCTCGTCGTGTCCGCGCCACACGCCGCGCACATCGCCGATCGGCTGTCCACATTGGACCTTCTGGTGGTCGCCGACCTGGTGCTGTCCGAGACCGCGGCCATCGCCGACGTGGTGCTGCCGGTCACCCAGTGGGCGGAGGAAACCGGCACCATGACCAACCTTGAAGGCCGGATCCTGTTACGTAGCAAGGCGTTGTCCGCACCTGACGGGGTGCGCAGCGACCTCGAGGTGATCAATGGCCTGGCCACCCGCCTCGGCCAACCGGAGAATCGCTTCCCCGCTGACGCGGAGCGGGTGTTCGCCGAGCTGCGCCGTGCGTCTCAGGGCGGTCCGGCCGACTACGCCGGCATCACCTACCAGCGCCTGCGCGACGGCGAGGCACTGTACTGGCCGGTGCCCGACGAGCGGCATCCCGGCACACCCCGGCTCTTCCTCGACCGCTTCGCACATCCGGACGGCCGCGCGCGGTTCGTCGCGGTCGACCACAGCGGGTCGGCCGAGCGGCCCGACGGCGACCACCCGCTGCTGGCCACGACCGGGCGGGTGCTGGCGCACTACCAGTCGGGCGCGCAGACCCGGCTGGTGCCGGAGTTGCTGGCGGCCGAGCCGGAGGCATTCGTCGAAGTGCACCCGGACACCGCCGCCCGGTGCGGCCTGTCCCACGGTGACCTCGCCCGGATCATCTCGCGGCGGGGCGAGATGCGGGCCAGGGTGCGCTGTCTCGGTTCGATGCGCCCGGATGTGGTCTTTGTGCCCTTCCACTTTCCCGGTCGGCACCGGGCGAACCTGCTGACCAATCCCGCGCTCGATCCCACGAGCCGCATGCCCGAATTCAAGGTGTGCGCCGTCCGTATGGAGGTGGTTCGATGATGCCGCGACGGGTCGTCGTCGCCGGCTACGGAATGGCCGGCGCCCGGCTCGCCGATGAAGTCCGCAAGCACGATCCGTCCGGCAAGCGGGTAGCGCTCACCGTGGTGGGCGAGGAGCCGCACGCCGCGTACAACCGGATCTTGCTCTCCAGCGTGGTGGACGGCTCGATGCCGATCGACGCGATTCGGATGCACGACGCGGACTGGGCCAGGCACAAGAATGTTGACCTCCGGTTGGGCGTGAGCGCGGTCGACATCGACCGCCGGGCCCGCCGGATCCTTCTCTCCGATTCGTCCATTGTGGACTATGACGCGGCAGTGCTGGCCACCGGCAGCCGCCCACGCCTGCCACCGGTCGAGGGGCTGATGAACGATGACGGCTCCCCGGCTCCTGGCGTGATCGTGTTCCGGTCCGTGGAGGACTGTCAAGGCATCCTGGCCCGGGCGCGGCCGGGCGCGCCGGTGGCGGTGCTCGGCGGCGGGCTGCTGGGGATCGAGGCCGCCCGCGGCCTTGCCGGCCGCGGCAGCATGGTGACCGTCGTGCACGCGGCCGGGCACCTGATGGAGCGCCAGCTCGATGCCGGCGCCGGACGGGTGCTGCGGAAGTCCCTCGGCACGCTCGGCATCGAGTTCCGGACCGGTTGCCTGGCCGCTCAGTACACACCGGGGGAGGGCCTCAAGCTCGACGACGGCACCTTGGTGCCCGCCGATCTCATCGTGGTGTCGGCGGGTGTGCTGCCGGAGACCACGCTGGCCGCCGCGGCCGGACTCACCGTGGACCAGGGTGTCCGGGTCGACGACGCGCTGCGCACCACCGATCCGCGGATCTTCGCGATCGGTGACTGCGCACGGCATCCGGGTGCCGTGCCCGGTCAGGTGGCCTCGGCCTGGGAGCAGGCCGCCGTGCTGGGGGCGCTGCTGACCGGCGCGGATCCGGCCGCACGGTACCGAGGTACCTCCTCGGTCACCCGGCTGCGCGTCCGGGACGTGGATGTGGCGGCGCTCGGCGAGTCCCATGTGGACACCCACGCGGACGGCGCGGAGGTGGTGCGGCTGGAGGATCCGGCCCGCGGTCGTTACAGCAAGCTCGTCCTACGCGGCGATCGCGTGGCTGGAGCCATCGTGCTCGGCGCGCCGGACGCGGCGGCCGGTATCACCCAGCTGTTCGATCACGGCACCCCGGCACCCGCCGACCGGCTGGGTCTGCTGCTCGGCCGGACCGGCGGCTCGGTGGACGCCGACGACACCGAGCCGTCCGACCAGAGGCTGGTCTGCCGGTGCAACTCGGTGACCCAGGGCCAGTTGGCGCGGGCGCGGCAGAACGGCGCGCGAGACGTCGACGCCCTCGTGGCGGCGACCCGGGCGACGACCGGATGTGGCACCTGCCGTCCTGCCGTCCTCGATCTTCTCGACGAATGGGGGAACCAGTGATCACCACGCTCGAGCGGATCGTCAACGATCGACCCCGTGGCCGGTGGATCCGGTATTGGGATCCGGAGAATTCGGATTTCTGGGAACGAACCGGAAAGCACGTGGCCGCACGCAACCTGGCATTCTCCATCTTCGCCGAGCACATCGGCTTCTCGATCTGGAGCCTGTGGTCGGTGCTGGTGCTGTTCATGGGCCCGGAGTACGGCTTCTCACCGGCGGACAAGTTCCTGCTGGTGAGCGTCCCGACCCTGATCGGTGGGATGCTGCGGATTCCGTACACGCTCGCGGTGCCGCGATTCGGCGGCCGGAACTGGACCATTGTCAGCGCGTTGCTGTTGCTGGTGCCGGCACTGCTGGCCGCGGTGGTCCTGCGTCCCGGTGTGTCGCTGAGCACCCTGGTTCTGGTGGCCGCGCTGGGCGGGGTCGGGGGCGGCAACTTCGCGTCCTCGATGACCAACATCAACTTGTTCTACCCGCAGGCACGCAAGGGCTGGGCGCTCGGCCTCAACGCCGGTGGCGGCAACCTCGGCGTTGCCGTGGTCCAGCTGGTGGGGTTGGTCGTCCTTGGTACGGCCGGCGCCATGCACCCACAGCTGGTGCTGTGGATCTACCTGCCGCTGATCATCGTCGGCGCCGGGTGCGCCGCGCTGTTCATGGACAACGTGCCGAGCCCGCCCCCGGATCCGACCGCCCTGCGGGACGTGTTGCGGGACCGGCAATCCTGGGTTATCTCAGTGCTCTACATCGGCACGTTCGGCTCGTTCATCGGCTACAGCTTCGCCTTCGGTCTGGTGCTGCAGAACCAGTTCGGCCGCACCCCGTTGCAGGCCGCGTCGCTGACCTTCCTCGGCCCACTGATCGGCTCGCTGATCCGTCCGCTCGGTGGCCGGTTGTCCGACAGCATCGGCGGCGCTCGGGTCACCACCGCGACCTTCGTGCTGATGGCCGCCGGGACCGGGATGGTGATCGCGGCCTCGAACGCCGGGTCCCTGCCGTTGTTCGTAGCCGGCTTCGTCGCACTGTTCGCGTTGTCCGGAATTGGCAACGGATCAACCTACAAGATGATCCCGGCGAGCTTCGCCGCGAAGGCCGACGCCAAGCGCATTTCCCACGATCGGGCGACCCGGCTCTCGGGCGCGCTGATCGGTGTCTCCGGCGCGATCGGCGCGATCGGCGGAATGGTCATCAACCTCGCATTCCGGCAGTCTTTCGCCACCGAGGACAGCGGTGTGCCGGCATTTGTCGGCTTCCTCGTGTTCTACGGCGTTTGCTGCGTCCTCACCTGGGCATTCTTTCTGCGTCCGGTTCGCACGGTGAGGAGAGAGCAAGTGCATGAGGTTCGCGCCGTCACCGATTCGGGCCATTCATTTCGACACGGGTCGAAGTATTCCGGACCTAGTGTGAAGGTATGTCCACGAGATCGGCCCCTACCATGACGGTAGAAAGCCAGGCGGTCGGCCTGTCACAGCGGCAGCGCACGCTGACGCTGGTGGCCACCTGCCTCGGGCTGTTCCTCGCACAGATGGACACCACCGCGGTCAACCTAGCGCTGCCCGCGATCGGCAACAGCCTCGGTGGCGGTTTGGCCGGCCTGCAGTGGGTAATGGACGGCTACAACCTGGCATTCGCGGCGCTGCTGCTGACCGGCGGCACGATGGGCGACCGGTTCGGCCGGCGGCGGATGTTCCTGGTCGGCGTCTGGGCGTTCGTGTTCGGCTCGCTGGTCTGCGCGATCGCGCCGACGCTGGCGGTGATGGTGGCCGGCCGTGGCCTGCAGGGCTTCGGCGCGGCGATCATGCTGCCGCAGAGCCTGGCCATTCTGGCCACCACGTTTCCCGGGCGCTCCGAGCGCAACCAGGCCATGGCCGCCTGGTCGGCGGTGGCCGGGATCGCGCTGGCGATCGGCCCGACGGCGGGTGGGTTCCTGGTCGAGGCCGTCGGCTGGCAGTACATCTTCTGGGTGAACCTCCCGGTGGGGATCGCCGCTGTGATCTTGGCCCGGGTCAACATCGTGGAGACGGCCAACCCGAACGCCGGCTCGCTGGACCTGAGCGGCCAACTTGTCGCGATCGGTTTCCTGGCCGCGCTGACCTTCGCCGTGGTGGAGGGCCAGCGGGCCGGCTGGGTGTCGACGCCGATCGTGCTGGCCGCGGCCGTCGCGGTGGTCTGTCTGGTGGGCTTCCTGCTGATCGAGCGCGGGCATCCGAGCCCGATGCTGCCGCTGAACCTGATCCGCCGGGGTCAGCTTCCGGTGGCGGCCGTGGTCGCCATGTGCATGACCTTCGGCATGTACGGCCTGCTCATGCTGGCGAGCCTGCACCTGCAGCAGCAGCGCGGGGATGACGCCCTGCGGGCCGGCATCGAGATGCTGCCGCTGCCGGTGGTCTTCGCGCTGGCCTCGCCGATGGCTGGGCGGCTGGTCACCCGGTTCGGGCCGAAGGTGCCGATGGGCACCGGTATGACCCTGATGGGTGTGGGTCTGCTCGGCTACGCCGCGGTCGGTGGCGATGCCGACCTGCCTTGGCTGTTCCTCATGTTCGCGGTGATCGGGCTCGGTCTCTCGCTGAACACCGGCCCCGTGGTGGGCGTGGCCGTGGCCGCGGTCGAGCCGGACCGCGCGGGCCTGGCCTCCGGCGTGGCCAACCTGGCCAGGATGTTCGGTGCGACCCTGGGTGTCGCCGTGCTCGGCACGGTCCTCGGCATGGTCAGTGGCGGTGCGCCGAACGGGCCGGAATTCCTGGCCGGGCTTCGGGCCGCGCTACTGGTCGGCGCCGCCGTCGAGCTGACCGGCGCCGTGGTGGCCTTCGCCGCGATACGCAACCCACCCAAAGGCGGCTAGTCGCCGGGTTTTCCAACCAAAGATCCTAAGCGTCCACAATGGAGTGAGGACGACGATGAGCCACGAGTACGTGCTGAACGCATCCTGCCCGGACCGTGAGGGCATCCTGGCGAGCATTTCCGGCTTCCTGGCCGACTCCGCCTGCAATATCGTCGACTGCCAGCAGTTCAGCGATCCCGAGTCGGGCACCTTCTTCACCCGTATCCACTTCGCCTGTCCCGACACGGTCGACGTCAACGTTCTCAAGGAGAAGTTCACCGAGGTGGCTCGGGAACTGCGGATGAACTGGCGGGTTCGGGGTGCCGGCACCCAGCCGCGAAGCATCGTGCTGGTGTCCAAGGAACTGCACTGTCTCAACGACCTGCTCTTCCGGCAGCGGATCGGCACTCTCCCGGTAGAGGTCCGGGCGATTGTCTCCAACCACACGCACGCCGCGGAACTGGCCGAGTGGCACGGCATCCCATTTCACCATCTGCCCATTGTGGACGGTGACAAGGCTGCGCAGGAGGACCGGGTTCTCGCGCTGGTCGACGACGAGGACATCGAACTGGTGATCCTCGCCCGGTACATGCAGATCCTCTCGCCTCGGCTGTGTGCCCTGCTCTCCGAGCGGATCATCAACATCCACCACTCGTTCCTACCCAGCTTCAAGGGCGCCAAGCCATACCAGCAGGCACACCGGGCCGGGGTCAAGCTGATCGGCGCCACCGCCCACTACGTGACCGCCGACCTCGACGAGGGGCCGATCATCGAGCAGGACGTGCTGCGGGTCGATCACCGGCACGATCCGGCCGAACTGCTCGCCCGTGGCCGCGACCTGGAGTGCAACGTGCTCGCCCGCGCGGTGAAGTGGCACTCCGAGCACCGCGTGCTGCGCAACGGAAATCGCACCGTCGTCTTTGGCTGACCCCGGTTGCCACGACCGACCACAAGGGATGGACATGACCACCACAACAATCGTCGAGACACCGACCCGGTTAGCGTCGAGGGACCGGCGCACCGATCGGAGGTCACTGGCCGCCGCCAGCGTGGGCAACGTGCTGGAATGGTTTGACTGGACGGTGTACGCCACCTTCGCCCCGCTGTTCGCCCAGCAGTTCTTCCCGCCGGGAAGTCGCACCGCACAACTGCTCTCCGCGCTCGCGGTGTTCGCCGTCGGGTTCCTGATGCGCCCCCTCGGTGGCTGGCTGTTCGGCACCTTCGCCGACCGGTCCGGCCGGCGGGCCGCGCTGACGGTGAGCATCGTGCTGATGGGCGGCGGATCGGCGCTGATCGCGATCAGCCCGACCTATGCCGACATCGGCATCGCGGCCGCGCTGATACTGCTGATCGCCCGAATGGTGCAGGGCCTTTCGCTGGGTGGTGAGTTCGGCACGTCGGCCACCTACCTGGCCGAGCGCGCCCCGCGCGAGCGTCGCGGCCTGTTCTCGAGCGTGTACTACATGGGTACCGCGGCCGGTCTGCTGCTCGCCTCCGGCCTGTCCGTCGCGCTGCACAGCACACTGTCCACACAGGACATGCGGGACTGGGGCTGGCGAATCGCCTTCGCACTCGGCGCGTTCGGCGCGCTGGCCGGCTACTGGATCCGGCGCAGGGCGGCGGAGACCCAGCAGTTCCAGACCCAGCGGATGCGCCGCGGCGCGGCCGAGCGCCCACTGCTGGCAGCGATTCGCAGCCACCCCAAGGAGATCGGCCGCATCGTCGCGTTCACCATTGCCGCCACCCTCGCCTTCTACATCTTCGCCACCTACTTCCCGACCTATGTGGCGTCGACCACCGGCCTGTCCCCGGCGCTGGCCTCGCTGGCCAACACCATCGCCCTGGTGGTGTTCCTGGTGCTACAGCCGGTCTTCGGCGCCCTGTCCGACCGGATCGGACGCAAGCCGCTGCTGCTCGTGTTCGCCGGTGGCTTCGCGATCGGCGCGGTCCCGGCGGCGATCGCGCTGTCCGCGTCGTTCCCTGTGGTGCTCACGATCGAGCTGATCGCGCTGGCGTTGTTCGGTTTGTACAGCGCGATCGCGCCGGCGGTGATGGCCGAGCAGTTCCCCACCAACGTTCGCGCCGTGGCCATTGGCGCCCCGTACAACCTCGTCGTCGCGTTGTTCGGTGGCACCGCGCCGTACCTGCTCACATGGCTGCGCAGTGAGAACGCCGAACTGGTGTTCTTCGGCTACCTCGCGGTCGCCGCAGTGATCGGCGCGGTGGCCTTCCTCACCATGCCCGAGACCAAGGGAAAGGAACTGAGCTGACATGGAATACCGAGCCGCGACCCGTCACGACGCATGGCACGTTGCCCGCCTCCTGATTCAGCTCTACGAGGTCGAGGCACCCGGCATGCTCACCGGCGACCTCGAGTTCAGCGCGCTGATCGTGCGGCGGGCACTTGAGCACAACGACTGCTCCGCTCTGCTCGGCGCCTACTACCTGCAGACGCTCGACGACCGGCCGACCGGCATCGGTGCGGTGGCCACGGCCGAGTCCCCTCGGCGCGCGCTGTGGTACCCGAACCTGCCAACGGATGCCCGGCGGTTGCTCGGTGTCAGGTCTGGCCGGGCGTTCGTGCGCGGTCTGAAGAAGCTGATGGGCGCACTGGTCAACCCGATCCGTGAGCACGAGGCCATGCTGCACAGCATCGTGATCGACCGTGACGTGCGCCGGCACGGCATCGGCGCGCACCTGTTGCGGGTGCTGGAAGAAGAGGCGGGGCGCAGGGAAAAGGTCTCGTCGGTGCTGTACGTGCTCAATGGCAATCCGGCCGAGCAGTTCTACGAGCGATTCGGCTACCACACCATCCGGGTTACCGACGGCTCGAGGTGGGGCAAGAAGGCGGCCTATCCGTCGATCGCGATGCGCAAACCTTTGCTGCGCCGCGCGCCATCCGTCCTGGCCCGCGCCAGCCGCTGACCTTGGAGGACACATGTCCGTGCAGGCTATGACGAGCGAGACCGGTACCGAGGCGCGCCCGGTGGAGGTCGAGGCATTGCTGGAGACCCTCGAACGCACCCCGCCGAACGCGTTGTCCGCATGCCCCGGCCGAACCGCGCACACCATCGGTGCGCACGTGGCCGGTGCCTACGAGGAGATCGCCCGGCATGCCGAGGCCTTTGCCGCAGGCAGTCCGCTTCTCACCACGCGAACATTCGACGAGCGGGAGGCCGGCTACCGGATGATGACCCCGGCCGAGCAGCACCCGTGGATCGAGCGAAACGAGGAGCGCATGCGTCGCTCGGTCGCCGAGGTGCTCGAGCTGGAGCCGGATCCGGTGATGCGCTGGACCGGCCGGCAGGTCAAGGTGCGTGGCTTTCTCAAGCACATGCGCAGTGAGTGCGTGCTGCACCGGTGGGACATCGTCGGCGACGACGAGACCAGCTGGCAGCTGCTGTCGCGCTACGAGCTGATGGCGCATGCGGTGGCGTTCCTCGGCCCGCTTCCGATGACCGCGCGTGGCATCGCGGCCGGCGCGGGCACCGGGCGGACATTGCACGCCCGGATCCGGGCCGGCGACCAGAAGGATCTCGTGATCCGGGTGGTGCGCAAGCAACCCATGCTGCACCTGGTCGAGCAGGAGGGGCAGGCCCTGATCGAGGGCGATCCGGCCGCCCGGCTGCTCATGCTGTGGGGCCGGCAGGCCACGCCGCACACCCGGCTTTTCGCCGCGAGCGAGCACATGGACGAGGTGACCCGCGTGCAGCTGCTGCTCGGCGGGTACTGACGGGAGATCCACGAAATGACCACAATGGACTACACCGACGTTGACATCCCGGTGCTGACCTTCGGCGATCAGCTGGACCGGGCGCGCCGGCTGCGTGAGCTGCACACCAACGGGCTGTTCGCGCTACCCAACGCTTGGGATCTGGCCAGCGCGGTGACCCTGGCCCGGCTGCCCGGCATCCAGGCACTGGCGACCACGAGCGCTGGCGTCGCCGCCGCTCAAGGCCGTCCGGACGGCGAGGACATTTCGCTGGACAGCCTGGTGCGCAACGTTTCCAGCATCACCCCCCGGGTGCCGATCCCAGTTTCCGTTGACCTGGAGGCGGGTTACGGCGCGACGTCGGGGGAGTGCGCGGACTCGGTGCACGCCGTGGTCCGCGCGGGTGCGGTCGGGGTCAACCTGGAGGACGGGGATCCCGCCGAGCCCGAGCGCCTGTTGCCGGCGAACTGGCACGCCGAGAAGATCGGCGCCGCAAGGGAACTGGCCGACAAGAGTGGCCTGCCGCTCACGATCAACGCGCGGACCGACACGTTCTGGCGCTCGGTCGGCGATCCGGCGACTCGCTACGAGGAGACAGTGCGCCGGCTGCGCGACTACATCGCGGCCGGTGCGGACTGCGTGTTCGTCCCGGGATTCCCGCCGGCGGGCGCCGACGCTCCGCTGGACGCGATCGTCGCGCTGGTGGCCGCCCTCGCGCCGACGCCGCTGAACCTGTTGGCGCGCGCCGACTTGCCGTCGAGCGCCGAGTTGGCTCGGACCGGTCTGCGCCGGTTGTCAATGGGATCCTCGCTCTACCGGCTCGCCCTCGCCGCGGCCGGTGCGGCGGCGGCGCGCGTGCTCCGGGACGGCGACCTGGCCGCGCTGGAACTCGCCGATCATCTGCCCTACGGGGAGCTTGCCGGGCTGTTGACGCCCGAATGACGGAAGGACTCACCATGCTCTGGTTCTGCCAGTACCGTAACCGATCCAGCGTACCGGCCAGCGAGCTGCGGCAGCGGTTCCTCAGCCAGCACGACGCGGGTTCCAACCGGCCAGGAGACATGCGGGGCTGGTACTCGTTCGCCACTGGCACAGAGGGGGTTGTGCTGATCGAAACCGACGACCCTCGGGCCTTGACCGAGATGCTGCAGCCCTATTCCGATCTACTGGACTGGTCCGTGCAATGCGCCTACGAGATCAATTACAACCAGCTCTTCGAGGAAATGCGGTACAGCCAGCAGAAATCTGTCGAGGGCGATATGATGGCCGGCCTGCCGCCGGCATCTGCCACTACCTAGGTAGTTTACCCGACGATTCCTTGGGCTTAACGCCAATATGACGCAATTGACAGCTTCTAGCGTTTGTGGGGATTGGATGCACATGGTTGACTCAATGGTGAGGGAACCCGGATCGCGAACCCGGTTTGACGACCGCTTGATGTCGAGCCGCGGGATGGAAATACGACCGGCCAACGTGGGAGATGTTGATGCAGTGGGCGACCTGCTGGTGCATTTGTACGAGGCCGAGGCGCCCAATATTGTCAACAGCAACCGGGCCGGTTGTCTCGACCTCGTACGCCGCTCACTGCGGCAGGCCAACCCTGACCTGGCCGGCGGCTATGTCATCGAGGCATCCGGTCAGATCGTCGCGTACGGCGCGATCGCGCCGGCGGACGATCCGCGCAGGCCGATCCGGCAGCCTGGTTTCCGCACCATCTGGCGGACGCTCGGCCTCTTCGCCGCGCTGCGCTACCTCGTCGGCATAAAGCGGCTGATGTTGCGAGTCTGCGCGCAGTTGCCACCGGGCAACGCCCAAATCCACAGCATTGTCGTGCATCCGGCCTTTCGCGGCCTCGGTCTCTGCCGGTCGCTCGTCGATCATCTCGAGAGCGAACTGCGACGCGCGGGCAACGAATCGATCATGCTCTACGTGCTCAAGGGCAATGATGTCATCGGACTGTACGGGAAGCTGGGCTATCGCAGGGTGGCCGCCGGCGGCGGGCCACTCGAGTGGCTCAAGCATCCAGGGTTTGTGATGCACAAGTTCCTGGGAAGGAAAGGAGAGAAGGGATAGTATGCCGAACGCTCAGATCATCAAACATCGCGGAGACTATGACGACAATTTCTACTGGAATCGCGTGCATCGTAATCTCGGCTGGCTGGGTGAGACCGAGGCGGAGCAGCGCGCCCGGCAGGAGAAGCTGCGTGACTGTGTGATCGGCGTTGCCGGCACCGGTGGAATCGGCGGCGCGACCGCGCTGCGGCTCGTCCGCATGGGTGCCCGGCACCTGAAGTTGGCCGACAGCGACGAGTTCGACGTGACCAACATCCAGCGCCAGGTCGGCGCGGACGTCAAGCACCTTGGCCGGAACAAGGCCGAGGTGGTCGGTGAGATGGCCTTCGAGCTGACCGAGGACGTCGAGATCGACGTGTTCCCCGAGGGCATTCAGGACCACACGGCGGCAGAGTTCGTCAAGGGCTGCGACATCATTCTGGACCAGATCGACGTGTATTCGGTCGGCCCGCACTACGCGCTGCACGAGGCGTTCCGCAAGGAGCCCGGCTGTGAGTCGATCATCACCGTGCTCACCATCGGTCATGGGTCCTATGTGTACAAATACACCCACGACTCGATGCAGATCGAAGAGGTGTACGGGCTGCCCAAGGATGCCGAGCTTGACGACGACAACCTGCGTCAGCTGATCGGCCGGATCGTGCCGGTGCAGCCGGACTACCCGGGCAATGACACGTTCCACGACTGGTGGGTGGACAACCGCACGGTCGCCATCTGGGGCGGCTGCCCGCCGCTGTGCGAGGGCGTGCTGGTCGAGCGGATGGCTATGGAGGTCATGGACTTCCCAGGGGTCACCCCGATCCCGAACCAGCCCGGCTACATGATCTTCGACTCGCGGACCTGGACCACCCGGGTCTACTCCGGACAGTGGTGGAACGACCCGAACCACACCAGCCACATTCTCCGGAAGCCGGCCTGACCGCACAACAGGCGGCTGGTTCCCTGAACAAGGGAACCGGTCGCCGTCCAGTTACGTAACTACGAGTGGTGAGTACACAATGGATTCGACGCTGGTGCTACGAGCCAGCCGGCAACGCGCGATCACCGACGAGGCGGTTGGTGTATGCACCGATCTGATCCGGATCAACACGGGCAACGACGGCGAGCACCCGGAGCGCCCGGCTGCCGAGTATGTCGCGCGACGGCTGGACGAGGCCGGTCTCGACCATCAGACCTTCGAGCCGCGGCCCGGGCGCACGAGCGTCGTCAGCAGGGTGCCCGGCCGCGACCGGAGCAGCGCCCTGCTGATCCACGCACACCTGGACACCGTTCCGGTGAACGTCGCGGACTGGCACGTCGACCCGTTCGGCGGGCAGGTCAAGGACGGCTGCGTGTGGGGCCGGGGTGCGGTGGACATGAAGAACATGGTCGCGATGACGCTGGCGACCGTGCGCGGAATGCTTGCCGACGGTGAACTCCCGGCCAGGGACGTGGTACTCGCCTTCGTGGCCGACGAGGAGGCCGGGGGCGAGAATGGGGCGGGATATCTGGTCGGCTCGCATCCGGAATTGTTCGACGGATGCACCGATGCGATCGGTGAGGTTGGCGGGTTCAGCGTGAGCACGCCGGGCGGCAAGCGGATCTATCCCGTTCAAGTTGCCGAGAAGGGCGTGCTGTGGCTCGAGTTGCGGCACAACCGCCACGACGTGGACGCCCTGTGCGAGGGTGTGCTCAAAGTGGGCCGGCACCGGTTCTCCGGGCAGAATGTGGCCCTGGGCAACGATGAGGCACTTGGCCGCGCACCGGCGCTGCGCAGACTGCGTGACTCCGGGGCGAGGCATACCGTCAACCCGACCATACTGGGCGACGACGACGGCGATCCGATCGCCGTGGTGGATGGGCGTTTCCTGCCCGGTCGCGGCGGCGAATTCCGGCGGGAGCTGAACGAGGTGCTCGGGCCGGAATTCGAGATCCGCACGCTGCGGCACAGCCCGTCGGTGGAGAACCCGGCGGACAGCGGGTTCTTCCGGCAGATTCGGCGGGCGGTGCGCACCATCGACGATAGTGCCGAAGTGGCGCCGTTCCTGCTGTCCGCCGGGACCGACGCCAAGTGGTTCGCCCAATTGGGGATCAACTGCTACGGATTCAGCCCGCTGTGGCTGCCGGATCGGTTCGACTTCCTCGGCATGTTCCACGGCGTAGACGAGCGCGTTCCGGTCGACGCCCTCGGCTTTGGCTGCCACGTGCTGCGCTCACTGCTGGTTGGCTAACGGGGTCTCGCCGGGCCAGTTGTCACGCGGCGTGCGGTGGTGACGACTGATCTGGGTGTGAAGTGGTTGTGGGGGTTCAGGTCGTGGCATCCGGTGGTGTCGGTCGTGGTCGCCGCCGGGTTGGGTGCGGTGACGAACCTCGTGACCGGCAATGCGTTCTCGTGGACGCTGGTCGCGGTGGCGGCGGGTCTGGTGCTGGCCCAGATGGCGTTGTCGGTGTGGCAGGGCCGCCAGGATCACCGGCAGCGGTGCGTGGCGCGGGACGAGCTGTTGGGTGAGTTGCGGCCGGCGGTGCCTGACGGCGCCGAGGATGGGCCGGGCGTGGTGTTGTGGTTGACCGCGCCGTTCTCGCCGACTCCGTTGTGGGCTCGGGACGACGTGCGGGACCGGTTGGTGGCCTGGTGCACCCGCCGCGACGCGGAGGCCGGCGTAGTGCGGGTGTTGGCCGGTTCAGCCGGGGTGGGGAAGAGCCGGCTGGCGCTTGCGGTGGCCGAGGCGTTACCGGCCGGCTGGGTGGCGGGAATGTTCCGGCCGGTGGACGGCGTCGTCGAGCGGATCGTGTCCGCTGGAGAGCCCGTGCTGCTGATCGTCGAGGATGCCGATCGCGTCGCGGGGGTCGACGTGCTGATCGGCCAGGCGGCGCGACACCCGGCTCTGGTGCGGTTGCTGCTGCTGACCCGCGAGGCGGCAAGCCTGCGGACGCTGCCGGACGCGGTGCTGCCAAACCTGTCGGCGGTGGAGATGTTGACCCCGATAGGGGAGGAAGGCGACCGCACACGTTGGTTCGCCGAAGCAGTCAGCGCCTACGCCCGCACCTTCGGGGTCCCGGTGCCCGACCTGCCCACGTCTCCGGTTGGGTTGGCCGAGGACACCCCGTTGGTTCTGCATGCCCGCGCGCTACTGGCGGTCCACGGCCGGGCAGGGGCGCGGACGCTGACCCTTCGGGAGATCGCCACCGAACTGGTAGGGCTGGAACAACGGCACTGGCAGGCCGACCAGGTGCGGCTGCTGCCCGCCGGGTGCGACACCGAGGTGCTGGCCGAAGCGGTCACCGTGCTCCAGCTGCTGCCCGCCAGCAATCTCGTCGAGGCGGCCGCGTTGTTGCGCCGCGTGCCGCAGTTCGCCCACGACAGCGCCAACGGAACTCGAATCGCGGTGGCCCGCTGGGCCCGCCGCCGCTACCCGCCCGGCGCTGACCACTGCCTGCGCTTGATCCCCAACCTCGTCGCCGAACGCCTGCTCATCGACACCCTCACCCGCGTGCCCCAACTGCTGCACGACCTGCCCGCCGCGGCGTTCGCGGTGCTGACCCGTGCCTACGGCACCTTCGCCGATGCGCTTGACCTCCTGGTCACCACACTCGAGCAGCATCGTGCCCGGTCCGTGGCGTTGCATGTCGTGCTCACCACCGGCGTCGTCACCCCGGATCTCGACCGTGCCCTCGCGCGCCTGATCTCCCCTGACGATCCGGGTGCCTTCCCGATCTTCCCGACGTCGAAGACGCTCGACACCTTGCCCCACCTGGGATGCGCTATCGCCCGCGTGGTCCTCGCCCGTTTCCGGGCCCTCGGCCGGGAGCAGCCCGATCGGTACCGTCCCGATCTCGCGAGTGCCCTGACCCTCCTCGGCCGCCGCCTGCGTGCGTTGGGACGGCCCCGGGAGGCGCTGGCCGCCGACGAGGAGGCCGTCGCGCTTCGCCGGGAGCTGGTTGACCGAGAGCCCGATCGCTACCGTCCCGATCTCGCGACCGCCCTGACCGACCTGGGCGCCAACCTCTACGCGCTGGGACACAAGCAGGCGGCCCTGGCTCTCCAAGAGGAGGTGGTGGCGCTTCGTCGTGAGCTGACGCGACGCGAGCCGGACCGGTACCGGGTCGACCTTGCCGGCGCGCTGACGAACCTCGGGCTGACCCGATGGGACGTCGGGCGGCCGCGGGACGCCCTGGTCGCGCTGACCGAGGCGGTGGCCATCCGCCGCGAACTCGTGCGGCGGGACGTTGGCCAGCGCTTCGAACTTGCCATCACCCTGACCAACCTGGCGGTGAATCTGCGGGAAGTAGGGCGGACTTGGGACGCGTTGGCGGCGCAAGAGGAGGCGGCGGCGATCCGAGGTGAGCTAGCGCGGCGGGAGCCCCGGCATCGCCCGGAACTCGCGATCACGCTGAGCAACATGAGTGTGAACCTGCGGGATGTCGGCCAGTTGGAGGAGGCCCTGGCCGCCGGCGAGGAGGCGGTGGCGTTGTTTCGGGAACTGGTCGCCGGCGAGCCCGACCCGTACCAAGCCGATCTGGCCACTGCTCTGAACAACCTCGGTGCGAACCTGTGGGCGGCCGGGCGGATAGCTGAATCCCTTGCCGTCCAGGCGGAGGCGGTGGGGATCCGCCGCAGGTTGGCCGGGCTGGAACCCGCACGCCACCTGGCCGACCTCGCCGGCGCCCTGACCAACCTGGGCACAAGCCTCAGCCAGGCGGGGCGGACTCGGGACGCGGTGGCGGCTCAGGAGGAGGCGACGGCGATCCGCCGCGAGTTGGCCAGCCAGCAGCCCGAACGCCACCGTCACGACCTGGCCAACTCTCTGGTCAATCTCGGGACGAGCCTGCTGGGGGCGATGCGGTTGCCCGAGGCGCTGACCGTGCAGCAGGAGGCGGCGGTGCTGTACCGGGACCTGACCGACGAGGAGCCCGATCGCTACCGTGCTGAATACGCCGTCGCCCTGAACAACCTTGGCCTCACCCTGCGAACCCTTGGCCGGCATACGGAATCTCTCGACGCACTCCGTGAGTCGGTCCGCGTGTTGCGAATCTGCGCCGACCATGACCCCAAGCTCCACGGACCCGCGTACCGGCGAGCGGATGCCGCACTCCGGAAATTCCTGGCCACCATCGGCGACGACGCACAAGCCATCACCACAGGCCTCATCCACGATGCAGCCAAGGGCATATCTCGTGAACCTTGACGGGTAGTCAGTCGTGCGGTCGTTCTCGGTATGGTTTGACCGAGGCTGGAACCGGGGTCTCGGTGGTGTCCACGAGTCTGGCGGTATAGCTGCCCCGGTAGCCGAACACCGGGCCGATGAGCGGATTCGTGACGGTGACCTGGATGCCGAGCCGCTCGGTCTCCTCGTCGTACCACTCGCGCACGTGGCCACGCCCAGTGAGGCCGGCAGGTAGCCGACAGTCGAATGGCCCGGCACGGAAGCGTTGCTCACCCGAGCGGATCACCATCGCGCCGCGATCGTCCACACTGGCGTGCAGATCAACCGCCAACTGCTGGTGCGCGCCGAGATAGTCGACGACGCCGGCCCGGCGTTCACTGTAGACAATCGTCCCCTCGAACCGTCTCCGTCGCCCGCGCGAGACGTCGAATGTCCGGACGAACCTGATGACCTCGCACCCGAAACAGTCCCGGTACGCGTAATACTCCATGGTGAACGGAATGTCACTACCCTTTTCCGGGAAGAGAACGTTCCGCCTCGCGCCGAACCGCAGGAACGGCACCACGATCTCCTTGCCGTGCCACACCTCGTCCATCACCCCAACGCCGACACATGCCGTCGCGCTGTCGGCCGATACGCCGAATCGGCGCCGGACCTCAGGATGCAGCCGATCAAAATCCGCGCCGAGAGCTCGTCCGAAAATCGAGGTCATGGCGTCCCCTCAGCTCGGTACGTCTATGGCCGCTAATTCGAGGTCCCGGAAGGGGTCGCTGTGGACGTTCCGGATGCGGTCGTTCCACACCGCGTGCCCGTGTGCGGACCATAACGGCACGACCGGGAGATCCCGGAGGATCTGGTTCTCCGCCAACCGGTACAGCTGCCCGCTCTCCGCGGGGGTGGCGGCCGCGTCGGCCGATGCCAACAGGTCCTCGAAGCCGGAGTTGGTGTATCCGGGCAGCTCGGTCATCGGCTCGCGCGGGCTCGGGGAGAACAGCGTCCGGGTAACCACTGTGGGGCCGTCCAGCGGCTGACCTTCGGTGCGGTGTTTGGCCGTGGTGGCCACGCCCAGCGCGTCGTCGAGTTGCTCCGCCAGCGCGGGTACCCAGGATTCCTGGCCGTAGTACAGGGTTATCGGTCCGGTCGGTGTACCAGCTTGCTCCACTAAGGACTTGGCGGCCGCCGGGTCGTGGTTGCATGGCCGGCACGGTCCCGACCGTTGTGGCAACGCCACGTAGGGAGGCAGCAGCGCCCGCGCCTGATCTACCTGGCGGTCCAGTGGCCCGGCCTCGATGGCGGCCCTGTCCACCGCGAGCGAGATCGCGTGGCGCACCGTTGGGTCCCGAAAACGATTGTCGGACAACGGAATGGATAGGTAGGTAAGCTCAGGCAGCGGCCAGCTGAGGTGCCGGTTCGGGAAGTCGCGTCGCATGGCGTCGTGGGCGGCGCCGGGCAGCGCGGTCGCCAGGTCGAGCGCGCCCGAACGGACCTGGTCGTACTGGGCGGCCGGGTCGGTCACCACCCGCAACTCGATCTCGCGCGCCTTGCCGGGTGCCGCGCCTTGGTATCCGTCGAAGCGCACCAGCCGACCGCCCTTGCCGGCCCGCCATGGCTCGGCCAGCCGGTAAGGTCCGTTACCGACCGGGTTGGTGGCGAAGTCCGACCAGTTCTTGTTTGCCAGCACCGACTCCGGCAGCGGATACAGTGCCGCCGAGCCGAGCACCAGGTCCGCCTGGGCGAACGGCTTGGCCAGGGTGAGTTGGATGGTCGTCTCGTCGACGGCGCGCATGTCGTTGGCACGCAAGACATTGGTCAGCACGGACGCACCGGGCCAACGTTCGGCGATGCCGGCTTGCCAGGTGCCGACGTAGGACCGCGCGGTGACCGGCGAGCCGTCGTGGAACCGCATGCCGGGGCGCAGCCTGACCGTCCACACGGTCCGGTCGGAGCTGGTGACCGAGGCCGCGGCCAGCGGGATCACCTGCTGTTTCTGGGCGTCGTAGGTGACCAGCGGGGTCCACAGCGCACCGGCGATCATCCGCCCCGGCAGGTCCCGCACCTCGGCGGGCAGCAGGCTGGCCGGTTCCCGCACGCCAACCGCATAGCTTCCTGGAGTGCGGGCCGTGGCGTCGTCACCGGAGCACCCGGTGATGCCAACAGCGATCCCGACAACCATGACCGACCATCGGCTCTTGAGAGTGCTGATCACCCCCGATACGTTAAGACGGTTTGAGCGTGTCGGGGAGGCAGACATGCGTAGCTGGCTTGTTCGATCAGGGTTCGTCCTCACCGTCGCCACCGCGGCGTTCACCGCGGAGACCGCCTACGCCTGCAATGAGGGCAGCCCACCCGGCACCGGCGAGCATGCGGCGCATGCGGCCCCCGCGGCGCAGGTCAACCCGGCTGCGCAGGGGGCGCAGAAGAACGTCGAGCACTTGGCCAACCTGCCGGACGCCACCGGGGCGATCGCGATCAACTTCCTGCGGTACGGGCACCGCGACATCATGATTGTCGCCGGCCAGTTCGGGTTGAAGTCCTACGACATCACCCGGGATCCGACCAAGCCGCGGTTCCTCAGCGAGGTCTCCATGCCCGGCATGTGGCAGATGGAGGACGTCGACGTCGACCCCAAGCGCAAACTCGTGTTCATGGCAAGGGATCCGCGTGCGTTCGGCGGCGACGTGCTGACCGGCGAGTCAGGTATATACACCGTGGACGCGTCCCGGCCGGAGGCCATGAGGGTCGTCAGCTTCGTGCAGGTGCCGGCCGGCCACACGAGCAGCTGCATCAACGACTGCCGGTACCTGTG
>WUUC01034395.1_pt1 | contig 29901 bp, 23 predicted proteins | sample 6278441 | NCBI WGS metagenome assembly WUUC01 (sample SAMN13675441, study PRJNA597444) | soil metagenome | isolation source: soil | place: USA: Washington | collected 2017-10 | reverse complement strand
CAGTGCCTGCGGGCGTGGCCGGGTCGCGCGTCAACGCCAGCAGATCCGGCAGGTGCAGGCGCACCTCGCGCGGGATGCTGCCAAGGCGCATCGGGTCGGGCGTCGGCTCGTAGGTGCCGGCCACGCGGAACGCGCGGGCATTCCGGCCGGCGGCATCCGTCGCGAGTTGCACGACGTCGCCGACAGACAGGCGCTCGGCCTCGGCCAGCTGGCGTGAGACCAGGATGGCGGCTGGCGCGGGCGCCTGAGCGGTGAGCGCGGCTGCGGTCGTCAGCGCTGTCAGGAGGAGGACCCGCACGAATGAGGAGCGGGCGCGGCTGCTCCCCACACGCGTCAAAATCGCCACAGGCGCGTCAGCTTGACGACGAAGCCGCGGTGCTGCAGAGATGAGCGCGCGACGCGCTGTGTCTCCCGGCCCTCTGTGTACACGACGAACAGATCGCTGCCAGGCTGATACTCCCAGCGAAACCGGACGTTCGACGACACCGAATTCGTGCTCGTGCTGTACTGAACGAGCGCGCTGGCGAACATCCGGGGGGTCAGCGTGTAGCTTGCGCGCGACGTGACGAGGCGCGTGACGAAGCTCCCTTCGCGCAGGTCCGCCGATGTGATCGACACCCGCGGCTCGAGCGAAAGGCGCGGGGTCAGCTCCACTCGGCCGGTGTAACTCGCTTCAGTACGGAGGCCGGTGTAGAACTGACCGCGAATCAGCCGCAAGTCCCCGGCAAACCTCCGCTGCGTCCCGAGCCGGTACAGCGCATCCACTTCGTGGAACCCATAGCCTCCGGGCGGCACGAAGATGTCCTCGGCAATTTCGAACGGCACGGCGAAGGCCTCGTAATTGCGGTTGTAGCTCGCCTCGACGACGTCGCCGTTGTCGAGGTCCGCCCTGAACGTGCCCTGCGCGATTCGCGACTGGAGCCGGCCGTCGTCGTTGTTGACGATGTAGTCGATGCTTCCCTCGTAGTACAGCTTGCGAACGCCCCTGAGCCGCTGCGGCCTCGGGCTGAAGCGGAGCTGGCCATAATTGCGGCGGAAATTTTCCCGCCGCATGAAGCCGATCTCGGGGTTGAAATCTTCGCCGACCTTCAGCAGCTCGTATTGCAGGCCGTAGCGATCTCCGGCGTACTCGAACTGCCCGCGGTAGCTGCCTTCATCGCCCTCGCGCCCGGCCGTCCGTGTTCGGGCGTAATAGCCGCCAAGATTGAGGTTCTCGAAAAACCCGAAACTCGCGTCAATTCCGGCCGCGAGATTGGAATCGGCCGCTCCAATGCCCGGAGAGCGGCGAGTCGCGATCACTCCCATGCTGCTTCGCCGCAGGACATCGCGCTTCACGCGCACCACCGAGAAGTTCGTCGCGGGCGCGCCCGCAGCGCGCGTCTCGTCGGTCTGCATCGTCAGCAGGCCGACGCTGTATTTGCCGACTCTGCCCGTCAAGCGGCCGCCTGCGTCGATCGGCATCGTCTCCCCGTCCTGCAGGCCGATCCGGCGGCTGAAGAACAGGAGCGGCGTCTCGTTGGGCGCGCCCTGGTTCGCGCCTTCTCCTCCACCGCCGCCGCCACCCCCGCCGCCGCTCCCACCACCGCCCCCGCCGCCGCCGCGCGTGCGGACGCTGGCGAACTCGAAGATTCCCTGACCCTCGAGGAAGAACTCGCGCCGCTCGGGAAAGAACTGGCTGAAGCGCGTCAGGTTCACCTGCTGCTCGTCCTCTTCGACCTGCGCGAAATCGGTGTTGTAGCTGACGTCGAGGATGAGGCTGCGCGTCAGGCCATATTTCGCGTCGAAGCCAAAATTTCCGTCGAGGTCATTCGAGAGCGGCGGAACGGCGTCCCGGTTGGTCACGAGCTGCGAGATCGCGTACGGCTTCAGCTCGAGATTGCGGGAAGTCGCGGGCACTTCGACGCCGACGAGCGTCGCGGCGACAGAAAACCGCGTGCCCCCTGCAGGGCCGTACGATGCGGGAACCGGTGTGAGGAACGAGGTTTCGTTCTTCCACCGGACCGTCCGGCGGAAGTTGATGCTCCAGATCTGCTCACGGGACTGGTGGTATCGGAGCGACTTGAACGGAATGACCATCTCGGTCGTCCATCCCCGATCGAACAACCGGCTCCTGGCGTCCCAGACGGTGTTCCAGTCGAAGTTGTTCGCGCTCCGCTCGTCGGCGATCAAGGCTTCGCGGATGCCCCCGATGGAGTTGGTCTGGAAATAGAAGCCGCTCCTCCGATCGTAGAAGGTGTCGAGGGCGACGCTGAAGCTGTCGTTCTGGCCGATGTTCCGGTTGTCGCGGCGCATCTCGTTGGCGACGATCCGCTCGGGGTGGCTGTCCCACATTCGAGCCGAGACGTACAGGTTCTGATCGTCGAACAGCACCCATACCTCGGTCTGCTCCGTCGCCGCCTCTCCTTCCTGTGGCTCCTGCTGCACGAACCCGGAGACTGAAGCCGTACCGCGGTAGGTGGTTTCCTCGAGATACCCGTCGAGCTGAAGCGGCTGATCGATCCGAATGGCCCGCATCGTGACGCGCCCCTCGACGTCGCGCGAGACCACCGCCGGAGCGATCGGCGGCGGCGGACCGACAATGGCTGTCGTGTCCGCGTTCAGCAGCACCTGCGCCGCTGCGGCGGCGGGAACGGCGACGCTCCATGCGGCTGAAATGCCAGCGATGAGAAAGAGCCGCGCTCGAAGTGTCATTGGCGTCGAGACAGGCGATTTTGACACACGAGAGCGGACCGGTGCCTGGTGTGCCCGTCCGCCGGGCGTTTCTTCCGAATTCAGAACCGTGAAGCATGCGCCGATGAGTTCACCATGGGCGGACATCTATGGCGAACTTCACGCCGGCAACACCAGCGAGGACGTCGCGACGCGGTGCTTGACAACCCGACGGGACGGTCGTATCAACGACGGAACGAAGGAGGCGCCGCATGGTCTTCCGGAGGTGGCCGCTCGGCATCATCAAGGCGATCGTGGTCGGCGCCGTCATCTGCGCGGTGCCGTCAACGGCCGAGTCGCAGGACGGCAGGATCGCTGGCGTCGTGAGAGACGCGACCGGAATCGGGATCCCCGGGGTTAGCGTGACCGCTACCAGTCAGTCCAGCAACGCGTCGCGATCCACGACGACCGAGAACGACGGCAGCTACTCGTTGTCGGTGGCGCCGGGCGCCTACACCGTCGCCGCCTCGATCGCGGGCTTCCGCACCGTCACACGAGCGGTCACGGTTGCCGCCGGCGCTCCAAACCAGATCGAGTTCGCGCTGCAGCCGTCGCTGATGGAGGAAGTCACGGTGACCGCCATGAAGCGGGAAGAGACGCTGCGCAGCGTGCCGTTTTCTGTGGCGGCGCCCACCGAACAGGTGCTGCGCGCCCGCGGTGTCGAGGATATCGAAGGTATCGCCGCCAACGTGGGTGGATTCACCGTGCAGAACCTCGGGCCCGGGCAGAGCCAGATCGCCATGCGCGGCGTCTCCGCCGGTCAGATCGTCCGCGATCAGCCGGGCGTCAAGGAGCAGGTCGGCGTGTACCTCGACGAATCGGTCATCTCGCTCTCGCTCTTCACGCCGGACATCGATCTGTTCGACGCCGATCGCGTGGAAGTCCTGCGCGGTCCGCAAGGCACGCTCTTCGGCTCCGGTTCGCTGTCGGGCACCGTTCGCTACATCACCAATCAGCCGCAGCTCGGCGTCACCAACGGCGTCGTCGAGCTCGGGGGCAGCGTCGCCGCCGGAGGCGCTCCGGGCGGCAGCACGAAGCTGGCGTTCAACGTCCCGCTCGGCGACACCGCCGCCCTGCGCATTACGTCCTATTACAACCGGCTCGCGGGGTACATCGATGCGGTCCAGCCCGACGGAACCGTAAGAGAAGATGTCAACGACGGGTTCCGGACCGGCGTGCGCGCCGCCGTCAGGATCGTGCCGAACGATCGGCTCTCGATCACGCCGCGGCTTGTGTACCAGAAGGTGGAGATGGACGGGTGGAACCGCATCGATGTGTTCAATATTCTCGCCAACCCGTTTACGACATCGCGGCCGGCGGTCACGCTCGGCGAGCGCTCCCAGTTCACACAGCTGAACGAAGACTTCACCGACGACTTCGTCCTGGGCGACCTGAACATCAGCTACAACTTCGGAAATCTTGCGCTCACGTCGGTCACGTCGTACGTGGATCGCAACGTTCTGGTCGTCCGCGACGCGACGACGCTCACGGCCAGCATCACCGGCGGCAGCATCGGGCTTCCGGAAAACGTCTACACGCTCGACGCCCCGTTGTACGACGACACGACGGCAAACGCATGGACCCAGGAACTGCGCCTGTCCGGCGGCAGGGAGCGGTTCCGATGGGTGGGCGGCGGATTCTACAGCCACGCCGACCGGCAATACGGACAGGACCTGCCGGTGATCGGGTTCGAGGATCTCACCGGCATACCCACACGCGGTCTGCGCGCGCCCAGGGATAGTCTGTACTTCTCCGATCTCGGGTACGACCTGAATCAGTTCGCGCTGTTCAGCGAAGGCACGCTGTCACTAAGCCCGGCGTTCAGCCTGACAGGCGGGCTGCGGTATTACCATTTCGACGAACGCAAGGAGCAGATCTTCGACGGTATCTTCGGGAACGACAACAACGGCAGCGTGCTGGTGTCGCAGCCCGGCTCCACCAACGCCAACGGGGTGGCGCCCCGTCTCATCGCGTCCTACGCGCTGTCGGAGGGTGCGAACCTGAACGCGCAGGTTTCGCGCGGCGTTCGGCTGGGCGGCATCAACGATCCGCTGAACGTGCCGCTGTGCACTCCGCAGGACCTCGTCACCTTCGGCGGCCGCGACACCTGGAAGGACGAGACGGTGTGGAACTACGAGGTCGGCGCCAAATCCCGTGTGCTGAACGGCAACGGCGCGCTGAGCGTGTCGGCGTTCTACATGGACATCCACGACCTGCAGGCCACCGTGACCGCCGGCTCCTGCTCGTCGCGCGTGATCTTCAACGTGCCGAAGGCCCGCAGCCAGGGCCTCGAGCTCGAGTTCGAGGCGGCGCCGACGCCCAACGTGGACTTCGCGATCTCCGGAAGCTTCAACGATCCCGAGCTGCGATCGACGCTCACGTCCACCAGCCCGAGCGGCGCCGTGAGCGTCGTCTCGGGCATCGAAGAGGGCCGCAGGCTGCCGAGCGTGCCGCGGTTCCAGCTGGCCGCCGCGGCCACGTATCATCGACCTGTGTGGGCCGGATCGCTGGCGTATCTGACAGGCACGTACCAGCACATCGGGTCGCGGTTCACGCAGGTAGGGGACGAAGATCTCGGGTCGCTGAACCTGTTGTCGTTCGGCGCCAACACGATCGGCGCGCCGCTGACCGCGAGCGTCTTCACCTACGAGCCCGAACTGCCCGCGTACGACATCGTCAACCTCCGCGCGGGCGTCCGCCGCGAGAGGTGGGACGTGTCGCTGTACATCAACAACGTCGGCGACGAGCGCGCTTTCCTGTCGTTCGATCGTGAGCGCGGAACGCTGGCGCGGATCAGCTACCTGACGAATCAGCCCCGCACGCTGGGGATCGCGACGCGGTTGAGTTTCTGAGAAAAACCGCAGACGCGCTGAGCTCGCAGAGAAAATGAAGAGTCGAGATCCTCTGCGTGTTCTGGGTGCTCTTCGGTTAACGTCAACTGGACGTCTGCGCCGAGATTGGAGCGTCCGGTGAGAGCACGAGGCTGTCGGGACGCGGAATGATGAGCCATGCCACGACATAGGCGATGACGCCGCCGATGACCGCGCCGCACAGAATCGACAGGATCACCCAGAGCGCGCGGATCGGCGTCGAGTCCACGCCGAAGTATTCGGCGATGCCGCCGCAGATGCCGGCGATCTTCTTGTCCGTGGCCGACCGCGTGAGCCGCCGCCGATGCGGCGCCGGCGCCGGTCCGGTCGATTCCGGAATGACGAGCCATGCGGCAAGATACGCGATCACGCCGCCGATGACGGCGCCGGGAACGATGGACAGGACGACCCAGGCGGCGCGCACGAGGACGACGTCGACGTCGAAGTAGTCAGCGAGGCCCGCGCAGACTCCGGCGATTTTGCCCTCGCCTGCCGATCGGGTGAGACGACGGGTGACCATTGAACAGCCTCCTCTTTACCTTCGACGGACGGGGAGGGCCGGCGGTTCGACCGCGCGCTCCGCGCGCCGCGGAATGGGCCCCAGGCTGCTGAACCGTGCGCCTGCACTACCGCGACCCTCCGCTCTTGTGGCTGTTCGTGCCGGCCTACCTCGCCCATGTTACCGAGGAACTGCTGGCCGGGCCGGGATTTCCCGCGTGGCTGGCGCGGATTGTCGGCCAACCGCTGCCGGTCGGAGCGTTCGTCGCCATCAACGCCGTTGCGCTCACAGCGCTCCTCGCCGCGGTGTACGCCGCAGTACGGAGCGAGCGGCAGGGGTGGGCCGCTGTTGCCATCGGGACGATTGCGCTCACCAACGCGGTTGCCCATCTGAGCGGATCGATCGTGACACGCACGTATTCACCAGGCCTCGTCACCGGGTTTGTCCTCTACGTGCCGCTCGGGTCGCTTGTGCTTTTCCGCGCCGGGTATCAGGCGCCCGGAGGGACGATGCCGATCGGAGTGGTGGCCGGGTTCGTCATTCACGCGCTTGTGTTCGCCGCGGCGTTCGTGTCGGCACGCGGCTTCTGAGGCATATACCGCGCAGATGTTAGAATCGGCGCTTGCCGCCGATTCCCTGGAGGCTGTGAATGGCCGATCGTGATCAGATTTCGGACCGTGGACGCTCGCTCGAGGAAGACTACTTCAGGAGGAAGGACCGCGAGCTGATCGAGAAGATCCGTCAGGCAGCCGCTGCGGATCAGGCCCGGAAGGATCTTGGCCGGAACATCGGGGTCGACGATCCCGAACTCCTGCAGGAGCTGCACGACCTGGGCTTTACGCCCGAAACGGCCGGCCTGCTGCCGCTCGTCCCGGTCGTTCAGATGGCGTGGGCCGAAGGCGGGGTCAGCAAGCCGGAACGCGAGCTGATCGTGCGCCTCGCGAGAAGCCGCGGCGTCGAGGAGGGGAGCGCCGCCGACCGCGAGCTCACCGAGTGGCTGAACACCCGCCCGGCCGAAGCGGTGTTCGCGCGCGCCGGGCGCCTCATTCGCGCGATGATCGATTCCCCCTCCGCGCAGGCGGGCGTTCTGAGTGCTGACGATCTGGTGCAGTACTGCGAGCAGATCGCGTCGGCGTCCGGTGGCATGCTTGGCATCGGGCGCATCTCATCGGAAGAACGGGCGCTGCTCTCCCGCATCGCCGCGGACTTGAAAGCCCGCCGCGCCTGATACCCGCGGACGACCGCGTCCGACAAATTTCCTACACCGACGCCGCCTGATCGACGCCGGCCCACAGGTTCCACGTGTTCAGCTCCTCGCGGCCGCACGCCTTGAGATACAGGAACAGCTGCGTGCGATACGCGGCGCACGAGCACAGTGCGGTGTTGACCATGAACGCTCCGCGCGTGGTCTTGTCGCCCATTCCGCCATCCATCTCGGTGCGGAAGTCGGCATCGGACATCTCGCCCAGCAGCTTCGCGTACGTGTCGCTGTGCGCCGCAATCGCGGCGACGGTCTGATCGAAATCCCGCGCGTTGGCGGCCTGCTCCGCCGCCTTCCAGGTTTCCGCGTCGAACGGCGCGCCGGTGCCGAACTGCACGAGCGCCGGGCCCATCATACTGAGGTACTTCAGCAGCTCGATCGTGCTGCGCTGCTTCGGGGTCGGCCGGTAGTCGAACATGGTCGGCTCGATCTTGCCGGCGAGGTGGAGCAGGATGCGAACTTCTTTCTGCAAAGCGGCGATGAGCTCTTCCCTGGTCAGGACCATGGTGTTCTCCTGGAAACGATGGGAGCGGAGGATACCACGCCGTGCAAGATGCAATCACCGCTGGATGGCGTACGAAAGCTTCACGAACACCGATGCCCGGCTCGTTCGAGCCGCTCCTCTGTCGAAAGCTCCCGGTCGTCTCCGTATCCGACGAACATCACCGACTGCCAGTTCAACTTGTACGCGAACAGCAGCGAGCCCAGGAACGTCCCCGATCGCGCCGGTACCGTGGACACGAAAAGCGATGGCTCCCGTTCGGTCGAGACGTACTGCGCAATCACGCGGACGAAGCTCCGTGCCGTAAACGTGTAGGTGCCGCGCACGCGCGACACGCGCGCCGTGAACAGGCGGCCGCGTCCGGCGTCAGCGTCCACGTTCAACCACCGGACGTTCCGCACGAAGTCCAGTTCCAGGTGATTCGTCGGGTTCAGCCGCGCTGAGAGGTTGATCGTGCTGCCGCGGCCGAGGCGCGAATTCGCGAAGTCCACCTCTTCGCCAACGACGCCGTCCACGGCGACCGAGGTGAGACGACGCGAAGGGCTGGACCGCAGGACATATCCGACCCGGTGGACGTGGAAGACCTCCGCGCCGCTGCGCACCTGGTCGTCGAGAAGGCGAAGCTGGAAAAATCCGTTGAACCGTGTGTCCATGTTCATGCCGACGTTGGCCATGCGGCTGATCCGCGACGCGCGGCTCCATTCGAGCTCGTCGAGGCGGCCGTCCAGGTGGATCGGGGTATCCAGACGGCCGATTCGGATAGGCTCACCGGAAAGCGCGGTCTGAGCGGCGAGATCGGTTGCGGGCACAACAGCCGCGCCGCTCGCCACGAGCGCAACCATGGCCAGGCGGCCGGAACGACGCATTGTCGCCCGGTTAGACGACGCGACGCGCGATCCGGTTGGCCGGGCGAGCTGGTCGCCAAGCTGCCGCTCGGTTGTGCGTGCATGTGATGAGCGAGCCGACACGAAGGAGGACCGGTCCACACGGCCCTTGGGTCGACGTTGCTCCATCGCGGATCCGACGGCCCGGCGCCGGTCCGCGCTGCGATGCCTTCTGCGGTCCGCGAGACGCCAGGTCCGTGAACCTGGCTCCGTTCCCGCAGGCGTCTCGCGCGGTCGGGCGTCACACATCGGCGCCTTCACAGGCGAGCGTGCTCGAAACACAGGAGCCCCGGGGCGGCGCGATTGTACGGCGGGCCGCCGAGGTTCGCAGTAGAATCCGCGTGACCAGCATGACCTTCAGGGAGAGGAGCGAGAGATGAAGCTGACGAGTGTGCGTTCTCTGCTTGCCGCGGCAGCGGCGGCCATCATTGCGGGCGCGGCGTTTGTGATCCTCCAACCGCACGCCTTTGCGCAGCAGCCGCCGCAGCAGCCGCAGCCCATGAGCTTTTTCATCACGAGCGTGGGACTGGGCAACGGCGCGAACCTGGGCGGACTCGAAGGGGCCGACAAACATTGTCAGACGCTTGCCGCGGCCGCGTCGACCGGCAAGAAAACCTGGCGCGCGTACCTCAGCACGCAAGGGCCCAAGGCCGTGAACGCCCGCGATCGGATCGGCAAGGGGCCGTGGTTCAACATCAAGGGCGCCCGCATCGCGCAGGATGTCGGCGATCTGCACGGCGACACGCTGGAGCAGGCGCGGCGCGGCAACAACCTGACGCGAGCGACCGGCCTCTCTGAAAAAGGGCAGGCCATCAACGGCGTCGGCGACAAACCCAACACGCACGACATCCTGACCGGATCGCAGCTGGACGGCACCGCGTTCCCGCCCGGCGCGGATCGGACCTGCCAGAACTGGACGAGCAACACCGGCGACAGCGCGCAGCTCGGGCACCACGATCGTACCGGAGGCGGGAACACGTCCTGGAACTCCACGCATCCGAGCAAAGGCTGCAGCCAGGAGAACCTCGTGGCCACGGGCGGCGCCGGGCTCATCTACTGCTTCGCGATCGACTGAGACGGGCGCCGCGGGCGGCCCCGTGCCTGAACGGTCAGCAGGTTTTCGGGATTGGGTTTGCTACAGCAGGCCCCGGAGGATCGGCAATGGGATTTACGGTTGTCGTGGCCCTCTTCGTCCTTGCGCTCGGCATGTTTTCCGCCTCGTTGCCGTTTGTCGTTTCTGGCCAGCGCAAACGGATGCCGCGCTGATCGCGGCCGCGTTCTTCGGCTATGCTCGTGCCATGCAGGCGCCGAACCGCTGGCTCGCCGCCGCGCTGATCGCGGCGGCTGTCGGGTGCGACGACTCGCCGTCGTCTCCCACGCAGAGCGGGAGCGTGCGTATCGCGTTCGTCGGCGCAACCACACGGCGCGCCGATCTGCCGGCGTCGGCGCAGCCGTGCGTCAGCGGCGTAGGACAGACGCACATCCATCCGAGCTGGCGCGAATTCGCGTCCATTCCACTGCAGGCGCGCCCGCCGGATCGCTACGAGATCTCTTTCTCCGACGTGCCGCGCGATACCCGCGTTTCGTTCCGTGTCAACGATCAGAACTCCTGCGACGAGAATCCCACCGGAGCGGTGACGCGGAACGTCTTCGTGAACGATGTCCGCCTGATTCAGAACGCGACGACGCCTGGCAACGGCGATGAACCGGGCTTTGCGCTCACCGTCGCGTCGAACGGGACGGTGAGCCAATGATCGTGAACCCCGCCATGCCGCTCCTGTCGCGCCTATCGATTTTTGCGCTCCTCGCGCTCGTCGCGGCGCTGATCTCGGCGTCCGCGTTAGCCGCCGGCCAGAGTTCGCCGGCAGGCGGCCGCTGGCGCACCGCGTGGGCGACCTCTCAGCAGACGCTCGGGACGGACACCATCACAGCGACAACCGTCCGCGCGATCGCGCGAGTCACGATCGGCGGCGACTCGGTTCGGATACGCATCGACAACACGTACGGCAAGGCGCCGCTCGAGATCGGCAAGGCGTCGATCGGTCTGCGCGCGCGCGGCGCCGCGCTCGTGCCGACGACGAATCGCCCCGTGCTGTTCGGCGGCGCGCGGCGTGTGACCGTGCCGCCGGGCGGCACCGTCCGAAGCGATGCCGTCGCTCTGCGGGTGCTCGCCCGTCAGGATCTGGCGATCAGCCTGTTCGTTCCCGGCGCCGGCGTGCAGCCGAGCCAGCACTCCGGCGCGCTGGCGACGTCGTACCTCGCGCCGGCAGGCGCCGGCGATCGGACCGACTCGGAATCGGCCGAACCGTTCACCGCCACGACCACCACGATGCCCTGGCTGAAAGCGATCGACGTGCGCTCATCGTCGGCAGGTGGCGGGATCGTCGCGTTCGGGGATTCGATCACCGACGGCACCTGCGCAACCGTGGATGCGCACGATCGCTGGGAAGACTGGCTGGCGATCCGCCTCGCCCTGGACGGCGCCCGGCACGGTGGCAGCAACGCCCAGGAGGCGGTGCTCAACGAAGGGATCGGCGGGAACACCGTGACGCGCGAAGGGCTCCAGCCGCCGCCCGACAGCGTTCCGGGGATCGAGCGCGTCGAACGCGACGTGCTGTCGCATGAAGGCGCCACCGATGTGATCCTGTTCATGGGGACCAACGACATCCGGCGCGGCGCGACAGCCGCGCAGGTGACAGGCGGCATGACTGCCATCGCGCAGCGCGTCAAGGCGCACGGCCTGAAGATCTTCGGTGCCACGATCATCCCCCGCCACAACACGCCGCCCTCCGGCACGAACACGGGGTGGACCGACGCGAAGACGGCGATTCGCCGCGATGTGAACCGGTGGATCCGCACGACCGACCTGTTCGACGGCGTCCTCGACTTCGACACGGTGGTGCGCGATCCGGCAAACGCCGACGCGATCTTCGCGCCGTTCAATTGCGACGGCATCCATCCGACGCCGCGCGGATACTACGAGATGGGCGTGTCGGTGCCGCTCGATCTGTTCGGGCGCTAGCCACGACGATCGACGCAGAGCACGCTGAGAAATCGACTGGAAAGATGCGAAGGCGAGGAGACGGGATGTTGCGCTTCTGTGCGATCGTCGCGGCGCTGTTGGTTGGTTCACTGGCGGTTCTCGTCCGCGCCCAGCGAACACCGGCAGACGGGGTCTACACGAGCGAGCAGGCGGCGGGCGGCCAGTCGATGTACAAGGCGAGATGTGCGTCGTGTCATGGCGGCGCGCTCGAGGGCGGCGCCGCGCCGCCACTCGCGGGCGACGATTTTCTCCGGACGTGGAGCGCGCAGACGCTCGGCGATCTGGTGAGCAAGATTCAGAAGACGATGCCGGCGAACGATCCCGGGAAGCTGACGCGCCAGGAGACGGTTGCGATCGTCGCCTACCTCCTGCAGGCCGGCAGGTTTCCGGCTGGACGTACCGCGCTTGCCGCAGACGACGGCGCGCTCGAGCAAATCATGTTTCCCGACCGGCGATCGGCTCCGGCAACGGCCACCACTGTCGCCGGCGCGCCGCAGGTTTCCTCGCCGCCGCTGGGCAACATGGCGCAGCTGATGCGCGGCATTCTGTTCCCCAGCTCGAATCTGATTTTCACCGTCCAGGGACAGGACCCCGGCGCGCCGAAGCCTCCCTACATGCCGGGAAGCGGAGGCTTCAACTGGGCGGACTGGGGCGCCGGCATCTATTCAGGATGGGAAATCGTGGACTACGCAGCGGTCGCGGTGGCCGATGTGGCCCCTCTGCTCCTGATCCCGCGGCGATGCGAAAACGGAAGGCCGGCGCCGGTCGACCGCCCCGACTGGGTGAAATACACGCAGGAGCTCGCCGACGCTGGACGGGCGGTCTACAAGGCGTCGCAGACCCGGAAACAGGAGGCCGTCAGCGATGCGACCAATCAGCTCGCAGACTCCTGTCTGAACTGCCACGTCGCCTATCGTGACAAGCCGGGCGGGCCGGCCGGGGATCCGTCCAATAAGGCGGGCCGCTGCGTACCGTGATGCGCGAACACGCGCGGCACATTTCACTGTGACGCACACCGCGCCCGATCGAGCGCGACGTAACAGAGGATCAGACCCTATGAACGACCGACTGCGCGCACGGGCGATCGTCATCCTTGCGATCGCGGCGTTCCTCCTCGTCCCGGCTTCTTCGTTTGCACAGGTCAAGGTCATCATCTCGGGTGGTTTTTCCGCCGCGTATCGGGAACTCCTTCCCGAGTTCGAGCGGACGGCCGGCGTCAAGGTGACGACCACATCGGGCGGGTCCGTCGGAAGAGGGACAAACACAATCGGCGCCCAGATTCGACGCGGCGTGGCGGCGGACGTGGTGATTCTGGCCAGGGAAGGCTTGAGCGAGCTGATTGCCGAAGGCCGGACCGTTCCGGGAAGTGACGTGGACCTTGCGCGGTCCGTGATTGGGATGGTGGTGCAGGCCGGCGCGCCGAGGCCGGACATCAGCACCGTCGACGCACTCAGGCGGACGCTGCTCGCCGCGAAATCCGTTGCGATGTCGAGCAGCACCAGCGGCGTGTACCTCACGACCATGCTTTTTCCGCGGCTCGGCATCGCCGGCGAGATGGCGGGGAAGAGCAAGACGTCCGGCGCGGCCGCCGTGGGCAGAGGAGAGGCCGAGATCGGCCTCCAGCAGGTCAGCGAGCTTTTTGCGATCCCTGGCGTCGATTTCGTCGGCACGATCCCGGCAGGGGTCCAGTACGTAACAACCTACGCCGCCGCCGTGGTGGCCGGCTCGAAAGAACCCGCGGCCGCGAAACGCTTGGTCGCGTTCCTCGCATCCCCCGGCGCAGCCGCCGCGATCGAGAAAAGCGGGATGGAGCCCGCCAGGCGCCCCTAGTCCGGTGACGGTTACAGGACGTTCAGTAAAGCAGAGTTCAAGGAAAACCGCAGGACCTGCTGAACTCGCAGAGACATTCGCCAATAGATCCCTCTGCGTGTTCTGCGGTTTCTGCGGTGTACGTCCGCGGAGCGTCACACGCCGCGGCTTCGTGCGAAGGCGACGAACGTCCACGCCGCGAATACGGACAGCGCCACCGTGATCAGAACGGCCGCGGCCCCAAGCGCGGGTGACGCGGCCGCAACGAGGTTCACGTCCGGCCGCTCGGTCCACGTGCGGTACTGATCCATCGGTGTTTCCAGAAATACGTGCGCAGCCGTGGGAAACAGCGCCAGCAGGCCGGCAAGAACGAGTCGAGTGCGCGGCCAATGCCGTGCTGCCAGCACGGCCGCGATCACCACGTAGACCAGGAGACTGTAGGTGAACGGCGTCACCTCCTGGCGAAACGGCCAGCCGCTGTGATCGACGCGCAGCACGTGATCCACGTGGTGGACCGCCGCGAATGCCGTGGTCACGACGGCGAGCTTTTCAGCGTGAGTCACGAGAGCCTCTCCGGCCGCTCTGTCCGCCGGCGACTGAAGTGAGCCGTCGCGGATCGTCGGCGCATTCCCTGCGTCTCTCCAGCGTCAGAAACAAGTCTCCGCCGGCTCCGACTTCGGTCCCGAAACATCCTCACCGCTGCCAAACTCCCGGGCAGGGGTATTGCACACCGGCGTTCCCTCAACATTTCTTTCATCCCCTGCGGGAGAACGCTTGTGAATACGACAGTTTTCAGAAACGCGAGCCGCCTGGCGTGCGCCATCTGGCTCGCGGTGGCCGGCGTCGCGGCGGCACAGACACGCTACGAGGCGGTGCACACGTTCAGCGGCAACAAGGGCCGCCCGTTCGCCCCCGTCGCGCAGGGAGTCGATGGCCGGCTGTACGGGAGCACCACTGCCGGCGGCTTCTTCGGCAAGGGCACAATCTACGTCGCGGATGCGGCGGGAAACCTCGCCACGCTCCACGAGTTCTCCGGACCCGACGGCATGACCCCTTTTGGCCGGCTGCTGGTGGCCGCCGACGGCACGCTGTTCGGCACCACCGCTGAAGGCGGGGACTTCGGGCTCGGCACCGTCTTCAGGATGACGCCGGGCGGCGACTTCAGCACGCTGGTTCACTTCGACGGCAGCAATGGCGCGACGCCGCAGGTTGCGCTGCTCGGAGCGGCCGACGGCACGATGTACGGCACGACGCCCGCGGGCGGCCCCGGTGGTGCCGGCACAATCTTCAGCGTCACGCCCGACGGCGCCTTCAGCATCATCGTCGCATTCGACGGCTCGAACGGCAGCGGTCCCACCGGCGAGCTCGTCCTCGGCAGCGACGGAGCCATCTACGGCACGACGCATTTTGGCACCGGTGGGCGCGGGTCGCTCTTCAGGCTCGCGTCCGACGGGACGCTCGCGACGCTCGTGGAATTCACCGACGCGGGCGAGACAGCGGAAACGCCCGGCCTGCATCCCGACAGCGGTGTGATCCAGGCGAGCGACGGCAACCTTTACGGCACCACCAGTCAGGGCGGCGCAAGCGGCAAGGGCACGCTGTTCCGCTTCGAACCGGCAACCGGAATATTCGCGACGGTCGCTGAATTCACCGGCGGCGAGGACGGTGGGACGCCGTCCGGCCTGCGAGAGTTGAGCGACGGGTACCTCTATGGCACCACCCAGGTGGGCGGCGCCGGGTCGGCGGGAACGCTCTTCCGGCTGCCCGTGGACGGTAGTACCCCGCTGCAGACGATCTTCTCGTTTTCGGTGGTGGACGGAAACTTCCCGGCCAGCGGAGTCACTCAAACGAGCGACGGCAACGCATACGGCACCACGATGTTCGGCGGGCCTGGCAACTACGGGACGATCTTCCAGGTGACGCCCGATCTCGCGGTCACCAGAATCGTGTCCTTCACGGGTGCTGTCGGCGCCGACCCGACGGGGCGCCTCGTGCAGGCGGGCGATGGGAACTTCTACGGCACGACGTCGTCGGGTGGCGCGCACGGGCTGGGGACGGTGTTCCGGCTCACGCCGGACGGCCTCGTCACGACCGTCGCGTCGTTCGACGGCGACAACGGCGCCTTTCCGTCGGGTGGCCTGATTCAGGCGAGCGACGGCCATCTTTACGGGACCGCGGAAGAAGGCGGCGAGATCGGCGATGGCACCGTGTACCGCGTGACGCTCGACGGCACGATCACGAGGCTGCTGTCATTCGACGCGTTCGAGAACGTGGGCGTGCCGATCGGCGGCGTGATCGAAGGGCGCGACGGCAATCTGTACGGCACGACGTGGTTCGGCCGAGACTTCGCCCTGGGCGGTGTCTATCGCCTGTCGCTCGGCGGCAGCCTTGAGGTGCTCGCGCTCTTCCCGTTTGACGAGGAGATCTTCGCTTCCGAAGGAATTGCCGTGTATCCATCCGGCTCGTTTCCCTCGGGCGTGATCGAAGGACCAGACGGTCTCCTGTACGGCACCACGGAAACGGGCGGCGAGCTCGACTCGGGCACGGTCTTCCGGATCGAAGCCGACAACAGTGTCACGACGATTGCGTCGTTCGACGATGCGAACGGCTCGTACCCGACGGGACCGCTCTTCGCGGGCAGCGACGACAATCTGTACGGGACGACCTCGTCGGGCGGCGACACGGGGAACGGCACGCTGTTCCAGGTGATGCTCGACGGAACGAATACCGTCAACACGCTCGCGTCGTTCGACGGTCTCAACGGCGCGTTTCCCTATCATCAGGGGCTGATCGAAACAGGCGACGGCGTGTTCGCCGGAACCACGATGTGGGGCGGCGAGTTCGACTACGGGACCGTGTATCAGTGGTCGGCCGAGAGCGGGATTACGACGCTCCACTCCTTCGACGGGATCACCGGCGACGGCCCGAACACCACGATCGTCAAAGCGACCGACGGCGCGCTGTACGGAACGACCGTCGGTCCGCAGGGCGGCGTGATCTACCGCCTCGTCTCGGACGTCGTCGCCGCGTCGCTCGAAGTGACGCCCGCCGCTGCGGTTTACGGCGGTTCCACGACGCTGTCGGCGGCGTTGAGCCAGTCGGGTTCGCCGATCGCCGGGGCTGAGATCGCGTTCACCCTCAGCGGCATCGCCGTTGGCTCGGCCATCACGGGCGCAGACGGCGTCGCCGTGCTGCCCGGCATCGCGGTCGCGGGAATGGACGCCGGCAGCTATCCCGGCGCGATTGCCGCTTCGTACGCGGGAGGCGACGGCGTAGAGGCAGCCGCGGCCGCCGGCGACCTGACGATCGCGCAGGCGACGGCGAACATCGTGATCAGCGAGGCCACCTACGCCTACGACGGTGTGGCTCATGTCGCGATCGCCACGGTGACCGGCATCGGCGGAGAGGCGCTTGGCTCGCCGGCGTTCACCTACAACGGCAGCGCGGCCGCGCCGATCGAGCCGGGCTCCTACGTGGTGGTCGCCTCGTACGCCGGAAGCGTGAATTACGAGCCCGCCACGGCCACTTCACGGATCACGATCGTGCCGGCCCAGGCCGGGCTCGACGGCCTCATCGCGGCGTACGCCTTCGAAGAGGGCGCCGGCAATGTGGCTGGCGACGCGTCGGGCAACGGGAACGGCGGCGTCATCAGGGAGGCACAGTGGACGGCCAACGGCCGCTTCGGCCACGCTCTGGATTTCGACGGGGTGAATGACTGGATCACAATCCAGGATGCCGCGGCCCTCGACATTCAGACGGCGATCACGATCGAGGCGTGGGTCAACCCGCGCGCGCTCTCGGGATGGAACACGATCGTGCTCAAGGAGGGGAACGACCGCCTCGCGTACTCGCTGTACGCGAACGACTGGTATCCGCGTCCGGCGGGCTACGTCAACGTCGGCGGTACCGACCGGGCGGTGATCGGCCGCAGCCGCCTCCCGCTGAACACCTGGACGCACGTGGCCATGACGTACAGCGGCACCATGATGCGGCTCTACATCAACGGCGACGAAGTGGGCCGCCGGGCGCTGACGGGCAAGATCCTGGCGAGCAACGGCCCCCTGCGGATCGGCGGCAACTCGATCTGGAATGAGGAGGACTTCGACGGGTTGATCGACGAAGTCCGGATCTACGGCCGGGAGCTGAGCGCTTCGGAGATCGCGCGCGACATGAACAGTGCGATCGCGCACGAGAGCGTGCCGCCGTCGGTCGCGATCGTCAATCCGGTCGATGGCGCGGTGCTCTCCGGCATGCCGGTCGTGGAGGTTTCGGCGAGCGACAACTTCGCCGTCTCGAGCGTGCAGCTGCAGGTGGACGGCGTCGATGCGGGCGCGGCCCAGTACGCCGGCCCGTTCAGGCTCAAGCTCGACGCGGCCAACGGCACCCACGTGATCACGGCGGTCGCGCGGGACGCCGCAGGCAACGTGACCGTCTCCGAGCCCATCACGGTCACGATTGCCAATGCGGCCGTCGCCGACTACGCCTTCAACGAAGGCAGCGGCTCGGTGGTCGTCGACGCGTCGGGACGCAGCAACAACGGCGTCATGTCCGGTGGTGTCAGCCGAATCACTGACTCGGCACGCGGGCGGGTGCTGTCGTTCAACGGCGCCGAAGGCCTGGTCAGCGTTCCTGACGCGGCCTCGCTCGACCTGACGACGGCGATGACGCTCGAAGCGTGGGTGCGGCCGACGACGGTCGACGGCTGGCGCACCGTGTTGATGAAAGAGGGCGACGGCTTGTCTTACGCGCTCTACTCCAGCCAGGACGTTGCCCGGCCGGCCGGATACGTTCGGGTGAACGACCGCGACGAGGCGGTCGAGGGACCCAAACGGCTCCCGACGAATGCGTGGACGCACCTCGCGATGACGTACGACGGCGCCACGATGCGGCTGTTCGTCAACGGCGTCGAGGTGGAGAGCCGCAGGCAGACCGGCCCCGCCGAAGTCTCCGATGGCAAGCTGCGCATCGGCGGCAACAGAGTGTGGGGCGAGTGGTTCAGGGGCCAGATCGACGACGTGCGCGTGTATGACGTCGCCGTCGGCTCGGCCCAGATCAAGGCCGACATGAACCGGTAGTCGTCACACTCCGCCAGGCAGTCCATCGAGCCGCGGCGCGCGCAGGCGCCCGCGGCTCGTGTCTTTTTCGGCCACGCCTCCAGTCGCATCCTGCCGTCATCCGATTTGCGCGGAACCTGCCGATCGAGGCACCGGTAACGTCCTCCCTGTGAAAAGTCGTCGCGCCGCGTGATTAAAATCGCCGTCGCGGACGACTCGTGCCCCCCGTGACTCGCAAAGCGGCTATTCTGCCCGTCCGTTTGCGGGGCACACCATTTGCTGAGCTGTTCGCACACAACCCCAGACAGCAATGGAAACGTGCCCCCGGTGCGCCGCGGTCATCGATTATCCCGCGCTCTCGTGCGAGTGCGGCGGGTCGGAGCTCGGTCCGGCCGCCGGCGTGGACCTGAGTTCCGCCTTTCTCGCGGCCGCGGTCCCCGTCCCTGCTCGCGCCGCCGCGCATGGCGTCCGTAAATCGGCGGATCATCATGCCTGGGGACTGCTCGCGATCGGCCTGGGACTGTTCCTGATGGTTGCGTCAACGGCTGCCGCAGGGAGTGGTCCGTGGGCGGCGACCTGGTTCGGCGTGGAGTTATCGCAGGTCGCCGCACAGGAGCCCGTGGATCCGGTCCCGCCAGCGCCGCCGACGGAGGCACCCGGGTCGACGCCGGCGGCGACCGCGCTCGCCCTCGTCGACGCGCGTGCGTACCAGAGCCCTTCGGGAGGCTACTGGTTCGTCGCCGGGCAGGTCCGGAATCTCAGTCCCGAGCGGATCAAATATGCGGAAGTCGTCGCGCGCTGGTACGACGATGCCGGCCGCCCGATCGCGACCGACAGCGCGTCGCTCGACGTCGATCCATTGATGCCCGGTCAGGCGTCGATGTTCGAGACAGTCACGCGCCGGACCCGCGCGATGACGAAGTTCGAAATCGAATTCCGCGACCGGCTGGGCGACCCAATCCCGGCACGCGACGACCGGAAAAAGTAGAACTCCCTACTCCTGCCTCAACGCCAGTGCCGGATCGACGCGAAGCGCCCGCCGCGCAGGAAGGGCAACGGCGAAGACGCTCACGAGCACGAAGATCGTGGCCGTGGCGGCGAGCGTCAGGGGATCGGTCGCCCGAATACCGAAAAGCAACCCGGCGACAACGCGGCTGAGAACCGCCGCGGCTGCGACTCCCGTCGCGACGCCGGCCGCCGTCAGCAGCAGGCTTTCAACGAAGACGAGGCGCAGGATGTCGCCGGCGTGCGCTCCGAGCGCGATCCGTATCGCAATCTCGCGCATGCGCTCGATCACCGACTCGCTCATGGTGCCGTAGACGCCGAGCGCCGCGAGCACGAGCGCCAGCGCGCTCAGGATCCCGAGCGCCCACGCGCTGAACCGCCAGGGCGCCACCGCCCGGCCCACGATCTGCTCCATCGTCCGCACACCTTCTATGAGGACCGTCGGATCGAGGCGCCGAGCCTCGGATCGGATCAGCGGAGCGAGCGCAAGCGGATCGGCTGACGCCCGGACCATCACGTGCTTCACCGCTTCGGCGGGGGCCTGGAGGTAGGGGACGTACAGGTCGAATCGAACGTCGGTGAGCCCGCGGTATCGCGCGTTGGCGACCACGCCGACGACGGTAGACCAGAGCGGCTGGCCGTTCGCGTCGCGCGGTGCGCCCGGCCTGAGCAGCCGTTTCCCCACGGGGTTCTGGCCAGGCCACAGCCGCGCCGCAAGCCCCTCGCTGACGACGATCACCTGTGGCGCGCGCTCCGAATCGCCCTCGGTGAATGAACGCCCGCGCAGCACGGGCATGCCCATCGTCTCGAAATATCCTGGGGTGACCGCTTCGTAGTTCGTGCGCGGATTCCTCTCCCAGTCGCGGAATTCCTCGCCGATGCGCTGCCCTTCGATGAGGATGACGGCGTCGTTTCCGATTGCGGTGTGCTCGAGCGGCCGCAGGAAGATGGCGCCAGCTCTTTCGACCCCCGGCATCGCGCGAACGCGATCCAGCAGCGCCGTATAGAACGCAGTCTGCCGCGCGACGGGCGCATCCGGCAACGTGACGTCGAGCGTCAGGACATTGGTCGGATCGAAGCCGAAATCAAGGCGTACCAGGTTGATGAAGCTGCGCCCGACCAGACCGGCGCCGACGAGGAGCGCGAAGGCGATCGCGATCTGCGCGACGACGAACACCCGGCGGAGCGAGTGCGATCTGGTGAGCCGCGACCCTCCGGCTTTCAGCGTGTCCGCCATATTCCACCGTGAGGCGTGCAGTCCCGGAGCGATACCGGCGAGCGCCGCGGCGGCAAAACAGACCATCCACGCGAACGCGATCGTGCGCGCGTCCAATCGCACCGTGTCAAGGCGCGGCACGTCGGCCGGCGCCAGGGCGATCATGCCGGTGATGATCCATCGGGCGACGACCATCCCGACGACACCGCCAGCCGCGGACAGAACGAGGGCATCCGACAGCGAGAGTCGCAGGATGCGCCACCGGGTGGCGCCCAACGCGGTGCGAACGGCCATCTCCTGGGCACGCGTGGCTCCGCGCACGAGCAGCAGCGCGGCGACGTTGGCGCACGCAATCAGCAGCACCAGCGCGACGCTGGCCGCGATCGCGAGCAGCGCCGGACGCGTGTTGCCGAAGATGTGCTCACGCAGCGGCGTGAGCACCGCCTCCATGCCTGGCAGGAACGCCGTCCCGGCGCCGCGCGCGATCGAGGCAGACAGCTCGGCGCCCGCCTCCTCGAGCGTCACGCCACGCTCGAGCCGCCCCAGCACGAACAGCACCCCGAATCCAGGCGACTCCAGCGGGTCGACGCCCCACGTGGCTCCAGCATCAACGAGCTGCGGCACGACCGGCACCCACAGCTCGGCGCCGCGCGGATAGTCAAAACCTTCCGGCATTACGCCGACGACGGTGTAGGCGGCGCCGCTCAGCATGAGGCGCCGTCCCACGATGTCCGGGTCGGCGCCGAACCGGCGGACCCAGCTGCCATGGCTCATGACCACGACTCTGCCGGCGCCGCGACGATCGTCGTCGGCAAGCAACGTGCGGCCGAGAGCCGCAGGGGTGCGGACCAGCGGGAAGAAGGACGCCGATACCGCTGCAACAGGAAGTGTCGCCGGCTCGCCGCGTCCGCGAAGTACGAGGCTCCAGTTCACGGAGCCGATCGCCGCGAGAGTCTCGAAACTCCGCGCCTCCTGCTGCCACGACCGGAACGCCCAGTGCGAAATCTCGCCTGTCGTCGCGGGGTTCGCCTGTTCGCGCGGCCAGACGACGACGATGCGATCCGGATCGGCGATCGGCAGCGGCTGCAGCAGCACGCGATCGAGCACGCTGAAGACGGCGGTGTTCGCACCGATGGCGAGCGCGAGCGTGCACACGGCCATCAACGTGAAGCCGGGAGTACGCCGGAGGAGACGAAGGCTGTATCGCAGGTCGCGGAACATGGCTCAGACCAGTCGGACACAACGATCGACGCAGAGACTGCAGAGAACGCGCAGGATCTTAACGCAATCATTTCTCTGCGGGCTCAGCGCCCTCTGCGTTGATCGTTGTGACCTCTGGGTCACCCTTCCCGCAGTGCCGTGACCGGATCGAGCCGCGTCGCCCGGCGCGCCGGCCACAGACATGCCGCGGCGGCGACGAGGCTGAGCACGAAGGCGATCGCCGCCAGAACCACCGGATCGGTCAGCTGCGCGGCGCCCGGGGGGCCGGGGAGCCCGAAGAGCCGGCCCCAGACGGCGGCACCGAGGATTCCGGCCAAAAGGCCCTCGCCAATCTGCGCGAGGCCTCGCCGCAGCACCAGCCACATCACCTGCCACCACTGCGCGCCGAGCGCGATGCGTAGGCCGAGCTCGTAGGTTCGCTGTGCCACTGAGTACGCGGTCACCGCGTAGAGACCGACCGTCGAGAGGCACAACGCAATGACCGTGATCGACAGGACCAACGCGCGCGAAACACGGCTGTTCCAGGTTGCCTGACTCACGACTTGATCCATCGTGAGCACACGGTACACGGGAAGATCCGCGTCGAGCGCGCGCACGTGTTCCCGCACGAGCGGCGCAATCGGCTCCAGGTCCGGAGCTCGGACGATGAGGGCGACGGTCGCGGCCGGCGCTTGCCGCAGCGGAAGGTAGACGACCGGATCGGGTTCGGCCGGCGGACGCTGCCGGACGCTCGGCGACACACCCACGATAGTGGCCCACGGTGCTTCGGGGTTCGGCTCGCCCTCGGCGGTGAGGCGGATTCGTCGGCCGACAGGATCTTCGCTCCCGAAATGCAGGGAGACGAAGCGCTCGTTGACGATAACGCTTTCATGTCCCGCGGTGCCGTCGAGCGGCGAGAACGCGCGGCCGCGCAGCATGGGCAGCCGCAGCGTGTCGAAATAGCGATCGGCGACCACCAGGCTCCAGACCGTTGGAAACGCCGAACCCGGCGAGGGCCGTCCGTACATTTCGAGCTGACGCGCCGCCGCCCCGCCGAATGGCGGCGCGCTCGCGAGCGACGCCGCAGATGGCGCGGGAATCGCGCGGAGCCGTTCCTCGAGGCGTTCATAGAATCCGAGCCGATCCGCCGCTGCCGGATACCGGTCCCCCGGCAGCGACATCCACATCGTGAGGAGGTTCGACGTATCGGTCGAGGTCTCCTGGCGCTCCTGCGCGAGCGACTGCCGCTCCGCCAGAACGACGTTCGCCAGCAGCACGATCGTCAAAGCGAACTGGGCGATGAGGAAGACCGCCGTCAATCGTCGCGACCGCACGACGTGGCTGCCCATCCGGCCGCCCTCTTTCAGCGCGCTGTTGACGTCCGTGCGTGAGACATGCAGGGCTGGCGCGAGCCCGAACACGACGACGCTGCCGAGGCATGCAGCGGCGAGCACGGCGAGTACGCGAACGTCGGGCTCGTAGCGCAGCCATGCTGGCAGCACGCCCGCGGGGATCGCGCTGGCAAACAGCCGCAGGCCGGCCATAGCGAGTCCCGATCCCAGCGCCGCGCCCAGCACCGCGACGACGAGGCTTTCCGTCAGCAGCTGACCGACAATCCGCCGCCGGCTGGCGCCGAGCGACGCTCGGATGGCAATCTCCTGCGAGCGCCGCGCCGACCGCATCAGCAGCAGGTTGGCCACGTTCGCGCAGGCAATCAGCACCATCAGGACGCCGGCCGTCATGAACGCCATCCAGGATGGATCGGTCAGCCGTCCGAGATAGCGATCGTTGATGGGCACGGCGCCCAGGCGGATGCCGCTGTTGGACGCGGGAAATTCGCGGGCGAGCCGTGCGGCAATGGCGGTGAGTTCCGCCCGAGCCCCCGCCAGCGTCGCATCGTCCTTCAACCTTCCGATCGCGGAGAGCGTCCGCACGTCGCGGCCCTGCCGCGCGACGCCGGCCATCGCGGCCAGCGGCACCCAGAGATCCGCGTTCGTCGGAAACTTGAACCTGAACCCGTCAGGCATGATTCCAATGACGGTGGCGGGGACGGCGTTGATCTTGATAGTCCGGCCGACGACGGCGGTGTCGCCGCCGTAGCGTTCGTTCCAGATGCCGTAGCCGAGCATCACGACGGCAGGTGCTCCGAGTCGATCGTCTTCGGGCCGGAAGTCGCGGCCGGCGAACGGCGTTTCGCCAATCACCTGGAACGCGTTGGCTGACACGTACGCGCCGGCGGCGCGTTCCGGCGGGCGGTCTTCGTCGCCAACGGCGATCGGGCCGACCGAGAAGGCGGCAATGCCCGAGAAGGTCCGCGACGAAGATCGCAGGTCTTCCAGATCGCGGTACGACAGGCCGCGCTCGCGATCGCGGCTGTCCCGAGTGGTGAGGGCGAGCACGCGGTCCACGCGGTCGAGCGGCAGCCCTCGCATGGTGTGCGCATTCAGCACGGTGAAGAACATCGTGTTGACGCCGATGCCGAGCGCCAGCGCGACCGATGCAGCGATCGTGAAGCCGGGACTCCGCCGCAGGCCGCGGACGGCGTAGCGCAGGTCCTGCAGTAACGCGTCGACGAGCGCGCCGGCGCGGACGTCGCGGATGGGTGTCATCGGCGGGCCTTTCGCGGCCGATCGTACTACGGCGACCCGGCGTCTGAGATCGTCGGACTGTAGCGCGACGCTTCCGCTCGCCTCACTGCAATCGTTTGTGCGGCGTGTGAGGGACGTTGCATAATCGCGCCGGAGCAACTCGCATGACCGACGTCCGGTACGAGGCGCCTCGCTCGCTCGATCACGCCGTCAACCTGCTTCACGCCGACCCGCAGGCGTCGATCCTCGCCGGCGGGACCGATCTCCTGGTTCAATGCCGCGCCGGCACGAAGCGCCCGACCGCTTTTATCGACGTCAAGCGCATTCCCCGGCTCGTCGGAATCACGTTCGACGATCGCTCGCTGCATATCGGCGCCGCGGCCTGCGCCGCCGATATCGCCGCGCATACGGATGTGAATCGCCTCTGGCCGGGGATCGCCGATGCCGTCCGCCTGATCGGGTCGGCGCAGATCCAGAGCCGAGGCACGATGGGCGGAAACCTGTGCAACGCCTCGCCGGCTGCGGATGTCACGTGCGCGCTCATCGTCAACGAAGCGGTATGCGTGATTGCCGGTCCGGGCGGCGAGCGGCTCGTGCCGGTGGAGCAGTTCTGTACTGCCCCTGGCAAGACCGTCCTCGAGCGCGGCGAGATTCTCGTGGAGCTGCGGCTCGCCCGGCCGGCCGCACGCACCGCCGACGCCTACCTGCGCCTGATTCCGCGGACCGAAATGGACATTGCGGTCGCCGCGGCCGGCGTCAGCGTCACGCTCGACGCCGACGGCGTGTGTACAGCCGCGCGCGTTGCCATCGGCGCGGTCGCGCCGACAGGCCGTCTCGTTCCCGACGCGGCTCGAGCCGTGATCGGATCCCGGATGAATCCGGAGGCTCTGGCCCGCGCCGCCGCCGCGGCAGGCGCCGCCGCGCGCCCGATCGAGGACAAACGCGGCACCATCTCGTACCGCCGCCGCGTCGTCGGCGTCTTGACCAGCCGCGCGCTCGCCATCGCGACGGCGCGCGCAAAGGAGCGCTGAGTGCCGAGGGTTCACGTCCACACGACGATCAACGGCGAACCGGTCGAATTCCTGTGCGAGGCGGCCGATACCCTCCTGACCGCGCTGCGCGACAGCGTCGGCCTCACCGGCGCGAAGGAAGGATGCTCCACCGGCGACTGCGGTGCATGTTCCGTGATCATGAATGGGCGGCTGGTGCCCTCCTGCCTGGTTCTCGCGGCCGAAACCCAGGCGGCGAACCTTACGACGATCGAAGGCATCGCCTCGAGCGAAACGCTCCACCCCCTCCAGCGCAAGTTTCTCGATCACGCGGCGCTGCAATGCGGCATCTGCACACCCGGCTTCATCGTCGCGGCCAAAGCGCTGCTCGACGCCAACCCCGCGCCGACCGAGCAGGAAATACGTTACGGCCTGGCGGGAAACCTGTGCCGATGCACTGGCTACGATAAGATCGTGCGCGCGGTGATGGACGCCGCGGTCGAGATGCAGAAGGCGCAGCCATGAGCGAACCGATCTACACGCACATCGGCACGCGTCCCGTCCGTCACGACGGGCTGGACAAGGTGACGGGACGCGCCAACTACGGCGCCGATTTTTCGCTGCCCGGAATGCTCCACGGCGTGATCGTCCGCAGCCCGCACGCGCACGCGCGCATCGTGTCCATCGACGCATCTGCCGCCGAGGCGCTGCCGGGCGTGAAGGCGGTGGTCACCGGGGCGGACCTGCCGCCGACCAAGGCGAAGCTGGCCATCGGCGAAGGCGCGCTGGACCTGTCCGATATGGGCGACAACCTGATGGCGCACGAGAAAGCGCTGTATCACGGCCACGCAGTCGCCGCGGTTGCGGCGACGTCGGTCGCTGCCGCGCGAGCGGCGGCGAGGTTCGTCAAGGTGACCTACGAGGTTCTCGAACCGGTCTGCAGCATCGAGCGTGCGATCGCGCCCGGCGCGCCCATTCTGCACGACACGCTCGTTGCCGCTGAGCCGCCGGCGCGGGAGCCGCAAGCGCCAACGAACGTCGCCGGACGCATGGAGCTGCGCCGAGGCGATGTCGACAAGGGTTTCGCGGACGCCGACGTGGTCGTGGAGCGCGAGTTCCACACGCCGACGGCGCACCAGGGTTATATCGAGCCGCACGCGTGCGTGGCGCGGTGGGGCCAGGACGGCCAAGTACTCGTCTGGTGCACGACCCAGGGCCCGTTCGTCGTCCGCGACGGATGCGCCGCGATCCTCGGCATCGACGCGGCCCTGATCAAAGTCGTCCCGAGCGAGATCGGAGGCGGCTTCGGAGGCAAAATCCCGCTCTACCTCGAGCCGGTGGCGATCGCCCTGTCACGGAAGTCGGGGCGGCCGGTGAAGATGGTCATGACGCGCGACGAAGTGTTCCGCGCCTCGGGCCCGACGTCGGCGACCACTATCCGGATGAAGCTCGGGGCACGTCGCGACGGCACGTTCGTCGCCGCGAGCGCCTCGATGTGGTACGAGGCTGGTGCGTACCGCGGCTCGCCTTCGGGCGCCGGAGCAATGTGCGCGTTCGCGCCGTACAGGATCCCCAATTTCTTCATCGAAGCGTTCGACGTGCTCGTGAACAAGCCGAAGGTCGCCGCCTACCGCGCGCCAGGGTCGCCGATGGCGGCGTTCGCGATCGAGTCGCTCGTCGACGAAATCGGACGGATGCTCGGAATGGACCCGATCGAGCTGCGGCTGAAGAATGCCGTGACCGAAGGCGATCGGGCGCCGTACGGCCCTCCATACGGGCCTATCGGCTTGAAGGAGACGCTCGAAGCCGCTCGGAAGCATCCGCACTGGACGGCACCGGTCGCTCCGGGGCACGGCCGCGGCATCGGCTGCGGCTTCTGGTTCAACGCGGGCCTCAATTCCAGCGCGACGATCTCGCTCAACGCCGACGGAAGCGCCTCGGTGACGACGGGAAACCCCGACATCGGCGGCACGCGTGTCGCGCAGGCGATGATGGTGGCCGAAGAGCTCGGCATACCCGTCGAGCGTGTACGGCCGATCGTCGGCGACACCGACACGGCGGGCTACGCCGACGTCACCGGAGGCAGCCGCGTGTGCTACGCGACCGGCATGGCGGTGATCGATGCCGCGCGCGATGTCCGCGAGGAACTGCGCCGGCGTGCCGCGAAGATGTGGGGCATCGACCTCGAATCGGTGCGGTGGAAGGACGGCAGCGCCGTCTCGGTGGACGAAGCGGGCCGTGAACGGCGTCTGAGTGTCGCTGACATCGCGGCGAGATGCGCGCACACCGGCGGTCCTGTCGTGGGCCGCGCGTCGGTGTCGGCGCCGATGGCGGGACCCGCCTTCGGCGTCCACATCTGCGACCTCGCGGTGGACAAGGAGACGGGCCGCAGCACGGTCGTCCGCTACACGGCGCTCCAGGACGCCGGCAAGGCGGTGCACCCGGCCTATGTCGAGGGCCAGATGCAGGGAGGGGCGGCGCAGGGCATCGGCTGGGCTCTGAACGAAGAGTACGTCTTCGATCGCAGCGGCGTCATGGAGAACGCCGGCTTCCTCGACTACAGGATGCCGGTCGCGTCGGATCTGCCGATGATCGACACGGTCATCGTCGAGGTGCCGAACCCGCTCCATCCGTACGGCGTGCGCGGCGTCGGGGAAGTGCCGATCGTGCCGCCGCTGGCAGCCGTCGCCAATGCGATGCGGGATGCCACAGGCGTGCGGTTCACCGATCTTCCTCTGTCGCCCTCGCGCGTGCTGGACGCCATCCGGCCGCTCGATTGACATGCCGACCGTTCATTTTCACGGGGATCTCCTCGGCTACACGGGCGGCCTCGGGACGGTTGCCGTCGACGCAGCGCGCATTCACGAACTGAAGCAGGCGCTCGGCCGGCGCTTTCCCGGCCTCGCCGAGCGGCTCGAAGGAATGGCCGTCGCCATCGACGGAGACATCTACACCGACGCCGACTACCACGCGGTCGGCGCCGCGACGGAAATTCATTTCGTGCCGAGGACGGTCGGCGGCTGACGTCTATTTCTCCGTGCGCGACGGCTGCGGATGAAGGAGTGCGAATGACCCGGTTCCTCACATGCGGGATGGTCGCCTGTGCCCTTGGCGTGCTCGGTGCGGCCGGGGCGCAGCAGCCGGTTTTCCGGGGCACGGGCGACGCCGTGCGCGTCTTCGTCACCGTGACGGACCGCGACGGCCGGCTCGTCACCAAGCTCACACGCGACGACTTCGAGCTGCGCGACGAAGGAAAGCCGCAGCCGATCACCCTGTTCGACAACACGCCTCAACCGATCCGTCTCATCGTCATGCTCGACGTGTCGGGCAGCATGGAGGGCAACCTGCCGCTGCTGCGCGCCGCTGCGCAACAGCTCTTCGCGCGGCTGCGGCCCGACGACCGCGCGCGCCTGGGCACATTCGGCCGCGACATCACCATCAGCCCGTCGTTCACCCGCGATCCCGACGAGCTCCGGGGCACGCTTCCCGACACGATCGCTCCCGATGCGCCCACGCCGCTCTGGCGCGCGATTGACCAGGCGCTGGACGGGTTCGAAGGCGAAGCCGAAGAGCGCTCCGTCGTTTTGGTGCTGAGCGATGGCAAGGACAGCGGTCCGATCGACTTCCGTCAGCGGTATGTCAGCCAGGCAGAAGTCATCGACCGCGCACGCAACGACGATGTAATGGTGTACGGCATCGGCATGCGGAGCCGGCCGAGCCAGCGGATGCCGCCGGGAATCGGGCGGGGAGCGCTCCAGGCGATGCTCACGGCGGATCTGCCCGATCCCGGCCTCGCCCGTGTCGCACAGGAAACCGGCGGCGGATATACCGAGATCCGGTACGGGCAGGACCTCGGCGCCGCCTTCGCGCAAGTGGCCGACGAGCTCCACGGCCAGTACCTCATCGCGTTCGCACCGCCCAAACGCGACGGCAAGGCGCACGACATCGACGTCCGGCTGTCGCAGAGGGGTCTGACGGCGCGTGCGCGCAAGAGCTACGTCGCGCCGAAGGAAAAGTAGTTAAAGAAGGAAGAAGGAAGAAGGAAGAAGGAGCAAAGACACATGTGGACGCTGATCGTTGTCCTCCTGGTGCAGGCCCTCGCCGCGCCCGATCCCGCGCAGATGGAAAAGGCGCCAGATCTGGGATACCGGCCGGTGCCGCACGGACTGCAGTTGCCGGAGGGCGTCACCATGGGCGCTGCTTCCGGCGTCGAGGTCACCCGGCAGGGCCACCTGCTCGTCTTCAATCGCGGTCCGTTTCCACTCCTCGAGT
>WUUC01027006.1_pt1 | contig 29920 bp, 32 predicted proteins | sample 6278441 | NCBI WGS metagenome assembly WUUC01 (sample SAMN13675441, study PRJNA597444) | soil metagenome | isolation source: soil | place: USA: Washington | collected 2017-10 | reverse complement strand
GCCGCGTGGACAAGGAGGGCACCTTCCACACCCTGTGGTCCGAGGACCGCACCGAGGTCCCCGTCGGCGCCCTGCCCACCCCGCCGGACGCCGTCGCCGAGGACGCCCCCGCGGAGAAGGCCTCCGAGTAGGCAGATTCATGCAGAGCAGGACGATCGGCGATACCAAGGTCAGCGCCATCGGGCTGGGGGCGATGCCCCTGTCCTCCCCCAGCCCGGTGGAGCAGGAGCGGGCGATCGCCACCGTGCACGCGGCGCTCGACGCCGGGATCACCCTGATCGACACCGCCGACGCCTACGCCCCCGACGAGCACAGCGTGGGGCACAACGAGCGCGTGATCGCCCGGGCCTTGGCCACCTGGCCCGTGGACACCTCCTACGTGCTGGTGGCAACCAAGGGCGGCCACACCCGTACGCCCGGGGGCGGCTGGGGACTGGACGGGTCACCCGAGCATCTGCGGCGGGCGTGTGATGCCTCGCTTCGGGCGCTCGGGGTTAGCGCAATCGGGCTCTACCAGTACCACCGCCCCGACCCGTCCGTGCCCTATGCCGAGAGCATCGGAGCCCTCGCCGAGCTGCGCCAGGCCGGGAAGATCCGTCTGGTCGGCATCTCCAACGCCTCCATCGAGCAAATCGACATCGCCAGGGAGGTGCTCGGCGAGGGCGGGCTCGCCAGCGTGCAGAACGAGTTCTCGCCGCGCTTTCGCTCCAGCGAGCGCGAGCTGCGGCACTGCACCCACCACGACATCGCCTTCTTGCCGTGGAGTCCACTCGGTGGAGCGGGTGGGGCACGCGATCTTGGCGATCGGATCGCCCCGTTCGCCGAGATCGCGGGCGAGCTGGGGGCCAGCGCACAGCAGGTCGCGCTAGCGTGGCTGCTCGCCAAGTCACCGATCGTCATCCCCATCCCCGGGTCCACCCGACCCGTGACGGCCCGGGAGTCGGCTGCCGCCGCCGAGCTCGTGCTCAGCGATGACCAGCTGGCGCGCCTGGACGCCACCGCCTGACGCGCCCCGCTCGCACCCTCCCCGGTGATCAAGCGATTCCGCACCGATCCCCGTGATCAAGCGGAATTCCTTCGCGATCCGCTCCGTGGTCCACAGTGGTTCTCCGCTGCCCCCGGGGGCAGCTGACCACTGCGGATCACGCGGACGGCGTGCCGAGGCGTGAGAAATTGCTTGATCACCGCGGGGGGGTGCGGGGGTGGTGCGCGGACGGCAGATTGTCACGGGGCTTTGGCCGAAACGCGCCTCACGTTCCGGCCGCATCTCGCGTTGAATAGGTGTCAGTACTCAACCCTAAGGACACCCATGACAACGCTGGCCGCTGCCCCGCCCGACGCAGCTCCCCGCAAGGCCTCCGTCGCGGCCGTTTGGACCGCGCTAGTGATCGTCTACATCGTCTGGGGATCGACCTACCTCGGCATCCGCGTCGTCGTGGAGACCATGCCTCCCCTGGTCACCATGGGTGTGCGGTTCGTCCTCGCCGCGGCCCTGCTCGGCGCGCTGGTCGCGGCCCGCCACGGCGTGGGGATCCTGCGGGTGACCCGGCGCCAGGCCGGCGCGGCGGGTGTGCTGGGCATACTGCTGCTGGTCTGCGGTAACGGAGGGGTTGCCGTCGCCGAGCAGACCGTGCCCTCGGGGCTCGCGGCGCTGCTCGTCGCAGCCATGCCGCTGTGGCTCGTCGCCATCCGCACGCTCGCGCGGGACCGGCCACGGCCGGTGAGCCTGGCCGGGACCCTGCTCGGCTTCGCCGGGATCGTGCTGCTTACCCTGCCTGGCAGCCGCCCGGCGGCCGTGGAGCTGTGGGGCATGCTGCTCATCGTCGCCGGCACCCTGGCCTGGGCGACGGGATCTTTCCTGTCACCCAAGCTGCCGCTCCCGGCGAACCCGTTCGTCACCGCGGTCTGGGAGATGCTCCTGGGCGGCGTCGTGATGCTCACGCTCGGCTCAGCTCGAGGCGAGCTGCGCGGGTTCACCCTCGGACAGGTGGCCACCGAAGGCTGGTTTGCGCTCGCCTACCTCACCGTGGTCGGGTCCGTCGTAGCGTTCTCCGCCTTCGCCTGGCTGCTCGCCAACGCCCCGGTGGGGCTGATCTCGACCTACGCCTACGTCAACCCCGTGGTCGCGGTGTTGCTGGGCTTGCTCATCCTGGGTGAGCCGATCACCGGAGCAATCCTGGCCGGCGGCGGGATCGTCGTGCTCGGCGTCGCCCTGGTCGTGTCGGCCGAGCGGGCGCCCGCCTAACAGGATTTTCATGATCGGAGAGGAAATGGCCGCCATAGCGATCACAATCCTCTCCGATCATGAAATCCCGCCCCAGCCTTCTCTTAGCCTGGCCCGATGTTGGTCCGAGATGCATCTGAGCGCGACGGCGAGGCCTGCGCGGCGATCTACGCCCCCTATGTCACCGACACGACGATCTCCTTCGAGACCGACCCGCCCCCACCGGCGGAGATGGCCGAGCGCATCGCGGCCGCGTTGCGCACGCACGCCTGGGTCGTGCTCGAAGACGGGGACCGCGTGGTCGGCTACGCCTACGGCGGGCCGTTCAAGGCGCGGTTGGCTTATCGGTGGTCGTGCGAGGTCAGCGTCTACCTCGAACGCGGCCACGAACGTCGCGGCGGTGGTCGGGCGCTCTATACGGCGCTCCTTGCCCGACTGGCCGGGCGCGGCTTTCGCACCGCGGTCGCCGGCATGACCCTGCCCAACGACGCCAGCGTCGGTCTGCACCGCGCGATGGGTTTTGAGCCCGTCGGGGTCTACCGGCAGATCGGCTGGAAGCACGACGGGTGGTGGGACGTCGCCTGGACCCAGCGGGCCATAGCCACCGGCAGTGACCTGACCGACCCGCCCGCCGAGCCCCGGTAGCCCTGCCCCCGAGCGAGACGCAGGCGGCGGCCGGGTCTGAGCCACTCCGGCGCTTGCTCTGGCACCACTATGGTGCCACTATGGCTCCCATGGACCTCACGCCGTACGTGGATCACCTCCGCCACCACCTGTTGGTGGCCGCCCAGGCAGGCGGTGAGGAGGCCCGCGTGCTCGCTGAGCGGCTCACCGCGCCCTTGGACTCCGCCACCCGACTGGTGCTGCTGGACGCTCTGTCGGCGGCGGCGGACGAGATCACTCGCGATCTCGCGCCGGGCTCGGTCGACCTGCGGCTGCGCGGCGGAGAGCCCAGCTTCGTCGTATCGCCACCGCCCACTGAGGCGGCGTTCGATGACACGGCCGAGGCTGGGGACAACGACTGGGTGGAGGCCGCTCCGGCGGCGCACCCGGAGGGCGACGAGGGGGGCACGTCGCGGATCAACCTGCGCCTGCGCGATTCACTCAAGCTGCGGGCCGAACAGGCTGCCAACCGGGAGGGGCTCTCGGTCAACGCCTGGCTGGTTCGGGCGGTCGCTGCCGCTCTTCCACCCGACGACCGCGATCGCCACTCCCGACGCCACAGCCAGCGGGTCGGTCAGCGCTACACCGGCTGGGTGCGCTAGCGCCGTGGTCGCGATGCGCCGATGCCGCCCCTCCCACCGATCCGGCCATGTTTGGAAAGGACTCCGCGATGCCTACCTTCGACACCCCAGGACCGATCTCCGTCACCATGACCCTCGGCGTCGGCAACATCCGGATCACGGCGAGTGAACGCAACGACACCGTTGTCGTGGTCGGCCCGAGCGACAGCTCCAATCCGGGCGACGTTCAAGCCGCCGAGCAGACCCGCATCGACTGCTCCCATGGGCGACTGCTGATCACGGCGCCCAGGAGGTGGACGCACTACAGCGCCTCCGGGGGCGGCGAGTCCGTCGATGTGACGATCGAGGTGCCGGCGGGCTCGGACGTTCATGGCGAGGCGGCGATGGCGGACCTGCGCTGTGAAGGTCGCCTCGGGGACGTCAGGTTCACCACGGGGAACGGGCGCATCGAGATCGACCACGCGGGCCCGCTGCACCTGAGCACCGGCCTCGGCAACACCACCGTCGACCGTGCGGAGGGTCACGTCGTCGTCACCGGGTCAGGCACGGTCCGGATCCGGCAGGTCGACGGTTCCGCGGTGATCAAGAACCTCAACGGCGACACCTGGGTCGGTGAGGTCACGGGCGACCTGCGCTGCCGGGCCGCGAACGGCGACATCGCGGTCGGCCGGGCACGGGCAACCGTCGGTGCCAAGACCGCCAATGGCAGCGTCCGGATCGGCGAGGTCGTGCGCGGCGCAGTCGTGCTCGGGACCGCCTCGGGTGATCTCGAGGTCGGCATCCGCGAGGGCACCGCCGCGCTGCTCGACCTGCGCTCCCAGTTCGGCAAGGTCCGCAACGCCCTGTCGGCCTCCGATGGCCCTGGGCCCTCCGACCAGCGCGTTGAGGTGCGTGCGCGCACCGCATTCGGCGACATCGCGATCCGGCGTTCCCATCCCGCCGCCACCACGCGAGGCGAAACGCAGTGACGGTGGCTGATGACTGCACACCCGCACGCTGAGAACCCTGTCGTCAGGGCCCGGCACGCCAGACTGCGGCGACCTGCAAGAACGCGTCGTTGGCCGCAGGCTCGGCGATGGTCACCCGGACGCCGTCGAGGCCGTAGGGGCGCAGGATGCACCCCGCGGCCGCCGCCGCGGCGGCGAACGGGGGCGTCTGCTCCCCCAGGCGCAGCCACACGAAGTTGGCCTCACTGACGGGCACGTCCCAGCCCTGCTTGCGCAGGGTGGCCGCCACCCGGCACCGCTCACCCACCAGCGCCTCGACCCGCTCGAGGAGGGCATCCTCGGCGGCCAGCGAGGCGATCGCCGCGTCCTGAGCGATCCCGTTCACCCCGAACGGCAAGGCGGTCTTGCGCAGCGCTTCCGTGACCGGCTCATGGGCGACGGCGAAGCCCACCCGCAGGGCCGCCAGGCCATAGGCCTTGGAGAAGGTACGCAGCACCGCGACGTTGGGCCGGTCGCGATAGACCTGCAGACCGTCGGGCACAGCCGGGTCGCGAACGAACTCCCGGTAGGCCTCGTCGATCACCACCAGGCAGTCGGTGGGCACTCGGTCAAGGAAGCGCTCGAGCTCGCCCCGGTGCACGACCGTGCCGGTGGGGTTGTTGGGGGTACAGACCAAGATCAGCCGGGTGCGGTCGGTGATCGCGTCGGCCATCGCGGACAGGTCATGGCGCTCGTCGGCAGTGAGCGGCACCGGCACGCTGCGCGCCCCGGTGATCTGGGTGAGGATCGGGTAGGCCTCGAAGGACCGCCAGGCGTACAGGACCTCATCGCCCGGGCCGGCCACCGCCTGCAGGATCGACTGGCAGACCCCCACCGAGCCGGTTCCGGTGGCCACGTGGCTCGCCGGGACCCCGAACCGTGCGGCGATCGCCTCCGTGAGCGCGGCCGCGGTCATGTCGGGATAGCGGTTGGCACGGGTGGCGGCGGCGGTGATCACTTCGAGCACACCGGGCAGCGGGGGGTAGGGGTTTTCGTTGGAAGACATCTTGTAGGTGACCAGGTCGCGATCGAGCCCGGCCGGTCGTCCCGGGATGTAGGCGGGAATCCCGTCCAGACTCCGTCGTAGTCGAGGGGTCTGCGCGGCTGACAACTGGGTCACTCCCGTCACTGTACGGGCTGGCACACTCACGACCATGGTCAGCCTCCTGCTCCGCGTCGTGGTCAACGCCGTCGCGCTCTGGGTCGCCTCCGAGGTGGTGAGCGGCATCACGGTGGGCGGTGCCACCGGTCAGGACCGAGCGGTCACCCTGCTCCTCGTCGCGATCATTTTCGGTCTGGTCAATGCGGTGATCCGCCCCGTCGTACGCCTGATCGCCCTGCCGCTGTACGTGCTCACCCTGGGACTGATCACCTTCGTCATCAACGCCCTGATGTTGCTGCTCACATCGTGGCTGTCGCGCCAAACGACGTTGGAGTTCAACGTCGACGGTTTCGGCACCGCCCTGCTCGCCTCGCTCGTGGTGACGATCGTCAGTTGGGTGCTCAACCTCGTCCTGCCCGAGCGCGACTGACTCCCTGCGCCGGCGGCCTATCGGCCATCCGGGGGGGACCGGTCGACCCAGGGTAGGCAAGGCGGCACAATTGCCGGATGCATGAGTCCCGATCGGAGCGCGAGGCGCCGTCGTCAGGGTTGTTCCGTGTCTGCTTCGTGTGCACGGGCAACGTCTGCCGCTCGCCGATGGCGGTGTGGGTCTTCCAACGCCTCATCGACACCGCGGGCCTGACCCGGTCGGTCGAGGTGGAAAGCGGCGCGCTCGGTGCCTGGCATGTGGGCGAGGAGGCCGACGTGCGCGCTGTGCGCGCCCTCCGCGCGCGCGGCTACGACGGGTCACACGTGGCCCGCCAGGTTGGCGCCGCGGTGTTCGACACCAGCGATGTCGTGGTGGCCTTTGACCGGTCCCAACTGCACACGCTGCGCGGGCTCGCCCCCGACGTGGAGAGCATCGACACGGTCGTGCTGCTGCGCTCGTTCGATCCGGCATTCACCGACCGGAGCGAGGACGACGCCGACCTGGACATCGTCGACCCCTACTACGGACAGGCCGAGGGCTTCGACCGCTGCCTAGACCAGATCGAGCGGGCCTGCCGCGGTCTGCTCACCGAGGTACGCGAGGAGCTGGCCGCGGCCTGACTTCCTGGGTCAGTTCAGCGACATGAGGAACGGTGTGCCCAGCACGGCGGCCCGGGCCGTGCCGCTCTCGTCCAGGCCCGCCTCCGGCAGCGGCGGCGCGGTGAACGGTGTGACATCCGGGGTGCACCGTGCGCCCTCGGCCGGCAGCGCCATGGCCACGAGGTAGGCCGTCACGGCGGCGTTGATACAGGTGCTGACCCCGAGCGCGGTGTGGCCCCAACCCTGCAGGGTGAGCAGACGGGAGGCCGGCAGCAGGTCGGCCGCGATCTGGGCGCCGCTGTAGGGGGTCGCGGGGTCGTAGCGGTTCCCGATCACCAACACGGGGTTGGCGGTCGCCGCGGTCCACGGCCCGTCGTAGCGGTCCGCGTCCACCGCGACCGGCCAGGCCGCACACGGGGCGCTCCGCCAGGCCCAGGCCCGGCCGAAGTAGGGTGCCCGCTCGTCGGCCGTGGCGGCCGCCGAGGGCCAGGCCGACATGGGTGGGTCGTCACTGTCCACGCAGGCGACGCCGCCGAAGCCCTCCACGGTCTGGGGTGCCGACGGCTCGTCGGGGTCGACCGGGTCGACCGGGTCGACCGGGTCCTGGCCCTGCAGAACGGCGAGCAGCCGCGCGTAGGAGTCGCCGGCCCCCTCGACGTCGCGCCGCTCGTCGAGGTCCACGATGAGGGCGGCGAGCTCGCCCCACACCTGCGGGGCGTAGAGCGCGCCCATGGTCACCGCGACGAGCTCGGGATAGCCGACGCGCTGGAAGAGCCCGAACCCGACGGGCACGTCCACCGGCTTGTCCTTCAAGGCGCTAGCCAACTCCGCGTAGGTCGTCTCCGGGTCGTCGGCGGCCAGCGCGCACTGCTGTTCGCCGGCCTGCTCGCACAGCCGGAAGAACTCCTGCAGGGTGGCGTAGGAGCCCTCGTCCGAGCGGATGCGGGTGCTGACCGGCACGGTTCTGGCCGCCTGCGCGTCGCTGCCGGTCGTCCAGCCCACCGGGTCCAGGACGCCATCGATGACCAGCGCGCGCACCTTGCCGGGGAACAGATTGGCGTAGGTCTGCCCGAGTTGGCTGCCGTAGGAGTAGCCGGCGAAGGTCAGCTGCTCGTCGCCGACTGCCGAGCGGAGCAGGTCCAGGTCTCGGGCGACGTTCCCGGTGGACATGTGCTGCAAGATCCGCCCGCCGAGCGTGGCGCACCCCTTCGCGTAGGCCTCCTGGGCGGTGACGTAGTCCTGCTCCTCCTTCTCGGTGAGGGGGAACGGCGGCTGGAACGCGACGAACTCGACCGCCTCCTGCTCGCTGGCGAAGCATGTCAACGGTTCGCTACGACCGATGCCGCGCGGGTCGAAGCCGATGATGTCGAATCGGGCCAAAATCTCGGGACTGAAGAAGATCTCGGCCGCGGTCACGAAGTCGACCCCCGAGCCGCCCGGGCCGCCCGGGTTGAGGAACAGCGACCCGATGCGCCCTGCCTTGTCCTCGGTGGGTCGGCGCTTGAGGGCCAGCTCGGTCGTGGGGCCGGCAACATCGTCGTAGTCCAGCGGCACGGTGGCCGTGGTGCAGTCGAAGGTCGGGTCCGGGGGGAGTTCCGGATCCTCGGCCGGGCACGGCCCCCAGGCGAGGGCGGGCACGGGCGCGCCGTTGGTGCCCGCCGGGTCGGGAACGACCGGTGGTGCGGCCGCCGCGGCCGGTGCGACCAACAGCATCCCGGTGACCATGGCGGCGGCAACGAGGGCCGCGGGGCCCGAGGATCTGCGTCGACCTGATGTGGGCATGTCGTTCCCCCAGTTCCCGGGTCGCCGTAGGAGTGGCGCCCGGCGACCATGTCGGGCGCGGGGAGCGTACCGAGGAAGTGTCCCGACCGAAAGGCGGCCCCAGATCGCACCATAGACCGCTCCCCGAGCAGGATCGACGTCAGGGGGTGAGCACCTCGGCGGGGCCTTCGGTCTCGGCGACCGGCACGGCGTCCTCACCACGCACAAGGTAGGTCGCCACCGTGTTGAGCACCGCCATGATCGGCACGGCAACCAGGGCCCCGATCACTCCCGCGGCGAGAGTGCCGGCGGCCACGGCCAGCACGATCGCCAGCGGGTGGACCCGGACGAAGCGCCCCAGCAGGAACGGCTGCAGGACGTGGCCCTCGACCTGCTGCACACCCACGAGCAGGGCGATCGTGAGCAGGGCGCTGATCAACCCGTTCGTGGCGAGCGCCACAAGCACCGCCACGACACCCGCGATGGTCGCGCCCACGAGCGGGACGAAGGCGCCAAGAAACACCAGCGCCCCGAGGGGCACCGCGAATGGCACCTGCAGCGCCACGAGGCCGATCGCAGTGACCACGCCGTCGAACAGGGCCACCAGCGCGGTGCCCTGGGTGTAGGACACCAGCGTGTGCCACCCCCGCCGGCCGGCCGCGTCCACCCGTGCCTCGGCCTCCACGGGGAACAGGCGCACGACCCAGCCCCAGATCCGGTCCCCGTCGTAGAGGAAGAAGAAGGTGGTGAACAGCACCAGCGCCAACCCGGCGAAGACCTCCGCCGCGACGGCGGCCGCGGTGAAGGCACCGGAGGCCAGCCGGTCCTGGTTGTCCTGCACCACGGTGGCCACGCTGTCCCTGGCCCGTTCGATGTCGGTGAGGGAGAAGTCCAGTGGGCCGGTCTGCAGATAGGTGAGCAGTTCGTCGACGCCCTGGCTCACCGCCGCCTGCACCTCCGGCAGGCCGGCGCGGACCGCCGCCACGATGAAGAAGGTGAGACCGCCGATGACCGCCAGACCCCCCACGAACGCCCCCGCGGCGGCCACCGCCCTCGGCGCACCCCAGGCGCGCAGCCGGCCGGCGATCGGGGACAGCAGTGCGGCGACCAGCAGCGCGAGCGACACCGCGATGGCGACGAGGCTGACCCGAGTGATCACATAGCCGAGGATGGCCACGGCGGCCACGATGACGACGAACCGCCAGGCGTACTCCGCGGCCACGCGGTAGCCCGCGGGTAACGCCAGCGCTGGGGCCGCCGACGGCGGCGCCGGGTCGGCGGGTCTGGGCGGGACCGGGGCGGCGCGTCGTCTTCGCACCTGGCCAGCGTGCCTCACCGGCGGCCCCGACCGTCCCGTCCTGGTCAGACCAGGGCCGCCACCGCCTGCTGGATCACCGCGGGAACCGGGACGACCCGACGGGTCCGGCGGTCGAGGTAGACGTGGACGAAGTGCCCCACGGCCGCCGGGTCCAGGTGCTCCCCGCGGAACAGTCCCAGCCGGTAGGTGACGCTGGAGGTGCCCAGCCGTGCCACGGCGAGCCCCACCAGGAGCAGGTCGGGGAAGCTCACCTCGTGTAGGAAGCGGCACCGCGTCTCCGCGACCACCCCGATGGCCGGCAGCGTACGGATGTCGGTGCCGGTGGCCTCCATGAGATAGCCGTTCACGGCGGTGTCGAAGTAGGAGTAGTAGACGACGTTATTGACGTGCCCGTATACATCGTTGTCCATCCACCGGGTGGACACCGGATGCAGCACGGGAAACTCCGCCCGCGTCGGGACGACCTGCTCACGGGGGTCCATGAACGGCCACGCTAGGCCAGGGTGACCGCGCCGCGGGGATCCAGCCCATCGAGGGCCAGCACGCTCAGCCGCGATCCCGACTCCTGCTGGCTGAGCACCACGACACGGTCATCGCCCACGGGCACCGCATGCACGAGCCAGGCCTGTGGTCCGGGTGCCCACCGCCCCGCCGTGGTCAGCTTCCCGTCGACCCCCACCTGCACCGCCCACAGCGAGGAGCCGTCCTCCCCTGCGATGGGCAGCACGGCCAGGCGCCGGCCCGGCAGGTAGGTGAACTGGCGGGCGTCGGACTCCACGTCCGACCAGCTGCGCGCGGCCACGATGGCGTCGAGCAGGGCGGGGGCGGTCAGATCACGCAGGTCAAACGTGGACACCTGGGTGCCCAGCACCTCGCCCTGCAGCGTCGCGTCCTGGCCGACCCCGAGCAACAGCCCGTCGCCGAGGGGATGCAGATAGGCGGAGTATCCCGGCACCTTGAGCTCACCGAGCACCCGCGGGGCGCGCGGATCGGACAGGTCCAGGGTGAAGAGCGGGTCGGTCTGGCGGAAGGTGACCACCGTCGCGACGTCACCGAACCAGCGCACCGCACGAACCTGCTCACCGCGGCCAAGACCCCCCACCGAACCGACGGTGCGATACCCCTCGTTCACCTCGGCGAGCACCGTCACGACGCTGTCCGTGCCCGCGGCGTCGGCATCGCGGGTGCTGGCGACCCGAAGGAACCCGTCGTGCGCACTCAGGGCCCAGCGGCCCAGGATCCACCCGGGCACCTCGCCCGAGCCGACATACGGGGTGGCGGTGCGCTTGGTGAGGTCGAAACCGTGCAGCTCGGTGCGGGCACCCCCCGATGCCGTCATCGCGGCGGCCGTCGTGGCGACGACGAGCCGCTCGGTCGAGGCGTAGACGACGTCGTCGCCGGCCGCGACACCCGTCCGGTCGGTCACCGGGGCCTCGGGGTCGGTGAGGTCGATCGTGAGCACGGTCAGCAGACCCATGCCTGCGGGCTCGCTGGGGTGACTGACCGCGGTGCAGTCCAGCAACGCAGCGGTGGCCAGGACATCGCCGGACCCGTCGCGCTCGATGCGCCGGGGCAGCCAGTCGGATCCGGCGGCGTCCGCCGAACTCAGCGGCCGGGGCGGGAGCGCGAAGTGCGGCATCGGTTGGCTCTGCAGCACCACCCGTACGACCCCGTCGTGCTCGCGCGCGGACAGATAGGTCCCTTCGATCTCCTCGGTGCGCAGCACGCGAGGCCGGTCCGGGTCGCCCAGGTCCACGACGGTGAGGACCGCCGTGGTGGACTCGGGCAGCACCGGCTGCAGCGGGCGGGAGCCGGGCATGATGTCGCGTTCGAGCAGGGGGCTGATGGACCACGCCGTGCCCAGCACGAGCGCGCGGTCCCCGACGAGAACGAGCTCGCTCGCCGCCCCCCGGGGCAGGGTGAGGCTGCCTCGTAGGCGCGGGGTGCCACTGACGTCGGTCACCTGCAGCTGGTTCTCCCAGACGCTGACCACCCGTTCACCGGCGGCCTTAAGCAGGGCCGGCTCGTCGACCCCCGCCTCGGCGACGTTCGTTCCGGTGGCGCCGGGACCTTCGGCCCCGGCGGCGAGATCCGTCGCGGCCACCTCCGCGGCCGCGGCCGCCCCAGCCACCCGCTCGCGGAGCGGGGCGCCGAACTGCCGGGTCGCCAGCCCCCGATCGGTGGCCACTGGCACACCGCCGGTTCCGCTGAGCTCGACCGAGGCAGCTGCCCGGAACCACCCCGCCAGCGCCGCGCAGTCGCGGAACGGTGTCAGGGGCGCGGCGGCCGCCGGGCGCCCGCCGCCCTCCCCGGGGATGACAAGCAGGGCAAGGGCCACTGCCGCGGCTACCGTCGCGGTCCGCGCGACGCGCCGGCGCAACGGGGTCGGGCGAGGCGTACGGACGGCGTCCACGGCAGTCCTCCCATCGAGGTGCAGGTCGGACGCACTCCGGGTCGGTCTGGTTCCCGCTGCGCGGTCGCGGCGGTCAGGGCGAGGATGCGCTGCAGGACCCGGACGGTAACCCCGGCTGGAGTGTGCCCGCCGTGGCGTTCGTGGACCGACTCGATGATCTGCCGCGGGGGTTTGAAGAACTGAGTGCCGGCGCGTTCGGGTTCGTCCTGGCGAGCGGGGCGTAGCAGCACCAGCCCGGGACACCCTCGCTCACCGTCGCCGAGACAATCACCCCTTCCCGGTCGGGCCTGGGAGCCGGAGACCCACGTGCAGATGGGCGACCGCCGCGGGCCGGTGGGGCAAGTAGGGTTTGCGCGTCGTCCCCGACACGCGGCTCGAGTTCACGACAATCCAGGGTCAAGGAGAGCGCGCCATGGCGCAGTTGATGGTCTTTGGGGTCAGCAGCCCGCAGACGGCGGAGGAAGTGCTCGACCTCGCGGTGGAGCTTGACCGTCAGGAGCTGCTCGAGCTTGCCGACGCGGCCTGGGTGGAACGCCGGCCGGACGGCAAGGTCAAGTTGCATCAGACGCTGAACCTGACGGCGGCCGGGGCGGCCCAGGGAGCGGCCAGCGGCGCCCTGTGGGGCACGTTGATCGGGCTGCTGTTCCTCAACCCGCTGATCGGCGCCGCGGTGGGGCTGGGAGCGGGGGCGGGAGCGGGCGCATTGGGCGGCAGCCTCGTCGACATCGGCATCGACGATGACCTCATCGCGGCGATCGGCCAGACGCTGGAGCCGGGCCGGGCCGCGGTGTTCTTCCTCGCCCGCAACACCGCCGTCGACCGTGTCGTGGAGGCGATCAAGCCCTACAACCCCACGGTGATCCAGACCAGCCTGAGCCGCGACTCCGAGCGCGAGCTCATCGAGGCGCTCCAGGGCAGCAACAGTGTGGGCGCCCCGGCTCGCACTGCGCCTTGACGAGGGGCACCACGGTGGATGCGCAGGAGGTCATCGCGTCACTGGTCGAGCGCCCGGAACGGGCCGGCCTGATCATGGACTTCGATGGGGTGCTGGCTCCCATCGTCGCCGACCCCGGACAGAGCAGTCTGCAGCCCGGCGCCGCCGCAACGATCGCCGACCTGGCCGCCGAGTTCGCCGTCGTCGCGCTCCTGTCCGGTCGCCCGGTCGCCTTCCTGGCCGATCGCGCCAGCGTGCCCGGCGTCGCGCTGCTGGGGGCGTACGGCGTGGAGACCCAACGCGACGGCCAGCGACACGTCCGGCCCGAGGTAGAGCAGTTTCGGGGCACCGTGGCGCAGGCGGCCGCGGAGCTGCACCGCCGGTTCGACGGCGTCGACGGGCTCCGGGTGGAAGACAAGGGACTCGCGGTGGCGGTGCACTGGCGCCAGGCCGCGGACGAGCCGGCGGCTCGGCGCCTGGTGCAGGCCGCCGTCGCCGAGCTGATCGCCAGCACGGGCCTGCACCGTGAGCCGGGCAAGCTCGTCGAGGAGCTACGCCCGCCCGTGCAGGAGGACAAGGGCACCGCGGTACGCCGCCTGGTGCAGGAGGCCCGGCTCGAACGCGTCGCCTACGCCGGCGACGATCTCGGTGACGTCCCTGCGCTGCAGGCGGTGACCGAGCTGGGCGGGCACGCCCTCGTGGTCTCCCACGGCGCCGAGACCAGCCCCGCCGTCACCGCAGCAGCCCACGTCGTGTTCGAGGGCGTCGAGGGCTTCGGCGCATGGCTCGGTGACCTCCGCGACGCCCTCGCCGCGGCGCGTCGCTAGAGCGAACGGGTCACCGGGGGAGGGCAGGACGTGGAGCAGGGCCGCCGACGGACGCGGGTAGCCATCGCGTGCCAGGGTGGCGGCAGCCACACCGCCTTCACGGCCGGGGTGCTCCGGCGTCTGCTTCCGGCCGAGGAACTGCGCAACCACCAGATCGTGGGTCTGAGCGGCACCTCGGGGGGTGCCATCTGCGCCCTCCTGGCGTGGTATGCACTGCTGGAGGAGGACCCGCAGGGGGCCGCGCGGCTGCTGACCGATTTCTGGGCGGACAACGCCGCCAGCTCACCACCGGACCGGCTGCTGAACCTGAGCATTGTTTGGGCAAGCAAGGTGGCCAACTATGTCGCCGTCCCGGCGATTAGCCCCTATGACAACCCGTTCGCCGGTGTGGGCCTCAGGCAGCTCAGGCGACTGCTCACCCGTCGGGTCGACTTCGACCAACTCCCGGCCAGGATCAACACCGCCGACACCCCGCCGTTGCTCCTGGTCGGGGCGGTGGATGTGCTGTCCGGACGGTTCAAGGCGTTCGACAGCCGGAAGGGGGAGATCACGGCAGAGGCCATTCTCGCATCGGCAGCGATCCCGAGCCTGTTCCGTTCCGTGCCCGCCGCTGGGGGACTGTATTGGGACGGCCTGTTCTCCCAGAACCCCCCGGTGCGCGATCTGCTCGATGTGACGCCGGATGAGATCTGGGTCATCCAGATCAACCCTCGTGAGCTGGCGAGCGAACCCAGGACGGTGGTGGAGATCGCGGATCGGCGCAACGAGTTGTCCGGCAATCTCTCACTCAATCAAGAGCTGCACTTTATCGAGAAGATCGACCAGCTGCTCGATGAGGGCATGCTGCCGGCCGACGGGCGCTACCGGCCGGTCGTGGTGCGTGTCATCGAGTTGGCCCGCTCCCGGCTCTCGCGTGTGCTCGGTCCCGCGTCCAAGCTCAACCGCGACCCCGCGTTCCTGCACGACCTGCTGCTGCACGGCGAGCAACGGGCGGAGGAGTTCCTCATCGCCCTGGCCTGGGAGGACGCCTGGCGCGACAAGGATCACGACGCGCTGGTGGACCTGTTCGTCGACGATGCTGAAGTGCTTTCCCTGCCTCCGTTCACCCCGCGAGGTCCGGTGCACGGGATCACCGCGGTCCGGGCGTTCGTTGCCGAGCAGCTCGCGGCCGGCGTCTACCTGGACCGCAATCGCAGGCAGGTGGCCAGGGACTGGACGTCGTGGACCGCCCACGGCCCAAAGAGCGACACCGGTGACCGGCCGAGCGGTCGCGTGTGGGCGCGGTTCGGCCGGGGCGGCATCACGGACCTGCACGTGGGCGGCACCCGGCCAGCATGATCTTCCAAGATCTTGCCCGCTAGAGCCGAAATATCCTAGGGCGATCATGAGGGGGCGGCGCCTAGGGTGTGGCGCGTGGTGATGGTCGAGACATTGGCGCGCGCTGATGAAGCGGCGGCGGCCGCGGTGCTCGCCCGGGCGTTCCAGGCCGACCCGATGATGGCCCACCTCATCCCCGATCCGGCGCGCAGGGAGCGCCAGCTCCCGCGGTTCCTGGGCAGCCTGCAGCGCTACTGCCTCACCTACGGCACGGTCATGGTCGACCCCGAGTTGTCCGGGGTGGCGTGTTGGCTGCCACCCGGCGGCACCGACGTGACCGTGCCGCGGATGGCGCGTACCGGGATGGTGACCGCCGCCCTCTCCCTGGGGATAGGCGGGCTCCGGCGGATGCTGTCGCTGACCTCGGTCATGGAGCGAGACCACCACCGGGTAATGACCGAGCCGCACTGGTACCTGTGGCTGCTGGGCACCGACCCCACCCGGGTCGGCCGGGGTATCGCGAGCGCGCTGCTGCGGCCGGTGCTGGCGCAGGCCGACGACCAGCGGATGCCGTCCTACCTAGAAACCCACAGCGAGGCGAACCTGCGCTTCTACGCCAAGCGCGGGTTCGAGCCGGTCATCGACAAGGACGTGGCCGGAGTGCATTACTGGGGCTTGCGGCGCTCCCCCCGGCCCAGCACGGCCTAGGTGGCCGCCCGCAGACTGGGCCCCCTGGCGCTGCTGGAGGCCGCCACCCTTGTCTCCGGCACCGGCAACGCTGCCGCCACCGTCGCGCTGCCGTGGCTCGTGCTTGAGCGAACCGGCAGCGCCACCGCCGCGGGTCTGGTCGCGGCCGGGACCGTCCTGCCGTTGCTCGTGGCCAGTTTGCTGTCGGGCACGGTCGTGGATCTGGTGGGGCGACGGCGTACGGCGGTGATCTCCGATGCGCTGTCCTGCCTCGCAGTGGCCGCCATCCCGCTGGTGGACGCGACCGTGGGGCTGTCCGTAGGGGTGCTCGTCGCGCTCGCGGCCCTCGGGTCCGTGTTCGATCCGGCCGGGATCACCGCGCGCGAGACCTTGCTGCCCGCGGCGGCATCGGCGGCGGGGTGGCGACTGGAGCGGGCCAACAGCGTCCACGAAGCCGTGTGGGGCGTTGCCTTCCTTGCCGGTCCGGGAGTCGGGGGTGTCCTGATCGCCACCGTGGGGGCGGCCAGCACGCTGTGGGTCACGGCAGCGGGGTTCGCGGTGTCCCTAGTGCTGATCGCGGCGGTGCGGTTGCCCGGTGCGTCGGCTCCGGCGGCGCATGAGCGGCCGGCGGGTTTCTGGCGCGGGACCGGTGAGGGGCTGGCGTTCGTGTGGGGCGACCCCGTGCTCCGCGCGACCTGCCTGCTGACGATGGCCGTCGTGGCGCTCTACCTCCCGGTCGAGGGGATCGTGCTCCCGGTCTACTTCACCGGCCAGGGCGCGCCTGAACGCCTGGGCGTGGTCATCATGGGGTTGAGTGTGGGCGGGATCATCGGTGCGTTGGCCTACGGTCAGTGGGGGCGGCACTTTCGGCGGCGTACGGCGTTCGTGGTGGCCCTGGTGGGTGTCGGTCTGCCGCTGCTCGGCATGGCCACGCTGCCGTCGTTCCCCGTCATGGTGGTGCTCGCCGTCCTCACCGGTGGCTGCTACGGGCCGATCGCCCCGCTGACCAACTATGCGATGCAGACCCGTACGCCCGAACAGTTGCGCGGGCGGGTGATGGGCGTCGTGACGTCCTCGGAATACGCCGCAGGGCCCGCGGGCTATCTGCTGGGCGGGCCGCTGGTGGAGGCCCTGGGCGTACGGCCGGCGTTCCTGCTGCTCACCGGCGCGCTGTTCCTGGTGGCCCTGGCCGCCGTGCCGGCGCGCGGGCTCCGTTCCCTGGACGACCCGCCGAGGTATGCCGCGTCGCCGGACGCACCTCTCCCCATGCCACCCCACCGGTCGGTCCCCTTCGGCGACGCCCCGTGAGGGTCGCGTCCCGCCCGCTCGCGAGCCTGACCGGCCGAGCCTCACGAACCGTCGGGCTCCTACGTTAGCCAGGTGTGAGACCAGAACCCTTCGAGAAGGTCGTGGAACGGCACGGGCCGATGGTGCTTCGCGTGTGCCGGGCCGTCCTAGGACCCACGGCCGCCGACGATGCCTGGTCGGAGACGTTCCTGTCGGCCATGACGGCCTATCCCCGGCTTCGGCCGGGCAGCAACATCTCGGCATGGCTGGTGACGATCGCCCACCGCAAGGCCATCGACCAGGTGCGCGCCGACAAGCGGCAGGCGGTCCCGGTCGGCGATCTGCCCGACGCACCGAGCACCGACCGGCTGCTCGGCGGCTGGGAATCCGACCTGTGGGCGGCGCTGAAGGCACTGCCGGCCAAACAACGCCAGACGATCGCCTACCACTACCTCGCCGGCCTGCCCTACGCCGAGGTCGCCGACGTGGTCGGCGGGACCCCGCAGGCGGCCCGCCGAGCGGCAGCTGACGGCATCGCCACCCTGCGCAAGACCTACCTGAATCCCCCGCCGCGCCACAACGAAACGGAGGCGACGTCATGATCACCGCACCCGAAGAGTCGAGCAGCCCGGAGCTCTTCAACGCCCTGCCCGAAGTCGACGAGAGCGCCCAGCGCCGATTGCACCAGCGGCTAGTCGCCGCGGCGCGCGACGCGGGAATCCTCGACGTCGCCTACCGCACCGTCGACACCCCAGTGGGCGTGCTGCTGCTGGCCGCAACCGAGCGGGGATTGGTCCGGGTGGCCTTCGCCCAGGAGAACCACGACCTGGTGCTCGAAGCGCTGGCCACCCGGATCAGTCCCCGTGTGCTGCGCGCCCCGGCCCGACTGGACGCGGCCGCCAGGGAGATCGAGGAATACTTCGGTGGCGGCCGCCACGTGTTCGACCTGCCGCTGGATTTCCAGCTGTCCGCTGGCTTTCGCCGCATCGTGCTCGAGCACCTGCCCGACATCCCCTACGGCACCACCGCGAGCTACACCGCCCTAGCGCTCGCTGCCGGCAACCCCAAGGCCGTACGCGCCGTCGGCTCGGCGTGTGCGACCAACCCGCTGCCGGTCGTGGTGCCCTGCCACCGCGTCGTCCGCAGCGACGGCAGCATCGGGCAATACATCGGCGGGACCGCAACCAAGAGGGCTCTGCTCACCTTGGAATCCATGGCCTAAATCCGTACGCCCTGCCCGCGGGCCGCTCCGAGTTTATGGGGGACCTTCACCCAATCCGCACGAGGTGGCGTTCGGAGATCTCCTTGACCTTGTTCACCCGTCGGGCATACTTCTCTTCTTCGCCGAGGAACTCGGTGCTCATCCACGCCTTGACCACCTCGTGGGCGAGCGCTGAGCCGATGATCTTGCCGCCGATGCACAGGACGTTCGTGTCCGAGTGCGACCTGGCCAGGGTCGCGCAGAAGGGGTCCTGGCACACCGCGGCGTAGACGCCGTGAATACGGTTGGCGATCATCGCGCTGCCGTAGCCCACCCCGTCGACGAAGATGCCGCGCTCGGCCCGCCCCTGACCGACCGCCAGCGCGGCGGGATACACCTGGTCGGGCAGGTCACAGGGCTGCTCGTCATAGGCGCCGAAATCCTCGACGTCGTGGCCCGCCTTGGTGAGGACCTCATGGATCTCCCGTTTCAGCGCGAAGCCGGCATGGTCACTAGCGACCGCGATTCGCATGGTGCGCTCCCGTCCTGTCAGGGGCAGCGGATGCCCGCGACGGCAGGCTAGTCCCGTTGGGCCAGCGGTGAGGTGACCTGGGGGGCCGGCACCCGGGCAGCGCCACGCGAGGCGCCGTCGCCGATGGTGGCGATCAGTTGCTTGGCCAGACCCAAGCCGGCCCCGCCCATCGTCATCGCCTGCGCGAGCATGTCGGCCATGCCGTCGCCGCCGTTGAGCACGACGAGGTTGTCGATCCCGGCCAGCGCGCTCGCGCCGGCCCGGACGATCTCGGGATAGTGCTCGGCGATCTGCTGGGCGATGACGGCGTCCTGGTTCTCCGCCAGGGCCCGGGCGCGAGCCTCGATCCCCGCCGCCTCGGCCAGCGCCTTCTCCCGGATTGCGCTCGCGTGGGCACCACCCGCGAGTGCGATGGCCTTGGCCTCGGCCTCCCCGCGCAGGGTGGTCTCCTCGGCCTGGGCGCGGGCCCGCGCGACGTAGGCCTGACGCTCGGCCTCGGCGATCGTCACCTGCCGGTAGGCCTCGGCGTCGGCGGGCTTGCGGATCTGGGTGTTGAGAATCTTCTCCTGACGGGCGGCGTCCAGCTCGGCGGCGGCGGTCTCGGCGCGGACCACCTCCTGGCGGGCCAGCGCCTCGGACAGCGGGCCGGCCTGCTCGGCGGCGGCCTTCGCCTTGTCCACCTCCGCCTGATAGCCGGCCTGCTTGATGCTGGACTCGCGGACTGCGGCGGCCATGTTGGCGTTGGCCACCTGCTCGGCCTCGGTGGCCTCCTGATCCCGCCGGGCGGCGGCGATCCGCGCTGCGGCGGCGATGGCGGCCGCCTGCGGCTTGCCCAGATTCTGGATGTATCCCGACTCGTCGTCGATCTCCTGGATCTGCAGGGAGTCCACGACCAGACCGAGCTTTTTGAGATCGTCGGCCAGGGACGTACGGATGTTGGCGGTCAGCTCTTCCCGGTTGTGCAGCATGTCCTCCACGCTCATCCCACCGACGATGGCCCGCAGGTGACCGGCGAACAGCTCGTGGATCGTCCCGTGCATCACCTCGGGTTTCTGCTCGAGAAATCGCCGCGCCGCATTCGCGATCGACGGGAGATCATCGCCAACCTTGAAGGCCACGACTCCCTTGACGGTCAGTGGAATCGACTGATTGGAGACCGCGTTGACGATCAGCCCGGTGGAGCGGATGTCCAGTCCCAGCCGACGTACGGTTTGAAACCCCGGGAGGACCGCGGTGCCGCGACCCACGACGATCTTGAAGCCGAGGCTGTCGAAGCTGGTGTCGTTGTCTCCGTAGGCCCCGAGGCCCGAGACAATGAGCGCCTCATTCGGCTCGGCGACCCGCCATACCAACCGGAACAGAAAAACCAAAAGGATCAAGGCGAGGACACCCACGCCGGCGAAGACGAGCACGGAGGTCATGGACGGGCTCCTTGGACGCAGCGACGTGACGGACTGAGCAATGCCGGCGAGGGCGGGCGCCGGGTCAGCCCGCGAAGGCGGGAGCGACGTACACGTCGCGCGGCGGCTCGAAGTCCACCACGACCACCCGAGTGCCGATCTCGATGATCTCACCGGTCATCGGGTAAGCGTAGAAGGCCTCCACCCCGCCGCGCACCGGAAGCAACACTTCACCGACGAGTCCGGGGCCGACCCTGCCGCTCACGCGACCCGTCGTGCCGATCACTCGTCCCCCGCTCAGGCCCCGCGGCCTCTCACCTCTCGAGATCACCGATGACGGCGCCAGTGTGCCCGGCCACGCTGGCGATGCCAATTCCTGCCTTCGGGTTACAGAAAGTGGCGTTGCGACCCCGCTCGGGGGTGAAAGCGGCACGCCCCCAGCTCTCGCCAGCACTGGAATACCCATGCGTCCAAAGCGTCACAGCGATCAGGCCGGCGATCACCTCACCACCGCGCAGGGCCTGCGGCTGACCGATCCCGATCACACCCTCAAGGCCGGACCGAGGGGCCCGGCGCTGCTGGAGGGCTTCCACCTCCGCGAGAAGGTCACTTACTTCGATCACGAACGCATCCCCGAGCGGGCGGTGCACGCTCGCGGCGCGGGCCATCGGTCTGCACCGGGTCTGGCAGCGTGCCGAGTTCGTGATGGCCCGCCGCGGTCCCCGGCTGACCCCTCGAGCGAGAGTTACCGGCGGAATCGACCGCCTGAGGGTCGATTCCGCCGGTAATGTGCCTTAGACGGTGCGGTCGCGGTCGTCCCTCGCGTCGGTCGACTGGGTGGCCAGGGGCGGCAGGGTCGCTGTCGGCGTTACGGTTGTTGCCGTGGTCGTCGGTGTGACAGTGACCACGTCGGGCTCCCTGACGTCAACAACATCATCGCGTACGTCGACGACGTCGATGACGTCGACGGGTGCGGCGGTGTCCAGTCGCGCGCCGGTGGCAACTGGTGTCCCAGCATCGACGGTCGTGGGTTCACGCTCGGCATCGCCGTCGTCCTTATCCGATCCGGATAGGGCGCTCGCCGCCGCGACGCCCGCGACGCCCGCGGCAGCAGCGACGCCAGCGATGACGGCCTTGGTGGAGACGCCCGCCTTGCCGTCGTCGCCCCGGGAGGCCGCCGCGTCCGCAATCCCGGGAGCGCCGACCGTGGACCCCTCGTTGATCGACCCGCGCCAGGACCCGGTGGCGTAGCCCTCGCTCTCGATGAACGACTTGAACTTCTCCAGGTCGGCCTCCACCCGCTTCTCGACGATGCTGAGCGCGTCGCCGATCTTCTCCACCACACCCTCGGGCTCGTACTCCAGGGTCAGCGTGACCCAGGTCTTGCCGGGCTCACCCGGAGCAAACGTGACCGCGCCGGCGTTCGTGGCGCCGCTCGTGGCAGCCCACGCGATCTTGTGATCGGGCACCTGCTCGAGCACCGCGGCATCCCACTCGCGCTTGACACCCGCGATCTCGGCCACCCAGTGCATCCGGCGGTCATCGAGCTGAACGACCTGCTGGACGCCGCCCATGAACTGCGGGAAATCCTGGAACTGTGTCCACTGGTTGTAGACGGTATTGACCGGCACATCAACCTGAATCGACTTCTCCACCTTGGTGGTCATCGCCTGTCCTTCCGGTACCGCGGCCTTCGGGTGTCGGTGCCACCCGACTCGGCACAGGTCTTACCCGGCCGACGGGCCGCAACACCGGCGTAACTTCCGGTCCCACCCGAGCGCGTCCGGACCCCCCATAGGCCACCATGTTGACTCCCGAACGTGAGGACCTGCGTGATGACACCGTCTGGCAACCGGCCCGGCGTGCTGTTTGACGTTGACGGCACGCTGCTCGACACGAACTACCTGCACGTCCTGGCGTGGTGGCAGGCGTTCCGCGACGCTGGTCACGAGGGCATCGACATGGCCTCGGTGCACCGGGCGATCGGCATCGCCAGCGCCGAGCTCGTCAAGCACATCCTGGGCCGGGAGGACGAGGCGACGGTCGAGGCCCACTCCACCCGCTACGAGGGGCTGCGGGACCAGATCGTCGCCTTCGCGCGCACCGCGGATCTGCTGAACCGCTGCGCCGATCGCGGGCTGGCCGTGGTCCTCGCCACCAGCGGCCAGGAGTCCGACCTGGAGTGGATGCAGCCGGCCATCGGCGCCGAGGAGGCGGTCGTGGGCGCCACCACCTCCGCCGATGTGGAGGCCGCCAAACCCGCGCCCGACCTGCTCACCACCGCGGTGCGCGACCACGGGCTCGACCCGGGGCGAACCGTGGTCGTGGGCGACACGGTGTGGGACGTTGAGGCCGCCCGCAAGGCGGGCCTCGGGTGCATCGCGCTGACCTGCGGGGGGATCTCCCGCCAGGAGCTCGAGGACGCCGGAGCCGTCGCGGTCTACGACGATCCGGCGGACCTACTCGACCACCTCGACTCCTCACCGCTGGCCGACGCCCTCGGCGAATAGGGCCGTCTCAACCTGTCTCGGCGCCCTCGTTTGTGGGCAACGGTCGGGGGTAGTCCGGCCCTCGCAGGCAGGCACCCAACCATGAAGGTCGAACCTGATGACTGACCAGTACACGATGCAGGACCCGACCACGCAGTACCCGACCCCGGAGTTCACCCCGCAGCAGCAGCGAGGCCCAGGCCTGGCCAAGGAGATGACCGGGCCCAAGCCCGATCACGGCGAGGACACCTACCGGGGTACGGGCCGGCTGACCGGCCGCAAGGCCCTGATCACCGGAGCCGACAGCGGCATCGGGCGCGCCGTCGCGATCGCGTTCGCCCGCGAGGGCGCCGACGTCGCGCTGTCCTACCTCCCCGCGGAGGAGCCGGACGCCCAGGAAGTCGTTGCGCTGATCGAAAAGGCCGGGCGCACCGCGGTGGCCCTGCCCGGGGACATCGCCGAGCAGTCGACCTGCGAGCAGCTGGTCACCGACACCGTCGAGCGGCTTGGCGGCCTGGACATCCTCGTGAACGTGGCCGGCAAGCAGCAGCAGGTCCCCCAGATCGCCGACCTGTCCGACGAGCAGTTCGACGAGACAATGAAGACCAACATCTATGCCCTGTTCTGGCTGTGCAAGGCCGCGCTGCCGCACATCCCGGCCGGGGGGTCGATCATCAACACCTCATCCGTCCAGGCCTACCTGCCCTCGCCGATCCTGCTCGACTACGCCACGACGAAGTCGGCGATCAACACCTTCAGCAAGGCCCTGGCGGGGCAGGTGGCGAGCAAGGGGATCCGCGTCAACGTCGTGGCGCCGGGCCCGGTGTGGACCCCGCTGCAGGTGGTGGGGGGCCAGCCGGTGGAAAAGCTGCCCGAGTTCGGGGGGCAGACCCCGCTCGGCCGGGCCGGGCAGCCCGCCGAGGTGGCACCCGCGTACGTCTTCCTCGCCAGCCAGGAATCCAGCTACGTCACCGGGCAGACCCTGTCCGTCACCGGAGGGATGCCCACCCCGTAGTACACGGCAGCGGGCACGCGGCTGACCGTCGCGGGCGGTCAACGCCGCGCAATCGCCCGGGCTGCCGACCAACGCCGTGGCGTTCGCCGCACCATGGCCGAGATGACCTCGGCCGGCGGCATCAGCCGGGCCCGCTCGCGCTGCTCCGGAGCGAGCAGCGCGAGCTGCATGTCCCAGTCCCGAAGCACGTCGTCGGCCGTAAGGTTGTCCAGCCGGCGCAGCCCAGAAAACATGACCAGGCTCAGAATCGCCGTCGTCGCCACCATCGACGCCACAGACAGGACGACCGCGAATATCACGCTGTACATGGGGATTCCCCTCAGCTAGATATCGGATCGGCAACGGCGTTGTCGCTCCGGAGGGACAGCATCACGCGGACGGAGATGCGTTCTCCCGCCTGGACAGATGTGCAAGATACCGCTGTGATACGCAAAACCGTCCGCCCGATCGTGGCGGCGCTGCACACCGTCCAGCGGCGCCGCGCAGACATCAACCGGGGGCGGGTGACTGCGCGGCGGCGACCCGGACGCTCTCCCACCACCTGAGCCAGCGCCGCTCCACCTCCGCAAACTCGGCCGCCCCGACGTAGGCGGTCAGCACCACGAGGACCCCCCCGCCCGGGCGGTGGGGCGCCGGCAGTTGCTGCGCGAGGACGAGCAGGCCGTCACCGAGACCGTCGACCGAGAGCATGTGCTGGTGGGTGCTGCGGGCGTAGACCTCACCTTCGACCCGATCACCAGAAGCGAGCGTGGCACGGTAGCGCTCACCGACCGGGACCTCGGCAACCGCGGCCAGGCCCAGGGAGCCGATCAGCGTGGCGTTCGGCTCGGCCAGGGCGCCGTCAAGGACGAGGGTCTGACGCTCGGCGAGGCCGTGCCGCTCCAGGCCGAAGCGCAGCTGCTGGAGGAAGGTCGTCCAGCCCTCGGTGATGTCGTCGTAGTAGGCGTCCCACTCCGGATTGGTGCCCAGCGGCGCGCGGACCATCCTGACGATGCTTCCGCCCGGCGCGGGGTGCAGGCTGAATACGTCACCACCGCCCGCCACGAGGGTGTAGGCCTCGGGGTCTTCCTTGACATTGTCCAGATAGATCATGCGGACTTCCTCGGCCAGCTCGTCGCAGTGCCAGCCGTGCCAGCGGTGGATCAACTCGGGATCGCGCAGCGCGCGCCACACCTGGTCGATCGGCGCGGCAATGGTGACCTCGAGGCGGGGGGTGTCGTTGCTGTCGCTCATCGGGTTCCTTCCGGGCGGGGTGTCGGGTGGCCGACGGCGAGCACCCGATAGGGGCGCCCGGTCGGGGCAGTGAAGTCGGCGACGACGTTCGCGACCGCGCCGGCGAGGGCTTCGGTGAAGTTGTGCATGGCAGCGGGGGTCGCGAGGCGTACCTCGGTTTCCACGGTGAACGTCAGTAGCCGGCGCCCCTGCCGCTCGGCGATCGCCTGCATACGCGCGACATCGCGGACCGTACGGGCGGCGATGTCGGCGAGGTAACCGGCGGCATGGCGGTCGCCGGCCACCTGCGAGGGCCGCGGCGCCAGCGTGCCGGGTGCAGACGGGTCGGGTGCGGGCCGGTCGGGAGCCAGGACGTCCGGATCCACCACGTAGGCGTCGGCGGAGGCCCGCAGCACCCGCTCGGTGAAGCCACGGCGCTGGCGCGTCTCCACCAGGTCCAGCAGCCCGGCCTCCTCGAGCTGGCGCAGGTGGTAGCCCAACCGCTGGCGGGGCAGTTCCAGCTCGACCGCCAGCTGGGAGGCCGAGGCCGGCGTACGCAGGCGAGCGAGGAGTTGGCGGCGCAGCGGCGAGAGTGCGCGCCGCAGCCGCTCGGGCTCGTCGAGCAGGTCACGTGCGGTCACGCAAGCCATCGTTCTATTGGCCAAGTTTTTTTGTCAATAGGCACACCTTAGCCGGTCGGTGTTAACGTTCTCATTCCTCGGAGAGGAGCCCCATGGGGAAGAGCCGCCCACGAGTTCCCGTGATGACCGATGTCGCCCGCCTGGCGGGTGTCTCCCACCAGACGGTGTCCCGAGTTCTCAACAGCCATCCCAGCGTTGCCCCGGAGACCCGGCGCAATGTCGAGACGGCCATCAGCCAGCTGGGCTACCGACGCAACACCGCCGCCCGGGCGCTGGTGACCAAGCAGTCGCGCACCCTCGGCGTGATCAGCGTGGACACCTCCCACTACGGGCCGGCGAGCACGCTGTTCTCCATCGAGGCGGCCGCCCGGCAGGCCAACTACTTCCTCAACTTCGTGAGCCTGCGCTATGTGGACCACGCGAACATGAGGGCAGCCGTTGATCACCTCATGGGCGCGAACGTGGAGGGGATCGTGGTGATCGCACCCCTGACCGCGGCCGTCGAGGCACTCCAGGGACTGCGGCCCGACGTACCCCTCGTCCGGGTCGCGAGTGACGACGGCCCCGCCTCCTCGGACAGCGTGCTGGTCGACCAGGCGGCGGGTGCGGGGCTGGCAACCCGACACCTGCTGTCGCTGGGTCACGAGACGGTCGTCCACATCCGTGGCCCCTATGAGTGGCTCGAGGCGGACGGGCGGGTCGAGGGCTGGCTCGGTGAGCTGATGGCGGCGAGGGTCCCCGTCCCCGAACTGCTTGCGGGGGACTGGAGCCCGGCGTCGGGCTACCGGGCCGGCCAGGCGTTGGCCCGCAGGCGCGAAGTCACCGCGGTGTTCGTGGCCAACGACCAGATGGCCCTTGGGCTGATCCGCGGGCTGCATGAGGGTGGGCGCGCGGTGCCCTCCGATGTGAGCGTCGTCGGTTTCGACGACATCCCCGAAGCCGGATATTTCCTCCCCCCGCTGACGACGGTCCGCCAGGACTTCGCCGAGGTCGGCCGGCGCTGCATCGACCGGGTGATGGCGTTGATCGCGGGCGAGGCCGTCGCGCTCCCCTCCCCGATCCAGCCCACGCTGATTTTGCGCAGCAGCACCTCTGCTCCGAACGGGTGATGGGACAAGCGGCTGCTCACCGACTCTTGACAACCAGATTGTGAACGCTAACATCACAGTCCAGATCGCCGGCCCGATCAGGGCGCGGGCGCGGTAGGAATCAATCGACGACGGGGAGCTGCGCGTGCGCGAGGAAGACATGGGTGCCGCCGAGGCCGTTGTGATCGGCGTTGACTACGGCACCCTGTCCGGGCGAGCGGTCGTCGTCCGCGTCCGTGATGGCGCCGAGCTGGGCAGCGCCGTGCACGACTACACCCACCGGGTGATGGACCGGGTGCTTGCGGCAACCGGGGAACAGCTGGCACCGGACTGGGCGCTCCAGGTGCCCTCGGACTACATCGACGTCCTCCGGCACGCGGTGCCCGAGGCGCTCGCGGCCAGCGGGGTGCGGCCGGAGGACGTCATCGGCATCGGCACCGACTTCACGGCGTGCACCGTGCTGCCGGTACTCGCCGACGGGACGCCGCTGTGCGAGCTGCCCGACCTGGCCGGCCGGCCGCACGCCTACGTGAAGCTGTGGAAGCACCACGCGGCCCAGCGCCAGGCCGACCGCATCAACGCCCTCGCCGCCGAGCGCGGTGAGCCGTGGTTGGCGCGGTACGGCGGACGGATCAGCTCGGAGTGGGAGTTCGCCAAGGGCCTGCAGCTGCTCGAGGAGGACCCCGAGCTCTACGCCCGCATGGACCACTGGGTGGAGGCCGCCGACTGGATCGTCTGGCAGCTGTGCGGGACCTACGTGCGCAACGCGTGCACCGCGGGCTACAAGGCCATCTATCAGGATGGGTCCTATCCGAGTGCGGACTATCTCGCGGCCCTCAACCCCGATTTCGCCGGCTTCGTCCGTGACAAGGTCACCCAGCCGATCAAGGCCCTGGGCGACCTCGCCGGCCCGCTGACCGCCCGGGCCGCGGCCTGGACCGGACTCCCCGAGGGGATCGCGGTCTGCGTCGGCAACGTCGACGCCCACGTCGCGGCCCCCGCGGCCAAGGCCACCGAGCCGGGCCAGATGGTGGCCATCATGGGCACCTCCACCTGCCACGTCATGAGCTCCGACGTCCTGCGGGAGGTCCCCGGGATGTGCGGGGTCGTCGACGGCGGGATCGTCGCCGGTCTCTACGGCTACGAGGCCGGGCAGAGCGGCGTCGGCGACATCTTCGGCCACTTCGTCGAGACCAGCGTGCCCGGGAGCTACCGCGACGAGGCCGCGCACCGGGGTATCGGCATCCACGACTACCTGACCGAGCTCGCCGCAGCCCAGGCCATCGGTGAGCACGGGTTGCTGGCGCTGGACTGGCACAGCGGCAACCGCTCCATCCTCGTCGACCACGAACTGTCAGGCGTCGTGCTGGGACTGACCCTGGGCACGCGACCGGAGGACGTCTATCGGGCGCTCATCGAGGCGACCGCGTTCGGCACCCGCACCATCATCGAGGCGTTCTCCTCCGCCGGTGTTCCGGTCACCGAGCTCGTCATCGCCGGGGGGCTGGCCAAGAACGCGATGCTCATGCAGATCTACGCCGACGTGACCCGGCTGCCGTTGAGCATCGTCACCTCCACTCAGGGGCCCGCGGTGGGATCGGCGATCCACGCCGCCGTGGCAGCCGGTGCCTACCCCGATGTGCATGCCGCCGCCGCGGCGATGGGCAGTGTGCAGCAGGGCGTCTATACCCCGCAGGACAAGAGTGCCCAGGCCTACAGCGCCCTGTTCGAGGAATACACGATCTTGCACGACTACTTCGGTCGCGGCGGCAACGACGTCATGCATCGCTTGCGCCACATTCGCAGAGAGGCCGTGAAAAAATGAGTGCCCTAGCAGCCGACGTCGACCGATCCGTCGCTGAGCTCCGGCAGACTGTGGCGACGCTGCACGCGGAGCTGACCCGCTATGGACTGGTCGCCTGGACCTCCGGAAACGTCTCGGCGCGCGTGCCCGGTCAGAACCTGATGGTCATCAAGCCCAGTGGGGTGTCCTACGACGACCTCAGCGCCGACAACATGATCGTCTGTGACCTCGACGGCCGGGTCGTCGAGGGTGGGCTTTCGCCGTCGAGCGACACCGCCGCCCATGCCTACGTCTACCGCGCGATGCCCCAGGTGGGCGGTGTGGTCCACACCCACTCCATGTACGCCTCGGCGTGGGCGGCGCGCGGGGAAGCCATCCCCTGCGTGCTCACCGCGATGGCCGACGAGTTCGGCGGTGACATCCCGTTGGGCCCGTTCGCCCTGATCGGCAATGACGACATCGGTAAGGGCATCGTCGACACCCTGCGCGACTCGCGCTCACCCGCGGTGATCATGCAGAACCATGGCGTCTTCACCATCGGCAAGGATGCCCGCGCCGCCGTAAAGGCCGCCGTCATGTGCGAGGACGTCGCGCGTACTGTGCACGTGGCCCGACAGCTCGGGCCGGTCCTTCCCATCGCCGCGGCGGACATCGACCGCCTCTACGACCGCTACCAGAACGCCTACGGCCAACCGTCTGCCATCGCCCTGGGCTGCTGCTGATGACCACCACCGAGGCCCGGACGGAAGAGCACATCGTGCCGGCTGCACGCGAGCGGGAGATCTGGTTCCTCACCGGCAGCCAGTCGCTCTACGGCGAGGACACGCTGCGACAGGTGGCCGGGCAATCCCAGGAGATCGCGAGAACGCTCGATGCGGCGTCGGAGCTGACGGTCCGGATCGTCTGGAAACCGGTGCTGACCACCGCCGAGGTCATCCGCACCACCTGTCGAGATGCCAGCGCATCGGATGCCTGCGTGGGCGTCATCGCCTGGATGCACACCTTCTCCCCCGCGAAGATGTGGATCGCCGGACTCGACGTCCTGCGCAAGCCCCTGCTGCACCTGCACACCCAGGCCAACGTGTCGCTGCCCTGGTCGCAGATCGACATGGACTTCATGAACCTCAACCAGGCCGCGCACGGGGACAGGGAATTCGGCTACCTCCAGGCACGCATGGGGGTGACCCGCAAGATTGTCTCGGGTCACTGCACCGATCCCCTGGTCGCCGAGCGCATCGGGGCCTGGGCACGGGCCGCCAGCGGCTGGCAGGAGGCCCAGTCGCTGCGGCTGGCGCGCTTCGGGGACAACATGCGCGATGTCGCGGTGACCGAGGGCGACAAGGTTGAGGCGCAGATGCGCTTCGGGGTCTCCGTCAACACCTACGGCGTCAACGACCTCGTCACCGCGG
>WUUC01065577.1_pt1 | contig 29950 bp, 19 predicted proteins | sample 6278441 | NCBI WGS metagenome assembly WUUC01 (sample SAMN13675441, study PRJNA597444) | soil metagenome | isolation source: soil | place: USA: Washington | collected 2017-10 | reverse complement strand
CAAACTCCAAAGCCTCCGCCAACCCAAAACCGAAACCTCCTTCACCATCGAAGAAGACGATTAAAGACAGGGACGAGTGACGAGTGACGAATGACAAGTGACGAGTAACGAGTTAAGGCGCATTTGTTTTTGAGCCGCGGAGCGGCGATAGATAGTAGCCCCGCCCGTGAGGGCGGGGATCGCACATGACAGAAAATATTTGAAGCCCCGTCAGGGGCGACACAATCTCACGTTGAAGTGTGTCGCCCCTGACGGGGCTTCCGAATCTTTGATTGGGTTGTGTACCCCGCGCTGACGCACGGGGCTGCTATCTATCGCCGCTCCGCGGCTTAAACCCTCACCACCCACACGGCTCAAAGCCTTGCCACGCGCACCTCTGATACTTGCTCCGATTTGTCACTCGCCACTCGTCGCCGCTTTTGTCGCCGCTTTTAAGGATTAGGGGCTTTCGGGCTGACGCTTGAGATTGTGCCGTTGCGGCGAAAATCCGTCGCGTTGTTGTTTGTATCTGAAGCGTTCAGGCTGCGGATGAGATCGTTCGTCGCGCCGTTGGTGAAGGTGAAGATCGTTCCTTCGCCGTAGGCGTTGAAGGGAGCAGCAGGGGGCGTCGTGCCTCCCTGATAAGCCAGCCCGTCCAGACGCATGCCGCCCATTTCGATCTTGATTCCTCCCGTCGTGTTGTTCAAATCAAAGTTGCCCGCGCTCGCATCGAAGTCAGCCGCCACGCCGAAAGTGTCCGCGCCGTTCGCGATGAGAAAATAGCCGTGCGGCTCGATCAGGAATCTACTGCCCGCCGCATCTGTGAGCGTCACGGACAGCGGAGCGCTGCTGTTGCCCGAAGGGCGGAAGGAGACGACGAGGCCGGTGATGTCGAGCGTCGCATCGGTGGTGTTGTAAAGCTCTATAAAATCTTTTCGCACCTGCGTCGTCGAAGAGGCGAAGGCGACGAGCGCTTCGTTGATGATGACCTGACCTGCGGTAGGAACTTGCGGCGGTTGACTCACCGTGATCGTCGCCGTGTTACTCAAGACGCTCCGCGAGCCGTCGCTGGCAGTAGCCTTGATATGCGCCGTGCCAATTTCGCGCCCGCCGACGGTGGCGCTGGCGTCGCTGCTGCCCTGCGTGTGATTGACGGAGTCAATCGTCGCAACCGTCGTATTGTCTGAAGTGAAGGTGATTGAAGTGACGGGGAACAATTGATCGTACTGATCGAATGCCTGTGCCATGAATTGTTGTGTGCCGCCGACGTTGATCGTCGCGGCGGCGGGAGACAGGACGAGCCGCGTGAGAATCGGTGGCGGAGGATTGATCGTCAGCGTCGCCGTGGCTTCTTTGCCTCCGGCTCGTGCGCGGATGAGCGTGCTGCCCGCAGACACGCCGCGCGCCGTCGTCTCCGTCCCCGTCTGCGGCGCGATGGACGCTTTGCCCGCGTCGCTCACATCCCAGATGAAAGAGATGTTCGGCACTTCGCGTTCAACTCCGTCGAGCGATGTGTAGGCGAGCGCGCTGAAATTTTGCGACGCGCCAATTTCAATCGTGGCCTCTGCCGGAACGATTGCGATGCGCGAGATAGGGGGCGAACCGAAGGGCGTGCCGTCGGCGCGTGTGCCGGGAGAGTAAGCGCGCGTCGCCGCACCGGGCGCGAGCGTGTGTGCGATGAAGTTGCCGCCGGTTGATTCGGGCGCGGCGTCGGGCGAGCGCGTCAAAGATTGATTGACGGGCGCGGGCGGCGCGCCACCAGTCGCGGCTGTGCCGTAGCTTTGCGAGGCAATCGTGATCTCGAAGGAGTTGAGGGACAGTTTGAGCGAGACAGTGTCGCCCGCATCGTTCAGTCCGAGTGAAGTTGCAGTGTGGATGTCTGCGCCGCCGAAGGCCGGATCAACGTGCGCGGGTGCGCCGCCTCCAAAGACGACGAGCGCGCCGCCCGCCGAGAGCGACGTGCCCGCCGGAAAGGTGTAGCGCCGGGCGGTTGCATCCGCGAGGGAGAGGCCGGAGATGTCAACCGCCGCCCGCGAATAGTTGAACAACTCTATGAACTCGTCGTCATCGGAATTGCGCACGCCGTCGCGGTTCGCGTCGCCTTCGACTGCGACGGTTGCCGGATCGTCCGGCGGCACGTCCGCGAAAATTTCATTGATGACGAGCGGGACGCGAACTTCGAGCGACGCCTGGTGCGAGACGATGCCGCCCGCCCCGTCGGAAGTTGAAGCGGTAATCGTGACCAGCCCGAAGCCGATGCCGCGCGCCAATCCCGCGTGGTCAATTGTCGCGATGAAAGCGTCGCCCGAAGACCATGTGAAAGTTTTGTCGTTGAGAGGGCGGCCATCTCTGTCGAAGGCTTGGGCGGTGAATTGAAGCGTGTCGCCGCGATTGATTGAGGCCGCGAGCGGGGCGATTTCGACGCGCGCCACTTTCGGTTGTGGCGCAAGCACACGTAACGTCGCGGGCGCGGATTGGACGCCGCGCGCGGTGGCCTTGATCAACGCGTCGCCGACAGCGTGCGACTGCGCCAGCCCTTCGACATCAATCGTCGCCACCGTCGTGTCGCTCGATTGCCAGCGGAAGACGACGCCCTGAAGTTCATCTTCATTGGCATCGAAGGCGCGCGCCGTGAACTGTTGCTGCGCGCCGCGTTCGATGGCGGCAAACGCGGGCGCGACTTCGATGCGCGCGATTGCGACGGTGATGTTAAAGGGCGAGCCGTCAACGCGCGCGCCGGGCGAGAATGAACGCCCGTCGCTCGCGGGCGCGGTTTCGTGCAGGGCGAAGTCGCCTGTGACATCAGGCGCGCGGGTGAGAGATTGATTGCGGTCGGCGTCGAGGTCGGTTGCGCCACCATAAGCGAGTTGATCAATTGTTGCGCCCGCCGGGTCGAGCAGCTTGATGGTGCTGCCGCCGTTTGTGAGAGACAGCCCGCCCGTGGAAGCTGTGTGGACGAGCGCGCGGGCGAAAGCGGGATGCGCGGGGTTGAATGTCGCGGCCTGCGCGCCGCCGAACACGACGATTGCCGTGCCGGGTGCGATGATGGTGTCCGCCGCGAAGGTGTGGCGCACGGTGTCTGAATTATTGCCGCCGCGAACCGTAAGCTGGTAGCCGCCGAGGTTCATGTCAACCGTTGAAGCATTGACGAGTTCGATGAACTCGTCTTGCGTGGAACTGCGCGTGCCGTCGTGGTTGGCATCGCCCTGTGCGCCTTCGGGCGGGTCTGCGAGCACTTCATTGATGACGAGCGAGAGCGGGAAGACGATGAGCTGCGCCGTCGCCGACGCCTCGCCGGACGTGGCCTTGATCGTCGCCGTTCCGGCGCGAACGCCGCGTGCGCGTCCATCTGCGTCGATGGTTGCGATGCTCTCATCGGTGGAAGTGAAAACAACGGGCGCGTTCGTGATCTCGACGCCGTCCGCGTCGTGCACGGTGGCGACAAATCGCGCAGACCTGCCGACGCCTATCGAAGTTGCAGACGGTTCGAGCGTGATGCTTGCGGCGCGGCGTGTGCCTTTGAAAGTGATCGTTGCCGGGTTGCTGTCGCGTCCGTCGGCGCGCAAATTCAGCGGGACGGTTCCTGCTCCCGCGAGCGAACGCGAAAGCACAACATGAACTTCGTCCAGCCCCGGCAGGTCGGGCGACGGCAGGACGTTTTCCAACGTCAACTCGCGCCCGCCGATATTGACCGAGATGCTCTTCGCGTGCCTGATGCCGGTGGCGAAGATCGTGAGCCGGCGCGGTTGGTTAGAGGCGTCAACGGGATCGAAAGGGCTGCGCAAAAATGTCTCCGCGTCGAGCGCGATGGCCGCGCCGCTTCCGTCGCCGCGCTCTGTGAAGATGCCGGGCGAGACAGGCGCGACGGAGACCGAAGCGCGCGATTCGTAGCCGTCTTGATTGCGCACGGAGACTTGCGCCGTGCCAGTTGCGAGGTCAGCCGGGACGAGAAAGTTGATCTGTGTGGGCGAGGCGTAAAAGAGTTGCGCGGCGCGTCCGTTCACGCTGAGCGATGCGCCGCCGAGCGTTAGCGGAAACGTGCCGCCGGGCAGCCGCTTCGCTTGAATCGCGTCGAGAGCAAGATTGAAACCTCTCGCCACGGCGATCTGTTCGGGCGCGACGGTCTGCCCGCCCGCGGGGTCTTTACCGAAAGATGCGCCGTTCAGAATCTGTAAATCGGGAGAGAAGGGCGGTCGCGCTTCGAGCCGCGCGAGATAGATTTCGGAATTGTTGACAAAGCTGCTATCGGAAATTGTACTGCTCAGGACACGCGGAAAGTTGAACGCGACGAGCGAGCCGTCCGCGTTGAGCGAAGAGACGACTTCGGCAGTCGCAGCGGCGGGCGCGTTGGTGACGCGGGAGACATGGTTTGTCGGCAAGTCTGACCCACTAACTTCTTCTTGGCCGAATTTAAGAACATCTTGGCCGCATCATTCCCCACAAATACTCAGCAAAATTGAATTCGGGGGAAAAGGTGTTTAGGGACTTGTTGGCAGAAAGTGCAGTTCTAAGGAACTTCTTGGCAGAGAGTGCAAAATCCGTCGGGTTGCTTGGCAGCACGTGCAAAGAACATCACCCGGCATTCAATGGTCGTAATGGTAAGTCGCTTTAATTTGTTGAGGAAATTCTAATGATCAAATCAATTCCCGCCCCCTATGATGCGTTCGAGCATTTGTGTCATATCATACTGCCCGAGGATAGAAGTAATCAGATAATAGGCATGTTCACAGGATACTTTGACGAAAGTGGGACCCACGCGAGTTCGCCCGTGGTATGTGTGGGTGGGTGCGTCAGCACAGCCGAGCAGTGGTCGCTGTTCCAACGCGAGTGGAATGAAGTTCTGGCAGAGGCGGGCGTTGAAGTCTTTCACATGTCGGAATTTGAGAGCCGTCGCGGTCCGTACAAGGATTGGGATAACGAGAAGAGGCGATATGTTCAGGCTAAGCTCTTAAAGATCATACAAGACAGAGTTAAAGTCGGCATCGCAGTCTCTGTCGTAAGATCAGATTATGACAAAGTAATGACGCCGGGTCGTCGATATACCCACGATGGCCCCTACGCCTTCTGCGCGAGTATGTGTTTTATGTACACCGCCGCGTGGGCAGAAGATAAAGGTTACGACCAATCCATCCCTTACGTTTTCGAAGACGGGGTGCTGGAAAGAAAAGAGCTTCGAGATCAGTTCGAGAACGCGTATAAAAATGCTCGTGCGCGGCAATACTATAGGCTTAAATCGCTAACGTGGGGTGATAAGAAAGAGTATGTCCAACTGCAAGCGGCAGATATATTAGTCTATGAGATTTACAAGCAGACCTTGCGCTCCATAGGCGTGGAGAGTCGCCCACCGCGGACGTCCATGCTGATTCTGGATAAGCTTCCCATGAAGCGCCGCTGTCTCGACGAGAGTGATCTCTCCAAAATAATGTCCATACTCGAATCGGGGAGCCGTTGAAATAATCGTTCGTCTTTCACTCGTTCTGGCGACTCGGCGAAGTCGTGTCTGGTTAAAATTACGTGACCGAGCAGACCCGGTTTAGGAAGTGGTACACTTTAGCTCTACGAATTAAGCGGTCTCTGTACCATTGATGCTGAATGTGCTAATGGGCAGCGGATGAATCGCCTGCTGATTATGGATACCCCGCATCTGCCAATCCCCGGAAATATTTCTTTCGACCCAAGCTGCCGCACTCAGGGCTGGCTCCCGGTGGAATAACCCGTCGCCCATTCTTGCCAGCCTTGCCCCCCTGACCTCGCCGGTTGATTCATTGTAGGCATAGTTAACTGCTTCTGAACCGTACATCAAGTCGAGGAAGCTGTCGAAACCCACTCCAGTCATAAAGTCGGCCACAACTCCGACGACCAGCGGAAGATTCTTGCCAGCTAACACCCTCCGATATTTATGAATCTTTTCCTTGAAATTTATCCTCACGGGTTCTTTATTAACCATGAAAGCAGAGCCCGGTCCCGCGATCTGTAGGCTTGTGTATTTCGGATTGTAATGAACCACATCGAAAAAAAACTCGTCGAACTCCAATCGTGAGCCGACAGGCGGATTGTCTTCTAGCCACTGCCGCACGGAGCGGGCGATTTGTTTCCCACGCTTGTCGTCACACACGATTTCGCTCTGAGTTATCTCGACGTATATAGAGACGCCCGTGACAGGGATTTCTCTCAGCCAGCCCCACAGCGTCCTTACGGCGCGCAACTCGGCGGCCCGCTTGTCGGAAACATTAGCAGTGAAAACCTCAAGAACGAACGGCGGGATTTCGTCTTTCGCGTGGACATACCAATCCGGCGTCAGGCCGCCGATGTCAACCTCATACTCCACCGTGTACCCAAGATGCCTGAGTAACCTGCCGACGACCAGTTCGTGGTACGTGTGAGTAAAGTTACTTGGAGACCGTAGCCTTGTAACCACGCCATTTTGGGCGGATTGCGGCAGTGCGGCGACACTTTCCTCGATCTCAAGCCTTAACTGCTGGAACTGTTCGTCTACTGCGACGAAATAAATATAGGGCTTATTGTGATCTTTGAGGTGCTTGTAGCGGTCGATCACTCTTTGCTTCCAGTCATCGGTAAAAACTTTCACTTATCTACCTCCGCCGCTGCTTGTCCGTCTGCCGTAGGCGCTCCTGACGCCTCATCTATGATTTGTAACCGTTCCTTCAACGGCGGATGATCGTAAAATAACCACTTGTCGAACCAGTAAGGATCGGGGTCACGTAAATTGCTTCGGCTGATTTTAATTAAAGAACTCTTCGCTGAGTCCAAAGAGACTTTTCGGGGGACAGTTAGTTGAGTGGCGTATCGATCTGCTTCAGCTTCATGAGGTCTCGCTAACGCACAGCGCACCGCTTGAAAGACAAGCCACGTCGTAACAAAGATAAGTACGTATAACGGGACTCGTGTAATTAAATGCCTTTCTAGATGTCTGCCCGCGCGAATCCCGCCGCCCTTAAGCACAGGCTTCGGGGGGCCGATAAAAAGAATAACAGCCGAACACCCGAACAGGAGAACAATACCTCCAATGGTATATCTGTCAAAATGTCTCACATGGTAGAGTTCATGGGCAGTTATAAATAATATCTCTTCGTCATTCAACCCCTCTAAGAGATTGCTGAAAAAGAGTATTCGTGCGCCAAAGTATTTGTAGGTGCCCCTCGCGTTCATGGACGTGCTGGTTTCAGAGAAGTGTTCGACCTGAAGAGGTATCTGGCTGACGCCCGCCTCTTTCACTAGCGTGAGGATCATTTCTCTTCTCGGCGAATCCTCCATCGGCTCTACTCGTCCCCCCGCCACTTTTCGGGGAAGCACGTCAGAAGTTATTGCAAGTTGTATCCACCCTAGAATGCAGCAGACGACAATTACATTCCACACGTAGCGATACAACTTAATCCCGGCTACTCGTTCACATGACTTACGAATTGCCATCCAAAAGCGGCGTACTGTTACAAACCTTGTGCCCCTTATCAAATTGTCTTGCTGTTCGTGCTCCGCGCCTTTTGTCTTATTCGTCTCTACTGTTACAAGTAAATCGATCATCGCGTAGAAACCAACGAGAACAGTGACAATCAGCATCTCCACTGACAGCGACAGAATATTATTTTTTATCCAATCAAGGTGGCTAAGATTGACCGTCGTCCCGAGGTGGAATATTCGCACCTCTCGAAGTAAGAGGCGCCCGGTGAGATTGATTGTTATAAAAGGAAGGAGAAGAAAAAAAACGGCAAGAAGTCCGCTGATTATTCTTACACCACGGTGTCTTATGAATCTTGCGGCGTGTAATTTCCTGACAAGCATCCCCGCGAATATAACAATCCGTCTGAGCAAGCGCTGACCGCGGTCTTTTCGGTGCAAGCGATAATAAATTAACGCCAGCAATAAGGTCTTCAAGATGTATAGCGTAGCTAGGGCAGTAGAAAGCAGGTGGGATCTATCAGTAAGCAAATCCACAGCATTGGTCATTAGCATATTACCGGGACGGCTGCGCTCTCCCCGTGTAAAGAGAGGGGCACTGATAGTTAGTTATCTCTATGTGGTCGGAAAATCGAGAGCCGGTGATACAACGCTAACGGATTCGTAGACCGGGCACCTGTGTGACACCTTACTATGCAAGCCTACTAAAGGATGCCCTGCTGTGATAATTCACAGATGTTAGCTTTGAAGACGTTTTCTCGTGAGGGAAACGTAGGTTCTAGCAGTTCTAATTAACTCATCATAAGTAATTATCTTTAACCTCCCCCTTAGATTGATATTTCTGCGATTGAGACTCCGTCGCTCAGATTCGCTGAGATCCCGCGAACGACCAATAACAACCAGACCTCTAGGCGAGATGATGCCGGGATAGGCTTTCTGGACAGTAGCGATATTATCTTCAATCCACTCTTGCCAATCTTCTACCTGTCTGTGAGCATGATTTACCTCATACCTAAAGTCTCCATCCTGAGTGAACAGCCTGTGCCGAGGGTTTTCGATTTCCACTAAGACGTACTCTCCATCGCTCTCGCGGAACATAAAATCCATCTGCATCTGTGTCCCAAGGCCAAGGGGTATTTCAGACCACATTTCCTCCGGATTAGGATTTAGCAGGAACTGATGTTGGTCGATATACTTATGTATATCTCTTTTTTCATGCACATCTGGCTTCTCTAATAATCTCTCGAATTCGTTGATAATCTCGTCCAACTCGTCAACCTTCGCTAACCCTGTTGGAAGACTAAAGAAAACTAAATCCTTGCCTCCGTCCTTTCCAGCCCTTCCGTATGAGGCAAGGTGTTGAAGGCCATCCCAAGCATTAGCCAAAGTGGTTTCAACTTGAACTTCCGCTCGCAACTCCTTATAGGATTCCCACTCTGGTAGTTGACTTCGTTTAGAGTCGAGCCCGACTGTCAGGTGAATCTTTTTATACTGCGGATTCACACTGGTGTCGTTTTCAGACCACATGTCAACTGTAAGTTCACGATTTAATGTATCGCGTATTACTGATATGTGTGCAGGATCATCAACGGTAATTCTTATGCCGACTAAATCCGATACCTCTGAAAGAATCTTGAAATCTTTTCTCTTCAGCTTGGCAGCGAGGCTGTCAAAAGTTTTCAGTCTGGATTCGACATGAATAACATGTGCATCTTCTCGTAATACGTCTTGGATCAATGACTGGAGGCTTACACGGAATGCGTCATACTGCTGACGTAGCCTATTGTATTCGTTAAGGAGATCATCTTGCGTTTCCATAAGTTTCTTCAGACTACATCTACTCCACTTTTGATTTACATGCTATTGATTGACGGAGGTCTTCTGAAACAAAGCATGTAATCTGAAAATGCTTACCAAGAAAATAGCCTACCCGTTGGGTGTCTCCTGCCTTTTCGATACTAACTACCCAATCTTGCACATTCTCCCGGTAAGGGGCCGAGGTGATAGGGGCAGTATTCGTATCCCCTACCGCCGGGTTCCAGCATTCCAACCCGCGCGGAGTGCGAAAAACGCAGTAACTTCAGTGAATCACCGAAGATAGTTGGCTTGCTAACCTTCTGTCGGAGCTTCGTAAGGTTACCTTATGGGCATATAACATTATTATATGCGAATTTACCTGACAAAGTTTGAGCTAATAGTTCCTTTAACTTCTCCATCAATGATTCGATAGGCACCGTTAATATCAAGGCGCCCCCGCCATTTATCTCGCTTCGCCCCGAGGAGCATATCTATGCCGGTATAGTCGTTCTTTTGCCCTAATAGCGTCCAAATAAAGTCATATCCACTGTCTTTCAGGAACTCCAAGAATTTATTTTTGTTCACCAGTAGTGTCCCGGAGCCAACGTCACGCACAGAAGGGTCAAATGCGATCAACTCTCCTTTATCATTGAAAAAGCGCCCTTCGAGGCCGTTCCAGCGTAAATTCATCTTATCAACTATCAACTCTGCTGGTAGGTAGATCGAATAACCTTCATCTACCGAACAGTCGAAAGTTACATCTTCACGCAGGTAAATTTCTGTGGACACTAATAACTCTTTAGGAATTTTGTCGCCGTGTCCGCGTGTCCAGCTTTCGTGATGCTCTGGCCTGCTGAAATATTCGTAGGCGGGGGACCAGTAAAACTCACCAAGAAAAACTCTATAGAGGTGGCGAGCTTCAGGCATCCAACGTCCCATAAAATTCTGCCGCTTGGCCCACTCAAATACTTCGTCCATGTCAGCCTTCTTTACGATATAACTTCTCAGCATGTACCACAGTTCTTTGCCACGGTTATCAGAGCGATCCTCTCCGAGCGGTACAGGCTGATCCCACACAGTAGCCTTCCAGCGCCAGCCACTTCGATCCGTCCGCCGGATTGATCACCTCAATAAGCTGTTGCGGGGCAGGCACATCTTCGATACTTCTTAGCCATGCGTCGCTATTAACGTTAATCTCCCACGGCGCGTATGAAACCGGAAACCACCAAGTTTTCTTGGGTTCTTTCCAGACTTCTCGCCCGGTCTCCCTTAACAGACAAGATGGGTCGATGTCGCGTGTAAAAGCTTGCCACGGCCCCTCATAAGTCTCGTTCTGCCCGGACCAGTGGTCGCCTTTGAATTCAAAATTGTCTGACACTCGTGCAAGAAATTCATGATAAGCAAGCCACTGATACTTTTTACCAATCCGCTCAGGCTTATGCGCCGTCCTGTAATCATTTGTTCTCCAATTTACGTACCGGTCGAAAGTACCGAAACGCTCACCCGTCCATCCGAGATCGAATACTCTTTGCAGAATCCACCGCTGCGCAATTGACAGGTTGAAGCCGTATTCTTCTCCATGAGTCGGCGGATTGTTTAGATATGGAAGAACCTCATCCTGAAAAACGCTGCCCTTCTTTTTCCCGAGCTTTATGCGCAGTCGCTCCTCCAAATATGCAAGATATGCTTGGAAATCCTCCTCCTTAACTTGACTGCCGTACACTTCATGTCTCTTGTCTTCATTAAGCAAGCGGTAGAAATCGTAATTTTTTCGGAGAGTTTCATACCTTTCCCATATACGCTTCTGCCTTGCTGTCAATGAGGCGAGGAACGCGTCAAATCTTTCCTGTCGGGTTGGCCGTCTCGGCTCGCCTATTCGTCGTGAAGTCCACTCGAAAGAGCCGAAGTTTGTGCCGATCACGTACCTCGCGAAATCCTCCTGATCCATTACTGAATGGTATATCGCCCTCCTCGCCCACTCAGCGTCCGTCATATCTTGCGACCACTTCCCGTGCTCCTGTAGCTCTTCCTCCGAGGGAATGTCAGTAGGGAAGTCACTTTTGTAAGGCGGGCGGATCTTACTCACGTCGATTAGCAGGGTTGCATTTCGGTGTAGCGCCACCTCAATGACACCCCTCGCGTAGTCCCTGAGCGTGATGTGCGGAGGAGGCTCGCCGCTGCTAAAGACCCACTCGTACACGTCGGCAGCAAGTTCCGAAATTCCCTTGTTGTCTGTACTTCGCATTGCACAGCCGTAAGCTACAGCGTAGAGCCGCTCCAAGACATAGGGGTCGTCAACGCCCAAAAATTGGGGGATGATCTTACGAAGGACGTTGATACGGTTGGTTAACAATGCGACCAATGCCTGTGTAGCCCTGTCGCGTAGGAAACGGTTCGAAGTCGTGAGAAACCATGCCAGAGCAGTACCGCACAGCCGCATCGACTCATCGCTGATGTGACTCTTGTCGCTTGCTGACCACGCCCATGCGACGAGTCGATGTACTGCTGTGTGTTCTCGCTCTTGGTACTGCTCGTGGAGAAAAATCGACCACCAAGCATCCCGCTCTGCCAACTTCTGATCTTTAAGGCTTCCGTGGAGGTGATCTGCATTCAGTGGATGTCCAGTATTTGAGGCTACTGTGAGTAAAGCGTCTAGGTACTTAGAGAAGACCCTCTCGTCAGAGCTAATCTGGTCGGACACGTACTTTAACGTGGTGTCTGTAATCGCTCCGGTGCTGCGCCACATGATGCTTTCAACGAAAGCTTCCTTAACGGGCTGCCAACCAGCGCAGTGGGGGACGCAATCAACGAACTCTTTCCCAATACGTTCGGGGATCTGAATGGATAAAGCCTCTATGAGTCCGCGATTCGCCCAACTAGACGATTGGCTCTCAACGCACGAACTCAAAGGCTTATCGGGTGAAAATGTGGCAGATGGGCTGTTGACATCAAGATGTTGATCGAGGAATCGCTTCGCTAAGAGATGGTCAGAAAGTCTCTCGTAGGAGAAATGAACTCCCTCAATCCATTCATTCCGATCCGGCTCAGCGGGAGCCCTATCTTCAGCGAGGAGTCCTTCGGAGATCATGTGCCTGAAGAGTGAGTCTTCGTAGCCCCCACGAGGTAGGAGGGAATCAACTGCTCCCCGAGCCTCTTCACGCGGTACCCACCTCCTGCCACTCTGCGTCATCCGCTCAATAAGCGCCTCGACCCCTCTCTGTACGACGCGAGACTTCGGATCGAAATTGAGTAGTTCCGGCTTGGAAAGTTTCTCCTCAACGGACTCGACGAAGAAATTAAATATCGCGGTAATACCCTGAAGGCCGACAGGCAGTTCGGTTAAGCCACGATTCTTTAACCCTTTGCAGAATAATTTGAGGAATAGCGGGTTCTGAAACTCAGGATTTAGGAGCGGCACACTCGGGGCTTTAATGGCGTAATACTCAAAGAAAGTCTGCGTCGCTTCAAACTCATGTCGGGCGAAGCCGTGGTGTTCTACCCGGATTAACCTGTCGGGGACGAGTCCTTCCGGGATGACCGTTCCTTCATACGAAGATCTAACGCTGACAGCAACGCTGAGCCAAGGGTATCGTGAGAGTGTGGTGAGTATGCCTGCGATGTGCCTCCGCCATAAAGTCTTACCCTCACCCTCATTCAGGGCATCTATTAAAATCAGAGCTTTTGCACCTGCCGCTTGAGCGGCGGCTTCGAGTGCCCCTAAAAATTCCTCCTTACCACATGACAGTCCTAACAACTTAACAATTTGAGCCCACGGCTCATCGTTACCGAACTGCTCTCCTAGAAGAAGGACTGTGGGGATCTCTGACGCACCCCTTTGGCTGGCAACGTCACAAAAGAGGTGTGACTTTCCAGTACCTGCGTCGCCGACCACCAGCAGGGCAGGCGTGTTCGCAAGATTAAATTCAGCACTCCGCGTGAGACGGATCAACGCGGATAATTCATCAGCGAGCTTGGACAGGTAATGGCACTGGTAGCTGTATTTGGTGGGCTCCGATGGGTGATGAGCTTGCGCCGAGTCCCGGTCTTGTCTGTCCCGGCGACCAGCCTTTTCAAATTCGCTCGAAACTTCCCACGCGGTACGTCTCAATTGTGAAGCTAAATCCGCAATCAACTCGAAATCAATTTTGTCTGCTTCAGAACCTCTAATGTTTCTCAAAATAGGTAGGAGTTGATTAGCGATTTCATCAAGGTGGTTGTGCTGTCGTTGTATATCAGGATCGGACGAATTGGGGTTTGTTTGTGAATATGCTTTTGCAATATCAGCATATAAACTCTCAATTCGTTCATAAAACGCTGGAGTGCGACCTAAACCGTCGAACACCTTAGCGATGGGTAGTCCGACGTGTAACTCCGGCGAGTACCGTGGGCCGGCGTTCGCCACTGCTTCCTCAACCCTTCGCTGGAACCACTGTTTGCTGAATAATTCCTTGTTAAACCAGAAGAAGAAGCGGCCCCGATGTTCTTCGCGGCTAATGCGCTCCCAAATTTCGTGCTCACCCCAATAACGGAATTCAACAGACAGCTTTGCCTGCCTTGCCCACCCTTGCCACTTTTCGACACGTTTGTTCCACTTATCAAGGAACCAGTTTTGTCTATCTATTCGGGGGTCGGATCGGTCTAGAGGCAGACAGACGGTGTAAACCGTCAGACGAGTGTGCTTGCCAAGGGCGGTTCTGACAGAGTCATCGAGTTGTGCCCACTGCTTTTCGTCTAGACTGGAAGTGAAAAACTTGGCTTGCCACGCCCACTCATCTCCATTGGGCAAAGTCCAATAACACTCGACGCCAGCATCGGGGGTTCCTTTGCGCAAAAAAATGGAGCCGGGTGGAGTAGGTTCATACGCGGCGAGTTGACAGCAAAGTTCCTCAAACGCTGCGTTTTGTGAGGTATTAAGTGCTCTTAAACTTTGCCAGTTTATTGACATCTACTTTGCAAACTGAAGTAAAACCCTAAGCAGATTCCCAAATGATGCGATCAGACAGGCATAAAAGTATGGGCGACGAGGGGACGGATGCCGTACCACTCCATTTCCCATTTACCGACTCTAGGCGATGTGTGAACAATCTCGTAGTGTTTGCCCTCCTCCGGTAAGTAACTGCGGCGTGATAACCAACTTATAACGTCGGCGAGGCTGTCCGTAGCAGATGACTTTTTAATAAGATGATCTTCGCGGATTACAGCCACCTCCGGATTCTGCACGAAGGCATGGCCGATCCAATTTGCAGAAACCAGTGCCACCCCGAAGGAATAGCTTGAGTTAATACCGAGGCGTTCGAACAGTGGAGCATGTTGTTCATTGATGATCCGTTTCAGTCGCAGAAGCTGCGAGATACCTTTAGCGATTTCCTCCGACTTTTCGATAATCTCTTTAGCCTCGGCGGGATCTAAGAACCATTTAAGCTCCAACAGAATACAAACCTTCTCCGAATCATCTATTAGGGCTAAATCAATGTCGGGTAAATCCGAGTGCCCGGCAATGCGTCCGTTCCAAGTTCTTAGATTAGTATTTTGAACATTTAACTTAATGCGCTCCCTCATCAGATCTTCCTTCTGGTGAACCAGCCTAGAATAGATTGATTTTTCTTGCGGGATTTTATTCATCAACGAGATGAAGTTGCGTTCACCAGAGCCGTACATCCAGAGGAAGGGCGCCACGGCGTACCTTTCTTCGTTCAAACTGATTAGCGGTTGAAGGGCCGGATCACCACGTTCGGGAGTGATATTGTAAGACCCGAGGGTCAAATCATGAATCACTTCTGATGCGATTTGGGGTGTCAATCCCGTGTAGCGGGTGACACGATTTAATAGTTCCTCTTTAGTGGGTAAAAAGAGGCAATTAGAAAAGCCCAAACCAACACAGCCGAGGCGTGCCGCTTGAGCCCGCGCTCGATACTGAATGTAGGCGAGGGCGAGAATGGAATTGTAAACTTGCTTGAAATCCGAAAGTGAGTATCTGGTGAACTTCCACTCTTCTGGAAGCAAAAACATCTTCTCCAGTGCGAGCTCTAGAAAATCTCTTGTGGAGCAGACCAACTTTGGGTTGATGTTGACTGTGAAATTCTCACCCCTTATTTGCAGAGAGCGTCTGATCTCGGCATGAATCGCCTCTAATTTCTCAGTGTTTTCCTCAGATGTTGTTCCACCAATAGGTTTAACGAGCCGATTGTAAACCTCGTATTGGAGTTGGCTTAGGAAATCATGTGTAGGGACAAGAGTGTCCCCTTCGACCCTGAGATCAATAAGGCCACGGCTGGCATAGGTGAAAGCCAAGTAAAATTGGTCGTATTGGACCGCCAGCATAACGAGATCCATGGCCGCTTGGTAGTCATCTCCATCGTAAGAAGTAGGCACACGTCCGCCTGAAGAGCAGGCTGCCCTGAGCCAATGTAACGGGTGCTTGAGAGTAACGATGTAGGTATCTGCCGCCGCGCTAAGTTTATGCGCGGTCACCTCCCGATCTTTGATCCCCTGAAAAAACAGACTGTCTTCTATTACCCCTAAGACATTCCACGCCGAGACGGCGAAGTCTGATTGTACAAGTGGGTTTAGCTTGTAGACGGAATCAATTTCAACTTCCGCTGCACGAACTTCCGGTGACAGTTTGTCCATATACCTAAACTGTGTTTAGCAGAGTGCCTCCTAGAGGTGGCCTTCTCAAGAAGCAGTATTTCGTTCGGTTTAAGCGTGATCTATTTGAGAACACTTTGCCATATCTGATGCTCACTACCCCTTATCGGATCAGTCGCCTGACGTCTCGGATGGCTATCTCAAGAGAGCAATTTGGGGGAGAATCACTGCTCATATTCGTAATGCAATGCTCTCACCTTTGTTGACATAATTTAGTTCGACTTGCAGAGACGCTCGATTAGCATCCCTATTTGTCATAGTTCTACACAGTTTGGTGCGATTAAGCAGAATCGGGCGCAAGACCAGCCGCACGGAAAAATCGATTAAGAGCCCGCGAATTTCTATGCGCATCTTCGGTTAACAAAAACTGACCGTTAATCTCGAAGTGAATCCCCAAAAATCCGCGCCCGACAGTCGAAACGAAATGCTTAGCATAATTCACCAGTGGTGTGGCATCGCCCCATGTGGGCCGTCGGCGCGTAGCCGGATCAACAGCCTCGTTGTGAGCAATTACCTTATTCCTAGATTCCCGCAGGGCTTCAAGAGACAGCGACAATCTGTCTACGTTAGAGCGACTAGGCAAAGTGGATTGGAAGCGTGACACCACCGCGCGAGTCAGATCAGGGGCGCTTAATTTTTCGAGTAATGTGATGTCTACGCCCCCCTTGGCTAACTCATCATGCAGCTTCTGCCGGTCGGACAGCTTCCACAGATCTGCGTGTACCTCCAAGTGGTTGAGGATGGCAGGGATGCTACGGGTAGGGAACCTATTACTCGGTGGGTCGAAGATTTTAGCGATGGCTAGAGTCTGCCTGTCCGAGAGTATGGATTGGAAGGCTCCGAATAACTGCCCATAGTTGGCATCGTTGATTTGGTTGGCGTGCCTGCCAATCTCTTCGGCTAGAGCATGTGCTTGCTCGGCCCAAAATATTTCCGACGCAAGTCCGTTGTATAAATAATCTCGGAGGTACTCTTCAGCTTCGTCTATGTTCAAAATACAGCCTCCACTGATGAATATGTTCTCATCCGGGGTTTTCGATGAATGTTCTTAGGGCTCCATGTAATAAGTTAAAGACGTGATATGCGGCCTTATTCATCACCAAGCGGCGATCTTTTAAGTAAGTAGCGTAAATCATAAAGTTTCCCTCTTCATCACTTACGTGCGCGTCGGCTATAGCCGACGTATAGCTATTGTATGGAGCTAAGTCTTGTGGCGCGCGTCGGGGTAAATCTTTTATCTCCGGCTTTGCTCCCGTAGCACTTTCGATGAGGTCGTCGAACGTCTTACTGCGAATAAGAACTGGTACGGCCACATCCAGTGTCTCGTAGAACTGTTCCAGCACACTCAAGTAATTGCGTCCGCTATTAGTTCCAAGTAGGAATAAGACTATCTTAAAGAAGAGCGAGTCTTGGGCATTAGGTTCTCCAAGCTTATCCGAACGTAACGTCCCGGAGTTTCGTAACAAGTCGCTGATACGAATTCCCTTGTTAACCTCCACGGATTGTCGTTGTGCAGCCGCAAGTGTCTCTGCCAATCTTGTGCTGAGGGTCGCAAGTCCATCGGGTGTATTTTGGTATGGTAGAACCCGGAATGACCTGAGATCAAAAGGGACTTCCTCTACACGTTGGGTTAATAGAATCGTTGTCTTCTGTGCCCCTGCGGCACCCCCTAATTCAATTAGGACATTAGGATTCAAACCGGTTATGTCTGCGACGAAAATTTGAGAGAGCATTATCCTCTCGAAAACGGCTTTCATGTCGAACAACTGCGTGTGAGTAACTGGTGCCAGACCTGCGCGATGAACTGCGGGCTCAACCGCTATCGAATACACGTCTTTCAATTCTCTAGGAAAGGCCACGAAACAGAACTGATTCGTGGGTTCAGGGATAACCGCGTCAGGCGTAAACTCCGGCAGGTCTATCGCGAATTGTTGTAATGCGTCTCGTAATTGGCTATCAAATAAATCTACATTCCCACTAAGCATTACCACGGGAATACCAGCATTACCGAACACTTCCCTTAAGGAGTCTTCTACATGCGCGTTTGTTACCAAAATGACTACCGGTGGAAGATCCGGCATCAGGTGCGTCAGTGACTCCTTGAGTGAGGTCACAGACAGGGAGGTTGAATAGGGCAATGCTCTTCCGAGGGGGAGGAATTTTGTTTCGAACACGATCAGACGGTTATTCCCGGAACGAGCGAGTATGTCCGCCCTGAAGGTGACCGAATTCGGCATCTTGATGGGTTCTTCTACCTGCACGTAAGGAAATATCTTCCTGAGTTTTTCTGCTAGAAACTCGTTGAACTCAAATTCGGTTTTGGGTACACGAACTGATGAATTCCTACTCATGTATCCTCCATTCTACGCTCTGCTTCCGTCCTCTGGCGATGATCACGATAATGTCCCACAGGGTAAATAGAAGGAAGCCAATTAACACAGCGACAGCTTCTTGAAAGAACTGTACCAGCCATATACTAGATATGCCGATCATAATGAAGTAAATGACAACAGCAACTATTTTGAATTTCAGTTCTGACCAAAGACGTTCTGGCAGGGAAGTCGGCGTGCCATTTATGTAAGTTTGATTGTCGTTAGGTTCTAGGAAGGAGACGTCGATGTCTGCTTTCATTCCTTTATGACTTAGCTGATGGCGAAGTTCCCGCACTACGCTTTCTGAACTTCTGATGAGGTGGCCTTGGTTAGAAGTTTCTATGATGATCTCAAACTGCCGCGCATTCAAATACATAAATGCAGCCTGCGACCCGGGCTGTGGGACGCATGTGTAAACGCTCGCATGAACCATGCTGGACACACGGGTTTGCAGCCCTTGCGATGAATTATTTGGCTGAAGAGGTACCTGTTGGCTGTAAATTAAATCGGCTAGGTCGTGTAGATGACTCGACCTCGATAGTTCACCGCGAGTTAATGTTACGCTGATTACCGAGATCATTTTTACAGTGTACCTTCACACCAGCGAGATTATTAAGCAGGCACGCACGCTAGGATTCAAATTCTCAGGGTCTTACGTGATGCCCCGTCCTTAAGTGCTCAAATCCGCAAGATTTCGGCTATGGGGTCTTGTACCATGGCGATTTCGCTTATGTTCCTTACGGACGAGATCGCCCCGCCTCCCCTCGCTTGGATGTCCATGCCACGGGTTTTAGGCTGCCCCTCCGAAATATCCCTCCGCTTGATGGACAACGCTCATAAGGCCATCTTTGCCGTACACTTTGTAGTCGCCGGGGTTGTCTAGTAGTGCATATAAAGAGTTACGCGTGTAGCGTTTCGGCTCGGACGGGTACACATTGCGCTGCATCTCTTTATACATCTCATAGGCGAGGATGTCGGCGGCTTGTATAGGAGTAGCCTTGTCCTTCCGCTCGAAAGTCAGTAAGCCGGTGCTGAAACGGTAGAAGGCACTCTCTTCCTCGTTATTACAAGCGTAAGTGTGCGCGGCAAGCACTTCTTTTCCGTGCTCGTCTCCATGGTCGAAAACGTACTTGATGCTGTCCTTATAGCCGAACCTTTCTGCCCACTGTGCGGCAGCGTAAAAACACATCTTGCTGCAAAACGTGAATGGGCTGCCGACGACGCCCCGGCGAAAGTCCGTATTGATTACCTCTCTGTAATCGGCTAGTAAGACCAGCGCGCCTATGCCGTAAATCACATTCCGATGGATAACGTCTATCAGCGCCTCAATAACCATTCCCCTTTTTTCTTCCGTCCAGTCCTTATATTCCTTGACCCGCGCGACGAACTCCGTCATGTGGAAGTGCGGGATGCCCGCGTAATCCAGCACGATTTGCCATTCTTTCTCGAACTTCGACCACTGTTTCGGCGTGGCGAGATAACCGGATACTGCGACCGATGATGAGTATCGGCCTAATCCGTCAGGATTCTTCTGCGTACCGCTGGCGTCGAAAAAGCCCCAAACTTTCATTATGCCTATACCTTGATTCTTGTCATCACCGGGGAAGGATAAGAGATTAAGTAAATCCTCAAATGAAGGTTTTCACCTGACAGTCATCTCAAGCGTGTATTTAGGATTTCTCTGGACTCTCGACCTGTTGTTGATGACTAATATCTTGTAATCGCCGGAATGCGCTAATACTCCAGACCAATCGGCTACGCCTAAAGCATTTTCCACCCATTCACCGTTTGGTGCTTCTACTGAGAATTCAACGCCGTTGTTAGACGAAGTTAGGTGGACGGCCATCGTTTGCCCCTCCCGAACTTGGAGTAGGTACTCGTAAGTACCCGGAGTTTTAGCGACCCCCTTGATGATTGCCGTCGTGCGTCCCCGTTCGAATCGTACTCGTTTTGTCGTAACGGGCCCGACGAATCTCTGTCCTACAACCACGCCCGACGCAAATAACAAGAATGCTAAACCGGCAAGGAAAGGCTTGTTTAATTTTGCGGCAATCATAACTTCTCCTATCTCCACTTGCAGGAACTGTTGTTAAAATTCTGTGAGCAAGACGATTAACAACTGCGTGTCCGCAGGGAATGGAGCCTTGGAATCTGCAAACAGTTCCGGCCTATCGTAGTTGAAAAAAGCTAGTAGCGGCGCGTACTTCGCGCTACCGTAAAAAATCTTGGCGACGGTTTCCGCCGACTCATTAGGCTCAGGCTTGTAGAATTTTTCTCCCCACTTCCTACCTGTGTTCTTGGTCAGACCGCGCTCAAATTCCGGCACACCGCCTCTCGCGTTCCACCATGCCGTCGGGTCGCGCCGGTATTCCGGCGATTGCATTACTTGCTCCGCCATATTCGACACGGTCTCATACAACTGTTCCTTACTCTCCCCGGCAGTGACGCGCAGGAGTGTTCGGCTCGCGCTGGTCGAAGGCTGCGCCAGTGCGAGCAACGGTTGCAGAAAATACACTGTCTTGAATGGCGGGATGGGTGAGTCGTCGCCGGGGAGTTGCGGGTTCGACGCCCGCAGTAGGGGAGCATATTTCGCGTCGCCGTAAGCCATTTCAGCCATCTCTCGAACGGTCGAAGGCTTGTCCAGCATGAACGAGTCGAAACCGACCGCTTCGTCGCCGTATTTAGCGCGCAAAATTTCAGCCTGCTCGCCGAGTTTCTTACCTTTGACAGCGTCGATCTCCGCCAGCCATTTATCTAATGTCTCCCGGCGAAGAGTCTCTACCATGTCCACAGTTATCTTAGGAGGAGCTACCCCCCTCGTCTGCTCACCAGTGGGGCGCGCGGCGGGCGGCGCGGGCACGGAGCGCGGAACCGGGGCGGGATACGCGAGCATAATCGGGGTGTTCTGTGCAGGCGCACGCCCTGCGTCAGCAGGCGTCGCAGTCGGCGCGGGAGTTGAAGTCGGCGTTGTTGACGGAACGGGGGCCGGGGCAGTGTTCAGCGCCTCGCGCTCGACACGTGTTGGCAGGCGTACCCACCCGCCGCTCGTCTGCTGGCTGCTCGTCTCGTACTGGAATGGTTGCAGCACGCAGACTATTAACAGGACGGCTCCGATGCCGATCAGGAGCACGCCGGGGCGTGTTCGGTTAAGAGAAAGCGTACCTTTTGCGATGTCTGCTTGCAGGCCAGCTTCGTTAGTCATGCGCAGGAAGTCTTCCATCTGCTTGCGCGTGCGCAGCATTCGGTATTCGCGCACGACAACGTGAAACCCGAAGAACAGAAGACCGAAGGCGAAACAGACTGCGCCGACGAGGATAATCGCACGAACAGTAGATAGAAGGGTTTCCATAGAGAGGTTATAATTTCTTGAGGCCGTGGCGGACGTGTTCGCTTTTGCGGAGGGTAACAAACCCCGCGAGAGGTATCTCGCGCCCACTGCTGCAAGATAGCCGATTAAATGTTCGGCACACGGCCTCCACAATTTGAGACCGCTTCTAATTCAATCATATTTCAGATAAAACTCAGCGGCCACTGAAGTTTCCTCAGTTGCGCCCTCATTATTTGCGAAGATCAAATAGTAAGTGCCCGATTTGAGCGTCTGTCTTAATCGGGCGGAGGCTGATCTATCGCGTTGAGTAAGGGCAGAGAAGTTTTTTGAGCCGTTTGCCCATTGCTCATACTGCTTGTCGTCCAGAATATAGAAGTTAACCCCCTTCCCCGAAGTTACCTTGTACCCGCCGACAACACGGGCGTTCGTAGCCCCCGATGGAACGACGACTTTGAAGAGAGAAGGTTGCGAATTTGAAGTGTTAAATGAACTATTGACGATGGTATTGATGGTCGCGGCTTGGTCAGAAGCTGTCGCCGCACCGGAGCCGCGGAAATAGCTGGCGATATATAAGCCGCCGGTTAGCAGCAGTAACAAAACTATAACTGCCCCACCTAATACTACGGCCCGCCCCACTTTTTGAAACAAAGCCTCAAGTCGTCCTGCTAGGGTTTCCGAGTGTTTTGTATAAGCGAGGCGCGCCCCACATTGTGAGCAATGAGATTTGTCCGGTGCCATCCAGTGGCCGCATTGTCGGCATGTTGTCTGGTTACCCTTTGACGTATTACACGTCGGACATAGAAGTTGAATGTTATCGGCAGTGTTAGGCCCACCCAAGTCGAACGGGATGATATGGTCAAAGTGGAGGAACTCCGTTTCCACTTTGCAGTTCCGGCACCTGTTTCCGTCACGCGCCCTAACAGCGCGTTTAACGTGCTCGGGAATATGTCGGCTTGCTTTGGCTGGTTTAGCCCGGCTCATGTCCTTACCTCGGAACTCTCAAGTGAAGATGTTGGGGACGGTACCTGCACATAACGCTCGCCTTCAAAGCGGAACCCGTCAACTTTCACGAAAGGGCGAAGGACGGCCCGCCTGCCTTTACCCATGCCCCTCGTGCCCGTGGTTCTCACCCTAATGTCGTAATAAGCAGAGCCTGCTCGACTGACGAACTCGTACTTGGCGGCGCTCTTCAGAAAGTCTTCACGCGCGACGTTGGCGTTTGAGTTGTCACTGTAGGTTTCGAAATCGAGCACTTCTCTGAAGTAACCATTCACCATGGTCAAAACATAAAAGCCGCCAGAATTATGCCCTTGCCCACCGGCGGCCCACTCCAAGAAGACGGCATATTTGTCCGGCCCGAGTTTCACGAGGCTCGGCTTATAGGGCTCTCCCCACGACCCGTAGCGCCCGATGCTCTTTTGCGCGACCTCAACCAGCCACGCGCTGCCGCTCTTCTTGAAGATCGCGGCACCGATGACCGGCCCGCAGGCGTGACAGTCGTTCTCTTCAGGCTGGCCCTGCGTCAGCAGGATGAACTTATCGACGCCGCCCTCCTGATAAACCTTAGCGAAGAATGCCTTGGCGTAAACCGGCTCGCCCTCGGAGAAGTTGCCGGATTGCGCGTCCTCCGCGCTGAACTCCACCTCGGCGCGTTTACTGGCCGGGTCATACCGCGGGTACAGAATCTGCATCGCCCGTTCGGCGCTCATCTCCCGGCTCCCGGCCTCGTATGACCTGCCGCGGAAGGTGAGCTTCACCGTGTGCAGAAGTTCCCGCACGCCGCCGTCGAAGTCTAGGTACAGGCTGCTAGTGACCGTCTTTTCTGCCTGCTCGAAATTGTCCTTGAGGTCTTTCGCTTCGGCGCGCGGCACAAACAATGAGTAGGTTTCATCGGTCTTCGCCGAAATTACGAGCGGGAACACCTGAGTATCGGCGTCGTACCTGCCGAGGCGTGCGGCGGCGGGGCGCGTGAACTTCATCTCTGTCACGTCCCTTATCCGGCGCGTCACCTCGGCTCGACGAGAGTCGCGCAGGCGCTTGAACTTCACCTGCAACTTCTCCTCTACCTCATAAGCTTTCGCGATCCGCGCGTCATACTGCTCGGTCGTCTCGAACTCCCCCTTCGGTTCGCGGTTTGCCTGCGAGGCGGTCTCATTCTCCAACTCCTTCGCGGTATCTTTATCCACTTGGTCGAGTTGGCGACGCAGTTCCGCGAGTCTGGCTGCCGCCTGCCGGATGTCTTGGACGCCGCCCCCGCCATTGGCTACTTGGCCGTAGCAGAGACTACTTCCCGCACTTAAACTAACAAGGAAGATGGAAATCTGGAAAATGCCGGTGAGGATTAGCTTCTTGACCATCGTCTTATTCAATTCGAACATGGCAGACCTGTCACGACGACTCCTCAACACAGCTATCACTCTCATTGTGATTAGCGCTACGCGCAGCACCGGCTACCTTTATCCGGCATTCCTGATGTAGTCCGGTTGCAAGGTGGGCTATAAGGCCGCAAAAAAGCTTGAACGATAATCAAGAATATTTAGAGCCACCTCGCCACGCCTCCGTGGTGTGAGCAAGTGCCTCTCCTACTCCGGCTAAAACTATAGGAACCATCCCTACACTGCGCCGACGCACCCGCCGGAGGCCCGTCGTTACTGAAAGTCGGCCTACGCACGCGCTCGCCGTATGTGTTCGTGTAGTAATCGTCTGAACTCCCCCCGCCCGCCTGACTTGCCGCCGGGGCGCGCTCGCTTGCCGTACTCCGGGATGGTTGCCTACTGGCTGGTGCGGTTACTGGAGCAGGAGTCGTATCTGCGGTGTCACTTGAACCATCTTCTTCGCCACCTTCTGCCTCATCATTAGCCGCCGCGTCTGGAGTTGGTCTGACTTCCACGGTGGGCGGCTTTGACGCTAACTCGATCTGCTTTTCCCGCTTTGCCACCTCCTTCAACAACTCTTGCGCCTCGCCATATTCAGGAGTGCCGGAGTTGATTGCCTTCAGATGCCACCGTGCGACGGCGACCTCGCCCCATGCGGCTTTCTTCGGGTCTTTATTCGGCTTGTAACCGTCGGCGAGCGCCCTGCGAGCCTCGGCGAGGTGTTGAGCGGAAGTCAGATCAAGTGATGTTGGTGATGGCTGGAGGCTAGTGCTAGCCGCACTCTGCGTCGATAGTGCCTGCGGCTGTATTGTTGTTGGCGTGGTCGTAGCCCTATAGCCCGCGACCGCCCAAAGCAAAGCGACGACGAAGATGGCGGCGGCCCCTAATAATAGTTTCCCGCCCTTTCCTGATGATGCTAATCGTGCCCCACAAGAGGCACAGAATGTGGCGGTGTGAAAATTTGAATGGCCGCAATGCGGGCAGGGGCGTGGTTGATGCACGGGAGAACCTTTCTGTCGGGAGTGAGAGGAGCAATTACGGACTGGAGCATGCCAGCCACACTTCGTCTGCGTGCTAGGCTTTTACGATGAATCAGCAGGTGAAGTCAATGAAGAGCCAATCAATTACGGACTCATGACAGGCGCGAAAGGGTGCCCTTGAATTGTGCAGAAGTTCATGAGCAAGAGTCGGCCTCCTCCTGCCTCCAAATTGAAGGCGAATTTTTGACTTTAGGAATGTATTCTGTCAACATTTTATCTGTGAATTTATGTTTCATCTATAGGTAACAGGCTGCTGTAAAGGTTATAAGGAATCGCATCTTCCGAGGGTGGCAGACTTCAGCCGGGAAGGAAGATGGGAAATAATGGTCGCGCGTTCATTAGGCAAGATATATAGGCAGTCTTAATTCTGAGGGAAATCAATGCTTGAGGCTATATTTATCGAGATCGTCGGAGCCGTATTGTTCGAGCGTGGCAGGCAAGGGCTAGGCGGGTTCTTTACCGAATCACCGGCCCGCAAAGCTATCAATACCACAGCGGTTGATTTCCCCAATATACCCGTAGTCGACGCTGCCCTAACCAAGTGGTGTAAAAGCGAGGATTTCGTCTCACAGTTTGAGGTCCTCCAAGCCGGTAACGATCAACAGGCGGATGACCGGCTCATCAACTCATTCATTAACACGGGTGAATTCTTTGACGGCCTAAACAACACTCACGACAGCGCGCGCCGAGTGCTTGAAGCCTTCTTTAAGCACTTGGAGGAAGAAATCTACAAGACAGATCTCTGGCCTATCATTGAAGCGCGACGTGCAAAGCTACGGGATCGAGCTACTCAGGCCGGGCTAAAAAACCTCAGCCAACAAATGCAGCAACTGCCTTCGGATGTTGAGGCGGTGGTAAATAAAGCTTTCAGTCAATTCATCCCGCAATTCAATCCGGAAAACCACCCGGCGGTTCAAGAGAAGATTCATTTTGCCACTATTGATCTGGCGGTCGAGTTACTGAAAGAAGGCAAGCCTAAAAGCGCACGGAAGAAACTTGAAGACCTGCGGGCGAAGCTTGATTCCGGAAACCCGTCAGTAGATTTACGCTTCCGGCTGACCGCCAATCTTGGCTCTTGCGCCCTTCAACTCGACGATTACAAAACCGCGGAACGTGAGTATGAGGCCGCACTCAGCCTTAAACCTGACCACCATTTGGTTCTCTCATACGCTGCGCTTACAGCCATGCTTACCGGAGACACTGACCGGGCGATTGAGTATGCCAGACGTTCCCGCCCGGCGGGCGAGCGCGATCCGCACATTACATCCTCATATTTGCGCGTGCTCCATCATGCGAGCCGTGACGACGAGGTAGAACAACTTTTACGAGAGGAGGACTGGATTGAAAGCGACACGAATTGCGCTCTTGCACTAGGTTTGATTCGGCTTAGTCAACAAGAATATGGTCAAGCCGAAGCTTACTTTACAACCGCGTTGCGTGGTGAAGTTGAGAATCCACACGTACACCGCCTAATAGCCCAAACAATCATCCAGCCGATTGATCAAATAAATTCGACCAACCCTCCGTTGAAGTTGTCGGAAGAGACGCTTGCTCGAATCGGTGAGGCTGAAGGACATCTGACGCAGGCCGTTGAACTGTTCGAGCAGTATGAGAATCCGTCGGGTCTCTACGAGGCGCTGCTTCAACGCGCCTATGTGCGAGGCTTGCTCGGCCAAGCCTACTTATCTATATCCGATTGTGAGAGGATTCTGTCGAGCAAACCTAACGACGACAACGCTTTATATCAAAAAGGTCATACGTTGCTCTTCAGCGGGAGGACTGAAGAAGCACTCCAATGCTTCTCAAGGATTGAAGCTGAGGATGAGCGTCGTTCCTCAATGCTCTCCATCGCCATCGCATACAGCCGGTCACAACGACATGACAAGGTCATTGGAATCCTTGCCGATAATTGGCGTCCGGCTGAACGCACGCGGCGGCAAGTTGTCGTCGCCGATGTGCTTCTCACAGCCTACCATCACAACGGCAATGCCGAGCAAGCTAAATCCCTGATCGGTGATCTTGAACGTGAGCGCCCTGACGATCCGGACGCTCTTGTGGTTGTCGCCCGTCATTACCTCCGTTCGGATAAGAAGGAAGAAGCACTTGCCCGGTATAAGAAGGCGCTTGAACACGCGGCAGCGGGCAATCAGCGCGCACGCATCAGCAGTGAACTGGCTGATTATTATTTTGAGGCCGAAGAGTGGGCAGCCGCCGCTCAGCTTTATAAAGATACGGTTGATCAGACAGACAACAATGCTTCAACGCGTAATTACCTGACAAGTCTTTATAACTCGGGCGCGCGTCGCGACGCATTGGAGATTGCCCGAAGACTGCGTGCCGACGGTGAGGCCATCCCTCTCGTAAGCGAGATCGAAGCGCACGTACTGGTGGCGGCAGGCGAACTCGAAGGCGCGCTGCATCTATTCACCCAACTCGCCCAACTTGAGCCGCAGAAGGTCGCACACAGGCTCTGGATGGTGGAGGTGCAGCGCCGCATGAAGAACTACGAAGGGGCGCGAGAGACGCTTCAGGGCATCACCTACGAAGAAGTTAAAAATAATTCCTCCGCGCTAATTCAAGTTGCCATGCTCCGTCAACAACTGGATCTCGGCGGCGATCTGCCATTTGCTTACCGCGCGAGGCGCATCAGCTTCAACGATAGGGACGTTCATGAAGCTTACGTTCAACTTTTTATGGAGCACACCCGCCGTGAGAGCGGCGACTTGGATGTTGAATGTGTGGCCGTTGACTTCGCGGTGCAGCTTAAAGACTCCAAAGGGGAGAAGACGACGTATCTGATCGTCGAGCAGGAGGAGTATGACCTCCAACAAGGTGAGATACCGCCAACCGACCCGCGCGCCATGGAGATGCTAGGCAAGCGCACCGGCGACACCGTGGTCTTCAATCAAGGGAGAGTGGACGAAATTCAGTATGAAATTGTTGATGTGAAGCATAAATATGTGTACGCATATCAACAAACCATCATCAGGCACAATGAGTGGTTCGGCGCTAGCAACGCGATGATGGTGATGGACGTTGGCGACGGCGATTTCTCTAAATTCTTCCGCATGATTGATCTCCAGCAAGAGCGCCAGCGAAAAACCGCAGAGTTATACAGCGAACGCCGCCTTCCTCTCGCGCTGGTGGCGCGGCTGAAGGGCTCCAATCTTTTTGAGACGTGGGGCGCGCTCGTGCATAGCGAGGAGATGCGCCTTCACATGACCACTGGCGAGGTGTCAGAGATTCAGCGCTCCGTTGAGATAGCCAAGACGAGCGATGCCATTGTAGTTGAGATGAGCGCACTCCTGACCCTCTGCCACCTCGACTTGTTGGAGAAACTTCCCAAAGCATTCAGCCGGATTATCGTTGCTCGATTCGTACTTGATAAATTGGAGAAGTGGTTGGCCGAACTCGAACGTGACACTCCGTACATGACTGTGCAGGAAGATCAAGGGCAGTATATCGGGCAAGAAATCACGGACGAGATTATCACCCGGCGCAGAGATTTTCTCGGCAGAATTAAATCTTTCGTGGAGCGATACACCGAAACGCTTCCTGCGCTCAAAGCGTTAGACATACCGAACGAGCAACTTGTCCGGTACGAAGATGCTTTAGGCGTGAGTGCCGCCTCACTCTTCGTAGCGAGCGAACTGAAGCTGCCGCTCTACATGGATGACGTAGGACTGAGCCAATTCGCCGCCACTCCCGAATGGCAGGTTCAGGGCGTTTCGACCTTCGCCGTACTGGCGAAGATGAAGGCGCGCGCATTACTAAGCGCCATTGAACACTGCGAGGCGCTGAAAGCTTTGATCCTTGCTAACTATGTAGTCGTCCCCACCACCTCACAACAGTTGTGGTGGATGTGCCGCACTGAAGGGAAGAAAGCCACACCCCGGATGAAACGTATCCTGAAACTGATGCTGAAAGGTCCCGAATGGGAAGAAGGGTCTGTGTTAGAGGTTGCCGCTCAATTTACCTGCCAAATGTGGCTGGAAGTGCGGGAACAGGAGGAGAAATTGCAACTCCTCGATTTTGTGATCGAGGCGCTCATCTTCGGAAGGGACGCCGGACGAGTGAAACCCCTTCTTAAAGCCGAGTTGTCTAAGTGGTCGAAGCCCTTTTATCTTCAGCGTGCGCTGCCGTTAATACACGCACGAATTGATGCCTTCAGGGAGTCACTGGACGATGCCGAAAAGAACGTGCCGCCGGTTGATGCTGAGGAGTAGTATTTCCTAGAGTCTTAGTAGGGATTTCAAGGTAGCTATAACTATGAAGCTAAAGAAGGGGTTACGCCTATGAGCAAATTCATCATCACACTCTTGCTTCTGTTACTACTGCCGCTTGATGGCGCGGCTCAAAAGTCGGTTTCGCAACTGCTCCCCGCGCACGCCTCCGCATTACAGCAATTCTTATCCGGTCACCCCGATTTAGACTTTCTGTCCGAAAGCGGCTGTGACCGGGATAGTTTGAGAGAAATGCGCAAACACTTCGGGGCGCGCTTTATGCCCTATTACCGGGTTGCAGACTTTAATCGCGACGGGAGACAAGATTTCGCGCTGGTGCTGGTTAAAGATGTGCCGCCAAAGGAAGACCCCGGTTTAGCCGAAACTCACCGCTTCCAGTACGAAGTTACGGTCGTCGTCTTCAACGGATTACGGGGCGGCGGGTATAAAGCCGTTTTCGTTGAAAACACGACGGCCCCGCTCGTCTGTTTCTTAGCCATGTCTCGGGAAAAGAGACCTAAACTCTACTTCGCCATCTTCGAAACCGATGCGGGCTTTGTCATGACCCCGGCAGGGCAAGGCTATATCGCGGAAGGTTTGTCGGAGGGGGACTAAGGTCACACCGGAATTTAAGAGCTACTTCCCGGCTGCGGTTGAGCACATTTGAGCCACACAAATGAGAGCCGCCGCGACAACGCACCGAAATCGCGGCGGCCCCCGGCATGGCCCCACTCTCCCCCTCTAGGCCGTGCCCCGCGAAGGGGTTCCGTGA